>Ga0326727_10011394_pt1 | contig 20711 bp, 19 predicted proteins | sample MB2enrmetagenome_FD_207643 | JGI IMG/M metagenome (GOLD analysis project Ga0326727, IMG submission 207643) | Lab enriched peat soil microbial communities from McLean, Ithaca, NY, United States - MB29MY | ecosystem: Environmental > Terrestrial > Soil > Wetlands > Peat | place: USA: New York...
ACCCCGCCGATGCCCTACCGGCTGCTCAAGCTGGCCGACGTTTACGGATGAGCCAGATGAAACTTTACCGTTCAGGCAAATTGGCTGAGGAAAGGGGGTAATCAGGAAAACTTTTATTCGTTTGGTGTTGGCCGGCGCCAGGCGGGCCACGGCGAGACCGGGACATCCAGCTGCGATTGTCCTGACCAGGGGGGTGCCCCCTGGTCAGGGCAGCGCCTTGCTCAAGCGCGCCGGCGAACCGCCCCGAGCCCCACCAGCCCGGCGAGCAGCACCGACAAAGACAACGGCTCCGGCGCATCGACGATGTTGCCGAAGGCGAAATCAGGTGCAACGGTGGTCGAAATGGTGATGGAATCGACGTCGCTTCCGTAGAAGCCGACGAACTGCGTGGTCCCCGGCGTATAAGTGCCGGAGAACTGGGCCGTCGTGCCATCCGACAAAGTCACCGTGAAGGTTTCAGCAAAGGGGCCGAAAAACGGCGCATCCGGCGCCAGTTCCAGCCCCAGCGCATTCAGGCCGGTGAAGCTGATCGTTTCGCTATTGGTGGTGGTGTCGATGATGTCGCCGGTATAGCCGTTGGACCACGGGAACAACCAGCCGGACAGCGGCCGCAGCAGGGTATCGTCCGTGCCGGCGACGCTGAGCGTCTTGCCATTGCTCAGCGGAATCGTCGTGACGGTGCCGTAGAGGGGCAAACCCGTGTCCGGGGTCGCGACATACCCGTCCACCGCCGCCGCCCAGGCAGCGAAGTCGCCGGTGAGCGTGGCCGCCTTCGCTGCGGCGGATACCATAAGACAGGCCGACAGCGCGCTGCCGGCCAACACAAGGCGAAACTGCATTGTTGGCTCCCGGTTGAGATCGCGCCGGGCCATCACCGGTCAGGCAACTGCCCGTCGCGTTAACGCGATAAAATCACAAAACCGGAGCGATGTGCGTTGAGCTATCGTGACAGCTGGAAACCAACCAACCTGCGATGAGCCTGAGGCAAGCAAGACCAGGGCGCTGCCCTGGACCCGCCCTGCGCGCGGAGCGCGCCTTCGGCACGGCGGGACAGTTGTCCCCTTGACCCCATTCCTTAAGTAAGACCCCATTCCGTAAGTAAGCGGTCAAGGGGCTTAGCCCCTTGTGGGGGTCCAGGGGGCAAAGCTCCCTGGTGGGGCTTGGGGCAACGCCCCAACTTCCGTGCCCGGCGCACCCGTTTCATCGAACAGCAACAACCGCCCGGCATTGCCCAGCCCGAGAAAGGTGGAAAAATTATGCAGCAGGGCGGCGACGATGGCGCCCTGCGCGCCCAGCCCGCCGGTCGCGGCCACGCCCACCAGCGCCACCGTCCAGCCCAGGCCGATCGCGACATTGACATGGATCGTCCGGCGGCAGCGCCGGCTCAGCCGGATGGCGGTGGCGAGGCGCCGCAGATCGCTCGTCATCAGCACCAGATCGGCGGAGGCCAGCGCCACATCGGTGCCCTGCGCCCCCATGGCGATGCCGATGGCGCCGACCTTCAGCGCCAGCGAATCATTGATCCCGTCGCCCACCACCATCGGGCGGAACCCGGCATCGATCTCGTCCAGCACCCGGCGCATCTTCTGCTCGGGCAGCGCCTCGGCGCAGATGTCGGCGATGCCGAGTTGGGCGCCGATGCGCCTGGCCACCGCCACGCGGTCGCCGGTCAGCAGCACCTGCCGCTCCACCCCGAGCGCCCGCAAATCGGCCACGGCGGCGACCGCCTCCGGCCGGGGCTGGTCGGCGAACAGCATCCAGCCGAGGAAAGCCCCGCCACGACCGACGGCGGCAACCGGGCCGTCATGCGCCGGCGCCTCCGGGGCGGCGATGCCCAGCCGGGCGAACAGATCGGGCCGGCCGAACGTGACCGACTCGCCCCCTACCCGGCCGGTCAGGCCAAAGCCGCCGATTTCGCGCGCCTCCTCCACCACCGGCCGGTCACCGGCCGGCCAGCAGCGGGCGGCGGCCCGGCTGACCGGATGGCTGCTGGCCGCCCCCAGCGCGGCGGCCAGACGCGCGACCGCCGCCTCCTGTCCCGCCACCGCCGGCACGATGCGGGCCAGCGACAGTTCGCCCAGCGTCAGCGTGCCGGTCTTGTCGAACACGACCGAACTGACCTCGGCCAGGTTCTCCAGGAAGGCGGCGCCTTTGATGAGAATGCCATGGCGCGCGGCGACGGCGATGGCGGCGATCGAGGTGGCCGGGGCGGCCAGCACCAGCGCGCAGGGGCAGGAGGCGACCAGCACCGCCAGCGTCGCCACCGCGTCGCCGGAGGCGAACCAGGTGCCGCCCGCCAGCATCAGCACCAGCACCATATACTGCCCGGCATAGCGTTCCAGCAGGCGCGTCACCGGGGGCTTGGCGCGTTCGGCGGTGCGCATCAGGGCGATGATCTTGCCCAGTGTGGTCGCCGCGCCAACCCCGGTCACCGCCACTTCCAGCCGGCCGTTGGTGTTGATCGAGCCGGCCAGCACCGCTTCACCTTTCGCCACTTCGACCGGCACCGACTCGCCGGTGAGCGAGGCCATGTCGAGACTGGCCGAACCGCGGCGGATCACCCCGTCGGCCGGCACCCGGTCGCCCGCGCGCAGCTCGATCAGGTCGCCCGGACGCAGATCGCGGGTGGCCACCACCTCCACCTCGCCCTGCGCCAGCAGGCGCCGCGCACTGGTTTCGGTCAGGCGGCTCAGCGCGCGGATCGCCTCACGCGAGCCCAGCAGGCTGCGTTCCTCCAGCACATGGCCGAGGATCATGACGATCGGCAGGATGGCCGCGGTCATCAGGTCGCCGCTGGCCCAGGCGGCGATCAGGGCGAGCGCGATCAGCCGGTCGGTGATGCCGTGCAGGCTGGGATGGCGCAGGCTCTGCCAGGCGGCGCCCAGCACGGGGATCGCCACCAGAATGGCGGCGGCGCCGGCCACCAGCTGGGCCAGCGCGGCATCCTCGGGGAAAGCGAAGGCCCAGCCCAGCGCCACCAGCAGCAGCCCGGCCGCCAGCAGGGCGAGCGTCAGGCGCACGCCAAGCAACAGGCGTTCGGCCCGGGCCAGCACCAAGTCGCTGACCGGTGCGGCGAAGGTCGTGGCGCTCACGGCTGTCCTCCCGGCAGGATCACGCGGCTGCCGCCGCGCATATCGACCGTGTTCACGCTGCCGGCCTGTTTCAGGATGCCGGCGATACGCTCACGATAGAGCTGGTCGAGCAGGCTCGGCCGGGTGGCCAGGTCCATGCGCTGCTCCAGCGCGGCGATCGCGGCGACGTGGGCGCGGGCGGTGCCGACCCGCTCATCGGCATTGGCGCGGGCTTCGGCCAGAAGGCGGTCGCGCTCCTGATCGGCCGCCTGATGGGTGCGGGTCGCGTCGGTCCGCGCGGCAGCGAGGCCCTGGGCGGCCATCTGCTCCGCTTCCAAAACGGACTCGAAGGCGAAACGCGCTGCCGGCGGCAGCAGCGCGGTCACGTCGGCCCGGGTCGCCTCGACGCCCAGGCTGGCCTCGCGCGGCGCCAGGGCGCGCAGCCGCCGGTTCACTTCCTGCACCAGCGCCCCACGCATCGCCTGCCGCTGCGCCTCGGCGCCGGGGTCGGTGTGCCCGGAGCGGACCACCATGAAATCGTCCATCGCCCGGCCGGCGGCGAGGGTCACGGCGCTGGCCAGGAACAGCCGCCGCAATGCCGGCTCGACATGCGCGGCGGCCAGGTAATAAGCGGCCGCATCGGTGATGCGGTAGGTCAGCGCGGCATCCAGCAGCACGATGCCGGCGTCGCCCGTCAGGTAGATGCCGGCGCTGTCGGGCGCGGCCTCGCCGCTGGCGCGCGAGGCGGGGTCGAGGATCGCTCTGCCGGCCGGCATGCCGGCCTCGATCCGCAGATCGAGCTGCCGTTCGGGGCTGGGCAGCAGGTCCACCCGCTCGACGGGCCGCGGCCAGGCGATGACCAGCCCGGCCTGCTGGACACGCACCACCTCGCCGAAGCGAAGCACCACGGCCTGCGTGCCGGGCGGCACCTGCCGGATGTTCGAAGCCGTCCAGCCGAGCGCCAGCAGCATGATCGCCACCTGCAGCACGCCGAAGCCGATACGGATCGATTGGGCAACCGGCCCGTTGACGGGTTCCAAGGGCCTAAGGCCCCTGGTGGGGCGCGGGGGCAACGCCGTCACGCAACGGGCCGGAATCCGCGGCCGCACCCCGGCTGGCGCCCCCGCCCGGCCCCTGGACCAGCACGTTAAACGGTGCCGCGTCGGTTCGCAGCACCAGCCGCGTATTCGCCCCCACCACCGTGGCCAGCGTATCGAGCGAGCGCAGCATCAGATACAGTTCCGCATCCGCGGCATAGGCGCGGGCGTTGATTTCCGCCGCTTCCCGGCGCGATGACGCTTCGATTTCCGCCGCTTCGGTGCGCGCCTGGGTGACGGTGATGCGGTTGTCGCGCGCCGCTTCCGAGCGGATCTGGGCGGCGGCGCGCAATCCTTCGGCGGTGCGCTGGGCCGCCACCGTCTCGCGCTCCGAACGCATGCGGCCGACGGTGGCGGCCAGCGTGGTTTCGGGCAGGCTGAGCCGCTCGATGCCGACCTGGCGCACCGCGATGCCGTAGGTCTCCAGCACGGCCGGCGCAATCTGCGTTTCCAGCCGGGCTTCGAAGGCGCCGAGCCGGACGCGGCCGGCATCGGTATTGACCAGTTCGGAAAGATCGAAGCTGCTCGCCGTGACCTGCAGCGCCGAGCCGACGAAGCTGCGCAGCTGGCGCGCCGCCTCGTCCGGGTCGTTGCGCACGGCGCGCAGGAACTGCCGGATGCGGTCGGGTTCGGCCGGCACCTGCCAGGCGACATAGGCCTGGACCAGGATGCGCAGGCCGTCCCGCGTGCCGACATCCTGCAGGCCGGTCGAGCTGGTCCGCAGCCGCAGATCGACCGGGATGGTGGTTTGCACCGGCGCGGGTATTTTCCAGGCCAGTCCCGGCCGGGTCAGCACCCGGACCGGATTGCCGAATTCGGTGACCACCACGGCGTAGCCGGCGCTGACCATCACCGCCGATGCGGCGAGCCCGGCCGCCGCCAGCAAGGTCAGGGCGAGCAGCAGCCGGATGACGAGTTGCAACCGCCCGGCGGCAGGCTGCGGCGCCGGCGGATGCCCGTGCCCGTGGCCGTCATCGTCATGGTCGTGCGAATGGTGATGCAGCACGCGGATTACTCCAGGCCGGGGCCGGCGGATGGGGCGGTCGGGGCGGCCGGCGGCGGCCGGAGGTCGAGCAGCGGCGCCTCGGCGGGCGGAATCCGGTGGTCGATGATCGTCAGCGGGGCCTTGGCCAGCGCATTGGCAATCGACGACAACCGGCGCTCCAGCAGAAACGCCTCCCCCCCTGCCCTCGCCGCCGCGTCGTCGGCGGTGAAGCGGATCAGATCGGCGCTGGCGGTGCCGGTGGCCTCGGCGGCGGCGGCGCGGGCCTGCGCGACGATATCGGTCGCATACTGGCGGGCATTCGCGCCGGTCGCCAGCGCATGTCCCCGTTCGGCGGCGATGCTGGTGATCGCCTGGATCTCGGCCGCCTGCACATTGTGGTACGCCTCGGCGGCGCCGGCCGGCGGATGGATGGCCTCGATCACCACCGCCGCCAGGTCGATGCCGCAGCCGGTCCGGTCAAGCTCCTGCTGCAACGCCACGCGCAGCCGCCCGGCCATCGCCTCGCGGTTTTCGCCCAGCACCGCTTCCAGCGTCCGGCCGGCGAAGAAAGCGGCGATCGCCCGGCCGGAAGCGGCGCGCAACAGGGCGACAGGGTCGGCCACGGCGGTGGCGGCCAGCAGCGCGGCGTGGTCGCTCATGCCGATCCGGTAGCGCAGCCTGATATCCGCGCTGACCACCTGAAAACTCTGCTGCCCCGCACTCTCGCCGGCGATCAGGAACACGAGTTCGCCGGGATGGGCCTGCTCCCACAGCCGGTCGGCTTCCGGCGGCGGCCTGTCCTCGGCGCCGGCCCGGCGCGGCGAAGCCGGCATGTCGGTGTCGGTCAGCGTGGTTTCGTGGACCGTGCCGAATTCCAGGCGGCGGACCCGGCCCATCGGCCAGGGCAGGATGGCGTGCAGGCCGGGGCCGAGCACCGCCACCGGGGCGCCGAACCGTTCATACACGGCGCGCTGGTCCAGCCCGACCAGCACGACGCCGCTGAGCCCCCAGCACAGCACCAGCAACAGCAGCGCCACCGGCGGCGTGGCGGCCCGCAGATAGGCCAGCGCCCAGCTGCGGGAAAAATCGATACCCATGTGCCGGCGCAGCGGGGCGGCGAGGCCGCGGGTGCGAATGCCCTCGGCGATCATGCGGGCCAGCACGGAGTCGATCGCCGCGCGAGCGAGGTGCGGCGCCGGGGGGGGCAGGAAGCAGCGGCCCAGCGCGCGCAGGCAGAGTTCCGCCGCAACCGCCGTCAGCGGCACAGCCACCACGGGGCCGAGCCGGCCGGCAAAGGGGAGACCGAGGCCGGAGGCGATCAGCAGCAACCCCGCGGCGGGCCAGGCCAGCACCGGCAGCAACAGCAGCACGCGCAGCGACGCCGCCTCGGGCAAGCGCGATGCGGGCATCGCCGCCAGCAGCCGCTCGGCCACCAGCAGCGGAAAAGCGAGCGCGATGGCCGCCGCCCCCACCGCGATCGTCGCCCCCGGCGGCACCGGCGGCAGGCCGGCCTGGACCGGCAGCAGCCAGGCGCAGGCGCCGGCGGCCAGCGCAAGGAAGCTGACCACGATCGCCTGCGGCCACCGCGCCGCCCGGCCGACCAGACCGGGATCGCCGCCGGCACCGGCGCGCAGCCTCCATGCCCAGCGGCCGGCCGGCGGAATGGGCGGCGATGCCGCGCGGCGCCGCGCCGCCGCCATGATCCATGTGCCGACGAGGCCGGTCAGCGCCAGCAGCAGCGAGGCGAGCGTCACCGGGATCAGCCCGGCCTGCAGCGATGCGCCCAGCAGCGGGATCGCCGGCAGCCGGGTCGCCGACACCCACATCACGGCCAGCGCCGCACTGCCGGCGGCGGCCGCCAGGGTCAGCCATCGCAGCAGCCGGACCGACCGATCCGCCAGCGCATAGGCCGCCAGCCCGGCATCGTCGGCCGGGGCGGGCGGCAGCTCGGTCTGTGTCACCGTCATCGGGGCCGGATTGTCCAAACAAGCAAGCGGCTCGGCCCGGAGTTACCGGACCGAGCCGTGCGGTCAAGCCGAATGTACCGGATGCCGGCCGGCATCCGGTACCGTGTCAGTCCCAGCAGGAGATGTCGCGCGGATGCAGCGTGATCATGCAGCGGCCGGCTTTGGTGGCATAGATGCTATAAACATTGGCGATGTAGCCGGTCGGCGTGGCGTCCAGCACCGCGAAGCCGAATTCCGCCTGCGAATAGGCGGCCTGCGCGGTGGTGCTGGTCGTCGTGGTGGTCGTGCTGTTGTGGTGCAGGGTGAAGGCCTGGTTCTGGTAAGCGTAGGTCAGGGTCTTGCCATCCGGATTGGCCGTCGGGTCGAGATTGTCGCCGCCCGTGCCGACGATCAGCTGCGGCGCATAGTGGGTGTAGTCCTGGAAGTTGACATATTCGAACTGGTGGATGTGACCCGACAGGAACAGCGCGATCTTGTAAGGCACCGTGCCGCCGCTGAAGGCGCTGTTGGTGGTGGCGTTGCCGCTGAACATGTACTGCTCGGTGAAGTCACCGCCATTGGTCGGCGCGCCGCTGACCAGCCCGTAGCTGGGCTTGTGCGTGACGTAGAAATAATAGGCATTGCTCGGCACCTGGTTGAGCAGGGCCGTGAGGTCGTAGTCGTAGTTCTTCGCCATGTTGGTATCGACGGTGCTGTCATTGGCGAAGCTGGAATCATGCACCAGCAGGTTCACGCTGCCGGCGGGGACGACATAGGTCGGCGTGAAGTCGCCGGTATAGACGGCCGCGCCGTTGACCGTGGTTTTGCCGATATTGTAGGCGCATTTGACCTGATTTGGGTCGAACGGGTGCGGGTCGAGCAGGGCGAACCATCCGCGCGCGCCGCGGCCGCAGCTTTCGTGGTTGCCGCGGGCCATCACCCAGGGCGCCGCCGCCAGCAAGGGCTTGCCGGGATAGAACACGTCGGCGTTCCAGGCATCGAAAGTGTCGCCCCAGGGCTGGTAGGCGGCGTTGGTCGGGTTGCTGCAGCCTGGCGTGAACTCGTGCGCCGGGACGGAGCCCGAAGCCGGCACCACGCAGCTGGTGTCGCGATAGAAATAGTCGCCGACCTCGACCACCAGGTCGGGAGCGAACTGCGCCTCGTAGGCGGCCAGCGCGCCGAACGGGAAGCCGGGAGGACCGCCGGAGAAGTGGCAGTTCTGCTGGCTGGCGGCCTGCATCCGGCAGCCGATGTCGCCGATCACCAGGATACGCTGCGGGTTGGCCACCGGCAGCTTGAGGGCAACGCCGCCGATGGTGGCGGTGGTGTGGCCGGCGGGCACGACGGCCTCGCACTCGCCCCAGTTCACCGTCGCCATCGCGGTGCCGTCCGGGAAGTCGGCCGGAGCCGTCGCCGAGCCGCTGACAAAATATTGCGGGTAGTTGGCAGTGCCGTTGCTGTTGGTGGCCGAGTTGGGATCGTTGGGCGCTTTGGCGGTGCCGGGGGTGTTGGTCAGCTGGCTGCCCGCGAAGCGCAGCTTCATGGTGATCGACAGCGCGCCATCGACCGTCAGGGCCGGGCAGGCACCGCCGTTGATGACCGCACGCGCCAGAATGGTCGGGGTGGTGCTGGCGGGCTGGTCGCCGTACTTGCCGGCGGCCAGCGCCGATTCCGAGCTGCCCGGGCCGAGCTGAACCCAGCGTGCGACCACGTTGTCGGCACGCGCGACGGTCACGTGCGCCAGCAGACCGCCGGCCACCAGGATGATCGCAGCCAACCGATTCAGATTTAGCATGATTTCCCTCACGGACATTTAACGAGACGTATATCGGCCCCGTTGCAGGCGAGGGTTACTATTCTGCGATGGTTTTGTGTCGGCGGGAATGCGCTGACCGCGCCGGGGCGAGGCTCCGCTCAGGGCACCGCGTCCAGGTCGCCGAGCAGGTCGCGCGGCACCAGCCCTTCGCCGGCGATCGCCATGGCCTCGCGCAACACCGCCTCGTCGCCGATATGGTTGGCCAGCAACAGAATAAGCCGGGCGTCGAACGCGCGCACCTGGACGTCGTCGAGATGGCGGTAGGCGCGGGCCAGCGCGGTGAACACCCCGTCCGGATCGGCCAGCCGCGGAACCGTGTCGAGCTTCATGCGGCAGCCTGCAGGCCGGTGGCGCGCGCCAGCGCCACGGTGATGGCAGCCGGGTCGAAACGCCGCCAGCGCGCCGCCACATGCTGGTCCGGACGGACCAGATAGGTGGTTCCGGGCCGCCCGTCATAGCGGTCGCGGGCCAACCCCTCGGTATCGGCCAGCCCGCCGGCATCCACCGCCGCCGCCGCTGCCGTGCGCACCACCACCGTACGCACCGGCACCGGCAGCGCCGCCAGCTGCGCCACCTGATCGGAGGGCGGCGCCTGCTCGCCGGCAAAAACCAGCGCGACGAAGTCGAACCCCAACTGGTGCAGCAGCCAGTCCACCTGGCCTTGCCGCTCGACCGGCGCGTCGAGGCAGGCCGCCCCGGGTATGACGCCGCCGGCGAACCGATCGGCTGGATCGTCCGGCGTGGTCAGCAGCGACTCGGTATAGACGGCCGGCTCCGACAGCCTGCCGCTGTTAATGAAGTCGCGCGCGAAACTGAACCGGCCGGCCAGATGCAGGGCGGCATCGCGCAGGGCGCGCGTCATCGGCGAGCGGGGCGAGATGAATTCGGCCGCCCGCGCGGCATAGCACAGGTTTTCGTCGGCGGCTGCCACCCGCTCGCGGTCGTAGCTTTCCAGCAGCGCCGCCGGCGCCAGCCCCGCCAGCACCAGCCGCAGCTTCCATGCCAGGTTGTCGGCATCCTGCACGCCCGAATTGGCGCCGCGCGCCCCGAACGGCGAAACCTGATGCGCGGCATCGCCGGCGAACACCACCCGCCCATGCACGAACCGCTCCAGCCGGCGGCACTGGAACGTATAGACCTCGGCCGCCTCCACCCGGAATTCGGCGCGCTCGCCCAGGATGCGGCGCAGCCGCATGGCCACGCGCTCGGGCTGCTGCTCGGCCGCCGGGTCGGCATACCAGCCCAGCTGAAAGTCGATGCGCCACAGATTGGCGGCCTGGCGGTGCAGCAGCACAACCCGCTCCCGGTGGAATGGCGGGTCGAACCAGAAATGCCGCAGGTTCGGGAAAGCGGCATCGGTCTCGACATCGCAGATCAGGAAGCGGTCGCGCACGGTCTGGCCGATGAATTCGAGGTCGAACAGCCGGCGCACGAGCGAGCGAGCCCCGTCGGTGGCGACCAGCCACTGGCATTCCAGGTCGTACGGCCCGTCCGGCGTGTCCACCCGCAGGGCCACATGGTCCGCCGCCGCCCGCATGCTGATCAGCCGGTTGCGCCAGCGCAGGTCGAGCCCGGCCAGCTGCCGCGCACGGGCGACCAGCGCCTCCTCCAGCAGGTACTGTTGAAGGTTGGTGAAAGCCGGCATCTTGTGGCCGGCTTCGGTCATCAGGTCGAACTCATAGACCAGACGGTCGCCGTGATGCACCCAGCCGCGCCGCCAGCCGACGCCGTCGGCCACCACCGCATCGCCGACGCCCAGCCGGTCCCAGACCTCCAGCGTCCGCTTGGCATAACACACGGCGCGCGAACCGCCGCTGACCGTGTCGTCATCGTCCAGCAGAACCACCGGCACGTGCTGCAACGCCAGGTCGATGGCCACGCTCAGCCCGGCCGGGCCGGCCCCCACCAAAACCACCGGATGGCGCACCGGCGCCGCCGCGTCCTGGTCGGCGGATCGCCGGTAGCCGAAGGTCGGGCGGATATGCGGACTCGCCATGCGTAGTCCTGACGGTTTGTGAGCCGGACGCGCTGTGATGCTGACGAGCGGCATGGTGGCGGTCAACTGCTACGAACGGGTTAACCAAGATCAAGCGCCATTGCGGTGCGCTGGCAGCGGGTTATGATTTTGGTTTCAATGCGCGGCCCGACTCGCCGTGCCTGTTCAGGGATGCAGCCATGGCAACTTCCACCCGACAGAAGGCCGCGGCAATACCGCCCGACCACGTGCTCGTGCTGGAAGATTTCCTGCCCTACCGGCTCAGCGTGGTGGCCACCATCGTCAGCCAGGGCTTCGCCCGGCTCTATTCCGAGCGGTTCGGCATCAGCATTCCTGAATGGCGGGTGGTCGCCATGCTGGGCCAGCACCGCACCCTGACTTCGAAGGGGGTCGCCGAACGCACCCTGATGCACAAGACAATGGTGTCGCGGGCGGTGACCGACCTGGAGCACCACGGCCTGCTGTCACGCCAGATCAACCGGGCGGACAAACGGGAGGCGTTCCTGACCCTGACGGAAACCGGCCACCGGGTCTATGCCGAGATCGTGCCGCTGGCACGCGACTACACGGCCCGTCTGACCGCCCATTTGTCCGACCAGGACCGCGCCGCCTTCGACCGCGTCATGACGATGTTGCACGAACGCTCGGGGATCGTGTTCGCGGTCGAGCGGACGAACGGCGATACTGAGTAGCCCATCCGGGGCGCCGCCCCGGACCCCGCGCCACGCGGAGCGTGCCTTCGGCACGACGGGCTTTGCCCCCTGGACCCCCACCAGGGGCTAGCCCTTCGAACCCATTTTTTGGAATGGGATGCACGAAAGCGCCCCCGGCTTTACGCCGCCCGCCGCACTTCCACTTCCGGCGCGGCAGGGATCTCCTCGCCGGCCAGCACCAGGCGGGCCCGGTCCATGTCCAGCTGGTTTTCCCACCAGGCCACGAAAACCGTCGCCACCGTATTGCCGAACAGGTTGGCGATGGCACGCCCCTCGCTCATGAAACGGTCGATCGCCAGCACCAGCACGATGCCGGTCACCGGCACCTTGCCGTTCAGCGTGGCCAGCGTGGCGGCAAGCGTGATGAAGCCGCCGCCGGTGACCGCCGCCGCTCCCTTGGAGGTCAGCAGCAGCACGCCCAGAATGAGCAGGTAGTCGCCCCAGGACAGCGGAATGTTCAGCGCCTGAGCGATGAACGTGATCGCCATGGTAAAGTAAATGGATGTGCCGTCGAGGTTGAACGCATAGCCCAGCGGCACCACCAGCCCGACCAGCGGGCGGTTGCAGCCCATGTTCTCCAGCTTGCCCATCAGGCTGGGCAGCGCCGTTTCCGAACTGCTGGTGCCGAGGACGATGAAGAACTCCTCCTTGATGTAGCGCAGCAGCGGCCACAGGCGCAGGCCGGTGACGCGCATCACCAGCCCCAGGCCGACGAAGACGAACAGCGCGCAGGTCAGGTAGAAGCAGAACATCAGATAGCCGAGCTGCAGCAGCGAGCCGGCGCCGTATTTGGAAACGGTGAAGGCCATCGCCCCGAAGGCGCCGAGCGGCGCCACCCGCATGATCAGGCGGATGACACCGAACAGCGCCGCGCCGGCCTCATCCAGCACATGCAGGACGGCGCGGCCGCGTTCCCCGAGCTTGGCCAGCGCAAGGCCGAACAGCACGGCGAAGAACAGCACCGGCAGGATATCGCCTTTGGCGAAGGCGCCGATCACCGAGTCGGGGATGATGGCGAGCAGGAAGTCGGTGACCGACTGGTGCGCGGACGGGTTGACATACTGCGCCACCGCGTGCGCATCGAGGCTTTTCGGATCGGCGTTCAGCCCCGCGCCCGGCTGGACCACGTGGCCCACGATCAGGCCGATCAGCATGGCCAGCGTGGTCATAACCTCGAAATAGACAATCGACTTCAGGCCGATGCGGCCAACATCGGCAAGGTCGGACAGCCGGCCGATGCCGACCACCACGATAATGAAAATGATCGGCGCGATCACCATCTTCACCAGCTTGACGAAACCGACCGCGAGCGGGTTCATCTGTTCGCCGATGGCCGGATAGAAATGGCCCAGCGCGATGCCGATCAGGATGGCGATCAACACCTGAATATACAGCGATTTCGACTGGCTTGCCTGGTTCACGCGGCGCCCTCCCCAGCGTATCCCCGTCCATGCCCGGCGGGTTGCCAGTGAATAACCCGGCGCCGGCGGCTTGACGACAGGGTTTTTTCGCGGCTTATGGAATAGTCGAGTACCCAGCAGGATGGCGCTTTTATGCCCGAGTTTGTGATCCCTCCGCCGCCGGTTACTTGTGTACCCGTGGCCGGCGGCGGGCTGTTCCCGGTGCGGCGCATTTTCTGCGTTGGCCGCAACTATGCCGCGCATGCGCGCGAAATGGGCGGCGACCCCGGCCGCGAGCCGCCATTCTTCTTCGCCAAGCCGGCCGACGCGCTGCTGACCGGCGGCGCCGACATGCCCTATCCCCCGGCAACGTCCAGCCTGCACCACGAGATGGAACTGGTGGTGGCGTTGGGTGTGGGCGGCGCCGACATCGCCGCGACGGATGCATTGCACCACGTATGGGGCTACGCCGCGGGGCTCGACATGACCCGGCGCGACCTGCAGAACGCCGCCAAGAAGGAAGGCAAGCCCTGGGATATGGGCAAGGGGTTCGACCATTCGGCGCCGATCGGGGATTTGCTTCCGGCCGCCGGTTTTCCCGATCCCACGCGCGGGCGCATCGCGCTGGCCGTGAACGGCACGATCCGCCAGGAATCCGACCTGTCCGAGCTGATCTGGAGCGTCGCCGAGACCATCGCTTTCCTATCGCGGCTGGTCCGTCTGGCGCCCGGCGACCTGGTGTTCACCGGCACGCCGGAAGGGGTGGCGGCGGTGCAGCGCGGCGACCTGCTGGAAGGCGTGGTGGCAGGCGTCGGCACCGTGCGCACGCACATTGTGTGATACCCGCCGCCGCGACAAGAACTCTAAACGAATAAAAGTTATTTGGTTCTTTTTTTCAAAAAAGAACAAGGCTTCTTTTTGAAAAAAGAAGCAAAAACTTTCATTCATTGGTGTCGCCCTGCACTCTGCGCGCAGGGCGGGGCCAGAGCAGCCATTCCATGACCCAGCGCCTGCGCATCGTCACCTGGAACATCAACTCGCTGCGGCTGCGCCTGCCCCTGCTGCCGCGCCTGATCGAGGCGTTGCGCCCGGACGTGATCTGCCTGCAGGAAACCAAGGTTCCCGACGCCCAGTTCCCGGCCGCCGCGCCGGCGGAACTCGGCTATCCCTTCGCGGCCTGGCGGGGAATGAAAAGCTATAACGGGGTGGCGATCTTCTCCCGCATCCCGTTCCAGCCGCTCGACATGGCGCCGGACTGGTGCGCCCGCGGCGATTGCCGGCACCTCTCGGTGGCGCTGGACATGGCATCCGGGCCGGTCGAACTGCATAATTTCTACGTGCCGGCCGGCGGCGACGTGCCAGACCGCGGGGAGAACCCTAAATTCGCTCACAAGCTCGATTTCGTGGCCGAGGCAACGGCCTGGTTCGCCGGCCGCACCGGTCTGTCACGCACCGTGCTGGTGGGCGACCTCAACATCGCGCCGCTGGAACACGATGTTTGGAGCCATCAGCAGTTGCTCGGCGTGGTCAGCCACACGCCGCCGGAAACGACCGGGCTGACCGGCTGGCTCGACCAGGGATTTTACGATGCGGTGCGCCATTTCGTGCCGGCGGAGCGGAAACTTTACACGTGGTGGTCGTATCGCAACCGTGACTGGCGCGCTTCCGACCGCGGCCGGCGCCTGGACCATGTATGGGTCAGCCGGGACGTCAGGGACGGGCTGCAAACCCACACGGTCCTGAAGGAAGCCCGCGACTGGCCGCAGACCAGCGACCATGTGCCGGTGAGCGTGGAAATGGAGGTCTAGTGTTCCGACTCCGACGGATAGTGCCGTCGGGCCGGACCACTAGCCCCTTGATTTGGTGTTCCGATTCACGCGACGGGACGGACGCATTTGTCGCGACCGGAACACTAGCAGGCCAGCGCCGCGGTGCCGGGGCAGCGCCCCTGGCCTCGCTTACGCCGGCAGCGGCGTTACGCCCTCCGGATCGAGCCGGTAGCCGCCGCCTTCGGTGATCAGCAGGCGGGCGTTCGAAGGTTCGGGCTCGATTTTCTGGCGCAGGCGGTAGATGTGGGTTTCCAGCGTATGGGTGGTGACCGCCGCATTGTAGCCCCACACCTCGTTCAGCAGCACCTGGCGGGCCACCGGCTTGCTGCCGGCACGGTACAGGAACTTCAGGATGGCCGCCTCCTTTTCGGTCAGGCGGATGCGGCGGTTCTTTCCGGTATCCTGCAACTGTTTCGCCGCCGGCCGGAACGTGTAGGGACCGATGGTGAAAACCGCATCCTCGCTGTTCTCGAACATGCGCAGCTGGGCGCGCAGCCGGGCGAGCAGTTCGGCCAGGCGAAACGGTTTGGCGATGTAGTCGTTGGCGCCCGCGTCGAGGCCGCGCACCACGTCGGCTTCCTCGTCGGAGCCCGTGAGCATGATGATCGGCACCTTCAGGCCGCTGCGCCGCAGGCGGGCGCACAGATCGCGGCCGTCGCCGTCAGGCAGGGTCACGTCGAGAATGAGCGCGTCGAAGCGGGAGTCACGCGCCGCGATCCTGGCCTCGGCTTCGCAGGCGGTGGCCGCGACGGTCGCGGCAAACTCGCCGTCGACTTCCAGCTGCTCGGCAAGCATGGCCCGCAGCGCGGCATCGTCATCGACGATCAGGATAGGCCGTTCACCCGTCATGAGCAGGTTTCCCTCTGGTCGTCAGGATACCGGGGGGCCGTTCGCCGCGGTCCAATCGGTTGGCACTATTAACAGTAGTATCACGTTTCAGCGATTCATAGCCTCGCCGAATGCACACCGGACAAGCTGAGGTCGGGCTTGTCGTTTCGCAAGTCGCGCACATTATCGTGAGTCTCGGCCAGACGGATCGGACCATCAAACCATATACGGTGGCGCTTGCAGGGATGCACGCGAGCCGGCGGCTGTGCCGGGAATGCCGCCGCAAACGTCAACCAGTCTGGTTTTTTGCCTTATCCGGGAAATGCATGACCTCGATGCCGTTGCGATACCCTCCGCCTGACGGCAGCCCCCCGGCGGCAGCCGATTCCGGCGGTTCGGCGGCGATGGCCGATCCGGCGGTGCTGCGTCTGCGGGCGGTCCACCGCGCGGCGGCCGATCTCCGGCGCGGCACCCCGGTGCTGCTGCGGGCGGCCCAGGATCTGGTGCTGCTCGGTGCCGAGACGGCCGGCGCAAGGGGGCTGGCAGAGTTCCGGCACATAGCCGAGGGGGAACCGCTGCTGCTGCTGGCGGCGGCCCGGGCCGCCGCCGTGCTGCACCGGCCGGTGATGCCGCTGCATCCGGCGCTGGCGTTGCGTCTGCCCGAGGCGCTGTTCGCGCCCGCCTGTCTGCATGGCCTGGCCGATCCGACCGCCGACCAGATCCTGCCGGCCGAACCGATGCTGGCGCCCGAGCCGCCCGAGGCGGCGCCGGCGGCACTGGCGCTGGCCAAGCTGGCGCGGCTGCTGCCGGCGGTGCTGGCCGCCCCGTTGCGCACCGACTCCGCGGCGCGCGCGGCGGCGCTGCACCTGCAATCGGTGGCGGCGACGGACGTGCTGGCCTATCCGCGCGACATGGTCGCCAACCTGACGCAGGTGGCCGAGGCGCAGGTGCCGCTGGACGGTGCGCCGGATGCGCGCATCGTGGCGTTCCGGGCCCCGGATGCCGGGGTCGAGCACCTGGCCATTCTGGTCGGCCGGCCGGAAGCGGCGCAGGCGCCGCTGGTGCGGCTGCATTCCGAATGCTTCACCGGCGACCTGCTGGGCAGCCTGCGTTGCGACTGCGGATCGCAGCTGCGCGGCGCCATCCGGCGCATGGCCGAGGAAGGTGCGGGCGTGCTGCTGTATCTGGCGCAGGAGGGCCGCGGCATCGGCCTGGTCAACAAGCTGCGTGCCTATGCGTTGCAGGATCGCGGGCTGGATACGCTGGACGCCAACCGGGCGCTGGGCTGGGGGGCGGACGAGCGGAACTTCATGGTCGCGGCCACCATGCTGGAAGCGCTGGGGGTGCGGCGGCTGCGGCTGTTAACCAACAACCCGCACAAGGTGTCGGCACTGGCGGCCTGCGGGCTGGAGGTGCTGCGCCGGGAAGGCCATGCCTTTGCCCCGAACGGAATCAATGACCACTATCTGGCGACCAAGGCGGCCCGGTTTGGACATCTGTTGGGTTGAGACAAGCCGGGGCGCAGCCCCGGACCCCGCCAGGAGGCTCCGCCTCCTGCACCTCCGCCAGGGGCAAGCCCCAGGACCCCGTATTTTGGGGTTCCAAGGGCTGGCCCTTGGTGGAGTCCAGGGGCGAAGCCCCTGGCGGGATCGGGCCGCAAAGCGGACCGATCCCGCCATTTTCCAGCCAGCACGATGAGCGAAGCAGTCGTACATCCGCAGGGCCAGCTCGTTCTGCAAGGCAGGCTCTGGCGTTGCGCGCTCGGGCGCGGTGGCGTGCGGCTGCTGAAGGAGGAGGGCGACGGCTCCACGCCGGCCGGCTTGCTGCCATTGCGCCGGGTGTTCTATCGCGCCGACCGCGTGCCGATCCCGCGCGCCGCGGTGCCGCGCGAGCCGATCGGCGAGCAGGACGGCTGGTGCGACGACCCCGGCGATGCCGACTACAATCGCCAGATACGGCTGCCGCATCCGGCCGGGCACGAGGAGTTGTGGCGGCGCGACGGCGTTTATGACGTGGTGGGCGTGCTGGGCTGGAACGATGCGCCAGTGGTCCGCGGCCGGGGATCGGCGATCTTCCTGCATGTCGCGCGACCGGATTACGCCCCGACCGAGGGCTGCGTGGCACTGGCCCTGCCCGATCTACTGGCGGTGCTGGCAGCCGGGATCACGGCGTTGCGCGTGCTGCCGCCCTGACCGCTACGGATCGCGGCTGAGCCCCTTGGCGGCGAGCGCATCCAGGTAGTCCTGCCACCGCTGCGGCATCTCGCGACCAAGGCGGTACAGGTAGTCCCAGGAATAGATGCCGGTGCTGTGCCGGTCGTCGAACACCAGACGCACGGCGTAGTTGCCAACCGGCTCGACCGCGACGATGCCGACATGCCGGCACCCCGGAACCGTTTTGCGCTCGTCGGGGCGGTGCCCTTGCACCTCGGCGCTCGGGCTCTCGACGCGCAGAAGTTCGGCCGGGAAGGCAAAACGGGTGCCGTCATCGAAATCCACCTCCAGCCGCTTTTCGGCTCGGTTCAGGCGGAGTTCGGTCGGAACCGGCATCAGGATTCGTCCAGCGGGCGGGCCTCGTCGGGCAGCATGATGGGAATACCGTCGCGAATCGGATAGGCCAGCCCGGCGGCGCGGCTGACCAGCTCGTTGCGGAGGCGGTCATAGTGCAGCTGCTGCTTGGTCAACGGACAGACCAGGATTTCCAGCAGCCGGGGATCCACCGGCGCCGGTGACGGGGGTTGCTGGGTCGGATCGGGGTCATCGGCCATGCGCTTGTCCTCCTGTGCCGGCGCGTCAGCTTGCCCGGGAACGGGGCGCCGGGCCGTCCGTTCTGGCGGCGTGGATGTCGATCTGAAGCAGGGTGGCCAGCGTGGCGGCCCGATCGGCCGACGTGGCCGCCTCCAGCAGCGCCTGCTTCTCGGCCGGCTCGAACGGGCAGGCCATGCACAACGTGGTGACCAGGGTTTCCTCCGCCATGCTGTCGATGGCCTCCCAGTTCGCCTCGATACCGCGGCGGGCGAACGAGGCGCGCAGGGCCGCCAGCAGCGCCGGGCGATCGAAGCCGGCCACGGGGGCCGCCGGATCGAGGTCGGCAGCGAAACGGGCAAACTCGCCGCGCACCCGGCGATAGCCGCGCTGCGGCGGTTGTTCCTCGACCACCACGAAGCGGATAAGGCCGGTGAGGGTGATGAGATAGCGCCCGTCCTCGGTTTCGCTGAACGAGGACAGGCGGCCGAGGCAGCCAATCCGGTACAGCGCCGGACCGGCGGCGAGCGGCGGCGCGTGCGGGTCGGGCTGGATCATGCCGAACATTCGTCCAGCCGCCAGCGCGTCCTCGGTCATCGCCAGATAGCGCGGCTCGAAGATGTTGAGCGGCAGCCGCCCGCGCGGCAGCAGCAGAGCCCCCGTCAGCGGGAAGACCGGAAAGGTCTCCGGCAGGTCCTCCGGCCTTGGGTGCAGATGCCCCATGTCAACGGGCGATCAACTGAACAGGATGGCGGAAAGCTTGCGCCGGGCAGCCGTGGTGGCAGGGTCGTCGAAGCCCCAGGCTTCGAAGAATTTCAGCAGCTGCAACCGCGCCGCATCCTCGTTCCAGCCGCGGTTGCGGCGGATGATGGCCAGCAGTTCATCGGCTGCTTCCTCGCGGCGATCCATCGCGTTCAGGGCGGTCGCCAGGTCGTAACGCGCCTGGTGGTCGGCCGGATCGGCCGCCAGGCGTTGCTGGTAGATGGCGAGCTGGTCGCGCGCCCGGCGCCCCTCCACGGCCAGCGCCAGCGCGCTGCGGGCGCCCGAAACCTCCGCGTGGTCGGCAATGCCGGCCGGCACTTCGGCGAGCGCCTGGGCCGCCTGGTCGTCCTGGCCGAGCGCCAGCAGGGCGCGGATCAGCCCGCCCCAGGCTTCGGGGTTGTCGGGCTCCCCGGACAGCACGGCGGAGAACAGTTCGGCCGCTTCCTGCGCCGAGCCGGCTTCCAGCGCGGCACGGGCCTCGACGATCAGGTCGGCGGCGGGCATGGTGCCGCCGGCGAGCTTGAGCAGGCCCTCGACAAAGCGCTTGAGTTCGGATTCCGGCAGCGCGCCCTGGAACAGGTCGGCGATCTGGCCCTGCCAGAACGCCGCCACCGTGGGAACCGACTGCAACGGCAGGCCGAGTTGCACAAGCTGCTGCACCAGGCCGCGGTTCTTGTCGATGTCGATCTTGACCAGCTTGAGGCGGCCGCCGGCAGCACGGGTGACCTTTTCCAGCGCCGGGGTGAGCTGCTTGCAGGGGCCGCACCAGGTGGCCCAGAAATCGACCAGAACGGGAATGCTGCGGGAGGCGTCGACCACCTCCTGCATAAAGGTCTTCTGATCGCCGTCGACGATCATGGCGTCGCCGCTGCCGCCGGCCACGGGGCTGCCAGCCTGCTTTTGCCCGATGATGAGGTCCATGGTGGGGCGTCCTCGCCTTGATCCGGTGTCGCTGGGTATAGATGGAACAGCCGGTCCGGGGCACAACCCGGACGAAGGAGCAGCAGTTACCCAATTCGGCGCCAGGGGCAAGCAGGGTCTCGCCGACAGTGCCGGGACCGTGGGAGCGAGCCCCGCGCGCCGTCGCAGCCCGGTCCCGCCAAGGCCCCTGGAGGCTTGCCCCGGGCGGCGCAAGCCTCTTGCAATCGCAGTAAAACCCGCCTAGAACCCGCGCCTTCTCGGCGCGGATCACGGAGCGCGGGCGTAGCTCAGGGGTAGAGCACAACCTTGCCAAGGTTGGGGTCGAGGGTTCGAATCCCTTCGCCCGCTCCAGATTTTCTCAAGGAAATCAGCAGTTTAGAGCGGTCCTTCGGGGCCGCTTTTTGCTTCCCCGGCCTCTGGGCCATTGTCGGGGAAGCACTGGGGAAGCAGCGGGAAGCGGGCCGTGGCGGGCGCGGGGATGGTTTTGGCATCAGCGGAGGCATGAAGAGGTCACTTAGCTTGGGACAATCGGAGCGCTCGAGACCACCCATGGGTAGTGTACACGCGCCTGTGCGGCTCTGCTCTGGAGGTTCTGCCACCTCG
>Ga0326727_10011396_pt1 | contig 20709 bp, 16 predicted proteins | sample MB2enrmetagenome_FD_207643 | JGI IMG/M metagenome (GOLD analysis project Ga0326727, IMG submission 207643) | Lab enriched peat soil microbial communities from McLean, Ithaca, NY, United States - MB29MY | ecosystem: Environmental > Terrestrial > Soil > Wetlands > Peat | place: USA: New York...
ATGCGCCGGATGCTCTTGAACCTCGCGAACTTCCTTGGGAATTGGAGTGTGTTTGGGAGTGGCCAACCTGACTTTGGGAACCTCCACATCCAGATAGGCATTTCCCGACAAAGCTTCCGCCACAACCGCTTTCCTTAACTCCTCAGCATCATCACCCTGATCCACCAGGCAGGTGAGCAGGCCGGCAAGTTGATTCTTGGACCTGGAACTGGGGTGTAAGAAGCGAACTCCGATCAGGTTCGCACGGGTCACCCATTGGGTTGTGCCCACCAGGTGCAAGACCATTCCAAGGATCGGCAGCACTACCTCGACGTTGGCCACATTGCCGGGAAGGAAGCGGCTCTCGGTGCGAACGCAGCAGCCGCTCAGGCTGACGTCGACGATCATGCAGGGATATTTGGTCCCCTTGTATTTCAAGCACCCCCCCGGAACATTGATCTCATAGCGCTCGTCAATCCGGCGGTCCCGATAACGCGCATCGAGGGTCCTAGTTTGTTCGCGCTCGCCCATGCCCGATGCTGCCATCTTCGCTGCCCTCTGACCAGCCGGTCAAACTCTCTTCAATGCATCATCACCGGACCGCTTCCCAGTAGTAGGTCTTGCGTCTTCCGGCCCTTGGGAAGCGGCCTCCCGGGCGCCAGCTTCACCCTGCGCAACGGCCGTTGCAGAGAATGGCCACGTGAGTATTCTGACCTAATTCATCGGCCTGCTCATGGGCATCATGAGTCAGACTTTCCATGCAAGCTCCTAGAATCTTAGCCTTAACCCGAACTGAATCTGCCGTTCCCGGTAGAAGTTGGTGGCGTTGATGTTCAGCGGCTGGCCGAAGGCCGTCGCGTTGGCGTTGGTGATGAGGCCGGTTGTGGAGTTGGTCACGGGACCGGTGAGGAAGTTCAGCGTGGGAAGACTCGTCGTTGTGCCGGACTCGATATAGTAGCCGGTGGTCTCCAATTCGGTCACGTTCTGGTGATTGAAGAGGTTGAAACTCTCGGCCAGCAGCTCCAACTGGCGCATGTGCCCCAGGTCGAAGCGCCTGCCCAGGCGCAGATCAGCCTTCCAGGTGGCCGGGTAACGGAAGGTGTTGCGGCCTATGTTGTAGACAATATTATCGTTGCCTACGCCGTAGACACGGTTGTCGCCGCCCGAGCCGTTCATGCCCGGCCCCAGTCCCACGATAGCCGTGCCGTTGGTCGTGCCGAACTCCTCCGGCAGCGCTCCCGACGTGCGCATGGTGAACGGCAATCCGCCGCGGAACTGCCCAATGCCCGAGAGCATCCAGCCGTTGCCCAGCTTTCCGGCCGTGCCCGTCAGCTTCCAGGGCGTCTCATAGACCACCATGGCGCTGGCCGAGTGGCGCACGTCCAGGTTGCTGACGCCGTACTCCAGTCCGAAGTTGGCCGGGTCCAGCACATCGTTGCCGGCCACCTGCGCGCTCTCGTTGGGGTTCCAGTCCATGGCGTGCGCGTAGATGTAGTGGGCGCGCAGGCTCAGCCCCCGGCGTCCGTAGCGGACTGCCTTCAGCATCCACGCCTCGTAAGTCGAGTTGGCCCGGCTCATGATCTGGGTAATCTGCTGGTAGTCCGGATTGAGCCGCCCGGCAAATCCCGTCGGAGAAGTTGCCGAAGGCCAGGAAGCGTAGAAGGGAACCGTGATCTGCGTGGCCTTGATGGGTCCGGCGCCGGTCGCGTCTTCCACGGCATAGGTGATCGTCCCCGGATTGATCGCGGGATCGAAGTTCGTGTCGATGGAGATCGGCAGCCGCCGGCCCAGGCTCACCATCGCGCTGGCGGTCACCTCCACGTGGCTCGGCAGCGTCTCCTCTACGGCAGCGACGGCCTGGTGAATCTCGGGATTGCGGAAGATTCCGGCAAACTCCACCGCTCCCGGCTTCATCACGCTTCCCGGTTCCCCTTGCAAAACGTATGGAAACGGCGGAGCTCCGCCGCCGTAGTTCGGCAGGTCGTCGGTGGGCCGCATGAAGAAGTTCAGGTCTCCGTTCAAGGAGCCGGTCTGGGTCAGCGCCGTCTCCAGCGCCAGGTTCTCGGTGCGCGCAAAGTACATCCCGTAGCCCAGCCGCAGCACCGGCCAGTGTTTTTCGCCCGATCCCACGGCCAGGCCCAGCCGCGGACCCCAGTTATTGCCCAGGGCAGGCAAACTTTCCGTCAGTGGAAGCTCCCGGTTACGGAGCGCGGCGATCGGTGAAGGCCTCTGCTCCCGCTCCCAGCGCATCCCGGCGGAGAGGACCACGCGCTTGTTCGGCTCCCATTGGGCGGTGGCGTATCCTGCCCAATCGTTGGTGCTCAATTGCCAGCCGGCGGGGCCCATGGTCTGCGAGTAGTAGGAATAGCAGGGCAGGTTGCCCAGCCCGCGCAAATTGCCCCCCGAATCGCGCCATGCCTTGCCCGTCTCGTCGCAGTTGTGCTGGTTATAGGGGTCCAGCGCGTCCGTCAACCCATACTTGCCGAAGGCCAGCGCGTCGGAGGCGAAGTTCTCCACGTTGGCGTAGTAGTATGTCCCCGTCTGGTTGCGCAGCAGGCTGGTTGCGTCGCTGTTATGGTTCCCCTCGAAGCCGGCCTTCACCAACAACTTGCCGCGAATCCAGTCCACCGACTCCCGCCCCATGGAGAGGTGCTCATCCGGGTAGCTGCCCTGACCAAAGCGCGACGGGTTGCCGATGGTGAAGCCGTAGCGCGAGTCCACCACGATCTGCGGCAACTGGCCCCACACATTCCCGCTCAGTAGCGTCTGCTCGTAGGTTGATGGAGTCTCCGGCTGCGCCTCCAGGATGACGCGTCCGGCCGAAGCCTGGGTCACAATCAGCAGGTTGGGGGTCAGGAATCTCTCCCAGCGCCCCAGCAGCCACTCCTCGCTGGCCTTGCTCGACCCGAAGCTGTGGTTCCCGTAGCTCTCCGAGAGGCGGGTCAGCCCTCCGCCCGGCGAGTTCCATCGCGCGCCTATGCCCTCCAGCGTAAAGCGATTGCGCTCGGTCGCCTGCCAGTCGAGCCGCCCAAAGCCGGTCCATTGCGTAGCGGTGCGCGGCGCGGGACCAAGCAGCCTGGCGAGCGTTCCCAGCATGTTGGAGTATGCCGCCAGGCCTTCGCCTACCGGATTGGCGCTGCTCAAACCCAGACGCGCGCTCAACACCTGCATCTGGTCGTTCGTGGGCTGGGCAAAGAACCCGGTTTCTGAGGTACATTGGGCGTTCGCGCAAAGGTAGGGATGCTTCACCATCGAGACCCCCGGATCGTTGCGGCTATAGCCGTCCAGTGCCGCAAACCAGAAGAGCTTGTTGCGCAGGATGCGGCTGCCCAAGCCGATGCCCCAGGTGGCTTCATGGTCCGGAGGAGTGTAGGACTCCGGTGTGAAAACCGGAACCGGAACCGTAATCCCGTTAGCTGGCGTGGTCTCCTTCACCCACTGCGTAAAGGGGTTCCGCGCGCCCCAGGTGTTCTGGCGATCAAAGAGAAACCCCTGCCCATGCAGCTCGTTGGCGCCGCGCTCGGTCTCCACATTCATGCGCCCGTTCGCCGCCTTGTCTGCCGCAGCCTCCACGTTGCCCGCTTCCGTCTCCACCGTGCGGATCGCCGCCTCGCTCACGGCAAGACCATGCCCGCCTTTGCCCACCTGCGCCATTCCGGCCGGATTTTCGCCCTGGCCCATCGCTCCCCGGCCTTGCGAGCCCTGCCCCGACTCATTGGTCGAACCAAAGGCCAGCCCCTTGCCAACTCCATCCACTGCGATCCCTGCCGGCTGACCCGCTCCCCGGAACGAAATCTCTCCCTGGCCGCCCGCCGGGGTCGTGGATGTGGGCGTATTGTCCAGCACAAAATCCTGCCAGCGCCTGCCACTCACCGGCAGGGCCTGCAACTCGGCAGCGCTCATCGTAGTGCTCGACGCCGGAGCTGCCGGTTCACTCTTCTGAAATGCTTCCGGCGCGGGTTTGCTCTGCACCGGCGCCGGTGGCGTCGCTGCTTGCGCCGCCTGGGTCGCAGCCTCAAGAGGCTTGCTCGAACCTGCTCCGCCAGGCGCTTGCCCTGCTGGCGCCACAGGTCTTGCCTCTGAGACCGCGGAACCAGCCGCAACTGCGCGTGCCGGAGCCACGGCCTCCGGAGCTGAAACCGCGGGCGCCGGCGGCGCGGAAACCTCCCAGTTTTGTCCGTTCAAGGGCAGCAGACGCAGTGGCTCGGCGGCCAACTCGGCAGCGCCCACCGGCAGAGCCTCCGGCTCCAGGACGGGCCGGTTCACCTTGGGCAGCGCTTCGACTTTGGGCCGTTCTTCATTTGGCAATGCCGCCAGCGCAGGACTGGGAGGCAGCGGCTCCAATGCCATCGCCGTCTGCACCCGCGCCTCGTAGCCGGCGTCAACCACAATGTCCTGCAGTTGGCCACGTCCCAACTGCGGGCTCTCGGCGGTGACAGAGTACTCCCCCGGCGTCAGTCCGCTGAACCGGTAAATTCCGTTTTTTGTTGTGGTTGTGCGCGCTTCTTCGCCCGTTGCCTGGTTGCGCACAACAACCGGGACGCCCTCCAGGGGCTTCGAGTACAGGTCGGTCAGTTTGCCGCTCAGCGAGCCGGTTGTGCTCTTCTCGGTTGGCCGAGGCTGGGCCGATTGGGCAAAAAACACCGCTCCCGCGCCCATCAGCAGCGCGGCAACCGCCAGCGTCTTTGTCCAACTGCCCACCAGCCCTGCCATCGAGACTCCAGCTCGCGGCAGACTCGGGGAAAAACCTCTCTACTCTTCAACTCCAGCCCATTCTAACGGCGGGTCTGGAGGGGGGAACAAATTCCACCGGCCAGTTCCAGATAGAAAGCTCCCGGCTTTGGCCGTTCTAATTACCTCAACAATAACATCGCAAGCGATTCTAAGCCCTTCTCCGGTAAACTGAAAAGACCACATCTTCTATTCGAGGCAGATCATGTGCCCTCGGCCCAACTGACAACTGATAACTGACCACGGCCAACTGGTTCCCCCATGTTCATCGATGAAGCAAAAATTCGCGTCAAAGCCGGCGACGGCGGCAACGGCTGCATGGCCTTCCGGCGCGAAAAGTTCGTGCCCCGCGGCGGTCCCTCGGGCGGTGACGGCGGGCGCGGCGGCGATGTCATCATGGTCAGTTCGCAGCGCCACAACACCCTGATCCATTTCCGCTATAACCCCGAGCACAAGGGCCAGCGCGGCGAACACGGCATGGGCTCCAACTGCTCCGGCCTCGATGGCAACTCCATCATTCTGCAAGTTCCCGTCGGCACCTCATTATATGACCAGACCACCGGCGAGCTGGTCCACGACTTCAGTGAGCCCGACGAGCGCGTCATCATAGCCAAGGGCGGACGCGGCGGACGCGGCAACCAGCACTTTGCCACCAGCACCCACCAGGCTCCGCGCGAGCATGAGCTGGGCCGCGCCGGCGAGGAGCGCTTTTATCGCCTCGAACTCAAGCTGCTGGCTGACGTCGGCCTGGTCGGCTACCCCAACGCCGGCAAGTCCACCCTCATCTCCCGCATCTCCGCCGCACGGCCCAAGATCGCCGATTACCCCTTCACCACCCTCGAGCCCAACCTCGGTGTGGTCACCGTCGGCGAGGAACCGGAGCTGGAATCCTTCGTCGTCGCCGATATGCCCGGCCTCATCGAAGGCGCGCATCTCGGCTCCGGCTTGGGCACCCAGTTCCTGCGCCACATTGAGCGCACCCGCCTGCTCGTCCACCTGGTCGATGTCTCCGACGCCAGCGGCCGTCCCGACCCGGTCGAAGACTTCAAGGTCATCAACGAAGAGTTGGCCAGCTTCTCCAACGCCGACGGCGAACATCCGCTGGCGAACAAGCCCATGATCGTGGCCGCTGCCAAGATCGACTCCGCTAATCCCGACAAGCTGAAGAAGCTGGCCGCTCACGCCAAGCGTAGAAAGCTGGAGTTCCACGCCATCTCCGCCGTCACCGGCCAGGGCATCGACGAACTGAAATGGGCACTGGCGAAACGGCTACGGACTGCAAGTTAGAGCAAGTTCAAGAACAAAAGGCCGCCCCCGTTTGGGAGCGGCCTTATCTTTTTGACTCGGCTATCAACCTAGAACGGGTTCAGCTTGGCCGCGCCCTTCTTCTTTTTCTTTTTGCTGGACGATTCGTCCTTCAGATCGGCCTTGGGCTTTTTCTGCCTGGTGGTGACGGCTGTCGGAGCCGGAGTCGAGCCTGACTTGATGTCGTTGACCTGACCGGGGGCCTCTGCCGGCTTTTCCGCGGGAGGCGCGACGGTGTTGGTCGGACCGACAGGCTTGAGGACGGCGTTGGGGTCGGCCGCGGGCGCGCCTACCACCTGGACGCCTACACCTGTGCCGCCCGCCGGCTTCTCCAGTTGTAACGGCGCCTGGGAGGGCTGATCGCTGCGCGGCGGCTCATTGACGCCGGTGGGCGTGATGGGACCGGCCGGGGCGGCTGGCTGGCCGGCTCGGATGGCGTCATTGAACAGCACCATGTTCTGCTTGGTCACATCGGGAGCGAGGGTGCGCTTGGGGTCTTCCAGGCTGGGTTCGCCCACATGCACGGCTTCCACCACTTGGGGTCCGTGCTTGATGACGCCCAGGGTCTTGTCGGTAAAATGCAGGGGCTGGCGGCTGCGCTCTTCGGCGTCGTTCTCGGCAACCGCTTCCTGGGTGGGCTCGGGAACCGGGCGGTTCATGGCCACCAGCCGGTCGCGGGCATCTTCCACGTGGGGAGCCATCGGATAGCGCGTGATCACCTTGGTGTAAGCCTCGGCGGCCCGGTCCTGGTAGACCGCGCGCAGCCGCTCCTTGATCGCGCCGGGAATACGGGGCGCTATCTGGACGGCATGGGCCTGGCCGGCATAGGCATCGCCGATGCCCAGCAGCGCCTGGTCGCTCTTGGAGTAAAGCGGGTACGTGTCAACCACCGTCTTCAGGCGGGCGATGGAGGCCGCATAGTTCTCCCGGCTCCCGTAGTAAAGGCCGATCTGCGTCTCACGTTCGGCCAGAACCTCCTGCACGTCGCGCAGCTTCTGCTTGGCGCGGGGCACCAGCGACGAGTCGGGGAACATATTGATCATCGCCCGGTATTCCTGCTCCGCGCGCTGGGCGTTGGTGTAGTCGCGGTCGGGCTTCTCCATCTGCTGGTAGTAGATGTCGGCCACCTTCATCTGCGCTTCGGCGGCTTCGGGAGCCTGGGGGAAGAAGGTGATAAAGTCCTTGTATTCGGCCTCGGCCTGGGTCAGAGCCGCGGTGCCGCCCTCCTTGAACCAACTGTCGCCCACCGCCAGCTTGGCGCGCATCCGGAACTCGGAGTCGGGATAGGTGTTGAGCATGGTCTGCAGGTCGAGCCGCGCCACGTCGAAGCGCCCCTTCTTGATGGCGATCATGGCCTTGTCGAAGAGCTCCTTGTCGGGCTGCTTGGACTTCAAGCCAAGCAGCGGGTTGGCGCCCAGGTCCTGCTTCTTCTTGTGTTCGTGCTTTTTGATGACCTTGGCCTGGACCGAAACCGTGCCCAGCACCAGAACCGCCAGAGCTACCGCGGCAATCTTCGTTGTAAACCTGTTCATAAGCCCTCATTGCGGCCGCGGCAAGTCGACAGGCCGCACGCCAATTCCCCTGCTCGTAAATCAGCTATTAGCTCTTAGCCTTTAGCTCATTGTTCCCGCACCGACTGTCTATGCGATACCCTGGCGGCTTGATGCGCGCTGGTGAATTCAGAGCTAATAGCTAATAGCGAAAGGCTACAAGCTGTTCTTTCACTCCCCCGCTGCCTTGCGGGCCGCGGCCAGCAGCGCGCGCGCATCCCGCTCCGGCTGCCCCGCGCCAAAAACTGCATTTCCGGCCACCAGCAGCTCCGCTCCCGCTTGGACGATTGGGCCCACCGTATCGTGAGCCACCCCGCCGTCTACTTCGATTCTAAATGCCAGCCCCAGCTCCTGGCGCAACTCCACCAGCCGCCGGATCTTATCCAGCGAGAATTCAATGAACTTCTGCCCGCCAAAGCCAGGATTCACGCTCATCACCAGCACATGATGAACCATGGGCAGAATCTCCCCCAGCAGCGCGACGCGAGTGGCCGGATTCACCACCACCCCCGCCTTCATGCCCTGCTCGGCAATCAGCTCCAGCGAGCGGTGCAGATGCCGGCAGGTCTCGTAGTGAACGCTCACCCAGTCCGCCCCGGCCTCGGCAAAGGCGGGAATGAACTCGTCCGGATTCTCGATCATCAGGTGGCAATCCAGCGGCAGCTTGGTGAACTTGCGCAGCCATTTCACCACCGGCGGCCCAATCGTGATATTGGGCACAAAATGCCCGTCCATCACGTCCACGTGGATCACCGTGCCGCCGCCCCGCTCCGCCGCGGCAACCTGCTCCGCCAGATGGGCAAAATCCGCCGATAATATCGAAGGCAAAAGTTCGATCATATTGAGACCGGCAAAAGCTCAACCATGAGGTTTTGAGGAGTTCTCCTTGCAGGGTTAGTGTATCAGCGCGATTGGTTGTCCCACTCACTTTCTCCTCTCAACCTCTTGCTATCTATGGTTCTAAGAGCTATAATCCTCCCATGAAGGCAAACCCTCCCGGCAAGCTACGGGTCTTCGCGTCCAAGCCTTTCATGCGCTTTGCGCGCCGATTCGGCATCGGCGACGAAGCGCTCTGGGAGACCGTGAGCGGGGCCTATGATGCGGATCTGGGGGGCGGACTGTTCAAGTTTCGCCTTGCCCGGCAAGGAGAGGGTTCGAGCGGAGGAGCCAGGGCTTTAATCGCCATGAAGGTCGGTCAGCGTGCCGTACTCATGTTTGGCTTCGAGAAGAAGGATCAGGCGAACATCAGGCCCGATGAACTGCGCGCCTATCGTAAGGCCGCGGGAATCTATCTCGGCCTGAGCGAAGAGGAGATTGCGGCGATCGTGAAACAGAAAGCTCTCTCTGAGATCGTTTCAGCAAAGAAGGGACAATAAGATGGCAAAAACATATAGGAGTGAAGCATTCGCGGCGCTGCACGAAAGCATGTCGGACCTGCACCAAGCCGGCGCGATTGACAGCAAAACCATGCGCGAATTCGACCGCGCCTGTCTCACCCCGGTCATGGAACTCTCTCCGGCCGCCATTCGCCGCATCCGCGCCAAAGCAGCGGTGAGCCAGGCCGTCTTCGCGGCTCATCTGAATGTGACCACTGGAGTCGTCAGCAAGTGGGAGCGCGGCGAAAAGCAGCCGCGTGGACCAGCCGCCAAACTGCTCACCCTCGCCGCCAAAAACGGCATCGCCGCCATCGCCTGAGTTGCGCCGCTTGAGACCACAAAGTGAGGTCTATGGCGAGTTGAAGATCGTCGATTAATTCATATTCAGAAACTTGGCAGCTTTCTTTCTGATGCGTGCCAAGGCTTTTGAGATCGGGCTGTGGTTTGCGTAGCCAAGCGAAGCTGCAATGTCTCCCAGCTTAGTGGTTCCATTGCGCAGGCACACAACAATATGACGTTCTCGAGTATCTAGGAGCGCGCAGAAATCCTGCCAGAGCAAGCTATCAGTATACTCTGTGCGTAGACTGTGAACGGGCAGCGTGTCTGTCAGTTCTACGAAAGAAATGCGAGTTTTGGAGCGCTTTGAATAGAGCTTTCTTTCGAAATCTTCTCGGGCATACGACCAGCATGGTGAAAAATCGTCGACCACTCGGTTTGATTTGATGGCATCAATGATCCCACGAAGTTGACCATTGTGGTCTGCGATATTGACGATATCTTGTGTGACCTCCGTGGCTTCGTCTTCACCCATAAATAAATTGCCACCCATGCGCGGGCGCTCGATTGAAACCTCTGGGAAATCCTCCTTCTGCGCTTTTGCAAGGAGGTCGACCTGTCTCGGTGTCTCTGGCTCAACACGCTTAAATATGCACATCCGGCGTTCGATTGCCTTGATCGCACTCGGAAGCCAGTAATCGAGGCTATGGGAAAGATGTATCAACGGGTCAGTAACGCTGAATGCCTTAATCCCAGATCCCGCATCGAAATAGTGCCATATATGTTCGGCAAAAGCGCGACTAAGACGTTGAGTGAAATTGCAGGGAAGAATATTTTCATTCCACCAAGCAACGCCGTTATTAGGCCAGAGCGGACGTTTCAGTGCGGGTAGCCCGTGACGATCTAGAATGCGCTTAGGCAGAAGGTGAAATAGCGGGGCATAGGCATCGTATTTGTTCTTGGTGTCGGCAACGAGGTGTATATTAACCTCCGGCAGACTGTCTATCCAAGAGGACAACTCGGGAAAATCAGTCCTGAAGCGCCCTTGGTTGACGACCTCTCTGCGATACTGAGCAGCTTCCCACATAAAGTTCCAATCTGCAAGGGCTGCAACTAATTCATTGTCTTTCGTCTTGTTCGCGGGTATAAAAATGATTTCCGGGGCCGATGGGTCCTTTGCTACGGGGATAAATTCATACCAAAAGGCTGAAGAAATGGTCGAAAGTTCTGGAAAACACCATGGTTCGAGTTCCTCGCCCTGAGCAATGTGCGACTCTATGATTTCCTGTTTGTTTATCTCTCTCAAGGTGTTCTACCCTCCACTATTATTACGACAATTTCAAATCGTTTTGTTCTGTATTTCAAAAGAAATTTATTGCCGCGTACAGGTGCCCCAGGTCTGGATTTTCGGACCTGGGAAACCACGAACCGTAACCAGCGTTTGTCTGACACTGACCACTGCCCCTACGCCACCACCTGCAACCGAACCCCCCTCGTGCTCTTGAAGGCAGACATGATCTTGAAGAGGTTGTCTGCCGTCGGATTGCCCTTGGGGCCGAACCTCCGATGCTGCGTCTTGACCCGCCTGCATCTCGCTGGATCACCGGCCAGGTGTCGAGAGCGCGGCCAGAAACTCCTCGACATTCAAGCCGGTCAAGCTGTTGAAGAGTTTGTGGCCGAAGTGGCACAGGAAACGCATCGTATCGAGGGCGTTGAAGTCTGGGTAGAAGCTCAGTAATCCCGAGTTGCTGGTCATCAGATGATCGATGAAAAGGGATTTATTCTTCACTTCAATGTGGTCTAGTGGTATCGATAGAACACTGTCCGCGCGAGGCCGGCTCAGAAGATCCAGCTGGATCAGGATCAGGCGGTCGCCGGTAACTCCAGCCCACCAGAATTTCCTGGACTTAGCAAAGAGCGGAGCAAGAATATCCGGGGCGCGCATATAGAACCCCTCGGGAAGGCCGGAAGCCAACTGTCCGACCGAGCGCAGTTCCTCGCCGGGATGTAGGTGCGTTTTGATTGTATCCGATATCTTCGTCACAAGCTTGGCCATCGGGTTTCTCCGTTTCTCTGACACGAAACTCAGGAGTCAAATTGGTATTCACGGATTCCAGCATGGCGTCCTGGCTGGTGCTGATCATAAACCAGAATTTAAGTTTTGGCATACAGCACGAGGCGCCCGGCTCATGCTGATCCTGTTCCCTTTGCTGCCAAGTGGAATTGCGCCCTTACGCCACCACCTGCAGCCGAACCCCCTCATGCTCCTGAAGGCAAGCGATGATCTTGAAGAGATTGGAGGCCGTTGGATTGCCTTTGGGGCCGAACATCTGATGCAGCGTCTTGGCATGGATGCCGGTCTGCTCGGCCAGCGTAGGAAAGCCCACGGTCGCATTGATGAAGTCGCGCAGAATCTCGCGGCCCAACGCGCCCTCGCCTGCCAGCAGAGCGTCGATGGCGTCGCGCAGTAAGCCATGGCGAAACTCCTCATCGCTTCGTACTCGCGCCTGCACCGTCTCTCGAAAATCCCGCGTCAACGCCATGGCTCACTCCTCTTCTGTAACTTGTATTCCTGCCAGCATTCGCCAGCCAGTGTAATGTCCTCCTGTTGACGCCGCTTCGTGCCGCCGCAAAGCAGGATGATGATCCGTTCTCCGTCTTTTCCGAAGTAAATCCGGTATCCTGGGCCAAAGTCGATGCGGCATTCAAAGACACCGCCGCCAACGCCCTTCACATTCGAGAAGTTCCCCAGGCCAAGCCGGTAAAGAGCGGTGGTTATACGCCGTGCCGCCTCGGAGTTGAGTTGGTCAAACCACTCCACGAAGAGGTTTCGCCCGCCACGTCCGAGATATTCCCGGATGTCGATCATTTATTCGATGGTAGCATATATTGTCCCATCATGCAAGCCGCGTGCCCCATGTCCGGATTTTCGTATCTGAAAACCACGAACCCCAACCAGCGTTTTACTGATCACTGTCCACTGTCCACTGGTTCCACGCGACCATTTGCAACTGAATCCCTGCCTGATTACTTGATCAGATGAGGCGCCGCCAGGGTGATGAACTCCCGGGAGGGAATGATCTTGGTCTGTTTCCAGAACCTCGGAAAATGCCTCTGGTTGCCGGTGATCAGGTAGTCCGCGCGGGCGGCGTCCGCGCATTCGAGAAAAACATTGTCGTCCGGATCACTGGCCACTTTGAGATGGCAGGTTGGGGTGACAGTGTAGCTGCGGTTTTTGAGCAGTTGCAGCAATTCAATGCGCAGCCCTTTGCGAATCCGGAGTTCCGGACGGGCAAGCACTTCGCTGTACTCCTCCAGAATTGGCGGGGAAACATAGAGCCGGGCCGGCTTGGTGGTGGCAAGCAATAAGACCGTCCTCTGCATCCCGGCCGGCTTAAGAGCTGCAGAAACCAGCACGTTCGTATCGATCACCAGACGGAGCGGAAGCATTACCGCTTCGTCTTCCTGGCTCGGGCGGCCTTGATGATCCGGTTGATCTCGCGCGATGTGAGGCTGCTGGTCCCGTTCCGTTCCGATTCCTCGCCGAGAATGCGCAGCACCTCCGGCTCTGGAGCAGCCAGCCGGACGTAATCCCTAATGCTGAGGAGAACCGCTCTGGGTGTGCCGCGCTTCTCGATGACCAGTGACTGGCGCAGGTCTTCCACGCGATTGAGGAGCCTTCCAAAATTCGCCCGTGCATGAAGGGCTGAAACCACCCTGGAAGCATTTTCACCGATCGCCTGAGTGTCCATCGACTCTCCATTTCAATACTCTGAACTGTACAGTTTTCAGGAACAGCAGTCAAGGTCGGCGCTCCAAATCCCGCTTCCAAACAGATCGAGAATAACCCTACGCCACCATCTGTAGCCGAACCCTTTCATGCTCCTGAAGACAGGAAAATATTTTGTAAACTCAGCTGCGGAATCTGCGCCTTGGAGACCACGAACCTCATGGCGCGCAAGCGCCGTCTGCCCCACCGCAGGTGGTTTGCAGATAATTACCTTCCGTTGGCGCATACTGTTCATCAGAGGTCAGAGCGGGCAATGAGGTCAAATTGGCTCCGAGCGCCGAAAAGGTCGAGTGGGAACGGGAAAGTTCTGGCTCTGCCCCCGGCCCAATCTGTCAGGTATGTCCCCGGTCCGTACCCTGCCTTTACCGCCTCGTATCATCGGTCGTTTATTACAAGCCCTTGCGAGCGAATATCGAGCGATTGGCCTCACCGCAAGTGCCTTCAGATCTCGGCACTCACCAACTCCAGCGCGGCAGTCCCCTTGCGCGGTGGAAGAAAGCTCTCCGCGCGCCAGGCGATGGAGAGCTTCTCGCGGTCCAGCAGCTTGCGAATCTGCCCGCGCGCGTGCTCGGCCCATGGGCCGCCTTTGTCCAGTCGCGCGTAAGCCTGCCAGTGGCGCAGCGCGGCCCGCGCCTCGCCCTTGCGCTCATGGGCCAGAGCCAGATTGTAGTGAGCGTCAGCATAGTCGGGAGCCAGCGCAACTGCCCTCCGGTAGGCGGTGATCGACTCATCCGGACGCTGCAATTCGTCCAGCACGTTGCCCAGGTCGAAAAACGCCAGCACGTAGGTTGGGTCGATCTCCGTCGCGCGGCGGTAAAGCTGCTCGGCCCAGCCAAACTCGCGCAGATGGAAGTGGATCGTTCCCAGGTTGATCCAGGCCGGTGCGAAGTTGGGGTCGAGCTCCATGATCTCCTGGTAAAGCTTGATGGCGCGGATCTTCTCGCCCGATTCCTCGGCCCGCACCGCCTCCAGAAACATCTCCTGCACGCCTCGCGGAGTGCCCTCCACGGGCCTGCGCAGCGGCATCGGCTCCGACATCGCCGACGGCCCGCAGCCCTGGACCATTTGGTCCAGCCGCTCGAAGTCGAAGAGCAACTGCCGGCGAATGGGGTCCACCATCGCCCCGTGGTGGCGGAAGGCCAGCCGCGTCCCGGTCCTCACCAGGCTGGCTTCCAGCAGCGGATTCGCCATGCCCGCCACCGCCTTCATGGCTACAATCGAGTGCCGGATCGACGCCACCGACACCTCCTCCTCGCGCAGCGCGCGCAAGATGCGCAACTGCCCAAGTTCTCGGAAGCTGTAGCTCTTTTGTGAGGGAACGATTCCCGCCCGCTCCCATCCCTGCAACTGACGGGAGCCAATCTGCAGGATGCGCAACACGTCCTGGCGGCTATAGCTGGTCACTCTTCAGTGCTCCCGTGGGTGGTCCGAAAAGGCCTCGGGTTTCGAACTCCATCTCGCAACTCGGGCGCCCTCCCTGGACTCGTCGCTTGGAACAGGTCCTGAGGAACCGCTCTTGCTTGAATTATGCCAAGGCTGTGCGTGGATAAGCATGTATGAATCTTTGCAATAACAAAAATATGCGTGGAAAAGGTTGCCTGATTAGGTTCGCTATTGCCGAAAGTAACTCGCCCTGTGGAAAACCGAGGAGAAATGCATCATTCCAGGTGAAATCCCCACCAAACCCCAGCTAATTCAGGGGAATTAGTTGCCTTCCGTGCGCAGCCGTGCGGCTACATCTCGCGGCCGGAGCCATAGGCCACAAAGGTGGTTGTTTATTTCTTTGCCATCGCATCGAGCTCGGCGCCAGCCAGCAGAAAGCCGCCCACTCCATACACATAGCTGGCCGAAGGCTTGAACTTTCCTGGCTGTCCATCGATGGGCTGGATCGATCCCAGCCGCCCATCCGCATAGACGTGTTTCAACATTCCGGCCCAGGAGCGTCTGACCACCGGTTCATACTTCGCCCGCTCCAGCACGCCGTGGTTGATGCCCCAGGCAAGCGAATAGGTAAAGAACGCGGAGCCTGAGATCTCAGGCAGATCGTAGGCTGTGGGATCGAGCAGCCCGCTGCGCCAGAGGCCGTCCTTGCCTTGAATGGAAGCAATCCGCGCCGCCATCTCCCGGTACTGCGCAAGATACTTTGCGCGGCTAGGATAGTCTTCTGGCATCACCTCCAGCACCTTGGCAAAGGCGCCCATCACCCAGCCATTTCCCCTGGCCCAGAAGAGCTTCTGGCCGTTCTCCTGTTTCTGCGTAAAGTAACGGCTGTCGCGGAAGTACAAATGCTCCGCCGGGTCGTACAGGCTTGCGGAACTCTGCCACCACTCGCGATCCATAGTGTCCAGGTAGCGCCGGTTGCCGGTGACGGCACTCATTCTGGCCAGCACCGGGGGAGCCATGAACAGCGCATCACACCACCACCAGAGCAACCGGGAGGGATCGTCGGGCCGAACCACCAACTGGTCCAGAACCGCTTTGGTGTCGGCCATTCTGGCCGGATCGCGCGTCTCCAGATACAGGTCCAGATAGGATTGCCCCAATGCCATATCGTCGGCATGAGGGAACCGGTCATTGAAGAGCTTCCAGTTGAACCTCTGCGCCATCCGCACCACGGCATCGTGATAGCGCGGATCTCCGGTTGCATAGGATGCCGCCAACATGCCGTCATACAAGGCGGCGTAGGTCCACTGCTGGTTGAACATTCGCTCCGAGCGAGCGAGCTGCCAGTCGGCCACCTTGCGCACGGCATGGCGAATGGCCGCGTGGGTCAGCGCCGGCGAAAGATCATTGGCCAGAGGGCCGGGATCGCCGGGCGAATCTCCTGAGGCCGCGCGATCCACGGGCGATGCCGCAGCTGCCTGCATGGCTTGAGGCACATTTGGCTGAGCGATCTGGGCGCCTGCCGTCCACGCGGCCAATATTGCCATCGCGGCAAATGTAGTTGCAAGACGGCTCATGTGATTCTTCATGGTTGCGGCCGCCTGCCTGCTTATTCCTGTCATTGTCGCCTCATATAAAAAGTCGAATCGCCCGGAAGCGCTTGCCGGTGTAGGATACCTTGTTCAGGCGCCAGAAGGCGCAATCGGCGCGGTTCAGTAATGTTGCGCTAGAATCTCAAACGGAAACGGCTGAAGAACAAAATGCGGCAAATCAAGCGTCTCGACAGAAGAAGATTTCTGCAAACAGCGGCAGCGGCCGGCTGCGGCGCGGCTGCCCGCATGACCTGGGGTTTTCCGCGTCCCGCAAACAACTCGGCAGCCTTCCGGCTAGTCGCCGAGAGAGATCGCGAACGAATTATCTCCGCTGGATCGCGTTTTCTATTGCAAGAACCGATGACGATTACGGCCTTTCCCGCAAAGCGCAGCGCCGGCGGGTTACACGACTTCTACTCACAGGCGGACTACTACTGGCCAAACCCGAAAGATCCGAACGGTCCTTACCTCAACCGCGACGGACTGAGCAATCCGGAAAACTTCGACGATCATCGCAAGGCGATGGTTGCGCTTTCGATGCAGATGCCGGCCCTGACAGCTGCCTGGCTCCTCACAGGAGACCTTCGCTACGGCAAGCGGGCCGGCGATCATCTTCGCGCATGGTTTGTAACGCCGGCGACGCGCATGAACCCGAATCTTCAGTTTGCCCAGGCGATTCAAGGCGTTTCGACGGGCCGTTCCATCGGCATCATCGACACTCTCCACTTGGTCGAAGTGGCCCGGGCCGCAAGCTTTCTGACGCCTCCTCTGCTCAGTGTGCAGGACAGCGCCGCGGTGAAGGACTGGTTTGCGAATTATCTCGACTGGCTGTACAACAGCGATCGCGGCAAAGCAGAGCGCGATACAAAAAATAACCACGCCATGTGCTGGGCTCTGCAGGCCGCGGAATTTGCGCACTTAACCGGCAATGATGCAATTCGGCAGGAGGTATATCGCCGCTGCCGCGAGATTCTTCTGCCCGATCAGATGGCGGCGGACGGATCATTTCCCAGGGAGCTCGAACGTACCAAGCCTTACAGCTATTCCATCTTCAACTTTGACGTGATGGCCGGCCTTTGCCAGTCGCTCAAAGGGCTCACTCCCGATCCGCCTGTCTTCCAGCTTGCAGACGGCCGCGGGCTCGGCAGGGCCGCTGCGTTCATTTATCCCTATCTGAAGGACAAGAGCTTGTGGAAGTGGGCCAAGGACGTGGAGCACTTTGATGCGTTGCCTGTCCGTTCGCCGGGTTTGCTCTTCGCGGGCATTGCTCATCAGGAACAAAAGTACATAGATCTCTGGAAGGCGATGAATCCCGACCCGGCGGACAAAGAGGTCATCCGCAACTATCCCATCCGGCAGCCGCTACTTTGGGTGTGAGAGGTTCACCAGAAATGCACTGCCAGAATCGAGGGCGCACCGGTCTTTCCATCGACGACGTTGACCTTCAGAACCACCTCCACATTATGGTTGGAGAAGTCCCTGCCCATCTGGTCGCGAAGCAGTTGCATGTAGTGGGGACTGGTGGCGAATTGCGCGGCGGCCTCGGTCCCATTGCGGCCCAGCCCGGCAAACACCACTACCCAACCATCGGTCGATGCATCGCGAAACCGCGCCATCAACGCATAATCGTCCGCGCTGGAGTAAGGGAGCGAACTGTCGCGCGACCAGTGCACCTGGGGCTGCATGCGATCGACGATCATTTCATCCGGACCCGATACGAAATGAAAGCGCAGAGGCTCGAGCAAGCGCATCGTCCACTGGTTGTTGTAACCGCCCAGCAGGACCACCGTATGTTCGCGAAGCTCCGTCAGCGGCGTCGTCGCGGAGGACTCCAACCGCGGTGTTACCCCGGAGCGCTCCAGCAGCCCGCTGAGTTGCGCGATCGCGGAGGCAATCTGCATGGAGACGAAGGGGTAGTCAATATCTTTGCCGGCGGTGGCAACGCCTGAAACGTTGTTTTGCGAAAAGACGGAGCCTCCCGTACAAATTAAAACCGTTCGCTGATCGCGCAAAACCGGGGCCCAAAATAAATCAACCGCTGTTGGCGTGTGAGCGGCGCGGTATTGCCACAGCCACCCCGCAACAGCCAGGATCACCGTAATTGCGGCCACGCCAAGCCAGGCCAAGCGCTTTCTGCTTGTTCGCGTTTCAGCCAACAGGTTGTGACTATCTCCGGCGTCCGGATGCGCAAGACCGTCTCCATCGAGAGGATGTTCAGCTCGAAAACCCGCATCGTCTCCATGCTCTGCGGGCTGATCATGTCCGTGATGAAATTCAGGGATATAAGATCCGGCGGGCAGGGAGATTCTCACCGCGGAGTTGTGGCCGGATTCGGAGTAGTAGAGCAGCAGCCGCTTGCGTACTTCGCCGGCGGTGTAGCGCACCACGGTGTCGCTGTTTGTATCGTAAGTCGGCGGCCGGTCGAAGACCTCCACGCCGATGGTGCGTTCCTTCAAATGCTCCGACTTGCCCGCCAGGGTGTTTTCGACGATGTATTTCAGCATCGACGGGTAGCGTTTGCTGTTGCAAAAATGGTGGCTGGCCAGGATTTCCTGCAACTCACGCAGAATCGCCTCGCGATCCGGCGTGGCCCGCGGATGTCCTTCGTCCCGCGTTGCAATTGTTCCGCTCATTTCGACCATCGCATCATACTCGGCCTGCGGCACGCCTAGCAAGGACGTTTGACACAAGCAAAAAACGCGCGTCAACTTACACATTCCATGCGAGATAGAATCTGCGGAATGAGCCAAACGGTGAGTCACTTGCATAGGGCGCGCGGCACGGCTGAAGATGGGGCCGTTTTGGTCGGACGCTGGCAGCGCAAGTGTTTTGAACAGCAGAGCCACACAGATAACAGTCCTTCCGAACAAGCCACGTGGCAGCAAATTGCCTTTCCAGCGAAAAGAGGCCGCATTGTTCAGTTCATCTCGAAGGCAATTTCTGCTGACGACTACCTGTTCGGTTGCCGGCGCGCTTCTTCCTGGCCCGATTCGCGCCGTTGTCCTGGGGACCGCCTCTTCGGAAGCAGAGACCATGGCCAATGCACGGCGGTTGGATTCCGGGTGGCAGTTCCACCAGGGAACCTTGGGGAGTATCGCAGAGGTCTGGCGCTCCGAGGAGAAAGGGGAATGGAAAACGGCTAACCTGCCCCATTGCTTCAACGGACTCGATTCGTGCGACCCCGATAACTCCTACTACCGTGGGCAGGGGTGGTATCGCACTCGGCTGCCGTTGCGCAATCCTTTTCCCGACGGGCGGACCATTCTGCATTTTCAGGGCGCAGGTCAGACGACTTCGCTGTGGATCGGCTCCACGCTCATTGGGACACACAAGGGCGGTTATGATGAGTTCTCCTTTGACATCACCGAGGCCGTCCAGCGGCTCACGCCGTCAGGTTCAAGCGAGGATATACCGGTTGCGGTGTGCTGCGACAATTCCCCCGATCATGATAGGGTTCCCTCCGAACTCAGCGATTTTTGCCTCTATGGAGGCCTTTTCCGGCACGTCAACCTGATTTATCTGCCCGCCGTCGCGCTGGATGCGGTTCACATTCTGCCCACGGTGGCAATGGACGGATCGGCGCAGGTTGCGGTTCAGGCCAGGTTCTACAACCCTTCCGGCCAGACTGCTCCGTGCGCGATTTCGGTTGAGGTCATGGACGCGTCGGGCCGCTCCGTTTACCAGTCTTCGCAGACGATCGCTGCCGGAAAAGATTTTGTCAGGCTGGATGAATTCCGCGTAGCCGCGCCGGATCTCTGGTCGCCGGAGAGCCCGCACCTCTATCGATGCCGGGTGACGCTACGATGCCCCGCAGGCGAGACGCGCGTCGACGAACGATTCGGCATACGGCACTTCGAGTTTGTCGAGCACGGCCCCTTCAAGCTCAACGGAAAACGCGTGCTGTTGCGCGGCACCCAGCGCCATGCCGATCATGCCGGCGTGGCTGCCGCCATGAGCGACGAGCTGGTGCGCCAGGAGATGCGGATGATCCGCGAGATGGGCGCCAACTTCATCCGGCTGGCGCATTATCAGCAGGACCGTCTGGTGCTCGACTTGTGCGATGAGCTTGGCCTGCTGGTTTGGGAAGAGGTTCCCTGGTGCCGCGCCGGAGTGGGGAACGAGGCCTTCCAGAACAATGCCCGGGAGATGCTGGCTCACATGATCGATCAGCATTACAACCACCCCTCCATCATTCTCTGGGGCCTGGGCAACGAGGACGACTGGCCCAACGAGTATCCGGTTTTTGATCAACAGGCGATCCGCGCCTTCATGATCCAGATGCGCGACCTTGCGCATCTGCTCGACAGCTCCCGGCTGACCTCATTTCGCCGCTGCGACTTCGCTTGCGATATTCCGGATGTCTACTCGCCCTCTATCTGGGCGGGTTGGTATCGAGGCAGCTATCGCGAGTACGAGCAGAGCCTAGACGCCTGGCGCAGCCGCGTCAAGCGCTTCATTCATATGGAATGGGGCGCGGAAAGCCATGCCGGCCGCCACTCGGAAGACCCTGATGCTGTGCTGCGCAAGGTTCCCACCGGCGCCGGAACCGACGAGCGCGATCTGGATTACCTCAACACCGGCGGCGGCATCCGCGTATCCAGAGATGGCGACTGGTCGGAGACCTATGCCTGCGATCTCTTCGACTGGCACCTCAAAACCCAAGAGAAGATGGATTGGCTGACCGGGTCGGCGCAGTGGATCTTCAAGGATTTTGCCTCTCCGCTGCG
>Ga0326727_10011397_pt1 | contig 20709 bp, 19 predicted proteins | sample MB2enrmetagenome_FD_207643 | JGI IMG/M metagenome (GOLD analysis project Ga0326727, IMG submission 207643) | Lab enriched peat soil microbial communities from McLean, Ithaca, NY, United States - MB29MY | ecosystem: Environmental > Terrestrial > Soil > Wetlands > Peat | place: USA: New York...
GGCTCCAATCCCTGGACCAAGGCCGACCCGGCCCGGATGACGAATCTGGCCGCGGTTTGCGAGCGCTACGGCGGCGGCGGCCACGCCCGCGTGGGAGCCATCAGCTTCCCGCCCGATCAGGACGAGCGGGCGCGCGCGGCCGCGGCGGAGATTGTGGCCCAACTGAGGGCGAAGAACCCGCTGGGCTAACCTGAAGCCGCGCCCCGCACCGCAGGCGAGCTGGGCGCTGGATTCGCGGGCGGTCTGTGCAGCCGCGTCTTTCGCATAGGAATCCGTGCGGTACCCTGCACCCCATGATTTTCGGCCCTGGGAGCCACAGTGAGTGTAACCGCAAGCTGCAGACGGTCGGCGAACTGCAGGAGCCGGGTGATGCTGAAGCGTGCGATCTGGCCGCGAAGCAGCAAACTGGCGTCGGGTTGATGAATCTGCAGCACCTTGGCAACCTGAGCTTGTGTCAGGTTGCGCGCCTCGATCTCGGCGCGGATCGGAACCCAGAGATCGTGCTGAACCTCCATCTCCCGGATTTCCTGCGCCGAGAATCCCAAGTCTTCGAGCACATTGCCGTTTGTGATGTGGCCGGGTTCATTTGTCTCTCTTGCTCTTGGCATCGGTCTTCTCTTTCTGGAGGCGCCGCCTAACCTTCGATAAGCGCGCCCGGGCTCGATTCAGGTCGTTCTTCTCGGTCTTCCGGCTCTTCTTAGTAAAGGAATCCAACACATAGATCGTGTTTTCGATTCGCGCAAGGCAGATGACGCGATACCAGGCAGCCTCGTCTTCGGCTTTCAACTCAAAAACTCCTTGGCCAATCGACTTCATCGGTCGCGCGGGGAGGGTTGGACGCTCCCCTTCCTGGAGTTTCAAAAGGGAGAGCCCTATGTCGTGTCGCACGTCGCGTGGCCATTCCTTCAAAATGTCATGTGAGTCGCCCTCCCACGAAATGGCGGCTCTCGTCGAAGGACCAATGCAGTTCCGGGTCATCTGTTTTTCCTTTTCCCGGAACTCATCCCCGGGGCGGATATAGCGTTGCTCTACGTCTTACGCCAGAGACTCCCGGTTTCTTTGGCGCGTCCTAATTGCGATCAGCATTTTTGGGGCGGACCGGATTTCCGGCTATCGGGCTTGCGTCTTGCGTTCCCGACAGGCACTGCCCGGCTGTTGCCTGGAGCGCTTGGTCCCGAACGTTCTCCCAAACGTTCTCTTCATTGTATAGCACAAATGCTATGCCGTTACGGTTAATTTGTAATTTGATTATCTGCAAGAGTCGGTTATCGTAAGACCCTCGCCTTCAATCTGGGCCAGTCGGCCCGCCGCCGCTCAAGGAAGGCTCTCACGCCTTCCCCGAAGTCCTCTGTCGATCGCTCGTGCGCGTCGGCCTCGAGGGCTTGTTCCGGCTCCTCGCCCACCCGGCGCTGGGAGTGGGCGGCCAGCACCCGCTTGACGGCGCACATGGCGCGGGGACTGTTCAATAAAAACGTCTGGGCCGGGGACGCCCGCATCGTCGCCGCCGCGGCCGGAATTATTCTTTGTTCGCCGCCAAGATCGCGTCCGCCCAGCCTTCACTGGTCTTGCGTACCCATCTCACCGTCTCTTGATCCTTGTAAGTGGCGTAGAGATAGGCGAAGAGCATCCGGTTCTTCACTCGAAGAAGGATGATGCCCCCAACCATGGTTGTGGTACTTCCCTTGCTCGAAACCGGCATGATCATGCCCAGCCCGAAGGCATCCTGCTTGGAAAAAAAGCTGCCCAGTTGAACCGGCTTATCGAAGCTGATCTTTGGATCGTCCAGATTGAGCGTCTTCATCCTGCGGTTGAGCTCCTCTTCCACATCCTTCGTCGATGAATCCAGGAGCGCGCCGAATTGCTGCCCCACGCTGTCGGCCAGGTCCTTGAAGTCCTTCGCGCTCAGATCCATGAACTCCCCTTGGCGCGGCACTTCGACCAGGGAGTACTTGGAGAGAATATCGTCGCCGCCGCTCTTGAGACGTGGCAGATCGCCCGGCAGCACGAACGCGGCCAGCAGGCGGTTCTGGTCGGGAACGAAGACTTCCATCATGGGCCGATCATCCTCGCCCGTTGCGACCAGGTCGCTGGCCGGGGGAGGAATCGCAATCGGCGTTCCGCCGGCTTTGTAGGAGGGAACATCGGCCGCCTTCGCGGTCGCGGCCCCCTGATTCTGTGCGGTTAAGGCGGAAGCCGCGACCAGCGCGGCCAGCAGGATGGGGGCGAGGCGGGAAAGGCGGGCACGGAAAAGCCGGGCAAAAAGAGAACCTGTCATGCTGGTTCCTCCAAACTGCCGCGCAGTATAGCAGACCCGCGCAACATCTGGGCAAAGAAGAACGCGGACCGAGATCAGCGCAGAGCGCCCTCCGGCGGGCTTCTGTGTTTGTGGCCTAAATCTCCTGGCGGTGCGGGGTTCGCGGCACCCCAGGTCCGGCAGTCCGGCTCTCCACCCCGCAAACGAATCCGCTGCGGCGGACATGGGACGGTGTCGATCGGACGACGGAGAACGGAAACCGGGGCATCTTCCCCGACCCCTTCCGGCAGGTTTTCCAGCCCTACTTTTCCCGTCTCCCTGCGGGAGCTGCCTTGCCAAAAAAGGGAAAATATTTGGAACTTTCCCATGCAATTCTTTGCACATTGCTGCTTCTGTATTCGCGCAAGCCATTGAATCCAATACGATTTGTGTTTGGAAGCCGATTTGCATGTATGGACCCAGATACCACTGGGGCGTGTTGATGGAGGGTGTGCGCATCCTCGCGGAAACATGCGGTGTCGATTGTTTCGGTTTTTCCCGTTTTGGGTCAGTGCGCCAATTGCAGGGTGAGCGATTCCCCGGTCCTGATCGCTGCAGTGGGATTGAGCGTTCCGCGAGAGTTCGCGGAGCGAGAGATGGAAGCCACAGAACCTGCCCTTTGGCCGGCATTAAGCAAAGGGTGTGAGCGGTACGAATGCCCGCAGGGCGATTCTCAGGAGGAAAGATGAAAAGATTGACATTAGGACTTCTCGCAGTGGCAGCAGCCCTTGCGATCACCCCGGCTGCCTTGGCTGACACCGTCATCACCGGTTCGATCGGTCTCAGTTCCGATTACTTCGACTCATGGAACGCGACGACCTTCACGCTCCCCGTCGATGTTCATACCTCGAGCGCCCGCGGGAATCTCACAGCTATCCCTACCAGTACCGCCGCGACGGGAGTGCCTTCTCTTTTGACGTTTGCGAGTACCGCTGGTGAGGAGCTCTTCGTTGCAACTTCGGGTGGAAACACCGTTGAGTTTGTCTTTGATACTCCGCTCACAGTCGTTTCGGATAGCGGCGGTAACATTACTCTGAGCGGTGAGGGCACTCTGGCGTTGACCGGCTACCTATCAACACTGGCGAATATCACTATTACCAGTACCGATTCTTCCGGTGAATATGGTTCAGGTCCAGAATCATCCGCGGACCTCTCGCTCTCCATCAACTCCCTCGGCATAGCCACCCCGGAGCCCAGCAGTCTCCTGCTGCTCGGCACCGGACTCCTCGGCCTGGCAGGCGTTACCTTCCGCAAGGCCAAGCCGGTTCGCAAAGGCTGAACTCGCAGTCGTACTCTCTCTCCTCCTGAAATCGACGAAAGGGCGTCCGCCGCGGCGGACGCCCTTTCGTTTGACCCCCAGCCCCATCGCCCCGGCGGGGCTTGTTGTTGCGCGCCCGGCTGTGCGCCCGCCCTTAATCCAGCATGAATGCGGGTGCCCCACCTTGCGCCGTTTTCTAACAAAATACGCGTCAAGGATGGGGCACCCGGCAAGACGAGATCTATATCGTCGCCGTCACTCATGCCAAGCTGCGGCCCGGTTACGGAAGGGGCGTACCTGAGCGCGATGCTCTCCCTGGTTTCAATAGCGAGCTCTGTGGCACCCGCACCGCCTAGCGCGAACTGGAATCGTCCCACGTATCTTCGGAAGATGGCGCCTCCCCGCCCTGGCGATTGAGGATGCGACGGAATGCCTCGCGGTCGGCGCGGCCGCGGCGTGAGAGGAAAAACTCCTCGGTCTGCATGGCGGCGATCTTCTCGGCGGCGGCGACCACGAGGAATTGATTGATGCTGGTTCCGTCGCGGTCGCTGATGTTCTGAAGAGCCGTCTTAAGCGAGATCGGCAGGCGCAGGGGGAAGGCGGCGGTTCTCGTGGTCATGGTTCGATTCTCCTCAGGGCTTCGCCGGGGCGGATCACGGCGATGCCGAAACTGCGCTCCGCATCGCGCAGGTCACTCACGTTGAACGTGACAATGGCGTCGGCTCGTCCGTTTACCGCAGCCTCCAGAACCAACTCGTCGCCCGGATCGTGGAGCTGAGGCCGCCAGCGGAAAAAAGACTCAACGGGATCGGCAATCGCGATCAGGCCGTCCACGAAGATCCCGGCTTCCGCCGCGGAAAGACCTGCCGCCAATCGATGCTCCGCCAGCATGCATGTGGCCTCGCATTCGAGGGCCAGCGCCACGCTCAACAGCATCGTGGCCTTGCCGTGATCGATTCTGCGCAGCAACTCCGCCGATCCACCTCGCGGACTCCGCATTGCGGCTACAATGACGTTGGTGTCGAGCAGAATCCTCACCGGAACAATGATACCATATCGTGGGCGATGTTGTGCCTTGTGGATTTGGGAGATCGAAGACGGTCGGACTACGCTTTCGCTAGTACGCCGCCCGTGAGGCGTTCTTTGAGTAACTCGTGGCCGTGGTCGTAAAGCTCTTCGAGCGGCAGCTTGCCTGCGTCCACTTCGGCGAGGATGGCGCGCTGGGCGGCGTACTCGCGGTTTACGATGCCGGCTTTGGATTGCAGCATCCGCCAGGCCTTGCGGCGCTCGACGCAGAACAGGACCAACTGGCGGCTGATGGCGTAGAAGGTTGTCTTGCCGGCATCGTCGGCCACGGTGATGTAGACGCCGAAGTCGGGAATGAACGCGCGGTGGCCGGGCTGGAGATAGCGGCGGTAAACCACGTCCTGCTGGGTGATGCGGACCAGCATGTTATCGAGCGGGATGAGCTTGGCCGCGGCCTCGGGCTTGATCTTTTTCAGGTGGTTGCGGAAGCGGGCTTCGGTGGCGCACCAGTGGGCGACGGTGTAGCGGCGCGTCTCACCGGTGTTCTTGTCCTTGGTCTCGTACCAATCGAGATCGATGGAGGGATTGCCCTTGATGTCCAGCGCCTCCTGATAGGTCTCGCCCAGGCGGGGATTGAAGACGAACTCCGGCGCGCCGCGGCTGTCGCGCACACGCTGGGCCTGGAAGAGCGCCATGTCGTCGGCCACGCCGTGCTCCGGCTGGCAGGTGGTGAAGGCCTGGATGAACAGGGTGCCGCGATACTCCAGGCCGTCGAGGATGGCGCGGTAGAGCTTGGGCGCGTTGGCCATGGAGACCTGGGCGACGAAGGGCGAGCCGTGGCCGGCGAGGAAGGTCTCGGCTACCGTCTTCTTCTCGGTGTTCTTGCCCTGGGTGGCCGCGCCGAAGACGTTCATGTCGTTGCCGCCCAGCATGGGAGTGGAGTCGGAGTTCTGCCCGCCGGTGTTGGAGTAGACCTGCGTATCGAGCATCAGCACCTTGACGTTGGGCCGGTTTTGCAGAATCACCTTGGACATGTTCTGGTAGCCGATGTCGCCCATGCCGCCGTCGCCGCCCACGGCCCAGACCTTGGGCAGCTCGACGATCTCGCGGTCGGTCATCAGCGCGTCGGTAAAGTGGCTGAGGTGGTAATACTCCTCCTCGCTGATGACTCCGGTCTCGCGCGCAAGCAGCGCGTCGGCCAGGCGCTCGGGAATGACGGAGCGGCGCGCATGATCGACGATGAAGCTCTCGCCCATCAGCCAGCCCACCGTAACGCCATCCTGGAAGAGCGAGTTCATCCACGGATAGGGGTGGGGATTGTTGGGCGCGGTGGAACCGTAGACGGTGTTGCAGCCGGTGTGGGCGGCCATGGCCATCACGCTCATGCCGTTGGCCAGGCGGCCGTCGACGGCTTGCAGGTTCTTGTGGTTGAAGGCCTCGGTCAGCAGGACGGCGGCAATGGCCTCGACCAGCTCGGCGTCGGTGATGGCGCCGTGTCCGGCCTCGTAAGCGGCGATGCGGGTGCGCGTGTCGGCAGCGTCTTCGCCGCCCAGGCCGAGAATCAGGTGGGCGATGGCCTGGCGGAGCAGCGCGTACTCGGCGGGGCTGCGCTCTTTGAGAGCGGCTAGTTTGGCCACGCCGACCTTTTCGAGCTCGCCGGCCTTGGCCAGAAAGCGGTCGCTCTTGGCGTGAAAGACGGGGCGCATGTAGGCTTCGGTGACGGCGGCGATGGAGCGCAGCACGCTTTTTTCGCCGCAGCCGGCGCAGGCGCCGTCGCCCGAGACCAGCGCGTCGTAGTTGGTCCTCACCATGAGCATGTTGCGCAGCGTCGCGGTCTTCGAGTCGGCCGGATTGGCGGCGTTGAAGAGGCCGAGATACTTCTGCGAGGTATCGGGCAGCAGATCGAGGAAGGCGGTGCCGGTGGTGTGCCCGGCGTTGACTTCTTCGGTTTCGGCCACCATCCTGAGCGCGTTGTGGTCGCCGCAAGCGGTGACGCAGGCCGCGCAGCCCTTGCACAGATCGCTGACAAAGATGGAGAAGATGCCGCCCGAGCCGGGCGACTTCCGCTCCGGCGAGCTGAAGATGGCGTTCACCTTCTGATAGGCCATGGGAACCTTGGAGAGGATGGCGAAGAATTGCTCCTTCGCCGCGGAGGAGAAGCCGTCCACCGAATCCGTAACTTCGCGCAGGATGGTGGGCAGCGGCGTTCCTGTCTTCACCTCCGCCACCATGCGCTGGCGGGCGAGGCGCTCGATCTCAGGCAGCGCGCGCATCAGACTGGCGCGGTCGGCGGGATCGGCAACATAGTAGGAGACGGCGGTCGAAAGCAGTGTGCTCAAGTCCTGCGAGCAGTTGGGCAGCGCGGTATCCGGGCAGACCGAGATGCACTCCATGCACTGGGTGCAGTTCTCGGGGATGAAGAGCGGGGTCTCGCGCCGGGCCACGTACTTTGAGGCGGTGTCGCCGGTGGCGGCGGCGATCATGCCCATGGCTGAGAGCGGCGTGACGGGCTGGTTGTAGCCGAAGTGGGCGCGGAACTGGGCGTCGAAGTTGGCCACGCTGGCCAGCGGCGTACGCTTGGCCTGGCCGGCGGGCAGCGGGGTGGAGCGGCAGCCCGTGCCGCACGAGCCTCCGGCGGTGGCGAGTTCCAGAATCGGCAGCAGCGCCGCGCCGCGCAGGCTGGAGCGGTCGGCCGCGGCCAGCGCGCCAATCTTGATCTCCTTCACCTGATCGAAGCCCTGCATCATCACTTCCATGTTGGACTCGACCACCGCTTCGCCCAGCTTGCCGAACTTCTTCACATACTGCTTGCGGACGACCTCGCGATATTGCTCCTGGGTGATGCCGAAGTCGCGGAGCAAGGCGCTGACGGCGAAGAATGCGCCCAGAAAGGCGTTGCCCTGCATGCGCAGTTGCAGATCGCTGCGGTCGGTCGCCTTCTTGGCGATGGCAAAGCCGGGCAGCGTGAAGACGCGGATGTTCTTGTCGATGATCTGCTTGCGCGCCCGCTGCGGCAGGCGTTCCCAGGCCTGCTCGCCCTCTTCGTCCGACTCCCAAACCAGCGAGCCGCCATCCGCCATGCCGTCCAGCGGGTTGGTGTGTGTGAAGGCCTTGGGGTCGCAGCAGAGAACGACCGTCACGTGGCGCAGGTCGCAGTTGACGCGGATACGTTCCTTGGCGGCGACCATGAAATAGGCGGTCGGCGCGCCCTTCTTCTCCGATCCGTACTTGGGATTGGCGCTCACGTGGATCACTTCCTTGGGGTTGCCCAGCTCGTCCTTCAGGCCGTCGCGCTCGTAGAGCAGATCGTTCAGGTCGCCGATGATCGCGCCCAGGTTCTTGCCGGTGGTGATGGCGCCCCAGCCGCCGATGGAGTGGAAACGCACGGCAATCGCGCCCTCGGGCAGCAGCGACGGCGTCTCGTCGGCAATGACGGCGTAAGGATGGTCGATCCCCAGCACGAAGAAGCTGGCCCCGTCCGCTGCGCGCTTGCCGTCCTTGCGGGCGCGGCCGGCGGTGGCAAATTCGTATGCGCCGATGATGTGCTCGGGGCGGAAGTCGCGCGAGCCCAGCCCGTAAGAGCCGCCCAGGATGCGCGGCACCTCGCCGATGGTGAGGGCGGGCAGACCCTCGGCCGCCTGAAGTGCTCTGGAAAACGCGGTGCGAATATCGCGGCCCAGCGGATTGTCACCGGCCAGAGCCTCGTCGGTGCGCTCCAGTACGATGACGTTCTTCTTGCCCCGGAGCGCGCTGACGATGGCGGCTTCGGGGAAGGGGCGAAGGACGTTGACGTGGATGGAGCCGACGGATGAGCCGCGCGTCTGGCGCAGGTAATCCACCGCGGCCTCGATGTTTTCGGCGGCCGAGCCGAGGGAGACGAAGACCGTATCCGCGCCGCTGGTCTTATATTCGCTGATAAGTCCGTAGTTACGGCCGGTAAGTTCGCCAAAATCCTTGTAGGCTGCCTCAAGAAACTGCAAGATCGGCTCGGCGAAGTTATTGCGCCGCGCCACCACGCCCTGCATGTAATGTTCCTGATTCTGCACCGGCCCCAGCAGCACGGGGTTGGTCAGGTCCATCATCTTCGGCACGCGGCGGCGCGTGGGGCCAAAGAGGATGCGCTGCGCCTCGGTGGGGCAGTCGATGATGTCCGCGGGCGAGCCGAGATACTCGCGGATCAGCTCCGATTCATGCTTGTGGAAGGTGCGCTCCAGGTGCGAGGTCAGGAAGCCGTCCATGATGTTCATGCCGGGAGTGAGCGAGAGTTCGGTTACGCGGCGCAGAATCAGCGCCTGGTCGGCGGTCTGCTGCGCGTCCTTGCCGAAGAGCATGATCCAGCCCGTATCGAGAGCGCCGTAGATGTCGTCGTGGCCGCAATGCACGTTGAGGGCGTGCTTGGTGAGCGCGCGCGCGGCCACCTCCAGCACCATCGTGGAGCCTTTACCCGGCGCGTGATAGTACTGCTCCACGCCGTAGACCACGCCCTGCCCGGAGGTGAAGTTGACCACCCGCTTGCCGCACACCGAGTGGGCAATGGCGCCGCCCTGGGCCGCGTGCTCGCCTTCGGTCTCAATGGCGATGGTGTTATGCCCGAAGACGTTCAGATTGCCCTCGGCGTAGGCCTGCTGGAAGAGCTCGCCGCCCTCCGTCGAAGGCGTGATGGGATAAAACACGCCCGCGTCGGCGATTCGCGTCTCGGTGTGGTACGAGACCAACTGGTTTCCGTTTGCAGTGACACGAATGCCAGGAAAGCGAGCGGCAGTTGTCATCGATCCCTCTCTGTGTGCAGCGCACTTCGGTTGAAGCCGTCGCATTGCGCTGCGAGCTGCGCGGATTCGGGCATGTGCTCCCGGAGAATCCGTCGCGGTTCGTTGCCTTCGCCGATCGGACCGCAAGGTAGAGCGGGCCTGACCATGCCCTTGCAAGTGTAAAGGCCGGGATGGAGACGAGGGAACCCAAGGGGAGGGTTGTTCCTCAAGCGAGCGGCAGAGCCGGCCTGATACAAGTATGCACCGATTGCGGGAGACGGTGTCTCAGGAGGTGGGAAGGGGTCGTGGGCCGCTTTGGATCGCCGGGCGGTCCAGGGCGCGGGACTCCCGGCGCGGGTTCGTGCATCTCAGCGAGTGAGGCGCCCTGTAGCCGTCGACAGGCTTCGTGAGTCCTGATAGCCTTTGGTCTGTACCTCGAACCTCGGCGTGTCCATCCAATTCGCCTCCAAATCCGCCTGACCGGAACGTCCCGACCCGACGCGATTCAAGAAGGGCACTGAGGACGCTGACCGATGTCTTGTCCTCAACCCTCAGGCAAGACAAGGGGCGGCATGCACACCGCCCGGGTCTGGTGTGCCAGGACAGAGCCATGGTCCGCATCTGGGACGCCCATCTCTAGGTTGGCGGGCTCTATGGAACCGGATCCACCCGCTCGGCCCTAACGGCCTTTGAGCCTCGAGTCAATGCCACGCTTCTGGTTATCGAAGTCGGACTTTGGGATCAATATGCGGCCATTCCTAAGACACACAATATACGGCCCAGAAAAAAGGGCGTTCCCATTGATGTCCAACTCAGACGCCTTTGCTGCCCTGCCGCCATCGTCAGGAAGGAATATTTCATCTTCGATAATCTCCCCACTCAAATTGAATATCTGGCAATAATCGGCATCTTGATTCGGATCGTAAGAGCAATGTTGCCACCAGCCCGCCTCGCCTCCTTCAACATATACCGAGTCGCGAGGAATATTATTGGGCCGCGGACGCCTACAGCCCTCAAGCCAGGAACCAGAGAATAGTACAAAGATCCCCAGCATAATCACAATTCCGCGTGGTTGTCTTACCACACCTAGACCTCCCTTGCATCCCCACATATCTCATGGTCGCCGTGCGATTTCCCTTGCCGCTCCTCCAGAGATGGAATACTCCTCCCCTTGAGACAGTTCATTCCATTCTCGACACAAACCCCAAATGTCACCATTCCCTCTACTGCTTCACCAGTTCGACGCGGCGGTTCTTGGCGCGGCCGGCCTCGCTGTCATTCGACGCCACGGGAGCGTAAGGGCCGCTGCCATAGGCCTTTAGCCTGACGGCCGGGACCGCGTACTTCGTGGTGAGCGCGGAGAGCACCGCCTCTGCGCGCCGGCGCGAAAGGTCCATGTTCATGTCGAGCGCGCCCTGGTTGTCGGTGTGCCCGACGACATAGAGTTTCAGGCTAGGGTCGCCTTGCAGCAGCTTGGCGATCTCTTTCAGAGTCGCGTCTGACTCAGGCTTGACATCGGCCTTGCCGGTGTCGAAGTAGATCCCGTAAACCGAAGCGTGGCCGGTGCGGTTGATGTCTTTGGCCAACGACGCGGCGTTCACCGTGATGAGATCCGACTCCATGGGCTTCACTTCAATGACATAAAGCTCGGCATTGGCTCGGGAATCCGGGCCCTGGTCGTCGACCAGCAGGCTCACATATACGTCGCCTTCCGGCCGCGCCAGCTTCGCCGAAATATAGTGAATTCCGTGCTCGGGCCCCCAGTAATCGGTGTTGTCGCCGCTGTTGGCGTAGGCATTTGCAATCGTGCTCCCGCAACCCTGCGGGCCGCACGTAAAGAGGGTCTCAAACCCGGCCTTCTTGAGCGCGGATTGATAGTTGCGAAAGACCTCCAGCACTGTGCGTCCCGCAGGCGCCACGTAAACGATGCGGGTGATCTTCCCCTCCAAGTGCTGGTTCTTGGTAATCTTGTTCTCCTCCTCGACCGGACCCAGCGGAAGGCTGAACTCATCGAACTCTTTGGTCAGATACTTGGCGATATACGAGCCGGGATATCGCGTAATCAGCGGATGGTCCTTGCTTCCCTCCATGTCCTGGTCCTGGGCTGCCGCGACGGGCGCCGCCAGGCCGAGCAATAAGCAGGCTGCGAATACTGTGCGAATGAAAGTTGTCATGCGTTCCTCCGTGCGCCGGGGCTTGCATCTTGCTTTTCCGGCTACAGGGGAATATAGCACCGGCTGCCTCTGCTCGCGTTCGTTTTGCGTCTGTTGCTGAAGGACGTTCGCAGGCACATGGGCCGCCTGGAGCGGGTTCTTCGCAGCAGAGCGGAATCCCTCCCGCCGCCCGCCTCATCTGAGAGAATAAGGACAGTGAATCGAGCGCGAAATCTTGTCTTCCGGCGGGCGGCGGCGCCGGTGTTTCTTGCCGCGCTAGCCATGATTCTGTCTTTGGCCGGCGCGGGACTGGTCGCGACAGCCCAGGCTCCCAATCCCACCTCCGCCGTCAATCCATTCTTCGGCAGCGTGACCGCCCATCCAGCCAGCGATGAGACCCTCAAGCTATCGCTCGACGACGCGGTCAGCCTCGGCCTCAAGAACAATCTCGGCCTGAAAGAAGCCGAGAGCGGCGAAAAGGCGCTCCACGGCGAAAAGAACGAGGCCCTGCAGAACTTTCTGCCCAGCATCACCGTCGGCGGCGACCTCGGCGTCCACCAGCAGAGCCTGGCCGCGCTGGGCTTCGGCCCTGGCGTCATCAAGGAGTTCGCCTCGCTCTTTCCCGGCGGCAAAGTTCCGGCGGGATTCTCGTTCATTACCCGCGACGACCTGACCGAGGGGCAGATTCGGTATGGCCAGATGCTCTTCTCCGGCCCGGTGATCTCCGCCTTCAAGGCGGCCGGCGCAGCCGAGCGAGCGGCCTACTTCGCCAAGATGTCGGCGCGCGAAGAGGTGGTCCAGCAGGTGGCCGCGGCCTATCTGCACTGCATCGCCGCCGCCAGCGAGGTGGACAACGCCAAGGCGCTCGAAGCCGCCGCGCAGTTGCTGTTCAGCCAGGCCCATGCCGCGCACGAGGCCGGCGTGGTGGCTAATCTCGACGAGTTGCGGGCGCGGGTTCAGCTCCAGGCCCAGCAGCAGGCCCTCATCGCCGCCCAGAACGCCCTGGACAAAGACCTCATCCTGCTCAAGCGCGAGATCGGCATCGACCCCGGCCAGAGAATCGCGCTCACCGACCCCGCGCCTTACAGCGACCTGGCCGCGCAGTCCCCGGAAGAGGTGCGGGCCGTCGCCTACAAGAACCGCCAGGACTACCAGGATTTGCAGAATCAGGCCATCGCCTACAAGGCCATCCACACGGCCTATCGCAGCCAGCGCCTGCCCAGCCTCAGCTTTGGCGGCTACTACGGCGTCAGCAAGGTCAACGGCGTCGGCTCGCACGGAAACTTCGTCGCTCAGGGCACGCTCAGCGTCCCGCTCTTCCGCGAGGCCAAACTGCGCGGCGATGCGGACGCGGCCCAGGCGCAATTAGCCGCCGTCGATGCGCAGCTCGCCGACCTGAGGGGCGCCATCGACCAGCAGGTGCGCTCGGCGCTGCTGGACGTGGATGCAACCTCGAAGCTGGTCGCCGTGGCCCGCTCCAACGTCGAGCTGGCCACCCGCGCCCTCAGCGACGAGACCGACCGCGTGAACGCCGGTGTGGACGACAACCTGCCCCTGGTCACCGCGCAGGCCACGCTGGCCTCGGCCGAGAGCAACCTGGTCGAAAGTCTCTACCAGTACAACCTCTCCAAGCTGGCGCTGGCCCGCGCCACAGGGGTCATCGAGCAGCAGTACCGGGTGTATCTGGGGCGGTAGTTGACGGGTTAGATCTGTCTCGGCGCCGCGCGGCGGAGTATCCTTCCCAAGAGCATGTTGTTGGACCTTCGAAGCTCGCTAAATGAAGTGCGAGTAAGATGATGTTCCAAACCTTGCCAAAGGAGCCTGCCATGCGCCGCTTCGCGATTGCCCTTCCGATGTGCCTGTGCTTGCTGTCAAACCTCGCCTCCGCTCAGACGAAAGATAAGGATCTGAAGACCTATCTGGATGGCGTTACAGAGCGCGGGCGCGCCCTCTACGCCTACGACCAGGCGGCATGGCTTGGAACTGACGCTTTCTTCGCCCTGCATCCCGACACCAACGGGCTCACCCACTACATCTGTTCAAAGACCTCCTCAGGCTGGCTGGTCACGTTTCCGAAATGGAACGAGACACATGACAAGCTGTTTGAGGTGTATGAAGCGGCTGAGTCGGAGCCCGGGAAGTACGAGGCTCGGAAGTTCGATCCGCCGAAGGAAGCCACCGATGACCTGACTGCCATGGAGCGCGCGCTGGAGCTTGCGGTCGCGGATTTCCAGCGTCCGGACCGGCCCTATAACTCCGCCGTACTTCCGGCTCCAGGCGGCAACCTGTATGTCTATCTCTACCCCGGCCAGACGAAAAGCACCATCTGGCCCATCGGGGGCGATGTCCGTTATACGATCTCTTCGGACGGCAAACATATCGTCGAGAAACGTCAATTGCACAAGACGATTCTCGATATGGAGTACAAACCCGGATCAAATGTTGTTGCTGGCGTTCACAGTCACATTCTCAGCGATGTCCCCGAAGACACCGATGTACTGTACGTGCTGAACCGGCGGCCGCTGATTCCGGAGTATATTGGAACGTCAAAACGACTCTTTGTTGTGAATACCGATGGCACAATCGCTGTGACTAAGAAATGAATGATTCGCATTTCGCCTCTGCCTTGTAACCTCTCGCGTGTAACCTGTAAATAAGAGGCACCCCCCATGCACTCCGGCAAGCAGTTGAGGATCAAGTACTACGTCGAGCCGGATGCGGCGGCGCTGGCCCGCCGCGCGGCGCAGTATCTGGTCGAGATGGCGGGCGAGGCGGTGGCATACAGCGGACACGCGCGCATCGCCATCAGCGGCGGCTCCACGCCCAGGGCCGCATTCGAGCTGCTGGCCGACCCCAGCCACCCGTGGCTCTCCCGCATGCCCTGGGAGAAGCTCGACCTCTACTGGGTGGACGAGCGCGCCGTTCCTCCCGACCACCCCGACAGCAACTACCGCATGACGCGCGAGGCGCTGCTCGATCGCGTGCCGCTCCGGCCCGAACAGATTCACCGCATCGAGGGCGAGCTCGACCCGGAGGCAGCCGCCGCCCGCTACGAGGCGGAGCTGCGCAACGGCTTTCGCCTGGAGGGCGCCCAGCTTCCCAGCTTCGACCTCGTCGCCCTGGGCATGGGCGCCGACGGCCACACCGCTTCGCTCTTCCCGCACACCCAGGCCATTCACGAGCTAAATCGGCTGGCCGCCGCCAACTTTGTGCCCCAGAAGGACTCCTGGCGCATCACCCTTACCTGGCCGGTGATCAACCGCGCCAGCTCCGTCTTCTTCCTCATCGCGGGAGCGGACAAGGCCAGTGTTTTGAGCGAGGTACTGACCGGCCCGCGCGATCCTGAGCGGCTGCCCAGCCAGCTGATATGGCCCTCCAGCGGTATACTGACAGTGATTCTGGACAAAGCGGCAGCTTCGCTTTTACCCGCGACCGACGGGGAGGGCTGTGGGTTCCTGGAGAGGGAAAGATGATTCTGGCGGGTGATGTAGGCGGCACCAAGGTCGATCTGGCGCTGTATGACTTTAACAATGGAAAGCTTAGTTATACCCGCGATAAGATCTACCGGGCCAGGGATTACTCCGGCCTGGAAGCGATCGTAACGGAGTTTCTCGCTTCGGAAAAGGTGACCGCGGCCTGTTTTGGCGTGCCGGGACCGGTGCGCGACGGCCGCCTGCGCCTCACCAATCTGCCCTGGACGCTCGATAGCCGCGAGCTGTCGGCCGGCCTCGGCATTCAGCACGTCTTCCTGATCAACGATCTGGAGGCCAACGGCTACGGCGTGGCGGAGCTGGGCGACGGCCAGATCTTCACCCTCAACGAGGGCGACCCCAGCCAGATCGGCAACCGCGCCCTGATCGCCGCCGGAACCGGCCTGGGGCAGTGCTTCCTGGTTTGGAACGGCCACCGGCACACGCCCTATCCCTCCGAGGGCGGCCACGCCGACTACGCGCCGCGCAACGAGGACGAGATCGACCTGCTGCGTTTTCTCAAGCAGAAGTACGACGGGCGCATCAGCTTTGAGCGTGTCGTCAGCGGCCAGGGACTGAGCAACATCTACGAGTTTCTGCGCGAGGTGCGCGGCATGGACGAGCCGGCCCGGCTGGCCCAGCGCATGGCCGCCGAAGACCCCAACGCCGTGATTACCGAGCTGGCGCTGGCGGCCAAAAGCGAAATCTGCGAGAAGACCATGGATATGTTCGTCTCCGCCTACGGCGCCGAGGCCGGCAACCTGGCCCTCAAGATCCTGCCGGCGGGCGGCCTCTATGTGGGCGGAGGCATCGCGCCCCGCATCCTGGAGAAGCTGAAAGACGGCGCCTTCATGAAGGCCTTCGCCGACAAGGGCCGGATGAGCCAGTTGCTCATCAACATGCCGGTGCGCATCATCCTGGAGAGCCGCGCCGCGCTGATGGGCGCCGCCGCCTACGCCGAAGCCAAAGCAGCCGAACTCAGCGGCATCTCGCCCCGCGCCGCTTCGGTAAAGTTTTAGCCGGTTGCAGCCAACGGGCAGAGGAGTCCGCGGCTCGGAATCCTCTGCCCCCGATTCTCTCCAGGCAAACCCTCCCTACAGCGCCCGCAGTTGCGGTTCCTGGCGGGTTGCCGCGGGGATTGCCGCGGCGGCGGCCGGAGCGGTGAACAGCAGCACCAGCAATCCGGCGTAGGCGAAGGAGTCGCAGGTGATCTCCACGCCGTGGGTGATGCGCAGAACCGCGGGCAGGAACGTCCCCGCCGCCAGCCCGTAGATTCCCACCGCGACGGCGTGGGCCAGGCCCAGCGCCAGCCAGAGACCGCGGCGCGAGCCTTTCCAGAGCGCAATCAGCGGCAGCGATGAAGCCATGAAGATCACGCTGCGGAGCAGTTGCATCGCAATTATCGTGCTCATGGGCGGGATATGAAGCCCGCGAATCGACCCGTTCTGGTAGTACGGCACCACGATGGGCGAGACGCACACCCCGAAGAAGAAGTAGATCACCGGCCAAACGAGCCAGGCGGTCAGCCCTCGGCCCGTCCAGGCCAGCCAACCCCGCGCTGGGAATCCCGCCGGCTGCTCCGTCTGGCCAAAGCAGAAGCCCAGCGCGCAGGCCAGAAACAGCGACTGCAAGGCATAGATAAGCGTGTGCGCGGGGATGGCGCCTTGAAAATAACTGGTGAAGATGGCGCCGTCGAGGATGGTGTTGACCCCGAAGGCGAGAAACAGGAAGCTGCCCAGCGCACCGGCCCGCGCCGCGCTGGAGCCGGCCAGCCCGCGCGCCAGCGGGTAGAGCCCCAGCACCAGCAACCCTCCTGCCCCGAGGACCGTGAGGAAATGCATAAAACCGGTATCCATGTTCGGCGGAAGGATCATCCGCAGGCGCAGCAAGTGAACGAGAGTTCCGGCGCCTATCATGGCGACGCCGAGGGCGGCCCAGCAGGCCACGAGTTTAAGAATGGTTTTCATAGCGAATCCTCCATAAGCCGGGCGCGGGCATGGCGCGCCCAGGCGAGTTGGGCCTCAAACCCCTCAACCCCCGATTGAAAGGCAAGCAGGCCGGTGTTCAGCGGCATTTGGGAGCTGGAGCGCTCGAAGTCGGCGCGCAACTCCCCGGCGTAGGCGGCAAGCGCCTGCTCAAATTGGCCGAGAAAGCGCAGGGCGGTGGAGCGGGGGACGTTTCCATCCATGAAGGCAAAGCGCAGCATCAACTCGGGGAGCCGCCAGACGACGTCCTCGCGCGCCACCGGCCGCTCCAGCCAGGCGACGAGCGAGGATTCACCCTGCGGGGTCAGATGGAAGACCTGCCGCCGGCGCGGGTCTTCGGGTTGGCTCGAAGGCTTGGCGTCGGCGATCCATCCCCGCGCCTGCAGACGGCGCAGCGCCGGGTAGATGGACCCCGGACTGTCGCTGAAATGGCGCATGGCGGTCTTGGCAAAGGTCTTGCGCAGGTCGTATCCGGACTGCGGCTTCTGCTTGAGAAGTCCGACGAGGGCAAATTCGAGGTTGGAGGTGTTTTTCATAGTACGTCTCGTACTATAGTACGCGCCGTACTATTTGTCAACAAGAAAAACCGCTCCGCTGAGCGGACGAATTCCTATCGCCGCATCACCGAGCCCATAGCCGCAATCGTTCCGTGATAGAAGTACTGTCCCAGCCCCACCGTGAACAGCCAGCAGCCGTAGAGCGCGTGCTCGAAGCTCGAAGTGGCCAGCGAGCCGGTCTCCGCATAGCGCGCGGCAAACAGCAGTCCGCCGGCAAAGGTGAGCGTGACGGCCAGCCAGTTGCGGAAGATGATGTGAAGAAACGCAAAGGCCGCCGCGCTGGCCACGATCATCGCCCACTTGCCCGGAAACAGCGCCGCATAGCGCTCGAAGAAGAAGGCCCGGTAAAGCAGCCCCTGGGGATAGACCGACAGTACCGGATAGGCCACCATCACCACCGCCCAGAACCCCGGATGCTGGCGCGCGAAGCTCCACTCCAGATCGGGCGCAAACCGCCGCACCCCCAGCCAAAGCGCCAGCGCCAAAACAGCGAAGATGCCCAGGATCGCGCCCAGCCGGCCGGGCAACCGGCCCAGGTTCCACAGCCGCGCACGGTCAAAGCACGGATCGGAGAGCAAGCGCCAACCCGCATACCCCGCCACCACCCAAAGCAGGGGCAGCGCCGGAATCCGCACCGGCGCATACCGGTACCCCAGCGGCAAGGCCACAAACAGCAGCAGAAACTCCACACTGAGCGCGGAGCGGGTCATCGAGAGTCGTCCTCGCCTCCAGCTTACCCCAGCAGCGGTGGTAAACCTTCCTCGGTTTCGCCCGCTTCCGGCAGCGGCTCCCGCCCGATGGCCCTCATGCGGTTCTCGATCGCCATCCGGTCCAGCGTCTCCAGCGGCAGGCTGAGAAAGAGTTGCACGCGATGCCGCATCTGCCGCAGCGTGTTCTGAAAAGCCGCGCGCTTCACCTCGTCGCTGCCTTCCACGGCCGCGGGGTCGGGAAAGCCCCAATGCGCCGTCACCGGCCGCCCCGGCCAAAATGGGCACGTCTCGCCCGCTGCGTTGTCGCAAACGGTTACGATGAAGTCCATCGGCGGCGAATCGGGCTGGGCGAACTCGTTCCAGCTCTTGCTGCGCAGATTCTCGACCGGATAGCCCAGCGCCTGCGCCTGTTCGATGGCGAAGGGGTTCACCCTCCCTTTGGGGTGGCTGCCCGCGCTGTAGGCCTTGAAGCGCCCCGCGCCCAGCGTATTGAACAGCGCTTCGCCCAGGATGCTGCGCGCCGAGTTGCCGGTGCACAGGACGAGAATGCTGTAGGGCTTTGGCATGGTTTCCCCCAATCCTAACTTGCTCAGCCGTGCCAAGCTGGCGCTCAGCGCCCGCCGCCGGGCTTCGTCGCCCGGATAAACGCGCTCATGAATTTGCCCTCGACCTGCGGTGCGATCGCATCCGCATCGAGGCCCGCCTCGACAAGAAAACTCCGCGCATCCTCGATCGAATACACACGCGTCGGCTCAATGGAAATCTCGCCGAAGCCCGCCTGCGCCAGCTTGGCCGCATACTCCCGCTCCTCGAGTGCGCCGGCGATGCAGCCCACCCACAGCAGCATGTTTCTGCGCACCTGCTCAGGGACTTCGCCGCGCACCACCACGTCGGAAACGGCGAAGCGCCCGCCCGGCTTGAGCACGCGAAATGCCTCCCGCAGCACCCGGCTCTTGTCGGCGGAGAGATTGATGACGCAGTTGGAGATCACCACGTCCACCGATGCGTCGGGCAGGGGAATGTTCTCCATCTCGCCCTTGAGGAACTCGACATTCTCGACGCCCGCCTGGCGCTGATTCTCGCGGGCCAGCGCCAGCATATCGTCGGTCATATCCAGCCCATACGCCTTGCCCGCCGGTCCCACGCGCCGGGCCGAGAGCAGCACGTCGATGCCGCCGCCGGAGCCAAGGTCCAGCACCGTCTCGCCGGCCTTCAGCTCAATCAGCGCCGTGGGATTGCCGCAGCCCAGCGACGCCTGCACGGCGCTCTCCGGAAGCCCGCTCTTTTCAACGTCGTTGTACAGGTTGGTCGTCACCGGGTCGCAGCAGCGCAGAGCCGGATCGCCGCAAGCTACCGAGCCGGTCTTCCGCACCTGCCTCGCCGCCGCTCCATATTTCTCTTTCACCAGGGTTTTCGTGTCCATCGTTCGCGCCTCACATTCGCTTTAGCGAATATATTAAACGCCTTCATATTTGTCAATGCGTATACAATGTCTTCATGGTCTGCCGCTCCAAACCCGTCAGCCTGGCCAGCCTGTTTGCGGCGCTGGCCGACCCCACCCGCCTGCGTTTGCTCAACCTGATGGCGGGGCGCGAGGTTTGCGTCTGCTACTTTGTCGAGATTCTGCGCCAGGGCCAGCCCAAGATCTCCCGGCATCTTGCCTACCTGCGCAAGGCCGGCATCGTTGCCGCCCGCCGCCAGGGCAAGTGGATGCACTACAGCATCTGTCCTCCGACCGATGCCGCCGCCGCGTCCATTCTGGCCGCAGTGCTGGCTTCGCTCGGCCGCAACAAGCAGATGCAAAACGACCTGGCCAAACTCGACCGCGCCCGCCGCGCGCCGCAAAGCCTCGTCCTGCCGGAAGGCGCTCCCCGTCCGGCGCCGGCCGCTCCACGCGCAGGGAGATAGGTCCCTTGCTGACTTTCCGCGAGTTTCGCGGCGAGGTCTGCGGCCGCTTCGACGTGAATGTCGCGGCTTTGCTATGCATTCTCTTCGCTTTTGCGATGGCGCCTTGCGCGCGCTTCCCTGGGCTGGTTATCTTTGTGAAGCAGCTTAAGCGGTTCCCGGAAAGAGATTCATGGACGTTCTGAAACGGCTTTTCGAGCAGCATTTCCAATTGCCCGCCGAACGTGTGCAGCCGCTTCAGGGCCAGCTTGGCGGCTCGGGCCGCGTTATCGTCCGGCTCACCGGCGGACAGTTCAGCGCCATCGGCATTCTCTATTCGGTGCGCGAGGAGAATGCCGCTTTCCTCGAGTTCTCCCGGCATTTTCGCCGCCACGGATTGCCGGTGCCGAAGATTTATGCCGAGGATTTGAGTCAGGGCGCCTACCTTGAAGAAGACCTTGGCGACACCACGCTATTCGAGTTTCTGGTCGGGAATCGCGCCGGCGAAGTTATCGCACCCGAGGCTATTGAAGCCTATCGCAAAGTGGTGGCCGCGCTGCCGCGTTTTCAAATCGAGGCAGGCCGCGATTTGAATTACAAGGTGTGTTATCCGCGCTCCAGCTTC
>Ga0326727_10011398_pt1 | contig 20708 bp, 18 predicted proteins | sample MB2enrmetagenome_FD_207643 | JGI IMG/M metagenome (GOLD analysis project Ga0326727, IMG submission 207643) | Lab enriched peat soil microbial communities from McLean, Ithaca, NY, United States - MB29MY | ecosystem: Environmental > Terrestrial > Soil > Wetlands > Peat | place: USA: New York...
AGCAGGTACATCACGCCGAAGGTGCCGATAATCGACAGCGGCACCGCGACCGAGGGGATGATGGTAGCCGCCAGGTTGCGCAGGAAGAGGAAGATGACCATCACCACCAGGGCGACGGTGAGCATCAGCTCGTATTCCACATCTCGGACGGAGGCGCGAATGGTGACGGTGCGGTCGGTGAGCACCTTTACTTGCACGGAGGCCGGCAGACTGGTCTGCAACTGCGGCAGGAGCAGCTTGATGCGGTCCACCACGGCGATGATGTTGGCGCCCGGCTGGCGCTGTATGTTGACGATGACCGCGGGCTGGCGGTTCATCCAGGCGGCCTGCTGGGAGTTTTCGGCGGCATCGACGATCAACGCCACGTCGGAGGCGCGCACCGCGGCCCCGTTGCGATAGGCCACGATGACCGGCTTGTAGTCGTTGCTGGAGAGCAACTGGTCGTTGGCGCCGATGGTGTAGGACTGGCGATTGCCGTTCAGCGTGCCCTTGGCCTGATCCACGTTGGCCGCCGCCAATGCGGTGCGCAGGTCTTCCAGGCTCAGGTTGTAGGCGGCCAGTTGGGCGGGATTGGCCTGAATGCGCACCGACGGCTTTTGCCCGCCGGCGATGGAGACCAGTCCTACGCCGGTGACCTGGGAGATCTTCTGGGCCAGGTTGGTGTCGGCCGCGTCCTCGATCTTGTCCAGCGGCAGCGAGTCGGAGGTCAGCGCCAGCGTCATGATGGGCGCGTCGGCGGGATTGACCTTGCTGTAGATGGGCGGGTTGGGCAGGTCGGCGGGCAAAAAGCTGTTGGCCGCGTTGATGGCCGCCTGCACCTCCTGCTCGGCTACGTCGATGTTCTCGTCGAGATTGAATTCAAGCGTAATCACCGAGCCGCCGCCGCTGCTGACCGAGGTCATCTGCTTGAGGCCCGGCATCTGGCCGAACTGCCGCTCCAGGGGCGAGGTGACCGATGAAGCCATCACCTCCGGCCCGCCGCCGGGATAGAAGGTGAGCACCTGGATAATGGGGTAGTCCACCTCGGGCAAGGCGGAGACCGGCAACTGCTGGTAGCCCACGAATCCCGCCAGCAGAATGGCTGCCATCAGCAGCGAGGTCGCTACCGGGCGCAGAATGAATGGCCGGGAAGGACTCACCGCTTTTCCCTCTTATCGTGTTTGCCCTGGCCTGCGTCAGCCGGTGCGCCGGGCCGCGCAGCCGCTCCGGGAGCTGCGGATGAAGCGCCGCCAGCCTGACTTGCGTCTTGCCCCTTTGTATTCTGTCCAGTTTTCTGTCCGCCATGTTGTTTGGCCACGCTGGCAGTCACATTCTGTCCGGGCTTCAGCCGGTCCGCGCCGTCTACTACGACGGTCTGGCCGGGTTGCAGGCCGCTGTCCAGAATGGTCACCTGTCCTTCGGCCAATGCCACCTTCACCGGCTGGATTTTGGCGGATCCATTTCCCTGCGCATCGGCATGATCGACCACCCACACATACGAGCCCTGAAGGCCGGTCTGTAACGCCGCAGAGGGCACCACCAGCGCGTTGGGACGCTCTTCCATCACCAGATGAATGTTGACGAACTGATTGGGGAAGAGCGCAGCGTCCTTATTGTCGAAGACCGCCTTCAGCTTGTCAGTTCCGGTGGTGGTGTCGATCTGGTTGTCAGCGGTGAGCAGATAGCCCGTGGCCAGCTTCTGCGTGTCGCCCTGGTCGTAGGCGTCCACAGCCAGGCGCTTTTCCGCCGCCAGCTTCTTTAGCACCTGGGGAAGCTCGTCCTCGGGCAGCGTAAAGTAAACGGCGATGGGCTGGAGCTGGTTGATAATCACTAAATTTGTAGTGTTGGCGGAGATGATGTTGCCGGGGTCCACCAGCCGCAGGCCGATCTTGCCGTTGATGGGCGATTGGATGGTGCACCATTCGAGCTGCAACTTGGCGGTCTCGATGGCCGCCTTGTCGGACTCGATGGCGCCCTCGTATTGGCCCTGCGCAGCCTCATCGGTTTGCATGACCTCCTTGGAGGTCACGCCTGCGTCATAGAGCGCCTTATAACGCGCAAACTCCGCCTGGGCGTTCTTCAAAAGCGCCTCATCGTGCGCCAGGGTGCCCTTGGCCTGGTCCAGCGCGGCCTGGTAGGGCCGGGGGTCGATCACCAGGATGGTCTGGCCCTGCTTCACCTGCTGGCCTTCGGTGAACTTGACAGGTTCCAGTTCGCCGCTGACTCTTGCCTTGACGGTAACGCTCATGTAGGGCGTCACCGTACCCAGCGCGGTCAGGAAGATCGGCATGGCCTTCTGCTCGGCAGCCGCCACCTGCACCGGGACCGGCCGGCTCTGCAGCGCCAGAGCCTGACTGGCGCTCGAGGCCGCGGTCTGTTTCTGGTTCTGGTAAATCTTCCAGACGACCAGGCCCAACAGGCCCAGCAGCACCAGATAAATGACAATGCGCACCCACGAACCCTTGGGTGCGGAAGGTTGATGCTCGATGCCGTATGCGGCCAGAGGGGTCTCCGGAGCGTCTTCAATGGACATGGTGTCGATTCCCGTCGTTTTCTCTTAACAGTGGACAGGGGACAGTGGACAAACTGTCCCCGTTCATTTCTACGGACGCTCCAATTTCCTCAAAGGTTTCGCCCGCCCAGGAGCATCCATTGCGGGAGCGCGCGTCCTCCCCAACGGAGAAACGTATTCCCCATGGATGCAGGACGGAACTATTGTAAGCGAATTGAGCGGCTCAGGAACATTGCCGACCGGGTGGGAGCGTCTTTTCAGCTCTCCACATCGTCCCAAATAAGTGCGTAGCCAGCCCCTTTTGCAACCCATGCGCCATGACCGCTCCGATTCGTCTACCATGTAATTTCAACAGGTTGTTGGGACGGGCCGGGACGGTGAACGCCGTCCGGTCCCTGAATCCAGAGCGAGTACCTGCCTTATGTGGATAGTCCGGTTAGCGCTGCGGCGGCCTTATACCTTCGTCGTCTTTGCGCTTTTAATTTTGATCCTCGGCGTCTTCAGCATCGAGACGATGCCCACGGACATCTTTCCCAACATCGACATCCCCGTCGTTACGGTGGTCTGGTTCTACAACGGCCTCTCGGCGCAGGAGATGGCCAACCGCATCACGACCAACAGCGAGCGGGGCATGACCACCACGGTCAACGACATCGAGCACATCGAGTCGCAATCGCTCAACAGCCTGGCCGTCATCAAGATCTTCTTCCATCCGCGCGTCAATATCGGCAATGCCGTAGCCCAGGTGACGGCCATCAGCCAGGTGCAGTTGCGCAGCTTGCCGCCCGGCTCCACGCCGCCCTTCATCATCCAGTACAACGCTTCCAGCGTGCCCATTTTGATGCTGGGCCTCTCCGGACAGGGACTCAACGAGCAGCAGTTGAACGACCAGGGGCAGAACAACATCCGCACCCAGCTGGCCACCATCGAGGGTCAGCAGACGCCCTTTCCCTACGGCGGCAAGCAGCGCCAGATTCAGGTGGACCTGGACCTGCACGCCCTGCAGGCCAAGGGGCTTTCGCCGGTTGATGTGGTCAACGCCGTCAACGCACAGAACCTGATCGCGCCATCGGGAACGATGAAGATCGACCGCTTCGAGTACGCCGTCGAATCCAACTCCGCTCCGCCGATCGTCGATGAGCTGAACAACCTGCCCATCAAGGCGGTCAACGGCGCGGTCATCTACGTCCGCGACGTGGCCCACGTGCGCGACGGCAATCCGCCGCAGACCAACATCGTGCGCGTGGACGGCAAGCGCGCCATCATGATGGCCATCATGAAGACCGGCTCGGCCTCCACGCTGGACATCATCCGCAACGTGCGCGAAAAGCTGGAGAGCCGGGAGCTGAAGGGCAGCTTGCCGCCGCAGATGCAGATCAAAGCACTCTCCGACCAGTCGATCTTCGTCCGCGGCGCCATTGACGGCGTGGTCCGTGAGGCCATCATCGCCGCCTGCCTTACCGCCATCATGATCCTGATCTTTCTGGGCAGTTGGCGCTCCACCATCATCATCGCCGTCTCCATTCCGCTCTCCATTCTCTGCTCGCTCAGCGTGCTCTCCATGCTGCACGAGACCATCAACATCATGACTCTGGGAGGCATGGCGCTGGCCGTCGGCATCCTGGTGGACGATGCCACCGTGGCCATCGAAAACATCAACCGCTATCTCGAATCGGGCAAGGAGCTGGAGCAGTCCATCCTCGACGGTTCGGCGCAGATTGCCGTCCCCGCCCTGGTCTCCACCCTGGCCATCTGCATCGTTTTCGTGCCCATGTTCTTCCTCGGCGGGGTGGCGCGCTATCTGTTCGTCCCCATGGCCGAGGCGGTGGTCTTCGCCATGCTGGCCAGCTATTTCCTCTCGCGAACACTGGTGCCCACCATGGCCAAGTACCTGCTCAAGGAGCACGACGACGCTGAGACGCAACGCAAACACTCCAGCCGCAACCCCTTTATCCGCTTCCAACAGGGTTTCGAATCCGGCTTTGAGCGCTTTCGCCACGGCTACCTGCGTCTACTGACCCTGTGCGTGGACCACTCCGTAGTCTTTCTCGTTCTTTTCCTCCTGTTTGCCGTAGGCTCGGTGGGACTGCTTGCGCCCTTTCTCGGCCAGGACTTTTTTCCCTCGGTGGACTCCGGCCAGTTCAAGATTCACGTGCGCGCCCACACCGGCACGCGCATCGAGGAGACGGCCGCGCTCTGCGATCACATCGATTCGACCATCCGCGAGCAGATTCCGGCTAACGAGGTCGTCTCCATTCTCGATAACGTCGGCCTGCCTTACTCGGGACTGAATCTCTCCTACTCAACCTCGGCGCCCATCGGCCCGGCCGACGCCGACATCCAGGTCCAGTTGACCAAGGATCACCATCCGACGGCAGAGTATGTGGAGCAGTTGCGCACCGTGCTGGCCCGCCAGTATCCCAGCGTCACCTTCTATGTGCTGCCGGTGGACATCGTCACCCAGATTCTCAACTTCGGCCTTTCGTCGCCCATCGACATTCAGATTGTCGGCCCGGACCTCTATGGCAATCGCGCCCTCGCTGATCGCATGTTGAATGAGGTTCGCTATGTTCCCGGAGCGGCCGACGCACGCATCCAGCAGCCCTTCAACTATCCCAACATGACGGTGAACGTGGATCGCACCCGCGCCCAGTCCATCGGCCTGTCGCAGAAAGACGTGGCCACCAGCCTGCTGGTGGCGCTCAGCGGCAGCTTTCAGACCACGCCTAACTTCTATCTCGATCCCAAGAGCGGAGTTACCTACAATGTGGCCATTCAGGCTCCGCAGTATAAGGTTGACTCGCTGGCCGCGCTTGAGAGCCTGCCCGTCACGGGCCCGGCCACGGCCAAGCCGGCCGGCGATACCGCCGCCACCACTGCTCCCGGCGCTTCGCTTTCCACACAGGTTATGGGCAACCTGGCCTCCATCACCCCAGGCGTTGAGTTGGGCACGGTAAGCCACTACAACGTTCAGCCGGTCATCGACATCTACGCCAACGTGGATGGAACGGACCTTGGCTCCGTGACCCGCAAGATAGAAAAGATCATCGACCGACACCGGGCCGAGCTGCCGCGTGGCTCAAAATTCACCCTGCGCGGACAGAGCGAAACCATGGAATCCTCTTACATCGGGCTGCTGGGCGGACTGGCTTTTTCCATCCTGCTGGTCTACCTGTTGATCGTGGTCAACTTTCAATCCTGGCTCGATCCGTTTCTCATCATCTCCGCTCTGCCCGCTGCCCTTGCCGGCATCGTCTGGTTTCTCTTCCTCACCGACACCCGGCTCAGCGTGCCGGCGCTTACCGGCGCCATCATGTGCATGGGCGTGGCCACGGCCAACTCGATTCTTGTGGTCAGCTTTGCCCGCGAGCAGTTGGAGATCCTGGTGGGTGACGCGCGCACGGCGGCGCTCAACGCCGGCTTTGTCCGCCTGCGCCCGGTGCTGATGACCGCCCTGGCCATGATCATCGGCATGGTGCCCATGGCGCTGGGCCTGGGCGACGGCGGCGAGCAGAACGCCCCGCTGGGCCGCGCCGTCATTGGCGGCCTGCTGCTGGCCACCGTCGCCACTCTGTTTTTTGTTCCCGCATTTTTCTCTGTCGTTCACGGCTGGCTGGAAAGCCGCCGCAGAACGGCCCACGGCGCGGCAATGGCCGGAACCATCGACGAGTTTGACGTGATACCGGAGTAGTTTTACATGAGCAACGAATCCCATCCGAACCAGCAACCGGGCTACGAGCACGATACCGCGCCCGAACAGGCCGCCATCTCGCCGCGCAAGGCTCTCGTGGGCATGGCCTTCGTCGTCGTCGTTACAGCCGCTCTGGCCGGCTATGGCATTCTGCGCCGCATTCATGACAATAGCGCGCTCGTCGAGCGCACTACGGATCTGGCCGCTCCCACGGTGATCGTAGCCACCCCCAAAGCCGGCGCGCCCGTGGACAGCTTCGTGCTCCCCGGCAACGTGACCTCCTGGACCGATTCGCCCATCTACGCGCGGACGGCCGGCTACTTGACGCACTGGTACTTCGACATTGGCGCCAAAGTGAGGAAGGGCGCACTGCTGGCCGAGATTGCCACCCCCGAACTGGATCAGCAACTGGCCCAGGCCGAGGCCGACCTGAACACCGCCCAGGCCAACGCCAACAACGCCCGCATCCAGGCCGAGCGCTACACCGGCCTTGTCCAATCCGACGCCGTCTCCCGCCAGGACACCGATACCTTCGTCAACCAAGCTGCGTCCACCGCGGCGGCCGTGCGCTCCGCCCAGGCCAATGTTGCACGGCTGCACGAGCTGCAATCCTTCGAGAAGGTCTACGCGCCCTTCGACGGCGTCATCACCGCCCGCAACATCGACACCGGTCAACTCATCGACCCCGGCGCGGGCAAGGAGCTTTTTCACCTGCAAGCCATCCAGACCCTGCGCGTCTACACCAATCTGCCGCAGGTGTACTCTGCCAACGTGAAGCCGGGCGCGAAGATTGGATTGACCTTTGCCGAGCACGCGGGCAAAATCTATCAGGGCACGCTGGTCCGCACCGCCGACGCCATCGATCCGGCCAGCCGCACCCTCCTTGTTGAAATCGACGTGGACAACCACACCGGCGAGCTGCTGCCCGGTTCCCTGGCTCAGGTTTACTTTAAGACGCCCTCCGCCGGGCCCACAATCATTGTGCCCGCTGCCGCGCTCATCTTCCGTAAGGAGGGTTTGCGTGTGGGCATTGTTGTCAACGGAAACTCTGCTCATCTGGCCCCCGTAGTCATCGGCGAGGATGATGGGGCCAACGTGCAGATCGTCACCGGGCTCGGCCCCGGCGACCAGGTCATCCAGGATCCGCCCGACTCGCTTATCGAAGGTGAAAAGGTCCAGGTGGTAAACCCCGCCAGCCAAACCAATGCGGGAGGCAAGTAGCAATGACTGCACTCGGTGAGACTCCGCATCGAAATCAATCCGCACAATCCGGGTGCCCCACCCTCGCCGCGACTTTGTTTATGCGGCTAGGGTGGGTTTTCATAGCTGCTGCCCTGTTCACCGGCTGCAAACCCGTAGGTCCCAACTACAATCGCCCCGGCTACGCAGCGCCTCCTGTCTACAAGGAAACCGGCGCAACCACGGTGACAATCCCTCCGCCCAACCCCGCGGGAGGCGCATGGCAGCCCGCCAACCCCTCCGACGGCCTGCTACGCGGTAAATGGTGGGAGATCTATCAGGACCCGCAGCTCAACCAGTTAGAGGAGCGCATCGCCGCCAACAACCAGACCCTCCGCCAAGCGCTAGAAACCTACCTATCCGCCCGCGACCAGATCACCGTAGCCCGCGCCGCATTCTACCCCACGCTCTCCGCCGGACCCTCCGCCTCGCGCAACGAAATCTCCGCCAACGGTCCCTCCTACTCACCCGGCAAACCCACCACCTATAGCGACTTCGCGATCACCGGCCAGGCCAGTTGGGAGCCGGACTTCTGGGGCCGCATCCGCCGCACCGTCGAAGCCGCCCGCTCCAGCGCCCAGGCCAGCGCCGCCGACGCGGCCAACATCGACCTGAGCCTTCATGCCGAGATGGCCGCCGACTACTTTCAACTGCGCGGCCTGGATGCTGAGATCAAGCTGCTCGACTCGACTGTCGCCGACCTGGAGCACCAGCTCGACCTCACCCAGCGCCGCCTGGCCGGTGGCATCGGCACCGAGGCCGACGTGGCTCAGGCCCGCACCCAACTGGATACCGTGCGCGCGCAACGGATCGATGTGGGCGTGGCTCGCGCCCAGTACGAACACGCCATCGGAACCATCGCTAACCTGAAACTCTCCGAGTTCAGTATTCCGTTTTCGCCGCTTGTTCAGTCTCCAGCCCAATCTCAGGGCATGTCTCTGCCTAAAGTTCCCCTCGGCGTGCCGTCGCAACTGCTTGAGCGCCGTCCGGACATCGCCGCCGCCGAGCGCCGCGCCGCCGCTGCCAACGCACAGATCGGCATTGCCGTCAGCGCCTACTATCCCACCATCACACTGGGCGGAACTGGCGGCTTTGAAAGCATGCAACCCGGCACCTGGATTCAAGGCCCTAGCGCACTGTGGAGCCTGGGAGCGCAGGCCTCGGAGCTGCTCTTCGATGCCGGCAAGCGCCACGCCCTCACCGACGCTGCCCGCCACAGCTATGAAGCCCAGACCGCCGCCTACAGGGCAACCGTTCTCGCCGCCTTCAACGACGTGGAAGACCAGCTCTCCGGCCTGCGGATTCTGGAGCAGGAATCCACTGCCGAACAGCAGGCCGTCGCGTCGGCGCAACATTCTTATGAGATCTCCAACCAGCGCTACAAGGGCGGCGTCACCGGCTACCTCGAAGTGCTGACGGCAGAGGCCGCGCTGCTGCAGAACCAGCGCACCGCCGTCGATCTCCAGACCCGCCAGTTCGTGGCCAGTGTTGGCTTGGTCCGCGCCCTCGGCGGCGGCTGGGATGCGAGTCAATTATCGAAGTAGTGGGGGACTGGACAATTGCGCGGCCTCCCGCGTGGAAATCGAAAAGGAGTACCATAAGAAGAGTTAGCAACTTGCCCGCTCTGGGGGTGTGCATGGAACTCGATTTCGTTCAGCAACGCCAGCAGGCCCACTTGCTCATCGATGTGCTGCCGGAGGAAAAACTCTTCGCTGTTCATAGCCTTCTCGAAGTTCTGGTTGAGCCGCTTTCCCGCTCCCTGGCAATGGCTCCGGTCGAGGAAGAGGAACTCACGCCCGAAACCGTGGCCACACTCAACCGCGCCAGCGCTCAACTCGACCGTGGAGAGAGCGTCTCCCACGAAGAGATTCTCCACGAGTTCGTCCGGTGAGTGAACCGCCGGGTTCTCCGCGATTGACCATCAATTGGTCGCTCGATGCCCACGCCAAGCTTCGCACCATTGATCGCGAGACTGCTCTCGATATTCTCCACTGCATAGACCGATATATCGCCACACGCAACGGTGATGTGAAGAAACTCAAGCCACCTATGACGGGCTTTCGCCTCCGCTGCGGCGACTATCGCATCTTCTTCAAGCAGATGAGTGCAAACAGCATCTCCATCACCGGTATTTTGCATCGCAGCCAAGCCTATCGATGAGCTGTTAGGCATGAAGAACAATCTGATCGTCCGAAGTGAAGTACTTGAAGATTGCGCCGCAATCCGCCTCGTCAACGAAGAGGCGTTTGGCCGGCGGGATGAGGCTGATCTCGTTGATCGTTTGCGCGCTCAGGGGGTCGTACTCGCATCTTTCATTGCCGAGGCTGAAGGCCTGATCGCCGGGCACATCCTCTTCAGCCGGATGTCGATCGAGACAATTGATAAGTCCGTTGCGGCAGTGGCCCTGGCTCCCCTGGCGGTAATCCCGAAGTTCCAGCGCCAGGGCATTGGAACCATGTTGACGGCTCACGGCCTCGATTGGCTGCGTGAGCAAATCGAGCAGATTGTTTTTGTTCTCGGCCATCCGGATTACTATCAGCGCTTTGGCTTCTCGACCGATAAAGCTCGCCTCATCGAGAGCCCGTTCAACCCAAAATCCTTCATGGCGCTTGAACTCAAGCCCAACGTGCTCGAAGGCATTCGCGGCAAGGTCCGTTACCCGGATGCATTTGGGCTCTGAGAGTGAGAATCAATGGTCCGGCATTCCCACTTCAATCAATCTTGGTTCAAATGGCTGAGGCGGCTGCGGCCACTCTTCACGGCCTGTCTATCCACTCCTTATCCGGGGCAACCGGAAGCGGCTGATCCGGGCCAAGGTTGGCCGCGCTGACGGCAGCGAAAATGAAATTCTCCGGTGGAACGGGGCTGCCAGCCAGCCGCCGCAACATCGCAATCTGCCCGGCGTGGCTCATGGCATCGGAACATGGACCCTGCAGGAATCTTTCCAGGGTGATCTCGTGCAACTCCGTGCCGATCTCGATGTGATGCGCCAGATCCTCGAGCGTTTCATGAAAGTGCGCCACCGCGTCGGAAAACTGCGGAAAGTAAGGCACGCTGTAACTGCCCCCAATAAAGTATCTGCGTGCCGATCCCAGGACGCCGTCCATGTGACGAATCAGCTCATGCGGCGTGCGCACCAGCGGCGCAACGCGAAATTCGGCAAACTCTGGCGGTGCATCGCGCAACGCCTTCTGCGTTCTGTAGGCCAGCGCTGCCAGGAAATGTTTCACTAGCTTTCTTTGCGCATCCATATGCGTTGCTCCTCCCGCACAGAGCCGTTTCATTTTTTATCGCGGCAAAGCCGGCAGCTTCCAGCGTCTTCTCAGCTTCTGGTACTGCGGCCGCGGCAACTGCACCAGCAGCGGCCTTCTTGCCGGATCAAGCCGCGCCAGCACGCCTTCAAGCTGCTCCTGAGACATGGCCGTGCATCCCGTGGTTCCAACGTCCGGCCCCATCCAGATGTGCAGGAAGATGCACGATCCGGCGCCCGCCGTCACAGGCTCCGCGTTATGATCAACCACCAGTCCCCAGCGGTATAGCCCATCGGGGCGCAACATCTGCTCGGAACTCTTCCAGTCGGGCGCAACCGCCGCGCGATCCACCACGCGGTTGTAAAACTTGGAACGCGCGTCATCCACGCATTCCACCGATGTGGTGAGCCTGACGTAGGGCATCTTCCACTCCGGCGGCTCCTGCGCGGCATAGCCGAAGGCCGTACTCAGATGGAAGATTCCCGCCGGCGATCTTCCATCGCCTTCCTTCTTCACCGGGTCGCCCGCGCCGCGCCGTCCGGCATCCGCCGTCACTCCCGCGCCCCATCCGAGTCCGTTCTTGCCGACCACGACCGGGATGGAAGCGCCAACGGCTTTCCATCTCTTGCGCGCATGAGGCCGCTCATACGCCTGCAACGTCCCATCGACTGCGTTCCAATCCTGAGTCGTAACCACGAGGATTTGCGTCGAGGTCTGCAATGCGGCTGGCTCACGGCCCTGAGCCAGTGAAGCCGCGCAGAGCGCCACCATGCAACCGGAATACCATCCAATCTTCATCTCTGTTCCCTAGTGCCTGCTTTTACCTCATCCTGCCTTGGATGGCTATAAGCCGCCGGGGGCACGTCGGTCAGGGGCAGCGCGGGACCTTCCCACAGCAACCGCGGCGCGCCTTCGCTGGCCGAGTGCAGGCCTTCCAGATGAAACGTGTGTTTGCCGGCGCGCAGGCCCAGAGAGCCGCGGTCATAACGCATCGCGTTGCCCGGCGCGCCGCAGACCTGGGCGAAGGAAGGGCCGGTCTTGGCCACTTCCACGCCGTCGATCACCAGGCGCGCGCCATCCCGAGCCAGCAAATGAAAGCTGTAGCCGCCGTCGGCGGGAATGTCGATGAGGCCGTCCCAGGCGGCTGCGTAATGCGTAAAGCCCTGTGCGTCCGCGTGCAAGTTGGGACCTTCGCCGGTGAAGACCGCATGTTCCGTGGTAAGGTTAGGAAGCTCCGTCCATTCTCCGGGATAGATCTTCCATGCGAGGCCGGCGAGCGTAGGTCCGGCGATGCTGACGGCTTCATGCCAGTGGGCTACGGCCACCACTCCCTGCGCCGCCCAGTCCTCATCTCCGTCGCGATCTTCGACGTGGAGCAAAACCCGAAAACGGCCCGAACCATCCAGCTGAGTTCCCTCGGCATCCGGAAAGCGATGGCGCGCGCGGCGGCCGCTGGCCTGAGTTCCATCTCCGAAGAGCCAGGTGAATTGCGCACCGGGCGAGGGTTGCGCCGTGAAGGTGACGATCTCTCCTGGAGCAAAGACCGGCGGGTACACGCTGAACGCCGCCACCGGGGCGTGCGGCGCCGGAAAATGTGCCGGCTGTGCTCCGTCGCCCGTCACCAAAGGAAGATCGGAATTTGTGGCTGCTCGGGTCTGCCCGTACTTCACATTGTCGAAGATCACGCCCGCCACGTCTCCGGTCATCGTGGAATCGGCCAGCGGCGGCTGGTCCAGCGCCCAGATGTTGCGGAAGGTGAACCCCTGCAAGCCCGGATAAGCCTGCTCCATCTGCTCGAGCGAGTACCAGTTGTCCAGAAACAGATTCTCAAAGGTGTAATCGGTGTGGCTGCCCTTGGCTCCATGTGCGCCCCACAGGCCGAACAGGCCGAAGGTCTGCCCGCATGCACCGATGCCGCCGTGCAGAATGTCGGAGTCGCGCAGGGTAAAGTTGCTGGAGTTGAAGGTCTTGCGCGGCCAGCCGGTGCGCACCACGTTCGAGATGCTCGTCGATAGCACACTGGTTTCGATGAGGATGTTGCGCACATCGTGGCCGGGGCGCTTCATCTCCTCGTCGGTGTAGCCGTCCCAGTTGCCCTGCAGGGCAAAGACGTCGTCCGAGGCGCGCAGAAACGCGTTGCGCACAATGGTGTTGCCGCCGCCCAGCCAGTCCATGCCGTCCTGGTTGGCGTTCCCAGGGTTGCCGCCGATCACCCGCAGATCGTCGTACACGAAACCCGTGGAATCTTTCATCTGGATCGACCAGGTCCGCGCCCGCACAATGCAGGTCAGCCCGTCGATCTCCACATTCTTGGCCTCCAGCGCGCCCACGCAGTGCCAGTCGGGCTTCTGCATCCAGCCTTCGTCGCTGTTGGGGTCCTGAGTGCCTTCATAGACAATAGTCCCCCGGCCAAAGACTTTTACATTCTCCACCTTCCATAGATTCAGGCTGCCGAAAAAGTAGGAGCCGGGCGCAAGATAAAGCGTTTCGCCGCTCTTGGGGTTCAGGCTCTGGTGGTAGACCCCCGGCTGATAGGCATGAATCTTTGGATCACGCGGCAAGGGCGGCGGCGGCGCGCCGGCAAAGAGAAACAGCATCTTGGCGTAGTTCAAAAAATCGCCCGGCCGGGAGATGGAGAGCTTGGCCGGACCCGTGAGCCGGAAGCGAATCGTCTGGCCAACACGCACCGGCCGCAATCCCAGCCGCCAGGGCTGAATGTCCACGCCTTTGTCCCAGAAGCCCTCCTCTGCAGCGGTAATCTCCACCGTAACCGGGCCGGTCATGTCGAAGCTGACATATTCATAACTCGCGGCGGCGTGCGCCACGTCTATGAGCTGGCCGTTCACGCGAACCGTGAAGGCCGTCGAGCGCATCTCCAGCGGAACGGGTGCGGCCTGCACGCGTGCCGCCGCGTGGGCGGCAACAGGAAGCGCGAAAAGGGCCAAAAGCAGCGGACGAAAGGCCAGCAAGAAGTGTCTCCGGCAACAAAGTGGGGACGAAACCACTGTAACACCGGGGAGTACGAAGCACCTGTTTTGCAGCCTATAAGAAGCCAAATTCGCTATGACTGCCATACAAGCAAAAAGACGCTTATTAGACAAAGGGCCATCAGAACTACTGCGGAAATTTGCCTCACAGGGCGTGTCGGAAGTTTCAGCATTCTTTCGACTGTACCGATAGCTGCCGCGATGGCAAAAAACAGTGCAAAAGCCTCGGCGGACATGAACAAAACAGCTCCTAATGGTCTTGGTCCGAGGCGCGGATTAGACTGTATTCCTGGCCAGTGACTTTCCAGGATTGCATGTGTCAGCTCGAAAACCAGAGCTATAACCGCAAGCCGCCAGAACCCAAAATCAGCAAACGAAAATGCCATTTTTGCCTCTGACATACAGTCTAAAGCTCACAGCTTTCATCTTGATCCAGGTAGTTGGACAACTCGCAGATGCCTTCGTCCATCGAGACGCACTCCTGCATCTTCTTTATTAGCGTCTTCGCCGCAGGCTGCGGACGTTGTACTACAGCTTCGACTGCCAACTCTGCGAGAGCCGCAGTGACTTGCGAATTAGATAGTTTGTGAGCAGCAGCAGCAAACTGCCCAGTGTGAGCGCCAGCGGTATGATCCACATTCCAAGAACCTCATGCGCCTGCGCCGGATACCCGTATTCAAATGCCCCGGCAGCCACCAGCCGGCCATCCTGAACCCATGCGCCGGTGTGCGCGGGGACAATTGTCTTGGCGAGAGCGACGAAAAGAAGGCCAGCCCCAAACGAATATCCGAAGAGACCGCACGTGAAGACGAAGATCCCGAAGACACTCTTGGTTGCCAGGCGCAACGCACCACGCAGCAGCACCAGCGGAGAAATGCTGCTGCTCGACTTGCGGATGAGAAACCCGTCGCGGTACTGCTTAGCCAGTTCCTCAGCAGGGCCCAGTCGTGTCAAGACTGCCTCAACGGATGTGCCGGATTCCTCGACCGCATCGCGGATGTGAGCGTTGATCTCGCGGACGATCTCTTCCCGCTCGGCGATGGTGAGCGGGCCAAGATGCAAGCGGAGCGCCGTTAAATAGTTTTCGATCTGCATTTCTGTGGTCATCGTGCATTCTCCTTCGTAGTGAGTTCCGGGGTCCCCGCAGATTCGGGGTCCCCGGCGAGCGATCTTTGCTCGTTGGGTTGAAGGGACGGGTTTTCGTCCGTGGGGTGGAATACGGGTTCAAGAAGGCGGCTCAGGCCGCGCGAGAAGCTGGTCCAGGCCTCCGCCATCTGGCGAAGGCGTTGGCGTCCTGCCTCAGTGAGCGAGTAGTACTTGCGCGGGTGTCCGGCCTCAGCCTCTACCCACTCGGAGGTGAGCAGGCCTTCGGCCTTGAGCCGGTTCAAGATGGGGTAGATCGTGCCTTCGGCCAGAGTCAGTTGCGAGTGGCTCTCCAGAAAGCGAATGATTTCAAGACCATACAGGCGTCCCTGCCAGAGACTGGCCAATGCCGCCATCTCCACCGCGCCCTTGCGCAGTTGCGCCTCCCAGCGATCCGGCTGGTCGTCTTGGGCAGGTTGCGCCCTTTGGATTGCCATAGCTTTATACCTCGTATAACTATGTATAGTGCTATGGACTATTCTTGTCAAGACAAATATTCATATTGTTTGAAAAAATTTGGCGAGAACAGCCTGGGAGACGAATACGGCCTCGAATTCCTTCGACCATCTAGACTAACTCGCGAAGCGAGTTGAATGGTTCCGGGGGGAGGCAGCTTCCCGGACCAATGCAAGCCAAGATAATATTCTCCCCTGCCAGCCGTTTATATAATTGGGTCGAGAATCCCTACTCTCATTGCTGTCTCGCCTAATCCAATGCCTTCGGAGGCAATGAAATGACCATCAGCCCTATCGACAACGCCCAACGAACGGCTGCAAAAGTTGTGGGCTTGGCTTACCTGATCACCTTCGCGCTCGTGGTCTACGTTCACTATGGCATTATATGGCGTCTGACCACCGGCAATGCCGCGGAGACCGCTCGCAATATCCTGGCGCACGAACAATTCTTTCGCACCGGCATCGCCTTGAATATCCTTTACTGTGCTGGCATCTTCGTGCTGCTCACGGCACTCTACGTGGTCCTCAAGCCGGTCAACAAGGGCCTGGCCCTGCTGGCGGCCTTCTGGTGGGTCGTGTATGCCTTCACCTGGCTCTTCATGTCGCTCAACTACTTTCACGCCTTGCTGCTTCTCAAGGGCGCGGATTACCTGCGGGCCTTCGAGCCGGAGCGGCTGCAAGCCTGGGCGATGTTCTATTTCAAAATGGGTTTTGACATCTATTACGTTGGCTTGCTCTTTTGGGGATTGGCATCCACAGTCTGTGCCTGCCTGTGGTTCAAATCCCGCTATATCCCTCGAGCGCTGGCTGCCTTCGGCGTACTCTCCTCCGCATTTGCCGCGGTGTGCTCCTTCGCGCTCTTCATTAATCCCGGCTTCGACAAGATCGTGGGCTTGTGGTGGTTCGATACGCCCATCGGTCTCTTCGATATAGCCTTGAGCTTCTGGCTTCTAATCAAGGGATTACAACCATCAGGAATACCCGCAGCCCGTGCACAGGCCGGCGCCGCCTGATCTTTCCTCGCAGCCGCGGGGCTTGGCGATTTTTGCATCTAGCGGGGAATTCCACCAGGCGCGCGTTCTCGTGATACCCTTTCGGGAAGGGCATTCCCCGCCTGCAAACCGGACCCGTCAAGGAGGTCATCATGAGCCCACTCTCTCGCCGCGAATTCCTAAGAGCCACGCTTGCCGCTGGAGTCATCGCTGGCCCGCTCTCGTTGAACGCCGCCACCGGCAAAGCCACCGACACCGTCACGCTGGGCAAATCCGGCTTGAAGGTCACGCGCCTGGCCTTCGGCACCGGCAGCAACAACGGCTATGTGCAGTCCTCCCTCGGACAGAAAGAGTTCTCGCGCCTCATTCACTACGCCTACAACCGCGGCATCCGCTTCTTTGAAACCTCTGAATCCTACTCCACCCCGGCCATGCTCGGCATAGCGCTGAAGGACTTCCCCCGCGAGAGCTACCAGTTGATGAACAAGGTGACCACCGACCAAGGCGTTGATCCCCTGAAGCGATTCGACCAGATGCGCCGCATCTCGCAGACCGAGTACTTTGACATCATGCTCCTACACTGGCAGGTCTCCGGCGATTGGACGGCCACCACTGGCCGCTGGCAGGACGGCATTCTGGAAGCGCAAGCCAAGCAGATCATCCGCGCGCGCGGCGCATCGGTCCACGGGCTGCCCGCGCTCCGCTTAATGCCGGGCAACAAGTGGCTGCAAGTGGCGATGATCCGCATGAACCACAATGGCACGGCCATGGACGGCCCCGTCCACGACGACGGCAACCCCGGAAACGTGCCGGAAGTAGTCGAGCACGTAAAGCAAGTGAAGCGAGATGGCATGGGCGTCATCAGCATGAAGCTGGTGGGCGACGGCGCCTTCAAGCGCCACGAAGACCGGCAGGCGGCCATGCGCTTCGCCTTCAAGAACGCCGGAATCGATTGCGCCACGGTGGGCTTCAAGAGCACGCAGGAGATCGACGAAGCCATCGACAACATGAACGTGGCGTTGACCTAGGAATGTTCACGCTATCTGAGGCTGCATCTGAGGCAGAGTGGACACGTCCTAAATCCCCTCGCCCACCGAGACATACTGCCGCGGCCGCTCCAGCTTTTCGCGATAGGCTTCGCGCTCGGCTTCTTAAGCGGTGAAGGGCTCCATTGGCCCCACAACTCCGCCAAATTTCGTTTCCAGCTCTTCGTACGCCCTTCGTCTGAAGGTAGATCAGCATCACTGTGAGTTGGGTAATCCGCGGCTAATGGAGCACTTGAGTCCGTGTGACATCAAACGGGTGGTCTATGAGTTGTTCGGTACGTTCGACGAAATGGTTGGTGGCTGGCAGAGCAGCATGCCGATCAAAGGCGGCTTCGTCAGTCCAGCGTGCATGTAACCAAAACAGTCGTGGATCCCTTACGGAGCGATAGGCTTCGATGAAAATGCAACCCGGCTCAACCCGGACGCGAGCGACCACATCCCGAAGCTCAGCAGCCAATGCATCCTCCTTGCCGGCAAGTGCATGAAATCGTGCAAAGATCACTAACTCTTCCAACGACATTCGCGGTTCCTCTTTCGCCGAATTGACGGCCGGATTAGTCTCTGGATGTTGAATACCATTTTGCCCGCTCGCATTCAAGGCGAACAAAAGCAAAGCGGCTCCAGCCAATGCGGCTACGTGCTTATGTAATGGAATCGATGCAAAAAAATGCTCCATAAGGGAGAGACTCCTTTCACAGCTTCACAATAAATCTCGCGCGTCATCTCTCCCACCGTATCGTTTCTGCCCCTTTGAGCACACTTCGAAACCGAGGCAAGGTTGCTGGGACTGATCTAAGCTAGATCCCTTCGCCCATGGAGACGTACTGCCGCAGCCGCTCCAGCTCCTCGCGGTAGGCTGTGCGCTCCGCCTCTTCAGCGGCGAAGGGCTCTATCGGCCGCGCTACGCCGCCCAGCTGTTTCTCCAGCTCCTCCACGCGGCCCGACAGCGCAATCAGCGCGTCTGAGAGCGGGTCCTTCACGTCGTGAGGATCGGTAATCAGCACCCGCTGCCCGTTGCGATAGACGATGTGCGCCGGAACGCCCACCACCGTCGAGTTGGGCGGCACGTCGGCCAGCACCACCGAGCCCGCGCCCACGCGCGAGTTCTCGCCGATGGTGATGTTGCCCAGCAGGTTGGCGTTGTTGCCGATGAAAACCCCGTCGCAGACCGTGGGATGGCGCTTGCCGTGGCCCTTGCCCGTGCCGCCCAGGGTCACGCCCTGGTACATGGTCACGTCGCTGGCCACAATGGAGGTTTCGCCGATCACCACGCCGGTCGCGTGGTCGATGAACAGCCGCCGGCCAATCAGCGCGCCGGGATGAATATCGACGCCGGTGAAAAAGCGGCCCACCTGCGAGAGCATCCTCGCCGGCAGGCGCAGCTTCGCGCCCCACAGCCAGTGCGAGACGCGATGAATCCATACTGCCCACAGCCCCGGATAGCAGAGCAGCACCTCCAGCCGGGAGCGCGCCGCCGGGTCGCGTTCCAGCACGGAGTCAATGTCATCGCGAATGTGGGCAAACATAGTCATAGAGTAACTTGTTCGGACACTGGGTGCCGGGTGCGGATGCCCCAGGTCTTGTATTCAAGACCTGGGAAACTACAAGAGCCCATCCGAGCGAATAGTGAGCGTCTAGCCCCACCGCAGGTGGTTACGCGGCAATCGCTTCCACCGGCAACGCCAGCGCCTGCTGACGTAGCGACTCGAACAAAATGCTGGACAGATAGCGCTCGCCAAAGTCCGGCAGCACCACCACAATCAGCTTGCCGGCATTCTCCGCCCGCGCGGCCACCTTGAGCGCCGCGGCCACCGCCGCGCCCGAGCTGATGCCCACAAACAAACCCTCTTCGAGCGGCAGCCGCCGGGCCATCGCAATCGACTCGTCATTGGTCACCTGGATCACTTCGTCCACCCGGCTCATATCCAGCACGCCCGGCACAAAGCCCGCGCCGAGTCCCTGAATCTTGTGCGGTCCGGGCTTGCCGCCGCTCAGCACCGCGCTGTCCGCCGGCTCCACGGCAATGGCTTTGAAGCCCGGCTTCTTCTCCTTGATGTACTTGCCCGCGCCGGTGATGGTCCCGCCCGTGCCCACGCCGCTGATCAGAATGTCGATCTTGCCGTCGGTGTCGTTCCAAAGCTCCGGGCCGGTGGTCCAATAGTGGATCGCCGGGTTGGCGGGGTTGTTGAACTGTTGCAAAATGTAGCCGTTGGGCGTTTTGGCCAGAATCTCATCGGCCTTGGCAATGGCGCCCTTCATGCCGCCTGGCCCGGGCGTCAGTACAATCTCCGCGCCGAAGGCCAGCAGCAGCACGCGCCGCTCCAGGCTCATCGTCTCCGGAATAGTGAGTATGATCCGGTAACCCTTGACCGCGGCCACAAAGGCCAGCGCGATGCCGGTATTGCCGCTGGTGGGCTCGATGAGCACCGTCTTGCCGGGCACAATCTTGCCCTGTCTCTCGGCATCGTCGATCATTGCGAAGCCTATGCGGTCCTTCACGCTCGAAACCGGGTTCTGGCTCTCCAGCTTGGCTACTACGGTTGCCGGCAGCCCGGCAGCCACTTTGTTTAATCGAACCAACGGGGTCTTGCCAATGAGTTCCGTTACATTCGCAGCTATGTGCGCCATGATGATCTCCTCTGTCCGGGAAGCTCTCCCAGACGGTTCTGTGTTTTAGGGTGAAAGGTCAAACTAATTGACGGGAAAGACTGCGCGCGAACGAGGCGCACACCAGCATCGTGTCTGGCACCAGGGCGGTGTTAGCGACATCGACGCATGAATAGAGCATAATACCGAAATGCGGTTTGTGGCAAGGGGGAGTTCAAAAATTATCTTGGATAACGATTCAGATTAAATTAAACTTCTGACGATGAAGCAACCAGATAAGCGGTCTCTTGTTCATATACAACCGAGTCCAGACGCAATTCCAGCGCCACTCCAATATTATGATCCGGAGCTGCAAAACTCACTCAACATCGAGCCCTTTGATGAGGAGCGTTTTCAGCGTGCTCGTGTAAAGTCGAAAAAACTACACGCCGCGTACCTTAAAGAGGTATCGTCTTTGAGTCCGCGACTGAACAAGAGCACGTTTTTACGATTTTCCGACTCACGACAGCCGCTGTTCGACAGCAACCTATTGGAGTTTTCGCTGGGTGATTCACTCAGCAATGCGGAAATGAGGTGTCATCGAAAAACTTTGGAAATGGTCGTTCAAGCCGAGTTTCGCAGCTTTGACGAAAAGATACTGCACCGACTGACGTACAAGAAGATCAAAGCTCTCAATGTGAATGTTCCATCAGAGCGATGGTTCGAAATGGGACGGAAAAATCTGGATAGCCTTCTCGCAGACGAGCTTACGAGCGTGGATGCCAAACTGATGCAACATTCTTTTCTTTTTGCTTCTGGAGCCACCA
>Ga0326727_10011399_pt1 | contig 20708 bp, 23 predicted proteins | sample MB2enrmetagenome_FD_207643 | JGI IMG/M metagenome (GOLD analysis project Ga0326727, IMG submission 207643) | Lab enriched peat soil microbial communities from McLean, Ithaca, NY, United States - MB29MY | ecosystem: Environmental > Terrestrial > Soil > Wetlands > Peat | place: USA: New York...
TTCCGCATTGGGCGGCGACGAGGGACGGTGTCTTGAAGATGCCCGCGCCGACGACCATGCCGACGACGACGGCCACGCCGTCGAGGACGCTCAGGGTGCTCCTGGGCGTTGCTTCGGTGCCCGTCCGCTGACCTTCGGCATATTCCGGCATCACGAGTCTGATATGTCGCTTCGATGTTATATCTTTCAAATTGCTGGACACAACCCTGGCAGCGGCGACAATAGAAAAGTGTAGTGCCCCGCGGAGGTCTTGTCAACCCGCAGAAAGGAGTGCCCCGGGCGACCGGCGGGACCGCCCGGTCCGGTTTCGGGCTTTTGCTTCCCGTTGATTCGCTTATCGGTTCATGCAATCATATTGCGCCTTGAAAGACCACCGCCACAATACGGCCGTCGGTAATCCGGCCCTCCTCAACGGGCAGATCGCCACGCCTGCATACGTGATCCTGGAGGAGCGCCTGATCGGCGCCCTCGATGCCTTCGACGTAATCAGGCGCGAGACGGGGTGCAGCCTGCTCTTTGCCATGAAATCCTCTTCCCTGGCCGCCGCTCTGGAGATGATGAGAGGGCGCGTGGACGGCTTCTCCGCAAGCTCGCCCTTCGAGGCGCGGCTGGGTCGGGCAATCCTGGGCGGGGCGGGCACGGTCCACCTCACCTCCCCCGGCCTCAGGGCAGACGAGATCGACGCTGTAAACGAGGTATGCGGCTACCTCAGCTTCAACTCCCTGTCGCAATGGGAGAGGCTGCGAGGCAGGACGTCCGCCGCCCTTGCGTGCGGCCTGCGGGTAAACCCCGGCATCTCCTACGTGAAGGACGCGCGGTACGACCCGTGCCGCGCCCGCTCCAAACTGGGCGAGCCCCTGGCCGCAGTCATTCGCCTCCTTGAGGCGCGTGATGGGCGGCTCGACCGCATCTCCGGCATCCACTTCCACACGAACTGCGACTCTGCCGATTACGCCCAGCTCCTCGCCACCGTGCGGGCCGTCGAGCCTTTGCTCCAGCGCTTCCGGCCGCCCCTCGAATGGGTAAACGCGGACGGCGGCTATCTCCTCGAAAACGCCCGCAACCTGGACGCCCTTTACGAGGCAGTGGACCTGCTGCGGACGCGCTGCGCCCCCCGCGTCTTCATCGAGCCAGGCTCGGCGCTCATCAGGAATGGGGTCTGCCTCGTCGCAAGCGTTGCCGACCTTTTCATCCGCGAGGGGCGGCGCACAGCAGTCCTCGATACGACGGTCAACCATATGCCGGAGATCTTCGAATACGGGTTCAGGCCTGTTATAAGTGAAGAGGACAGGACCGGGCGCTACGCCTACACGCTCGCAGGCGCCACCTGCCTGGCAGGTGACCTCTTCGGGGCGTTCAGGTTCGCCGCGCCCCTGGAGGTCGGCTCGCGCATTATTTTCGAGGGGATGGGGTCATATACCCTCGCGAAGGCGCACATGTTCAACGGGATCAACATGCCTTCCATATATGCCCTCGGTCCCGAAGGACGGGTGAGGCTCGTAAGGCGGTTCGGCTACGAGGACTTTCTTGCCCGCTGGTCCTGATCGAAGGCGCGGATGCTTAGCCCGGATGGGCCTCTGCTTGGTAGTCTCTCAAAAATTGCAAACGGGTTTCTCAGACGGTGATGACGAATCCGGCGCTGTCGGACGCGCCGTATCCCTCGACGTCGGTGAATCTCCTGATGAAGGCGGCCCGCACGGCTGCGATGCCTTCAAGGGCAACGGGCTTTTCAATGGAAGAGACTTTTGCGATCGATGCCTGCACGACGGTCCGCCTGATATTATCCATACACCGCGCCGTGGCAGCCGCTTCCTGCGCCTGTGTGCGCTGCGCCGCAGGCGCAGTGCCCCTGCCCAGGTCCACCTGGAGCTGCCTGACGCTGCGCTTTACGCCTGCGTCGTTCTCTTTCAGGTTGGTGTAAACAATCCTCATAGAGGCGCCTTCACCCGACTGCACGAGCACCGAGACTGCACAAGCTAACCCGCACGCCCCTCGCGCCGCGTGCCTTCCGACGAACAATTTTAAATTATGTCTACGTTGTAATACAAAATAAGGCGCATGTCAAGAAAAAAGATAAGAAAGGAAGATAAAATACGCGAAAGATCAGAAAGAGATGCGAAAAAGCCAAAAAAGGGGAGAAAAAACGCCCCGCGGGCACGGTCCTTCAAAGTCTCCCGAAGTCGTCCTCTACGCGCACGATGTCGTCCTCCCCGAAGTATTCCCCTGTCTGGACCTCTATGAACACGACCGGCCCTTTCCCCACGTTCTCGATCCTGTGGAGCGCACCCCTGCGTATGTCGATAGAGCCGCCCGCCCCGAGGAGCCATTCTGCACCGTCGATGGTGACGCGGGCCTTCCCCGAAACTATATACCAGTGCTCCTGCCGCTTGAAGTGCTTCTGATAGCTCAGGCGCTTGCCGGGCAGCACTTCTATCCTTTTTACCTTGAAGGCGTCGCCATCCTCAAGGACAAACCAGCGCCCCCAGGGCGGCCGTGCCTCCCGGTTGCCGGCCTTCGGGTCCCGCTCCATACCCCGCCCTACCCCTTCTTAAAAAGTTTTTTGAGCCTTTGCTGGAACGCAGGCTCGGCCGCGAACCGGGAGACATAGAGCCGTTCCTTGTCCAGGTGCGTCGATAGTCCGGAGAGGACGGATTTGTTCACCAGCTCCTTCAGGTTGCGGGTCGTCTCCATCGGCATGGCCTTCAGCCCCTCGATGAGCCCGGCCAGCTCTTTTTCCAGGTCTTTGGCGTCCGCCGTGAAATTGACCAGACCGAGGGTTTTTGCCTCGTCCATGGCCACGTTGCGCGACATGAAATAGAGCTCGTTAAATTTCTTCATGCCTGCGAGGCGGGGCAGGAAGATGCTGGCCCCTCCGTCCGGGGTGAGGCCTATCCGCCTATATCCCATGTTCATGACAGCCTTCGATTCGGCGAGCGTCAGGTCGCAGGCGAGCGCCAGGCCCAGGCCCGCGCCGACGGCGAGGCCCTCGACGACCGCTATCGTTATGGCCGGGATGGTGCGGATGAGCATGATGCTCCTGTTCAGGTAGTCGGCCATCGCATCGACCCGTACGGCAGGCGTAGGGCTGTCCCTGAACTCTATCACGTCGCCCCCCGCGCAAAACGTATTGCCCGCCCCCCTTATGACGACTATCGACGCCCCTTCTTTTTCAGCCCTGGCGAGGGAGCGGAAGAGCGCCTCCAGGAGCTCCAGGCTCATGGCGTTCTTCTTCTCCGGCCGGTTCAACGTCAGGCTGTATACGCCGTCTCGAAAGTCTTCCAACACCACGCCCATCGGTCCCTCCTGTATAGGCTCCCGGTCCGCGCCCCTTGAAAGCGGCCTTAGGCCGCCCGCAGCGCCTGGTGCACGCCTTGCGCTATCTAATGATGAAGCAACGGAGGTGTGATTTCAAGAGAAAAATGGGAGGGGGGAGCCAACTTTCCCCTCTATCTCCCCTACCCTCTTCGAGGCTGTGAACCAGAGGGCGACCGTCAGCTCTTCCTTCAACCGGGCGACGCCCTCGGCTACCCGCTCGGCAGAGACGCTCGCCCATCTCAGCAAGGGGAGCGCCATGGAGGTGAGCGTTGCGCCGAGGGCCAGGGCCTTCGCCATGTCTACGCCCGTCCGTAGACCCCCGCCGCCTATGAGGCACTGGTCCGGGCGCAGCCATTTGCGCGCCCCTACGATGGCGTCCCGGGTGGATGTCCCCAGGCGCTCGTAAGGACTGAAATCCCTGCCCTGCATCAGCCCCTCGATCCTCGGCCAGTTCGTCCCTCCGAGACCGGCGACATCGACGCCCGCGATCTTCCGGGCCGAGGCCCAGCGCACCACCGGCTCCGGCAGCCCGCAGCCCACTTCTTTGAGGAAGATCGGGTAAGGGAAGCCTTCTACCGCCTCTTCGAGGGCGTCAAGGGCGCGGGCGAAATCGCTCTGACCCTCTGCCTGCAAGACCTCGTGCAGGGGGTTGACGTAGAGCATAAGGGCGTCGGCGCCGATGGACTCCACTGCCTCCAGGAGATAATCCCTGCCGTTGCGGGCGTGGAGAAGGCCCAGGTTGGCGAGCAAAGCGATGTCGGGCGCCCATTCACGCACTTGGTACGACTCCGCGCCCACCGCCTTTTCCATCATCGGCCGCTGCGAGCCCACCGCCATGCCTATCCGGCAGGCGGCCGCAGCCGTCGCGAGGCTCCTGTTGATCTGCAACGAGCGGCTGCCCCCGCCCGTGATCGGGGCGATAATAAGCGGCAGCGCGAGGGTTTTGCCGAGGAACCGGACGGTCGTGTCGATGTCGGAAACGGAGAAATCGGGCAGGCCCCCCGCCAGAGCCAGCCCATCAAGGCCCGTGGCTGCCGGGGACTCGACATCATGCGCCAGGCAGATTTCTATATGGGCGTCTTTTACGGCCGCTTCGCGCCCCGCTCCCTTCTCCACCCCGATCAACCCCCCTCCAGCCCGACGAGCCTGCGCCCCGCGCGGTAGGCGTCGTCGCGGGCAGTGGGGTGTCCGCAGATCGCGCCTTTCTGGTCGATCCCCAGGAAGCTGACCGTATCGTGCTCGGGCACGCTTATGGTCCTGAAGAAGGCCTTCGCCGTCTCGCCGGCGCACGTTACGCCGACCTCTTTCTTCATGCCTCCAACGAGGATGAGCAGGCCTTTCCTACCCTCCGGCCCGCCGGCGATGGGCTGCTTGAGGATGTATCTCTCGCACCAGAAGGACTGGCACCTGTCCACCATCGCCTTTGTCTGGGCCGAGAGTCCGAAAAAGAAGATGGGCGAGCCGAGTATGATGCGGTCCGCGGCGCGGATGGCGTCCGCGACGAGGGTCATGTCGTCCTTCTGGACACAGATGCCCGTCTTCTCGCAGCCTCCGCAGTCCTGGCAGGGCCTTATGCTCAGCTCGTTCAGGTTGAACTTCGCCACGTCATGGCCCGTATATTCGACCGGCCGCAACGCCTCCCAGAGCAGCGTCTCGACGTTGCCGCCGCTCCTCGGCGAACCGTTAAAGGCTACGACCTTCATGCGCCCTTCTCCCTTCTATTTGCCGAACTTCAGGGTGATCTTCTCGCTGTCGCTGTCCTTGTCCACTTTAACGAGGAGCTCTATGCTCGAGTCCCTGATGCCTAACGCAAGGGGTATCTCGCCCTTCTTGCCTTCGATGTGCGTCACCTGCCTCACCGCCTCGATGACCCTGCCGCCTACCCCCGGCCCCGGAGAGGGCAGCTCGCTGTCCCTGTACTCGGCCTGCGTCTTGACGCTCCCGTCCGTATATCTCTTTAAGGAGATCTTCTTCGCATGGCGGTCGATGCCGTGGAGGACGGCCAGGGCAAGCCATTTGAGGGCCGCCTCCTCCTCGTCCGCGTCCCGCGGGACCGCGGCCATCTCCGCGAGGGGGTCCGTCTCTGCAAAGCAGTCGCACAACTCCTGTATCTTTTTCTGGGGCGTCGTCATGTCTCTCATGATCTTCCTCCATTTTACCCGATAGGGGCGATTTTTAACAAGAGTAAATGTAAGTACCCCGGCAGGGCGCCGCAAGGATGGGCGAGGGCGTGGGCTGCCGCCCGGCGTTTGAGGTGGGCGCGCCGCTGGTTGACAATCGGGTCCTTCGGGATTAGACTTCTTCGATGAAGAAAGGAGCGCCGGTGCTCAAGAAGATCCTGGCGGCGACGGACGGGTCGGAGACGGCAAGAAAGGCGGCCCTATATGCTTACGACCTGGCCGGCCTTACCGGCGGCACGGTCATGCTCGTGTCGGTGATCGACAGGGGCGCGTTCGTCGGAAGGCCCGCAGTGCCTGCGGAGGCGACGCCGAGCCATATCGTCGAGCCCTTGGAAGACTACCTGAGAGAGTCGGCTGAGGCCGACATGCGGGAGATCGAGGCGCACGGCAACGCCAGGGGCATCGCCACCAGGACGGCGATCAGGTACGGCCACCCGGTCGAGGAGATCATAGCGGAGGCCAAGCGGACGGGTGCAGACCTGATCGTTATGGGGTCGCACGGAAAGAGCGCTTTATCGGCCGCCCTTCTCGGCAGCGTGACCTTCGGCGTAGTCCACAGGTCGGCGCGTACGCCTGTCCTTATCATCCCCCGTTAAAAACAGCGCACAAAAAACGAACGCGGGCAGATGCGGCAGGTGCGCCCTATCTCCCTGCTGGAGACAGCCCCGACAGCACCTCGACGGCTGCGCCGAGGACCTCACCCACAGGCACGTCCGCAACGAACGACGCATGGTGGTCGCACTTGCCGGTGATGCAGTTGACTCCGCACACGGGGCATTCGAGCCGCCAGGAGAGTATCGGCCTGTGGCGCGCCCTCGTGACGGGACCTGCGGTGAAGACATTGCCGCACCAGTAAATGGCGACCGTTCGGGCGCCGACCGCGTGCGCCAGGTGGAGGGCGCCGGAGTCGTTGCCGATAACGAGGGCGCAACGCGAGAGGAGGCCCGCCAGTCCATTGAGCGACAGGCGGCCGCACAGGTCTTCCGGCTTCTGCCTCATGCGGCCCGCAAGCGCGTCGATGACCGGGCGCTCCCCCTCTATGCCCGGTATGACGATCCGGCAGCCCTGTGCGGAAAGCCCGTCGGCGACAGCGGCGAACTTCTCCGGCGGCCAGCGCCTCCGCCCGTCGCCCGCGCCCGGTATAATCGCCACGATGGGCGCATCGCCGTCACCGAGAACCGGGGCGCACTCCCCGATGTCGTCCTCCGTCACGGAGACGGCAGGCTCCAGCGTGACCGCCTGCGCCCCGACGAGGCGCGCGACCTCCAGGTAGCGCATGATCTCCGATTGAAAGTAGATATACGGCGTAGAGAGGTCGAGGGGGACGGCGTCGGGCGTACGCAGGCCCGCGCAGAGGCGCGCCCCGAGACGTCTGACGAAAGGGTTCGAATACCTGCCTCCGCCGTGCATCTGGAGGGCGATGTCGAACCGCTCCTGCTCCATCGCCTGAAAGAACGCGGAAAGCTCGGCCTCATTGTCTACCAGGCCCGCTCCCTCGCGCACGCCCTTAGCCGCAGGCACGACGACGACGCGGTGAACGGGCGACGGCCGGCCCTCAAGGAAGGTCCCGTGCCACGGCAGGCCGAGGAGCACGATCTCCGCCCCAGGGAAGGCGGCCCGGAGCGCTTCCAGGGCAGGCAGGGCGAAGAGAAAATCGCCCAGGCCGTTCGCCCTGAGCACTGCGACCTTGCGCACGTCGCCCGGTCCGATCATGTTCTTATCACCTCCGATGCGGCCTCGACCACCTGATCCACGGATATGCCCCGCAGGCAGGCATAACCCGAAGGGCAGCCGTCCTCCGCGCAAGGCCGACAGGGCAGATCGCGCACGACCGCGCGGAACGGCCCGTTGTCCGGCGGGCCCCACCTGTCCGGGTCCGTCTCGCCGAAAATCGTGACTGTAGGCACGCCCAGCGCATAGGCTATGTGGGCCGGGCCCGAGTCGTTCGTCAAAAGAACGGCGAGGCGCTCGATGACGGCCCCGAGGACAGGGAGGGACGTGCGGCAAGTCAGGTCGAGCATCGGCGGGTCTCCATGCTGCGCAAAGGCCCCCGCTGCAGAATGCGGCCCAGCTTCGCCCTCGCCGAGCACGACGACCGTCCCCCCATGGCGTCGCCTGAGCGCGGCCGCTGCCGCCGCAAAGCACCAGGCTGGCCAGCGCTTCTCCGCCTTGCGCGCGTAGGGATGGACCCCTATGAAGGGCGCCGGGACCCCCCGGAGGAGCCTGTCTGCCGCCAGCCGGTCCGCCGGGAGGAGCGGCAGCTCGCACGTACTCCCGACAGAAGGCGCGCCGAGAAAGCCCGCCAGGGCGAGGAGGCGCTCTGCCTCGCGCCCTGAGGACGGCATGGCGAAGGCCGCGTCGAGCCTCCCAGGTCCGTCGCCGTCGCGCACGAAGCCGGCAGTTGCGCGCGCCCCGAGCATCAGGGTGTACGTGTTGGAGTAGACGCCCGTCCCGTGCATCTGTACCGCCAGGTCGAATCTCTCGGCCTGGAGGCGCTTCAGGGAGCGCAGGGCTTTGCGGGCGTCGAAGAGCTGCTCCGCAATGCCGGGGAAGCCGGGGAATGGGATAAAGCGGTCGATGGACGGCGACCGCCGGGCGAGGGGGGCGACGAATGGAAGGCCGACGAGGGTGACTTGCGCGTCCGGGAGCCTTGAGCGGAGCGCCCTGAATGCAGGCGTGGCGCAGACGAAGTCGCCTATGCGGGAGGCGCGCACCAGGGCCACTTTCCGCACGTCCGGCAGGCGCGCCAGAAGCGGCAGGGACCGGCTATCCGTCCTGTCCGGCATATCTCCTTATCATTTCGGGCAGCAGGTCGACGGCGTGGCCTTCAACGGTCCCCTTTTCGTTGAGCACAGTTGAGGGAAGCTCGGAATAGTAGGTCCCGGAGGGCGCCATGGCGCAGCCGCCCCAGCGCCGCATGAGGAGGTTCTGCACCAGCACTTCTTCGCCCGAGTGATACCTCGGCAGGCGGTCCCAGAAGGAGAAGCCGCCAATGTCCAGCAGCTTCTGCCTGTCGTAGAGTATGCACGACGCGATCCAGGCTACCTTATAGAGGCGCACCTCGCCGGGCGGGATCGACTTGCAGACGTGGTAAAGGTTGGCTGCGCGGTGCAGATGCCACCGCTCCCATTCGGCAGAGCCTGGATCGACGGCTTCGGGGCACACGTCGCCCGACCAGTAATCGATGCGCTGCTGACCGGGGCGCACGTCGTCCCGGAAGGAAAGGCCCGCGGGGAAAGCGCCGACAAAGGCGCAGCCTTGCTCTTTGAGCGTCCGGAGCATGGTCTCAAGGACCCACGGGGACATAAGCACATCGTCGTCGAGATAAAGGACGTTCTCCGTATACGCCCGCTTCAGCAGGAAGTCCCGCTGCTCGGCTATGCCCAGGGAGGGTATCCTGTGGAACCATTCGACCTCGGCTTCCTCCGATCCGGCCCTTATCACGCGCAGCAGGGCCTGCACTACAGGGGAGGCAGCGGCCGTGGTCTTGCCCTGGTCGCTCACTACGAGGTGGATGTCATTTATTGTCTGGCCGGAGAGGCCGGCAAGGGTCATGACCAGGGACTCAACGCGGTCGCACGTCGGCAGGAGCACATCGACAACGGCCATGGTCAACTCATCCCTCCTTTCGGGCGATGATCAAGTGGCCTCCTCCCGGCGGCCGGGAAGAAAGGTCGAGGCGGGAGGCGAGGCGGGCGATGCGCCTGTGAACTGCGCGGGGCAAGGCCCGCCACGCGACCCCGGCAAGGCGCTTCCTGCAAAGCCATACCTGCTCTATGAGATCGACGGCGTCCCAGGCCGCGACGAGCCTGCGCGTCAGGTACGGTCTCACCGACAGGACGTCGAAGCCGAAGGGCGCCAGTCTCTCGGCCCATTCTGCGGCCGACCACAGGTTGAAGTGGCCGAGACGCCGGTTCCGCCAGGCGGCATAACGCCGTGAAGGCAGGGCAAGCCACCGGCCGAACGCGGCTGTGGGCGCGGTAAAGACCAGGCGGCCCCCGGGGGCGAGCGCCCTCGACGCGGCCTGCATCACGGGTCCGAGCTCCGCAATGTGCTCAAGGACGGAATTGCACAGGATCGTTGAGATGCAGCCTCCGGGCAGGCAGGCGGCCTCTATCGGGCGAGGCTCGATCCTCCCGTAAAGCCCTGATCTGCCCGCCTTGGCTGCCGCCTCGCGGTACGGGTCGCAGCCTATCTCGACCCTCCGCAGGACCATCGAGGTCACGAGGCCGTCACCGCAGCCCATGTCGAGGACCGGGCAGATGTATGCGCACGTGCGCAGGGCGGCCACTTCCGCCGCCCTCCACAGACCGAGGGAAGGGCCGAGTTGACGAAACAGAATGGCGAAAAAAACGGGGTCGAGGTGGAGGGGGCCTTCTTCCACCCGTATCATGGCGTGCGTCGATCCGGGGATCGATAGGGCTGCCAATATCGCAAAATGCTTTAAAACGCACCTGTGTAGAGCGCGCAGGACTTGCATATATCGGGCGGATCGGCGGACGCGAGCCTCTGCCGGAATGCGCCGGAGGCGCGGCCGTTCCATATGTCGGCGATGTCGTTTCCCCTTGTCTTTCCGAAATTGACCCTGTCGGGCGTCGCCGCCATGCAGCAGGGCATTACGTACCCCTGGTAGCTTATGTAAATCCCCGTCTCCGGCCAGTCGCAGGCGCCCTGCCCCGCGCGCCCCGGGGACGCGTCATCTCCCGGTCGAGGCGGCAGGCGAAGGTCGATGCCCAGGGTTACGGCCCTGGCGCGGGCCTCCCCGAAGCGCTCCGCGATCTCCTCCGGAGGGGCATCCGCCAGACCTTCCCGTTGCGCGTACTCGCGCATGGGCGCATAGTGGGCGGGCAGGCCGGGCTCCTGAAAGGAATGGCAGAGACCTTGTATGAAGACCTGCTCCATGGCGAGGCCCGATGCAAGCTCGACGAGGCGGGTGAGCTCCGCAAGGTTCCGGCGCATGAGGACGACCGTCATGCGCAGCGCGGGCAGACGAGACTGCGCCCCGTCTTTCGCCTTCTCCAGCAGCCGGATATTTGCCAGGAGCCTCCCGAAAGAGGCGCCTTTCCTGATCGATTCGTAGACGGCCGCAGAGGCCCCGTCCACGGAGACGTGGAGGCATTGGAGGCCGCTTTCGACGAGCGCCCGCGCCGCCGCCTCATCGAGGAGCGTCAGGTTCGAGCTCGCCGTCACTGCGACGCCTTTTGAGGCGGCGTATGCGGCCATCCCGAAGAAGTGCGGGCTGAGGAGAGGCTCGCCCAGCCCCTGGAGGTGGAGGCGCTCAAGGCCAGGCAGGGCGTCAACGGTCCGCCGGAACAAATCTGGCTGCATGTAGGCGCGCGCCGCCGGCCTGTTGTCCCTCCTCACGCGGATGGCGCACATGGCACAGCGGAGGTTGCAGACGCCGGCAGGCTCGATCTGTAGGTAGGCGGGCAGACGCGCCGTCTGCCCGTCCCCGTGCCCTTTCACAGGAAACATACGCGGTATCTTATGGCCCCCGCGATGCGCCAGAATAGACAGACGGGCGGTATAACGATGGACGTGACTGCCATCTCGAGCACGTGGCTGACGCTGTGGGACGCGCCGCGCAGGCGGCGAGCGCAGAAGAGGGCCGTTCCAAGGAGCCATGCGAAGCCGGTCGCTGCGGCTGCCGCCCGCAGGCCGAGGGCTGCGCAGACGGCCGACGCGATCATGGCCGCGACGATGGCGTAATAATGGCGGGGGCGGGCCGGCCTGATGTGCTCCCTGTATAATGCCGGGTGCTTCTTGTAAAGGAGGGCGTTGAACATGCTTTTCTTCTGCTGGCCGATGCTGACCCCCCATGGCGCGGAGCGCACGGGGTGGACGACAACGGCGGCCGGGGCATGGGCAAGGCGCGCCCGGCCTTCGATAAGCCTGAAATATAGCTCGCTGTCCTCCCGCCAGGCGCACGGGAAGTCCTCGTCGAACCCTCCGGCCGCGAGGAGGGCGGACCTCCTGTAGAAGCAGTTCGCCGTGACGAACCGGGAGTGGGCGAGGCGTCCGGCGTTGATTTCGTAGTCTCTCGGCTTTGCCGGTATGGGCACTATCACCCTGCCGGACGCGCCCGCGACGCCGTCCGTGAAGGCCCTGGCGCCCGCTGCGAGCCAGCCGGGCGACGGGATGCAGTCGTCGTCCGTGAAGGCGACGACCCTTCCCCTCGCAACGCGCAAGGCCGCGTTCCTCGCTGCGGCGGGGCCGTGCCTTCCCGTAACCGGGACGTACCTCACGTTCATCAGGTGCGCTACCGTCTCGACGAGCTGCCTCGTCTCTGCGCCCTGTCCGTCATCGGCCACGATCACCTCGTAGCGCGACTTGTCGAACGCCTGGCCGGACAGCGCCTCAAGGCATCGGGCGAGGAGATCGGTCCGACCCAGCGTCGGCACGATGACAGAGACCTCAATATCCATTTTTCCTCAACAAATAAGGGCCAATGGCGAGGGCGTCCAGGGGGGAGGTGAAGAAGCATTCCAGGGCGTCCGTCGGCGTGCAGACGATCGGCCGGGTGCGCGTGTTGAACGACGTATTGACGAGCACGGGGATGCCCGTGCGGGCGCGGAATGCGGCAAGCACGTCATAATAGAGCGGGTTCTGCCTGCGGCTCACGGTCTGGATGCGCGCCGAGTTGTCCACATGGCAGACCGCGGGGACCAGGCGGGCCTTGTCGGGCAGCACCTCGTGGACGAAGAGCATGAAGGGAGACGCGACGCCCCCGGTGCGGAACCATGCGACCGCTTCTTCCTCCATGACCGCGGGGGCCAGCGGCCGGAAGTCCTCGCGATCTTTGATCGAGTTGAGCCTTGCCTGCATTTCCGCCCTGCGCGGGGAGGCGAGTATCGACCGGCTGCCGAGGGCGCGCGGCCCGAACTCCATACGGCCCTGGAACCACCCGACGACCATATCGGCGGCGAGCAGGTCGGCGGCTGCTTCCGCGAGGTTTTCCGGCATTGTGGCGGAAAGCCCTGCCGAGCGGAGGCAGGCCGCGATCTCCCCTTGCGAGTATTGCGGACCCAGGTAGACGTGCTCCATCGCGGGCGGGCGCTCGTCCCTCCCGCTCTCCCTGCCATCGACGATCAGGGCCGCGCCGAGGGCCGTGCCTGCGTCGCCCGCGGCAGGCTGCACCCAGACACGCCTGAAAGGTCCCCTGTCGCGGATGGAGCTGTTGAGCACGCAATTGAGTGCAACGCCCCCTGCCATGCACAGGTCGTACATTCCCGTGGCGCGGTGCAGCCAGCGGGCTATCTCAAGCACCGCCTCTTCAACGGCGGCCTGCATCGAGTGGGCTATGTCCCTGTGGCGCTGCTGCAGCGGCTCTCCAGGCACGCGGGCCGGCCCGAGGGCGCGCCAGAGGCGGCCCGTGTCGATGGAGTACCGCCCTTCCGGGCCGACGCGTATCGCGTCCCTGAAGACACCCAGGAAACGCGGCCTTCCGAACGACGCGAGGGCCATCACCTTGTATTCGTCGGACGAATGGAGGAAGCCCAGGTGCGACGTGACCTGCTCGTAGAGCAGGCCGAGGGAATGGGGCATGGCGACCTGCCCGATCTCCTCGACGCGGTTCCCCCTGCCGGCGCCGTAGGTCGTCGTCGCCAGCTCTCCCCTGCCGTCTATTGTCAGCACGGCCGCTTCATCGAAGGGGCTGACCAGGAAAGCGCTCGCCGCGTGGCATAGATGGTGGCGGACGAAATGCCAGTGGGAAGGCTCGATTGCCCGTGTATTTCTGAAGCGGCCGGACAGGTGGTGGGGAACGCCGCCTACGAGGTGTCGCGGTGCATTGACGATGTACGAAAGAAAGAGGGGGTCCCAGGGGGACTCCCACGTAGGATCGACGAGCTGGCCGGAGGGTTCGAGGGGCAGCTTTAGGGCCGTGCCCGCGCTCTCCCTGTCCAGGCGCAGGTACGGGTCGTAGGAGTACGCGAAGTGGTCCACGTCGCCGAGGACTGCCCCGGCCTCCCGCAGGCAGTAGTCGATCGCGTGGAAGGGCAGCTCGTAGGCGGAGAACGGGACGGGCCGCTTCCCGTGCTTTATGCGGCTGAACCGCTCCTCTTCCGCTGCTGCGATCAGGCGGCCGTCGCGGATGATGGCGGCGGACGAGTCGTGGAATGCGGCGTTTATGCCGAGGGTAAGCAAGGGCCCAGCAGCTCCATGGCGGCGGCGACCACGTCCTGCGGGCTGACCGAGGCCAGGCAGTCGTTCGTCCCGCGTGGACATACGCTCTTATAGCAAAACTTGCAGGGGACGTCGTGGAAGAGCACCCTGCTTGCCACCTTCCACGGTGTGTGCTGCGGGTTGGTCAGGGCGTAAAGGCCGACAACAGGGGTCCCGAGGGCGGCCGCTATATGGGCAGGCCCCGTATTGTTAGAGATCAGAAGGGAAGCATCGTCGATGAGTGCGGCCAGCCCGGAAAGGCCAAGGCCGCCTGCAACGCTGTACGTGCGGGCCTTCACGCCGCGCCGGATGGCATCGACGAGGAGCTTTTCGCTCTCATCCCCCGTGAAGACTACAGGCAGGCTTGTCTTCGCGGTAAGCGCGCGGCAGACTTCCGAAAAGCCCTCCGCCGGGTAGCGGCGCGAAGGGGCCGTTGCCCCCGGATGGACGGCGATGAACGGCTGCCCGCTGACGCCCACCTGCCTCAAAACTTCGCGGGCCGCCCTGACTGCCTCTTCAGGGACCTTGAGGGAGAGCCTCTCGTCTTCCGTAGTGCAGCCGATATGGGCCACAAGGTCGAGCTGCCGGCGCACCTCGTGGCGGACGTGTGTGCCCGCCCCTTCCACGGGCAGGCCCGCACCTTCCGGGAGGCGCGCGCCGCCGCCATTAAACGCTTTTTCTCCCGGCTCGTCTTCGGCTATATGATGCGTAAGAAGCCGGTAGGGGTTTTCCCGGCAGTAGGCGAGGCGCAGGGGGATATCAGCCAGGTAGCAGAAAAGTGCGGCAGGCAGGGGGCTTTGACTGTAAACCGTGAAAATCACGGCCCCGTCGAAGCGGAAGGCCCGGAGCCGGTCGATGGCCTCACGGTCCGCCGAGCTTTCCGGCCGGGACTGCGTGGCCTTCATCCACGGGGCATCGTAGACAAGCACTTCATCGATCTCGGGGACAAGGCGGGCGGCCCCGGCGCCGGCTGCGGACGTGAGGAAGAACAGCCTGCGGCCGGGGAGCGACTCTTTGACCGCCCGCACTGCCGGGGTCGTCATGAGGACGTCTCCGATGGAGTCGAGCCGGACGCAAAGAATCCGGGCCGCTGCTTCCCACGTTCGATTTAGAGGGCGTTCGAGCTGCCTGCGCGCCTGCCGGGACGGTCGGCCCCTCACGCGGCCCCGCGGCGGGCGCGGCCCGCACCGTCCCTGTCTCGCGCGACGATGACCAGCGCCGCTTCCGCCAGGTCCTCGACGAAACAGTCGGGCATCCTGTTTTCGGTCAGCATCCATTCCGTCTCGCTGCCGTTGTTGATGAGTATGGTGCGGCAGCCCGCCCTCCGGCCCGCAGCTATATCGTTGAGGATATCGCCGATGACCCAGGAGGACCGAAGGTCGATGCCGTGCGCGCGGGCAGCGCGCAGGATGAGACCCGGCGCGGGCTTACGGCAGAAGCAGGAGACTGCGTACTCCGGCACTACGCCTCCCGGGTGGTGAGGGCAGAAGCAAACATCCAGGAGGGGCGCGCCGATCCTGGCGCACATGCGCTCAAGGCGCTCCCTCACGCCCTGCAGCGCGCTTTCGGGGAAGAAGCCGTGGGCCACCCCCGACTGGTTAGAGACCACGACTACGGCGTATCCCGAGTCGTGGAGAAGGTGCAGACAGAAGGCGGCGCCCTTCGCAAAGCGTATGCGGGCCGGGTCCACGTTGAACGGGACGTTCTCGATGAGCGTTCCGTCCTTATCGACGAAAACGGCCTTCAAGCCCACGTTCCTCTCCTGCGCAGCCTACGGCCACGACGTCTCCCTCATGGGGAGGACCATTACCTCCGGCAGCACGGTCCCTTCCGGCTGCATGAGCAGGAAGCGGACGATCTCTGCGACGTTCGCCGGGTCCTGGAGGTTGTTGATGTCGATGTCGGGGAACCGCTCCAGGAGAAAGGGCGTCCTCATGCCGCCGACAACGAGGGCCGACACCTTGATGTTGTGCGGCCTTGCCTCGACATACAACGCGCGGGTGAAGCCGAGGAGTCCCCACTTGCTCGCGTGGTAGGCGGAGGCGTTCGCCCATGCCCGCTTTGCGGCTGTCGAGGCGACGTTGATCACGTACCCGCTCCCCTGCCTGCGCATGATCGGGAGGACGGCCTTCGACATCAGGAAAGGGCCTCTCAGGTTCGTCGAAAGGATGCGGTCCCAGTCGGAGACGGCCATCTCCTCGATGGACAGGGTGACATCCGTGCCCGCGTTGTTTACCAGCCCGTCTATCCTGCCGTGCCTCTCCATGACGGCGGAGACCGCCGCCTCCACCTGCTCCTGGCTGCAAACGTCGAGGTGCACAGGCTCGGCCTGTCCCCCCTCCGACCGGACCTCTTCTGCAACGGCCTGTGCCCAGGACCAGCCTACATCGGCCGCTAAGACTACGGCGCCAGCGCGCGCCAGGTTCCGGCAGATAGCGGCGCCGAGGCCGCGCCCGCCGCCTGTGACTATGATGACCTTCTCTTTGAGTGGCTGCACGCTGTCTCCGTCGTAAAGGCTGGCGCCGTGGGCCGCCTTTGGGCCGGCGCCGCGAACAAAGCTAAGGCGCTTTCAGCCGCCGGGCATCGATTTTTCGACGATCTCCGATATCACGTGCAGGATGAAGAGGTGGAACTCCTGCGTCCTCTGGGCATCCTGCGTGGGCGCAGCGATGACGATATCCGCCGCCTGCGCGAGACCGCCGCGCGCAGGGCCGAGAAGCGCGACGGTCCGGAGTCCTGCGCGCCCGGCCGCCTGACAGGCCCTGATGAGGTTGGGCGACCGGCCGCTCGTGCTTACGCAAAGGAGGACGTCCCCCGCCTGGCCGAACGTTGCAACCTGCCTTGCGAAGACATCCTCGTAGCCCGTGTCGCTCGACCATCCGGTGAGCACGGCCGAGTCGGCGCTCAGGGCGAGGGCCCGCAGGCCCGGCCTTCCGGTGTCCCTGAACCTGCCGACCATCTCGCCGGCGAAATGCTGGACTGTCGCGGCGCTGCCCCCGTTGCCGCACGCGAGGAGCTTGCCGCCGGCAGCGAAGCAGCCGGCAATGACCCCCGCAGCTTCGACGATGACGGGGCGCAGCGACGTGCCGGCCTCATGGACTGCCTCTATCATGGCCTGGAAGGCCTCTTCGAGGAGGTCCGTGCGGGCCTGCCCGTCAACCCCGCACCACCTGAGGGCGTGGGCCGTCACAGAGCTCATGCGGCGCTCCTCCTCGTCTCGTACCGCACGGCCGCGACGGACCTCAACGCGGAGTCCCAGTCTGCGGCAAACCGTTCCATGCCGAAATGCTCCAGGGCGTAGCGGCGCGCGTTCGCCCCCAGCCTTCTGGCCTCTCCGGGGTTGCGGAGAAGCTCCTGCATCCCGGCGACGAGCGCCTGTATATCCGTATCGACGTAGCCGGACACGCCGTTCTGGATGACCCTCGCCATCTCCGTTGTAGCGAGGCCGATTATGGGCATCCCCAGCGTCATCGCCTCGCATACGGCAAGGCCGAGGCTCGTATAGCGGATGGGGTTGAAGAAAAATCGATGGCGCGCGGCGAACCTGGGCAGCTCGGCGTGGCTTATCTCGCCCAGCCCGCCCGCCTCCTCGGACCCCATGCCGACCAGCTCCAGCGGCACGCGGGCGCGCACTTCCCGGAAGACGTCGGCCCCTACCCTCCTTTCCCTCTTCGTGATGCCGTTGACGACCACGATGCCCCGCTCGATCTCCCCCGTGTAGCGCGCCTTCGGCGCCGGCACGCCGTGCTCGATGACCCGCGTCCTCGTCCTGCCGCTGTCCCACATGAGACGGTTGAAGTGGGTGACGTGGACGAGCAGCCCGTCCGGGTCGTCGAAGACGTGCCGCGTGTCCGTCGGGTGGCTCCGGGGCGGGTCGTGCTCGATGTAGATGCGGGGGCCGGACCTCTGCTCCTCGCTCAGTATCTCGTACTGGTCCTCAACGTAATTTTTGCGCGACTGGAAGATGACGCAGTCGAGGTCGAGGCGCCGCACGTCCTCGGCGCGCACCTCGGTGACGTTCTCCGGCCAGTCGAATCCTGCCGCGCAGCCGCCGTAGCCTTCCGGCCTGCCGGGCTTGACGGGCAGGAAAAACGTGTGCGGCGTATGGACGAGGGAAAAGAGGTAGCTCCCGTGAACGTGCCACGTGAGCACGCGCAATTGACTCATGGGACTATCCCTCCGAAGATGGCGGCTGCTGTGTGCGCCAGCCTGGTGTAGCGGTCAGCCGGCGGAGCGGCGGCCTGCGCGGGCCTTATCCAGTGGGAAAGCACCCCGCCGCCGAACTCGCACGACTCGCCGACCCGCAAAGGTATACCCGCGAGGTAACACCTGTATGCGTCGGGATAAGGAGACCTGCCCGGGCCGGTAAAGATAACGGCCCCCCCGCATAAAAGGCCGGCTATCATCGCGATGTACGCGCCTTCGTCCTTGGCGCCCCTCTCCGCTACCGCATCGATGGAAGGCAGCCTGTGCACCGCATCCGGGGCGGGGGCAGGCGCAGCCATAAGGATTATGCGGGCCGGGGGCAAAGCGCCCCGCAGCAGGGCCAGCGCCGGGGCTATAAGCGCGCCCAACCCGTCGGGTGGGAATACCAGGAGACGGTCGATCACAACGCCTTTTCGAAGCCTTCTACGTCATGGCGCAACGCAGTGGTGCGCGAGACCTGAGCGGCCCGGTGTCAAGCCCGGCGCCGTGCCGCCACAACAGCTCTTCGGCTGCTGCAAGGGCCTCGTCGATGCCTGCTTGCGGCTTGCTCCGCCGCCCGCTGGGCGCCCTCCCGGTGTCCCCCTCGGCGCGCGCGTCGATGGCCCTGTGGAGGCTGTGGTCGAGGGGCGCCCAGCGGGCGGGGTCGGAGCCTGTAAAGATGACTACGCTCGGCACGCAGAGGGCCGCAGCCAGGTGGGAGACGCCCGTATCGTTGCAGATGAGGAGACGGGCGCCCGACAGCAGCGCGGCGAGGGCGCCGAGGGACGTCCGGCCTGCCAGATCGACCGGCTGGGACTTCATGGCGGCCCCTACGCGCCGGACGAGTCTCTTTTCTGCAGCGTCGCCTGTCAGCACTATGGGAAAGCCGAAGTCGTAGACGGCATCGGCCAGGCGGGCGAATCGCTCGGGGGGCCAGCGGCGGTCCCGGCTGCTTGCGCCGGGATGGACGCAGACATAGCCGCCCGGCATGAGCTTTCGCGCATCCGGAAGGGCGGAAAGGGCCTCGCGGTCAGACCTCCACAGGGGGAACTCGAGGTCCTCGCCCAGAGGCGGTATGCCGAGGTGCGCAAGGAGCCGAACGTACCTTGCCGCCTCCGGCTCGTCTTTTCGGTAGGGGAGAAAGCGGTCCCGGTCAGGACAGAACCGGTCGGGGAGAAAGAAGCCGGCATTGGCGCGCGCCCCGAGCATCACCGTGAAGGGGTTCGCAACGGTCCCGTCGCCGTGGAGCTGGAGGGCGAGGTCGAAGCTCCGCTCCTGCATGGCAGCGAAGAACCGGGGCAGCCTGCCTATCTGCGTCCGCGCTTCCGGGATGCCCGGATAGCCGGGAGATTCCACGAGCTCGTCGATATAATGGCGGAACCTTGTCACAAACTCCTTGGAAGGCGGAAGACCGATCAGGGTGACTCGTGCCCCGGGTAGCGCCGAGCGGAGTGCCCTCAAGGCCGGCACGACGCACAACATATCACCCAGGCCCCGCAGCATCCGCACGACTGCGATGGTGCGGACCTGCCGGCCTGTGGACTCTTTGCTCCTTGCTGCTATCCTTTCCGCCATAAGTCGCAGGCGGCTTTCCCTTTACGTGCTTGCCTGCGCGGGTTCACAATCTCTTGTAAATGAATTCTGGTATATAATACCGCCGTTTATTCAGCACCACTCCCAGCACGCGCCCTCCGTGCTGGACGATCCTTTCCTTCACGCTCTGCACGACTGGCCACCTCGTCTTGTCCGCCTCGACGACTATGACCACGCCGTCGGCTTTCTTGAAGATGGAGAAGCTGTCCGACGAGATAGTCGCCGGCGGGGAATCGACAAGGATCAGGTCGAACCGCTCTTTCAGCGCGCCCCATAGCAGGTCGAAATTGGAGGAGTCGAAGACGTTCGGGCTTGCGTTCGAGTTGCGCGAGATGAGGCTGACAAAAAGGTTCGAGCCGTTCACCTGGTAGAGCGCCTTTTCAGGGTTCTCCTGGGCCTGAACGATGTCGTCCAGGCAGTAGTCCGGCGACACGTTGCAGAAGAAGTGCTGGGTCGGGTTGTGGCGGTCGGCGTCGAGGAGCAGCACCCTCTGGCCGAGGGCGACCATGGCGATCCGCGCGAATTCGCGGGTGATCGTCGAAGTCCCCTCGCCCTCGCCCGCGGCGATGAATTGCAGGACCTTCTTTTTCCTGTTGGGCAGGAGCGACTCTATAGAGTGATAGACATGGAGCATCTCTTCCTCCATCTCCATCTCGAACGAATAGACGTCGGCTTCCTGCGCCCGCTCCGATACGGGGACCGCCTCCGGCGCTTCATCGACCTGCGGCGCCTGCACCTGCTCCAGGATCTTTTTCTCTCTCTGGGCCTGCTCCAATGCTTCGTAGATCTTGCTCATGGGTTGCTCCTCCCTATATGCGGATATCTGCCATGTGCATCAGCCCATCATTGGGGCTCAGCGCCCCCTCCATGGAACCGCCAGCCTTAGCCGGGTACCCCCGCGCTCCCAGCTCCTCATTCGCGGGTGGCACCCCCCCTCATCAAAAGGAAGAAACATCTGTTCACGGTCCTTCCTCACCCCTTGTTCTCTATGCTCCCCAGCACGGGCAGCTCCAGCTTCTTCGCAATTATTGGGGCTCAGCGCCCCCTCCACGAGCAAAGCTCATGGAGCCACCCCCCTCATCGCTGCGCATACGCTTGTTTTATTACCGGTGCTCGTCTCGCCCCGCTTCCCTTCTTTCCCCCTTCCCTTCCTCACCCCTTGTTCTCTATGCTCCCCAGCACGGGCAGCTCCAGCTTCTTCTCTGCCGCCTGGGGGGTGGTGAGGTGCTGTCCTGCATACTCGGAGAAGAAGGCGAGGCCGAGCCCGGAGAT
>Ga0326727_10011400_pt1 | contig 20707 bp, 18 predicted proteins | sample MB2enrmetagenome_FD_207643 | JGI IMG/M metagenome (GOLD analysis project Ga0326727, IMG submission 207643) | Lab enriched peat soil microbial communities from McLean, Ithaca, NY, United States - MB29MY | ecosystem: Environmental > Terrestrial > Soil > Wetlands > Peat | place: USA: New York...
CGAGAGCACAAGGAAGCCGTGGGCGAAGCCTTTGGGGATGAAGAACTGGTTCTGCAGCTCGCCCGACAGCTTGACGCCCTCCCACTTTCCGAAACTGGGAGACCCGGTACGTAGGTCTACGGCCACATCGAAGACTTCGCCTTCTATCACTCGAACGAGCTTGGCCTGCGAGTGCCTCTTCTGGAAATGCAGGCCGCGCAGGACGCCTTTGGTCGACTTGGACTGGTTGTCCTGCACGAAGCTTTGGCCTATCCCCGCGGCGGCGAAGCCTCGCTCGTTGTAGCTCTCGAAAAAATAACCCCGTGCGTCGCCGAAGACTTTGGGCTGAATGACTAAAAGCCCATCTATGCCGAGTTCTTGCACGTCAATGGACATGATTGCTCCCCCGCTGTTTAAAACCCCGTGGTCATCTTTAGGCGAAATAGGATGCCGTAACGTTCCTGCCAAGTTAGAACCTCCGTAGGCACGACGGAGGTTGTCACGGAAGGCGAGTCATTAACGATGTAGAAGCTCCCTGGGTTCCCGTAGCGAATAGGGAAACCGATCTGCAGGGAGACGTGGTTCCACAAGCCTACGGAGAATCCCGGCACGATGATGCCCGAACCGTCCATAAAGGCGTGCGTCCATTGCACGGCGATATCGAATGGCGAATCGAGGAAACTATTGGCCCCTGCGACGAGCGAAAGTCGCTCGTCGTTCTGGCTCGTGTCATTTGCGTTGTAATAATACTCGCCATAGAGCTTATATTCGGGATTGCTCCGCTCCCAATAGAAACCCGAAAGAATACCCTGCAGATTGGGACTTACCGAGAGAGTAGCGGCGCCGATCCCCTCTGCGAACAGATCCAGGGGACCCAGCGAGGTCTTGAGGACGGCGGTGCCCCGGAACGGCAGAGAAGCGCTATCGTATCGATAGGCCGTCGTCGATAGAATGAGCTCTGCCTTGCCGAGCGGGATATCGCACTGGAGGCCGTAGGTAAGGTCCTTCCACGTGTAGCCGGAAGATAGGCTTGAGGGAGTGAGCATAACTGCCGTGACCCCTCCTATGCCTACAGGTATATTGAGTTTCGCGTTCAAGCCGTCGCTGCTATTCTCCATGAGATTGCCGCCGACGTCGAAGATGCGCGTCACGCCCCAGTTCACCAAGTGCTTCCCGATCCTGAAATAGTACTTGTCGAGGAGCGTATAATCGAAGAACAACTCGTCGACTTCCGGCGCGAACATGTTGGTCGGCGAGAACTGAAAATCAACAGTGCCCTGAAATCTGATCGATTCGTCGGGGCGGGCGACGAAGGTCAGGCTCGGGACGAAACTCAAGCCTGGGGTCATCGAGGGCTCCAAGCCGCCGTTCCAGTTGCCGGAAGCGTCTTTCGTATCCTTGACGCCCAATACGCCTCCGCCGGTGGCCGTCAGCGACCCGGTCACGGTAAGCGGCTGCGCATGAAAAGGGGTGATCAATTGACTAGCGTCGGAAGGCTGCACCTCGACGTCGGCCTGCGGCGCCTCGAATAGCTGATCGACGGACGAGTCCGAGGCCGCTTCCTGCGCCGAGAGTGCCGTGGCGGCGCAAAGCGCCGCCACGAATGCAATGAGACGGAAACAGTCCCGAACCGTCACTGATTGACCTTTTCAAGGTAGGCCTGCGTAAAAAGCGAATCGGGCAAGGCGCTTAAGGAAGGCTTGGTTATCGTGATCCTCGTAGTCTCGTTCTGGAACTTCCCGCCGACGCTCTTGCCCCGGAGGTTGTCGACGATAAGCATCATGACCGGGACATAGCGGCTGCCGACCTTTTGATAGCTCGGCACCGCGCGCGTACGCATAAGCTGGCCCGAAAGGCTGTAATCCTCGACCTTGCGCACAAGGTTGTCCTCGCTGACCCAAATCTTGGTTCGGGGGAAGCTCACGTCGTCGTTGTTGGCCTTGAGGTCGAAGACCCAGCAGGGGAATTTCCCCAGCTGCTCATGGGCCGTCGACACGATGTCATAGTCCGTCGCGAAGCTCGATTTCGTGAAGTCGGAATTGCGGGCGTTCGAATTCTGGAAGCGCTCTTTCGAACTCGTAAAGTCGAACTTTCGGGCGACCGGGTCGTAGAGCCACATGCTCAGTCCGATCTTCAGGTAGCCCTTGCCCTTGTCGGAGGCCGGGTCGAGTATCAGGATAAGGTATTTCTCGTCCTTGTCGCGGCGGAACATCACCGCGTCCGTGACGCTCGTCCCTTCCCCGGGCTTGGACTGCTCGATCTTGTACTCGGCGGAGAAATCCGTGTCCAGGAAGGACACGAGGCTGTCCACCGTCTTCAGCATGGCGGGAAAATCCGGATCCGCGAAAGCCAGAGGCATCGCGGCCGCCAACAATAAAAGCAACGCCAATCTTCTCATACCTAGTCCTCTGCCCTCATGGCATCCATTGGAGTTATGCCCGCGGCCTTCCGCGCGGGAATCCAAGCCGCGAGCAAAGTCGAAGCGCAAACGATCGCGAAAATCCCGAGCATGACGCCGGGATCGATCGCCCAGGCCAAATGCCCCCGCTTTAGGAACATATCGAGGCTGGGCGGAAAGTCGAGCAGCGAAATGGCGAACAAGACAATCTCTCCCGCGATCAAACCGACGAAGGCCGAAACCGCCGTAAGGGCGCCCGCTTCTTCGATGAAAACGGCCATCGCCCTGGCCTTGCTCATTCCGATCGCCCGCATCATGCCTATTTCGGCGCTCCTCTGGTAAACGACGACTCTATACGTGCTTACGATTCCGATGAGCACGACGGCCAAAAAGGCGGCGAGCAAGGCATAGCAGATGGACGTAATCGCGTCCAGCACCTGCTTTATGTCGGAAAGATGGGCATCGAGCGTGCAAACCATATAGCGCTTCCCCTGCCAACTGCCCCCCGACAAATCGGAAAGCTCGGCGCGAGTATGGGCCACGGAGAAGACCCGGGCGCGCTTTGCCAAGGCGGCGCGAATCTTTTCGGCCTCGGCGTCATTGTTCCGGCCGCCTCCGAGCGTCACGCCGAAATCGGTCGCGTAATCGGAAGGCAGGGAGAGCGTGTCGTTCAAGGCCGTGCGCGAGACGTACGCGGCGTATCCGAAGATGCTCGAATCTTTGAAGATGCCGCGCAGCACGAAATTGGCGGTGTTCCGACCGTGCGGCCCTGTCACGAGGAGCATCAGCTCGTCCCCGACGCGTACGCCCAGGCGCTTCGCCGCGGTCTCCGAGATCAGGACCGCCCTCCGGTCTCCGCCTTCGGGGAAGGCCCCGGACACGATATTGAGGGCACCCTCTCCGCTCTTCTCGTCAGACCAATCGATGCCTATCACCCGACGTTGCCGGACCGTTGCGCCGCCGAAGAAGAGCTGCGCGTCGATTCCGTAATATATCGAGCGCAGAAAGACCGAGGCCGGCCCCAAGGCTTCCCGGACCGCATCGCGGAGGAGCTGGGCGTCCATCGTAGTATCGTTCGTGTTCCGGCTAATGCAGGTTATATTGACGTTCCCGGAAAAATAGAAAGCGCCCTTCTCCCTTACGGTCTTCAACAGGCCCTCGGTCAGGCCGGTGCTGACGGTCATGACGAAAAAACCGAAGGAGACGGCCAGGCCCAGGAAAAAGAAGCGCCGCCGCCGTCCGGCAAGGCTCTTTAACGAGAACGTGAACAGCGTCATCACTCGTCCGCCTTGGCCATGGCCTGTATGGGCTGACTGCGGAGCACAAGACGCACGGGGTGGATCCAGGCCAGGGCCCCTGCAATGAGCGAGCCGGCCAGATAGAAGAGAGCGTCGGAGAGCCGCATCGAGGGGCGGAGTACGGACGAACCGAACATGGTTACAAGGAGGGAATTGCCGAGCCTGATCCCCGCGTGAGCGAGGATCGAAACCGAGGCAGCCCCGATGGCGACTCCGGCGAGAGAGCCGGCGAACGTAAGGGCGAGCGTCTCGGATATGAAAAGCCTGCACACATACGAACGGGAGGCCCCGATCGCGCGCATCATGCCGATCTCGCCCGAGCGCTCCAGGACCGTGATGACAAGGGAATTCATGACGATAATTATCACGGCGAAGGCGAGGATCAGTATTCCCACGTTGAATATCACCTGTAGTACATAGATCATCTGCGCCTGGTTCCCTGCCGTGCGTCTCCAATCGAGCACGCGGGCTTCGGCCTTCGTCGAGGCGATGGCGCGCGCGATATCGTTGCCAAGCCTGGGGAGATTGGCGCCCTCGCGGGCGCGGATCAAGATGAAGTTCCAGGCGCCGGAGACCGTGCGAACCGCATTGTCGCGCGCGCTCGTGTCCCGTAGCTCCTTCTCCACCCCGGAGAGATCCAGGGCGGCCCCCGAGGAGACGACGTCCTTAGGAGAACCGGAGAACAAGTCGTCCAGGGAAGAGGTATCGATCGTCGGAGAATTGCCCCCGTCCGCCACAGTCGAGCCGACTATATATCCGTTCAAGGCCCGCGCGGTCTCGACATCGATGAGGCAGATCCTGTCGGTGGCGGTGCTCCGCGAAGCGTAGGAGAATATTCCCAGAAGCGGCAGGGAGCGGATCGTGAAACCGGCATCGCTGAAGACCGAAAGCCCTATCTTCTCGCCCAGGGCCGGACGGCGTCCGGTCGCTTTTTCGATAGCTTCCAGCTGTGGCTCGTTGAGGAGTATTCCCTCTTGTCCATTTCCCAGGAACGAGCCCTCGCGCACGGAAATGGAGGGGAAGGCCTGTAGGTACTCGGGCCCGGAGACTCCGAAGAAAATCGCGTTCTCCTGCCAAGCGCCACAGTCCAGGCGCCCGGCCCCCGAGACGACCGAGACTAGATACCGGATATTGGGCAAGGTCCGCAGCCGCGCCGCTATGGCGTCGTGGTTCGGGAGAACCGAAGTCGTGGCATACTCGCCGACGATCGGAACTTCGTTTCCGAAGAGGCTGAAGGATTCCTCGGATTCGGCGCTCACCGAAAAGTCCCCGGTCAGGCTCTGCACGAAGGAAGTTCTTATGCCCTGCCCGCTGCTGACGAGCACCGCGTTGCCTACGACGAAGATCGCGGTCCCCGCGGCGATGAGGAACACGATTGTAAGCGAGCGACGTCTGTGCCGAACGACGTTCCGAAGTGCGAGTCTGATAACCGCCATGGGCAAGCCTTAAAGACCCTCGCGTTCCAGAAAATCCCGATAGGCTTTCTCGATCCCCTCGCGCAAACCGACTTTCGGTCTCCACCCGAGCGCAAAGAGCCTGGAACTGTCCAGGAGCTTCCTCGGGGTGCCGTTGGGCTTGGACGAATCCCAATGGACCTTGCCCGCATAGCCCACGACATCCGCCACCAGAGCGGCGAGTTCCTTGATCGTAAGCTCTTTGCCCGATCCGATATTCACGAACTCGCCGAGTTCGCGGTAATCGAACTTCTCCATGAGGAAGACGCAAGCGGCCCCGAGGTCGTCCGAGTACAGGAACTCCCGGAGCGCCGAACCGTCGCCCCACAAGGTAACTTCGCCGCCCCGAACCTTGGCTTCGTGGAATTTGCGGATCAAGGTAGGCAGGACGTGGCCGTTCTCCAGATCGTATCTGTCTCCGGGCCCGTACATGTTCGTGGGCATGACGCTGATGTAGTTCGTCCCGTACTCGTCGTTGTAGTGCTTGCAGAGTTTGATCGCGGCGATCTTCGCGATCGCATAGGCCTCGTTCGTCGGTTCCAAGGCCCCCGAAAGCAGGTGCTCCTCTTTCATCGGCTGGGGCGCGAATTTCGGGTAGATGCACGAAGAGCCGAGATTGAGAAGCTTCTTGACGCCCGTCTTGTACGAGGAATTGATGATATTGAGCGCTATCTCCAAATTCTGATAGATGAATTGCGCGGGATAGTGCGAATTGGCTCCGATACCGCCAACTTTCGCCGCGGACAGGAAGACATACTCCGGCTTTTCGCTCTCGAAAAACGCTTCGGTTTCGTCTTGCCGAGTCAAATCGAGCTCGGCATGCGTCCTCGTGACGATATTCCTATACCCAGCGGCGGAAAGCCTTCCCAGGATAGCGGAACCCACCAGCCCATGATGCCCGGATAAGTATATCTTGGAGTCTTTATCCATATGCTTATTCTTTTCCGCCGTAGCTGTCGTTGTTCATGTCGTACCGCACCATCATCTTGCACAGCTCGCGCACTTCGGTTTTGGCTTTCCAGCCGAGCTCCCGCTTCGCCTTCTCGGGATTGCCCCAGAGCAGCTCCACCTCCGCCGGGCGGAAGTAGCGCGGGTCTATCCTTACCCTGACTGTCCCGCTCTTTGCGTCTACGCCGACTTCGTCCACGCCCGTCCCGCGCCACTGGATCTTTACGCCGATCTCTTCGAAGGCGAACTCGACGAATTGCCGGACCGTGTAGGTCGAGCCTGTAGCTATGACATAATCGCCCGACTCGTCTTTTTGAAGCATGAGCCACATAGCCTCGACATATTCCTTGGCGAAGCCCCAGTCGCGCTTGGCGTCGAGGTTCCCGAGCTTCAGTAGTTCCTGCCGCCCCTTCTGTATATTTGCCACGGCCTTCGTAATTTTCTTGGTGACGAAAGTCTCCCCGCGGCGGGGAGACTCGTGATTGAAGAGGATTCCGTTGCAGGCGTACATCCCGTAGGACTCGCGGTAGTTGACCGTCACCCAGTACGAGTACAATTTGGCCGCGCCATAGGGGGACTTGGGATAGAAGGGCGTCTTCTCGCTCTGCGGCGCGGTACCCGGCAGCCCGCCGAAAAGTTCCGAGGTAGAAGCCTGGTAAAAGCGCGCAGGGCTCTTCATGTCGCGTATCGCGTCGAGGAGGCGAACCGTTCCCACCGCGTCCACCTCGGCGGTGTACTCCGGCACCTCGAAGGAGACGGCCACGTGCGACTGGGCCCCGAGATTATAGACTTCGTCCGGCTCGATCTTCGAGATGAGCCGGTGCAGATTCGAAGAATCTGCAAGGTCCCCATGGTATGTATGGAAGCGATCGCAGGAAAATAGATGGTCGATCCTCTGCGTCGTGAATACCGAAGACCGGCGGAGAATACCGTGCACCTCATAGCCCTTGTTCAAAAGCAGCTCGGCGAGGTAGGAACCGTCCTGTCCGGTTATTCCCGTAATGAAAGCCTTCTTCAAGTATCATCCTTTCTATTGTTCAAGCATCGAACAATAACATGAAATATGGCATGAATCAAGACAAGGCAAGCGCGAGGAAACGACTTGTCCCATAAGCTTTAAGAAGATATTCTGCGCTAATGTATCATCCTTCCAAGAGAAGCCGGACGGGCTTCGCGGCGATTTTCATCTTAGCCCTGGCATTCTGTCCCCTCGATGCGCAAACGACGCTCGCGGACCCAAACGACGCTATCTATGACGATCTCGACGCCTGGGATACCAAGGGCCTCCTCAAGAACCTGCCTCGCCTGCGTCCCTACACCCAGGCCATGATAATCGGGCTGCTTAAAGAGGTGAAGGCCTCGGGCAGTGCCCGCGATGCAGCCGAGGCCGAACGCTATCTCGACCTCTTGGCGGACAAGACGGGGCATGTGCGCGCGGACCTCCGGGCCGACGCCGCCCTCTCGGCCTCCGGCTCGTCGGACTCTCTTCTCGCCGCGGCGCCCGGCCTATCGGTCAACACTCTTATCGGCGACCATTTAGGCGTATCCGCGCGTGCGGATGCGTGGCTCACGCAGGACGTCGCGACGGACGCTACGTACGGCGACGAGAATATGGGCGTCCAGGCGGGATTCATGCGCAGTTCCTGGGGCCCCATCTACGACGACGGAGTCGTCATCGGCCCCCAGTCCCCTCGTTCAGGCCAGTTTACCTTCTCGTGGCGAACGCCCAGACTCACGATGGACGCGGGCCTCTTCATGCTTCGGCAAGGATGGTCGACATCGTCCGGCAACCTCGACAGCGACGGGGGCCCGGTGGGCTTCGACGGCGGCAAGTACCTCATGATTCACGGAATCGATTGGGCGCCCTCGCCATGGCTCGAGCTGGGCGTATACGAGTCCATGGTGATGGTCGATAGGCTCGAGCCCCTCTACCTCATTCCGCTTTCCGAATATTTCTACTCGCAATCCTTCTCGAGCTATTCGGACAATTCCTTCGCCGGGATATCGGCGAGCGTCTATCTCCCCCAGTCCATGAAGCTGGACCTTGTGGCCTACGCGGACGACCTCAGCTTCGTGGGCATTCTCAAGGGCGATTGGGACACGAAATGGAAGATGGCCGCCCAGGCGGCTCTCTCATGGGCCCCCGAATCTCCACTGATACAACGTCTTTCCCTCGATTACACCGCGGTCTTCCCGTATATGTATACGCACTGGGAAACGGCGGGAACGGACTCCAACGGGAACTCCTACAACGGGGCGCTCGCCTACACCAACGCGGGCGAGAGCATCGGAGCCGCCCTCGATCCCAATTCCGACCGCGTCACGTTGAAGGCCGAGAGCAGGACAATCGACGGCTTCCAGCTCACCGGCCTCGCGCGCCTCGTCCGGCACGGCAACGCCTCGGCCGGGGTGAATGGATACAACAGCGCCACCAGCGCCTCGGGAGACGCCTCGGGAGATCTCGGGGACTCGGGCGTCTTCGATAGCTCGACCAATGACGGTGCCTGGATATTCCAGGGCGATTACGACACCGGTACATGGCCCCGCTACTTCCGCTACCTGACTCAGTCGGTGCTGCAAATAAGCGCGCAGGCGGGAATCGACCTGACCTACACAAGGCCGATCGAAGGGCTAGGCACGGCCAATTTCGATTTCGGCTACCTCTTCGAGTATATCGCCAATGACGGATGCGTCTCGGGCGTCACCGGTATTAAGCATTATCTCTCGTTCTCGGCGGGGTTGCAGTTTTGAAATCGAAGCGAGCCACATTGGTGGCCTTGACCGCGCTCGGACTCGCGCTAGCCGCGCTGAACACCTTAGCTGCCGAGGATCTCGACGGCAACTTCCAGCGCGTACGCTCCCTCGACGACCCGATAGTCGCCGATATCGAAGATATCCTCATCGAATCGGGTAGCGTCTTCCTCTCCTACGCCTCGCCCTATTCGGACCAGGAGCTCCGCGATGCCTTGGACAGGATAGACCCCCAGAAGCTCTCGGAGGCAGGCATGGACAAGTACAACCGCTCCCGAGAGGCTCTCCGCCCGGCTCCGCAATACCGCTCGGGAAAGTTAGGGCTGAAGCTCGGTCTCGAGGCGAACCTCGATGGGAACTGGCGATCCGACGAGAACGTGCCCTGGGTCCTCGGCTACCAGGAACGGCCATCCTTCCTCAGCCTGCCTGTGGAAGCCTGGGCTTCGGATAGCGTGTACGGCTACTTCGATCCGGCCTGGCAGCGGGACTACTACTCCGTCAACCTTCCCGTCTCGGAGCTTTCGGTCCCCAACTATACGAGCGTCCCCATCGACCTCATCGGCAGCGACGTCAACTTCCCCTTCCGCAGCTTCGGCGCCCTAGGCGGAGACTTCTGGAGATTCAACATCGGGCGCGACAGGCTATCTATCGGCAGCATGGGAGAGGACAACCTCGTCGTGAACTCCGAGACCGAGTGGTACGACTACGCCCGCCTGACCCTCTTCTTCCGCGATCTGCAGTACTCGGCCTACATGGTCCAGCTCGACACCGACCGCTATCTGTACATGCACCATCTCGATCTGCTCTTCTTCGATCGACTTTCCCTGGGCCTCACCGAAGGCATCCTCGTTGGCTACGACTCGCCCCAACTTCGCTACCTCGACCCGCTTATGGTCTTCCACGGCTACATCGCCTGGAACGACGAGCCGTATCCCACAGGCGCGACTACCGGCGACGGAAAAGCGACGGCCACCCAGCCTTCGGGCATAGGCTCCATGCTCGGACTGGAGCTCAACTACAACATCGTGCGCTATGTCACGCTGACCGCCCAGTATCAGTTCAACGCGGGCCAAGATCCCCTCAAGATGCTCCTATGGCCCGACACGACGAGCGAAATCCCCAATTCCGACGCCGTCCTCGTCGGGGCAAAACTCCGCATGCCGCTAGACCGGGGATACCTGAAGGGCTTCCTCTGCGGCGTCTACGCGGAGCCCTACGACATGGTCCTGGGCACCGACGCCATCAGCTACATCTACCGCCGAGATTCGAACTCGAGCTATTCGGGCGACAGCATCGAAGAGTGGATCGGCTTCTCGGAAGGCCCCGACTGCGTCTTCGTCTCGGGGAGTCTCGGCTACGAGTTCCCCGATCGCGCTTCGATCGAGGCTCTCGCCTCGTACCGGTGGAAAGGGGAGAACGACCTCGACACGGTCTACGCGTGGTCGACCGAGAACGCTTCGAAGGAGGCGCCCACGGGAACCGTGGAAGGCAGACTGAGGCTCGGCGTCAAGGCTTCCTATCCCCTTGCCCCGTCGTGGAGCATCGATGGGGCGGCCTACTACACGCACAGGAGCAATGCGGCCAACATCCTAGGCTCGGAGGACCAGTCCGTGGAACTCATGCTGGGGCTCGGGCTGAAGCTCTAGGCGAATCGATGCACTGCCCAGCCGTTACGGGCCAGAGTTTTCGCTCGGCAAGAGGAGGCAGCGGCGAAGCGGAGCGCCATTGTTCGAAGTTAGGATGGGCGGATAATTTCTCTATGCACCAGTGGAACATTGTCCGCAATGCGCGGCAGGTCTCGGGATTCCCCAATACTCGGGAGACATCGATATTTTCGAGGATCTTGCCTCCGTCTCGTATTTCGTCGAAGGAGCCGTAATAGTCCTTCAGATCGTTCTTAGGATGTCGGATCGTCTCTACGTCTCCACTACATCCAACAAAAGGCCGCTTGCCATGTCCAGGGTGCAATTCGTTCATGGACTTGCTCACGGCGTCAGGGTCCGCCCAGTAGTAGGCCTCGAGCATGTTACGCAAAAAATGGACCGATGCGCATTGCTCCTTGCCATGTGGCGTTAGAAAGACGTCGAGAGCGTCTCGATATCGGGAAAACACTGAGTCCGCCAGGTCGCTTCTCGCTCCTTCCAGATCATCGAGGAGGATAAGGATTCGGCGCTCGTCAGATTTCCCGCCGATAAGGAATCTTCTGGCGATCAAACCTATCTGCTCATCTCTCTTATTGATCACTTTTTTCTCTGTACCCGTGACGGTCAAATGTTCCTTGGTCGGCGACAACTGCTCGATTTTCACCGGCGGCTCGAAGATCAAAAATCCACAAGCGAGCAGAGGGCGAAAGAGTTCCTCTATTTTTTGGCGTTCACCCTTCCCGGTCACGAGCAGCTGCAGCCTGATCATGTACCAAGAGGGCGGCGGAACAGGCCCCGGCATTATCAATCGACTGTCCTTCGAAGATCCGAAAGAACCCCCTGAGGGGCAATAGCCTCGGACATGTACAGCGAGCCGGCAGCGTATTCCTCCAAGAGCTCTTTCATGCCGGGCTGACTGGCTATGCGCTGAACCTTCGTCGAGCCGTCCTCGTCCTTTTCTACAGCAACGATGTTCTCTGGATCGAATTGGCTCAGGAGAACGGGCGAGTGCGTCGCGATGACGATCTGCCTTCCACGAACCCCAGCGGCTTCCTTCATCGCCTCGGCGAGAGCCGCGAGCGCATGAGGATGGAGGGAACATTCCGGTTCGTCGAAAAGGATGAAAGGCTCGTTCCCATCTGAATCGGAAAAAAGGGCGGTCAGATGGATGAGCATCTGCAAGTGGCCCGAGGATACCCCCGAGGCATTGATGGGCCGTTCCATGTCCTTGAGCATGAAGCCTCCGTATACGGATTGAGGTCCGGTCTGCTCCAGGACTATGTCGTTGAAATCAGGGAAGGCTTCCCTCATGTGATGGATAATCCGGGAATACCGGTCATCCAATATCCTCTTGTCGTTTAGGTTGCGGAGCACGGACCAGAGATTCTGGGCCCTGGGCGACCAGAGAACCGTCCTGTAGTCCGAGTCCGAGCCAAGCCTGCGCAATTCGAAAAGAGCGGCGACACGGGAGTCGTAATACCGCGTGTGACGAAGCACAAAGTCGAGTTCGTGCGCATACTGCTTGGCCGATGCGAGCCCGAGATACGAGCTCAGTCCGAGTTTTTCGGGGTCTTGAAGCGTCACGATCGCCTCGCTGCCGTTTTCAGAAAATGCCGTAATCGAGGTGCTTCCCGAGCGCCGAGAGTACAATGTGGCGCGATCCTCCGTTATATGATCCTCGAGAAGTTCCGACGGCAAGGGATCGATCCTACCGTTCTCGAAATCGAAGGTCAGCGTGTAGGCCAGGCGGTCGGTCTCGAGCGAAAGGCCGAGCCCCGCGTCCGACGGCGACCGCGACCAGAGCATACCTATGCCGTGGCTTCTGTCCGCCGAGGCCTCAGGCACGCCCCTGATACAGCAATCGCGAACGAACCATAGCGTATCGAGCCAGGTCGACTTACCCGCGCCGTTCGGCCCGAAAAGCACAGTAATATCGCCGAGGTCGAGACAGGCATCCTTTATGCAACGGAAATTCTTGGCTCGAATCCTGCGTATTTTAACCATGTGATTACTCCGCTTCTCCCGGCCGCTTTATCGTCCCGCGTGGGCCAGCACGGTCGCGATCGTCTTCGCGGTTATGGAAATATCGAGCATGAGAGACATGTTCTTAACGTAATACAGATCGTTCTGCAGTTTCTTATAGGTATCCTCGACCGAGGGGGAGTGATACTCCCCCGAGACTTGATCCCAGCCCGAGATGCCCGGTTTCACGAGCAGGCGCTGCTGGTAGTAGGGGATGAGACGCTCCAATTCCTCGGCCAGTTCCGGTCGCTCGGGCCTGGGGCCGATGAAGCTCATATCCCCGCGGACGATATTGAAGAACTGCGGAACCTCGTCGATCCTGGTCTTCCTAAGAAAATTGCCGATAGGCGTGACCCGGGAATCCTTCCTGCCGGTGGGCACGAAGTTGTTGCCCGCTACGCGCATACTGCGGAACTTCACGATCCTGAAGGGTTTTTCGCCCAGGCCAAGCCTGACTTGAGTGAAGAATATCGGGCCCGGGCTCGAAAGTTTGACGGCCGCTGCGACGAGGATGCCAAAAGGCAGGAAGACCACGAGTCCGATAGAGGCGACCAAGGCGTCGAGCCCCCGCTTGGCGAACTTGTAGAAGCGCTTCGAACGCAGGTCTATGTTCTCGAGGAACCAGAAATCGCTGATGGCGCCGATCGGAATCTTCCTTAAATAATACTCGTAGAAGACCTCGAGGCGCATGAAGCGCATCGAAGATCTCATGAGGCTGAGCATGGCGGCCCGCGTCTCGGCGCTCATCTCGCGCTCGTCGGATATCACGACGAGCTGCACTTTCAGACTCGGGGCCATCCACACGAAACTCTCGGCGTCGGCGAAGCTTTGCAGCCCTTCCGGAGGCGGGAAGCCCCGGTCGTCGTAGAAGGCGACCGGCTTGTAGCCGTAACGATGGCGGCATCGCATCTCCTCTATAAGGCCTTCGAGAGCGGGATCGAAGCCGACGAATGCCACGGCTTGCGGTTCCACATTGTTGCGGCTTAGGCGGGAGAAGGAAAATCGCCACAGCCACATGAGGATGATCGTGATGGCGGCGTCCATCGCGATGACAGTCTTGGGCAGTATCGGCAGCGGGCTGGAGATATAGAAGTAGGCGACTCCGAAGCCAGCGCCGAGGCAGGAAGTCCAGACGAGTTTGCCTGCGAATCGTGTATCGTCGAAATCGTTGTTGGTGTCGTAGAAACCCGCGACGTAGTAGATCGCTATCCAGACTATGAAAATCACGCTGAAGTACTCGACGTGCACGCCGAAGGTCGCGACGTCGTACACGATGCCCCTGCGCACAAGCAGCGTCAGGAATAGCGACGCATAGAGCACTAAAATATCCACCACGAGGAGGAGGAGCTGTCGGAGTCGCTGGGACGTCTTCATTGCCTTATACTGCCTACTTCGTCAGGATCGAATAGATAAGGTGATCGAGTACCATTTGTACGTCCTCGGTGATCTGCATATTGTCTACGGGTACATGCACACAGTGCTTCGCGATCCGCTTGAGTGCGCCGCCGTCGAAGCCGGAGAGCCCCACAGTCTCGGCGCCGACGCTGTTCGCGTACTCTATGGCCGCCAGCACGTTCTTCGAGTTCCCCGACCCCGAGACGCCGATCACCAGGTCCCGCGGCGACAGGAAATTCCGAAGCTGTTCCCGAAACACCTCGTCGTAGCCAACATCGTTGGCGTAGGCGGTGAGCGTAGGCACATTGTCGTTGAGACAGACGAAACGGAAGCGTTTGTCCTTCCCGTAGGAGAGGCCTTTATTGAAGTCGCAGGCGTAGTGGGAGGCCGTGGCCGCCGATCCGCCGTTGCCCATGATGAAAATCGTGCGGCCCGAGTCCCGTGCTTCTTCGAGCAGGCTCAAAAAACCGTTGATCTCTTGGCGGGACATAGCGTCGACAGTGCTTTTAAGCTTGGCGAAATATGCGTCGATATCCCGCGCGAAATCCTTTCCCGTCATTTATCGTCTCCCTATCATTGCCTGTCGCACAACTCTACGATATCGCATAGGCACAAGCTTGAACAACATAGACCTCAGTTGTCGCGCTGCGAAATTGGCGGCCTCGCGCCGCGTCATGACAGAGCGCGACGACAGATCGGGCATCGCCCCTTGGGCGCGAAGGACACGAACGGCATCTCGGCGCCACTTACCCTTTATCACGCAATTGATGACGGGGAAGCAATTTTTGTACAGTGAAAAGAAGCTTTTCATGGAATCGGAACGCTCGGAGCCTTTTGTCTCGAATTGCCATGCGCTTTCGCCCGGCATCAGGAGAGAGCGGAGCGCCTGCTTCCTCCAGAGAGTCAGGACGGTCGAGGTCCTATAGATCGCCCCTTCTCTGATACGCCCGACAATGCCGTCGACGCGCTCGTCGGGCCGCTCGGTCGCGTTGAGCCTAAGATGGTCCGGACGAACGGACCTCGCCCAAGCCAAGGCCTCGGACAAGAGAGCCGTATTCACGCGGCCCTTCAGGACGAGATCGTCCAAAAAGAGAAGCACATAGTCTTCGGGGATCAGATCGAGCGCGGAAGACAGATTGTCCGACCAGGACACGTCCCTTCCGACGCGAAGATTCGCGAAGCCCTCGAACTGCGCAGTCGTCTCGTTCGTCATGATGTACTTCGGCAAAGGGCAGTCGGGCCAATAGCTACGGAATTGGCCGATGAACAGGTCCCATAGGTCGGAGTACTTATCGCAGGTGACCACAAGGACAGCGAAGGTCGGCGCGGACTCTTGATCAAGCAAGGCTCTCTCCTACGATTTCAGCTCCATAGCTCGACAGGACGAAGCGAACGGCTTCCAGCGCGTCCGAAGCCGCGCCTTCGGGCGTCGCCTGGTATTTCCTCTGAGGCTCCGGCATGCCGCAGGAGACGAGCACCGAGCGCATGCCCGCGTTTTTCGCGGTTTGGATATCCGAGGACGTATCGCCGATCAGCCAGGACCGGGACAGATCGATATTATACTTCTTCGCGAGCTCGTCCAGCATACCGGTCTTCGGCTTCCTGCAACCGCAGTCGATCTTGAGAGACGCGATCTCCCCGGGGTAGCCCCCGTTCGGGTGATGAGGGCAGTACCTGAAATCGTCGAGGAAGGCCCCCTCGGCGCCGAGGAGAGTCTCCAGCTTGCCGTTGATCTCGTCCTCCTCCTCGAAGGTGCATAAGCCTCTGGCCACTACGGGCTGATTCGTGACGACGAAGCAGAGATAGCCCTTTTCATTGCCCAGCCGGACGGCTTCCGCGGCGCCCGGAAGCAGCTCGAGGTCATCGGGCTTGGAGAGCAGCCCTACGTATTTATTCAGCGTTCCGTCCCGGTCGAAGAAAATCGCCCGTTGGGGATTGTTCAGCCTCCTCGACTCCACGAAGCCGTCGCCCAGGTCTTTGGCGACCCTGTCGAGCCGATCGAGAGTACCCATGTCCTTGACGTATTCGGTCGTGCGGTAACAGCCGACCTCTCCCGCTGCCACCAGTGGAGGCAATATATCCTTCTCGAAATCACGCTTCCCGCTTGGGACAAGTGCATCGAGGAGGCGAGGCGATATGATATAGACGCCCGCATTGACCAGGTTCCTATAATATCCGGGACGAGGAGATTTTTTCCCCAATAGCGCACTGACTTTTCCGGAGGAAGAGTCGGTCTGAATCAAATCGCTATCGAAAGGATGCGAATTGGGATGGGCCAATAGCGTAACCACTGAACGCTCTTCTTCGTGGCAGGCCTTCATTCTTCCGAGATCAAGGCAAAATACCAGATCCCCATAAACGAACAAAAAATCTTCCGCGATCCTGCCCCGGAGCTCGGCTAGCCCCCCGCCGGTGCCGAGCGGCGCGGGCTCCCGAATCGTCTCGACCTCTATCGGGGTCTTCCCGGAAGATAGGTACTCATCGACGATTTCTCCGAGATGCCCCGTGAGCATCCAGGCCTTCCGGATCCCGTTTCTCGCAAGTTCCTCGAGCTGAAGCCGCAAGATAGGCTTGGAGCCGATCGGAATGAGGCATTTCGGGATATCCCGGGTCAGGCTTCCCAGGCGCGTCCCTTTACCGCCCGCGGAGATGACAGCGTCCATCTTTCCTCCTGATTGACGCCGCCCCCGCGTTCCGATCCATACTCCAAGGCTGGTTTCGCGGAGGTGGAATTGTGAATGTTGCTTTCATCGCCCTATCGAATCACATCTACATGACGCACTCTTCCGATTTCTTTATCGACCTGCTGCGGGAACTCTTCGGACAGGTCTATGTCATGCCCCACGAACGCGCGTGGCTCGAGCTGCCCAAGAGGCATTGGGATCTCGTGGTCGTCTGGCAGCGCCGATATGCCCCCGAGGAGCTCGAGTCATTCGGGGCGGACCGGGTCGTCCTCGTGCCCATGTACGACGACTGCCCCCTCGACGAAAATTATTGGAAAGCCTATCGCGCGTTCAAAGTCTTCTGCTTCTCCTCCACGATGGAGAAGATTCTCCAATCCTATGGAATCGAGGCATGGGGCGCCCGTTACTACCCGGAGACGCCCGATTCGCGAATCGAGTGGGATGGCCTTAAGGGGTTCTTTTGGCCCCGGGTCGAGAGCATTGACTGGCCACTTGTCGAGCGGCTGACCGAAGGCACCCGCTTCGAACGCATGCATATACACGGAATTCCCGAGGGAAACATCGTCGCGACCGGAGTGGAGGTTTCCTCGTGGTTTGCGGACCAGGCCGAATACCGAGCCGCGCTCGCGCGCGCGAACGTTTTCTTCGCCTCCAGGCCCTCCGAGGGCATCGGCCTGTCGTTCATCGAGGCCTTGGCCCTAGGGCAGTGCGTGGCGGCGCCGGACGGTCCGACCATGAACGAGTACATCGCCGACGGCGTAAACGGCCTGCTCTACGATCCTCGCGCCCCAAGGCCTCTCGATTTCTCGAAAGCCAAGGACCTCGGGTTTGCCGCCCGAGAGTCCTGCATAGAAGGGCGTCGAAGCTGGCTTGCGGCGAAAGACGACATCCGCCGCTTTTTGGAGGAGCCCGCTCGCGGAGGCTACTCGCATAAGGCGCACTTCTTCATCGCCGCACGGGGCAGGCTGGTAGCCAGGCTGCGCCTGGTGCCGGGACTGGCAGCCGTCTATAAAGCCTTGCGCGACTTCCGGCGGCGGAGTTCGGGCAGGCTCCGCCGATAGGCGGCGAAAGCTCGCGGATGGAAAAAGACAGCCACGAACGCCCATGCGAGGCCGAATGCCCGATACGCCGTCGATTTGAGGCGCCTGCTCGGCGTTCGGTCGGCCGTCGTCTGGCTCTCGAAATTGGCCCAAGAATATTTCCGAGATAGCGCGAAAAGACCTGGGCCCGAAGGAGGCAGGCCGAAGAAGCTCGACCCCATCCGCGTCCGGGAACTTCCCCTCGATACAAAGCGTCCCGGGAAATTAGCCGCGACGAAGCTGCCGTAGGTTTCGTATTCGGAGAAGCCGCTGCCTCCGGCCAAGGCTTCGTCGGAGATCGAGGCAAGGGCCCGCCTGGCGAGGGCCTCGCCGGAAGGGACTTCGCTGCCGATGATCCGGTCGATCAGAGCGAGGGCTATCTCTTTTTCGAGCATCATATGGTCCGAGATGAACGAGTAGTCGACCTGACGCTCGATCCCGATCATGGTCTTCATAGTCTCGAAATAGGGAGCGTGCAAGTCCGGAGCCACGTCGAACACTACCCGCCCATCGGAGTCGAAAAAAGACATCTCGCGAAGCGGTAGCGTGTCCGCGTCCCATACGAGATAGTGATCGGCGGCCTCTGGCCGCGCCGCGTAGGCGAAAATGGCCAACTGCTTGAAGTACCAGCCGGCTCTGCCGGCATCCGAGCCTCGAGAGCGCAGTAGATCCCTGACTAGAGCGACGGTCAGGCCCTCGAGTATTCCATCCTCGTTCAGCGAAAGGTCGCCCTCGCGGGGGATTCCCTCACGCTCGAGGCTGCGCAGGCAAGCCGCAGGCGCGATGAAGACCGTGCGCTGAGGAGCCAGGTAGCGGCGCAGCAAGGGCATCCCAAAGACCAACTTCTCGACGTCCCGCTCGATAGTGAGGATCAAAAGATCGAAATCCCGGGTCATTTCCCCTCCCGTATGGCTTTCCGCTGTCCTTCGATCCTCTGCCTCCAATAGTCCATGCGGATATAGGGGCACGCGGCTATCTTCGGCTGTAGACGCGCATAGGCGAGATGCAGGAACTCTTCGTTCCAGTCCGTCACTTCCCGCCAATCGTCGACCGTCAAGGCGGGAAGCTCGGGGAAAGCGTCGAAGAAAGGCGCACGCTTCACCACGGGCAGGGCGTCGAGATAAAGGGCCTCCCAGGTGCGGTGGCAGTCGAAACCGTTGCCAGGGGGCGAGGCCACGAAAGCATAGCTCGCCAGGGCCCTTCTGTATTCGGGGCTGATAGTCCATTGCGGTCCGTCCGCGAGAGAGCTGCCTTTGAGCGCTTCGAGGGCCGCGCCCCGTTCGCCAGGGTTAGTCCCGACCGAGAAGGCGTAGAGGATTCGATACTTCTTAGGCGGCATGGCGGCCCTCAGGCGATCGAAGTCCCGCGTTACTCCGTTGGTGTGCAGGCAGCGGTTCTCAAGGCCTATGGGTATGGCCTCGACCTTAGGGTGCTTCGCCAGGAGATTCTGCGCGTACCAGCGCCCTATTCGCTCGTCGTCGGCGAAGCGGACGAGTCGATCGTCCACGCAGTGGTCGCTGTTGTGGGAGACGAGAATGAAGCGGGATTTGATCCGAGGCAGATCGCTCTCGAGGAAGCGTGGGATCAGGTCTGTCTTCACGAAGACGATGTCGCCCTCGGCGACTGATGCCGGGTCGAAGTGCCCTCGTTCCTCGAGCCTGCGATCGGCCAGGGAACGGAAGGAATCCCCGCTCACGTAGGGATCGCTCGAAGGATGGAGCCAGAAGGCCTCGCAAACGGAGCGCACGGCCCGCCGCTCCACCCTGAACGCGAATTCTTTGTACGTCATCGCATGAGCCCCCGTTTTTTGAGCGCGCGTCGCAGCGCCTTGCCCGGCCGCGTGAACATGAAAAACCCGTATGCCAACATCAAGAGCAGATTGTGCCGCCTGAACTCAGGCCTCGTCTTCCCGTCCAGGGTGGTGCTGCCGAACGATACGCGCTGACGGACCAGCGTAAGCGTGGGAGTAATCCCGCGGAACCGGACGAGCCCTTCGTACATATACCAATTGTCCGCCGGCAGGTGCGCAGGGACATTTACGCCTTGCATCCTGCGCGCGGCCTCATTGGTCACGACATAACCGGCGGCCTGCGCTACGGAACCGAGCGTGACGAAGATCGGCGCCGCGATCCGGTACCTGCCCACGAGTACCTGCGACGAAAAAGGCCATACGTAATCGCAGCGCTCGAGGAATACGACATCACCTTGCGCGAGGACTCCCTCTTCCAGCTTGCGCAGAACCAATGGAACGTCCTCGTGCAGAGTCGCGTCGTCCTCTAGGATAAAGGCCCAGGGAAGGTCCTGCGAGACGATCTTATCGTAGACTGCGGCATGGCTCAGGGCGCAGCCGACCTCGCCGACCCTGAGCTCGCGGCTTATCTCCCGTTTGCTCCGCTCGGGGTCGTTCCAACGGGGGTCGTCGCATCGCTCCGAGCCCACAATTGCATCGAGGAACTCGTACTCGAGCCCCAGCCGGTTTAGCTGCTCGGACACGAAGGAGCGGCGCTCGGGATTGCTTTTCAGGTTTATGACGAAAGCCTTCATGCTTTGACTTGTATCCTTGCAAAACTGCTGTTAGACTTTATATATGCAGACTTATATCGATAGATCCATAACCGGCGATATCGATTAGTCTGCATCGACGAAATACAACTTGTTCCGGAGCTTTTCCCCATAATGCGCTCAGAAATCGATAGAGACAGAAGAGCTGGGCGATTTCTCATCCTGGGTTCGGCCTCCCGCGCACTGTTGAACCAGAGCGCCGAAAGTCTCGCCGGCAGGATCGGATACAGAGAATTGACGCCGTTCCTGCCCACGGAGTATCTGCCAGGCTCTCCGCCTTCACTCCTCGAAGCGATTTCGCGAGGGGGATTCCCCGAATCAGCCCTGGCCGCGAAGAGCGAGAGCAGTCTCAGATGGCGTGAAAGCTTCCTTAAAACCATCGTCGAACGGGACTTGCCGATGCTTGGATCGAGGATCGCCTCTGTAGCTATGGAAAGATTCCTCAGCATGTGCGCGCATCTGCAAGCCCAGGTACTCAACGCGGCCAAGCTCGG
>Ga0326727_10011402_pt1 | contig 20705 bp, 18 predicted proteins | sample MB2enrmetagenome_FD_207643 | JGI IMG/M metagenome (GOLD analysis project Ga0326727, IMG submission 207643) | Lab enriched peat soil microbial communities from McLean, Ithaca, NY, United States - MB29MY | ecosystem: Environmental > Terrestrial > Soil > Wetlands > Peat | place: USA: New York...
GATCGACGTGATTCGTGGTGATAAGCATGAGAGTCAGAGCTTTGCAGGTCAACAGGTCCATCAATAGGCGGCAGCACATGAGAAGCGTGAAGACCAGCAAGGGATATTACGCATTATTTGTATGCATCACTCTGTCGATGATATTGACAGGCGCGGTGCTGTGGGCTGAACCGGCCCATAAGCCCACGCTGGGGCAGGAGCCTCAAGCACCGGGCGAAGCCGAGACCCTGCACGTGTTGGTGGGGCGGTCGCTGGTGATAAGTTCGCCGGCGCGCATCAAGCGTATCTCCGTGGCGGACCCCACTATTGTCGATGCGTTGGCGGTTAGCCCTAACCAGATCCTGATCAACGGCAAGTCGCCGGGCGCCGTTTCGCTGGTGTTGTGGGACGAGACGGGTCAAAGCCAGGAGTTCGACGTCAACGTTGATCTCGACGTCCGGGGCTTAGCAGATCAATTCCGCGAAGCCTTCCCCGACCAGCCCATTAAGGTAGAGGTGCAGAAGGATGTAGTGGTGCTCTCGGGACCGGTGGCGTCGAAGGAGGTGGCCGACAAGATGCTCGAGATGGCCAAGGTGGCGTCGGCCAAGACGGTGAGTCTGCTCGCGGTGCCGCCGCCCGTTGCGCCGGGCGAGGTCTTACTGCAAGTGAAGTTCGCGGACGTGAACCGCTCGGCGCTCAGTCAACTCGGCGCCAACCTGATCTTGCCGACCGGGAAAATGATCGGCTCCGTTTCCACGCAGCAGTTTGGGCAGCCGTCGCTCAGTGGCGGCATCTTGCCCACACCTGGGGCCGGCACCGCAGTTTCCACCTCTTCCGGCGCCACGACATTCACCTCGGCGGGGTTCACTTTGAGCAATCTGCTCAACATCTTCTTATATAACCCGCAATTAAACCTGGCTGCCACTATCGAAGCGCTACAACAGAGGAACCTGCTCGAGATCCTGGCTGAGCCTAATCTTCTGACCGAAAGCGGGAAGGAAGCGAGCTTCGTATCCGGCGGCGAGTTTCCGTTTCCGGTTGTGCAAGGGGGCGGCGCCGGGACCGTGCCCACGGTCACCATCCAGTTCAGGGAATTCGGCGTAAGGCTCTATTTCACGCCGATCATCACTTCCGAGGGCGCCATTCATCTGAAGGTCCGGCCGGAGGTAAGTTCACTTGACTATTCAAATGCCCTTACCTTTTCCGGCTACACGATTCCGGCCCTCTCTACGCGGCGCGTCGAATCCGAGATGCTACTCAGAGATGGGCAGAGTTTTGCCATCGCAGGATTGGTGGACAATCGGGTAACGGAGGTCGCCAGCAAGATCCCGGGGCTGAGTGAGATACCCATACTGGGTAAGTTCTTTCAGAGCCGTTCCTTGGAGAAGTCACGCGACGAGCTGCTGGTTCTGGTGACGCCACGGATTGTGAAGCCACTGCAATCCACCCAGGTGCCCGCTCCTCCGTATTTCCCCTTGCCTCTAATGCCGCCGCTGACAGGAGATAAAGCGGCGCCGGCGGCGAGTGGGCCGACGTCGCCGCGGATGAAATAAAGAGTAGCGTTGGTTTATCAAGACAGGTCGAGGTGTGTGGGATGTTGACAGCATCGGTGGCCAGCGTCGTGCCCAAGAACGGGAGCTATTTGCGGGCCTGCCTGGAACAAACAGGGTTGGTGAAGACCATCGCCGAATGGGGGATCGAACCCAACAGGCATCCGGCTCCGGGAGAGTCGGTGCCCGACGTGGTGATCATCGACCTCACGCGCGAATTGGAACCCTGTTTCGACTTCGCCGCCCACTTGCGCCGCCTGCGCGCCTCCGTCTGCTTGGTTGGTTACTCTCCGGTGCAGAACCCCAGCCCCGGATTGTTGATCCAGGCCATGCGCAGCGGCATGCAAGAGTTTCTCAGCCATCCTATCGAAGCTAGTTGGCTACGCGAAATCCTGCAACGGCACATCCAGCAGCGAGGTCCGGAAGTCAAGACGGAGGCTGCCGAGAAAGCGATCGCGGTGCTGGGCGCCAAGGGCGGAGTCGGCACTACTACCGTAGCCGTTAACTTGGCGGTGCAACTAGCTGCCATTGCCGGCAAACGCGCGCTCCTGCTTGACCTTGCGCGGCCCCTGGGCCTCGTCTCACTTTTGCTGGATCTGCAGCCGCGCTTCTCAATTCGAGCCGCCATCGAAAACCTGGAGCGCCTGGACAGCTACCTTTTGGCAGGCCTCCTCACGCGTCACAAGAGTGGCCTGGAGGTGCTGGGAGGGGTCACGGACCCTGACGAGTGGCAGCATGTTCCGATTACCACGCTGCCTCGTGTAGTGAACGTAGCTCAGAACTGTTGCGATTTCCTGGTCATGGACATGGGTTCGGTATACACCTCGGAGTGGAAGCCCGTCCTGCAACTGGCGCGCACGGTTCTGGTGGTGACGCAGGCCGACGTCCCCGGGCTCTGGGCGCTCGAGCGCCATCTTTCTGCCTTGGCCTCCTTTGGTCTCGATGCCACGAAGCTCCAGATCATCATTAATCGCTGGCATCGGCCTGATGAAGAAGCCTTGAAGGCCTTCGAGAAGAAGGCCAAGCGTCCAATTTTCGCGCGCATCCCTAACGATTTTCGCCGCGTGAGTATGGCAGTGAATCTGGGGGCGCCTTTGTCGTGGGACCACAACGATCCCCTAGTGTCAAAATTTCGCCAAATGGCTTCTCAGTTGGTCGGCGTTCCTCTCGAGGTCGAGGCGAAGCGCGGCTCATTGTTCAACTTTTTTAGCTCCAGTTCGGCGAGGTGATGATCTGTGGCGACAACAATTGGAGTACGCTCCGACTTCAACTCGGTTAAGTTAGCCATCCACCGCAAGCTGATCCAGCGCATGGATCTGGACCATGTTGTGCAACTGGGTCGCGAGGGGGTGCGAAAGGAAGTTGCCGAGATCGTCGAGAAACTGGCCGCCGAAGAAAACACCCCCATGACCTTTCAGGAGAGGGAACGGCTCTCTTTGGAAGTGCTTGACGAGGTCTTCGGCCTGGGGCCGCTCGAGCCGTTGCTGCACGACCATACCATCTCTGACATTCTCGTAAACACGTACGACAGCGTCTATATCGAGCGTAACGGGCTTCTGGAGCGAACCACGATTCAGTTTCGTGACGACGCCCACCTGATGTCCATCATCGACCGCATTATTTCGGCGGTAGGACGCCGAGTGGACGAATCCTCGCCCATGGTGGACGCTCGCCTCCAAGATGGCTCCCGCGTCAACGCTATCATTCCCCCTCTTGCCATTGATGGGCCCATCCTCTCCATTCGCCGTTTTGGGAGGGATCCACTGACTGCTGACGAACTTCTCCAGAATCACACCTTGACCGCTCCCATGCTGGAGCTGCTTCGCGGCTGCGTGTATGGGCGCATGAATGTCTTGATTTCGGGCGGCACGGGCGCCGGCAAGACAACCCTGCTGAACGTCCTCTCGTCGTTCATCTCCAATCGCGAACGCATTATCACCATCGAGGACGCCGCCGAACTGCAACTTCACCAGGAGCACGTCGTGCGCTTGGAGACGCGCCCCCCCAACGTGGAAGGAAAAGGGGCTGTACGGCAGCGCCAGTTGGTGATCAACTCGCTGCGTATGCGGCCCGATCGCATTGTGGTCGGCGAGGTGCGCGGCGACGAAGCCTTGGACATGCTTCAGGCCATGAACACGGGCCACGACGGGTCTCTCACCACCATCCACGCCAACGCCCCTCGCGACGCCCTGACACGCTTGGAAACCATGGTGGCGATGGCCAATTTGAATATTCCCGAGAGCGCCATTCGTCGGCAGGTGGCTTCGGCGCTTGACTTGATCATCCAGGTGTCTCGCCTCAGCGATGGCACGCGCAAGATTACCAACATCTCGGAAGTCGTGGGCATGGAAGGTGAAGTCGTGACCATGCAGGACATCTTCGACTTCCGAAAGACAGGTATTGGGGAGAAAGGCGAAGTGCTGGGCGAGTTTCTCCCCACCGGCATACGTCCCAGACTCTCCGAGCGTTTGCTGGCCGCAGGAATTCGATTGCCGATGGGTATGTTCGATCGTCCTGGAGGCTATTGAGGGACCAAGCATGGAACTAGGTTTAGCAGTCCTGACCTTCGCAATCGTGGCTCTTATTCTGCTTCTGGGCTTCGGGCTGGCCAGCGGAGGGCGCAAGAACGTGATCGGACGCCGCCTGGAGGCTATCGATCGTGGGGTCGGGCGTGGTTCCGGCTCCGCCTCGCCTCAATTGAAGTTGCTTCGCGACGAAGTCCTAAGCAGCATGCCGAAGTTCAACCGCTTGCTTCTGCGCGCTTCCTGGGCGGGACGGCTGCGCCGCTTCACGGCCCAAGCCGGGCTTAACATCTTGCCCGGTAAGCTGATTCTGTGGAGTTTGGTGCTAGGCGTGGGCCTCTACGTTATAGTGCCGTACTTCTATTCCAATCAGGTTGTTGCCATTATTGCCGCTGCGTTCGGAGCTGTGGCTCCTACCGTCTATGTCGGTTTCAAGCGCGCCCGTCGCCTCCAGGCGTTTGAGAAGACTTTTCCTGAGGCAGTCGATTTGCTCGGTCGAGCCGTTCGCGCCGGTCACGCGTTTACTACGGGCCTGGAGATGGTAACGACGGAACTGCCCGAGCCTGTAGCAGGCGAGTTCAAGCTCGTCTTTGACGAACAAAGCTTCGGCCTGCCTTTGCGAGACGCTTTGACGAACCTGGCTGAGCGAGTGCCGATTGTTGATGTCCGGTTTTTCGTTACGGCACTCCTGATTCACAAGGAAACCGGCGGCAATCTGGCAGCAATCCTGGACGACTTGGCGAGCGTGATCCGGGACCGCTTCAGGCTGCTGCGTGAGGTGAGGGTTCGCACGGCCCAGGGGCGCTTGACTGCGGGCATCCTCATCGCATTGCCCCCAGCCATGATTTTGCTCATGCGGGCGATCAATCCCGATTACGTGAACGTCCTGTTTACAGACCCGATCGGTCCCTACATGCTTGGAGGGGCAGCGCTCTTGCAGGTTGTGGGTTCCATCATACTCTGGAAGGTCGTGAACATCCATGTGTAAGGCTCGAGGGAAGACAAGCATATGATCTTGGCGACGAGTGTTGTGGCGTTTGTAGCAGTGGTGCTGATTGTGCTGGCGCTGGCGTACGGTCTTTCCGGTGAGAATCTGCCCGCTGCCGAGCGCCTCACCCGGCTCTGGCAACCGCCCTCCTCGGAGAAGCTTGGCTTCCGGGAAAAGCAACAACAGAAGGTCGCCCAGGTGCTGGGTAATGTGGGCAAATTGATTCCCTCCTCGAGCAAGCAGCTTCCGCACACTCAGCGCATGATGGCGCGGGCCGGCTACCGCCGTCCGGAAGCCATCATGGCCATGCAGGGCGCCAAGGTGCTTGTGCCCCTGATGTTGCTGGCCTTGGTTTATTTCACCGGCGTTTACAAGCAAGCTCCCATCTTTATCTTTGCCATTGCCGCGGTTGGGGGGTATCTGCTGCCCGAGTTCTGGTTGACCTCACGGGTTCGCAGACGCCAACAACAACTGCGCCTGTCCTTACCGGATTGCCTCGATCTGCTGGTGGTGTGCGTGGAGGCGGGACTTGCCCTCGATCAGTCGTTCATGCGCGTCACCCAGGAACTGCGAATCGTGCATCCGCAACTCTGCGAGGAATTGGATCTGGTCAACGCCGAGATTCGCATTGGAAGAACTCGCATCGAAGCCTTGCGCGAGCTGTCCAACCGGACCGGCGTGGAAGACATCAAGTCGCTGGTCGCCATGTTGGTTCAGACCGACCGTTTCGGCACCAGCATTGCTCAGTCGCTGCGCGTGCATTCGGACGAGTTGCGCACCAAGCGGCGCCAGCGGGCGGAAGAAATGGCCGCCAAGGCCACCGTCAAGATGATTCCGCCGTTGGTGTTTTTCATCTTCCCGGCGTTGTTTGTGGTGATTCTTGGCCCTGCCGTGATCAGCTTGTATCGGCACTTCTTATGAACGAAGGCTTGTCTGTTGCACCGAGGCAGAATGAAAGCACGAAGTCAAATTCAGAGGAGGAGTAAGTAATGGACATAACTACGATTCGAATTATCGCCGGACTCGGCGCGGTGATTGTTCTGTTTATCATTATCTGGAGGCGCCGGAAAAAGGCGTCAGAGTAAAGGTCACGAGCAACTTCCGAACGAAAGGCGTAGCTTACGAAGGTGAGCCTGCGGCAGACGGCCATGGCGACTCAAAACTCCAACCGCTATTATGTTTACAACACGACGCGTGAGACCTTTGTCGCCACGGAAGCCAAGCTGGCGGATGGGTACTTTAGCCGGCTGGTCGGCTTGCTGGGAAAGACCCGGCGCTGGGCTCGTCCCGGCCAGGGTCTCTGGATTATCCCCTCCCACGGTGTGCACACCATCGGAATGCTGTTCGCTATCGATCTGGTTTTCCTCGGCCGTGACGGGCTCGTGGTCCATACTGAGGAATATGTGCGTCCCTTCCGCATCTCGAGAGTCACTCTCAAGGCCCAGAGCGTGCTCGAACTTCCCCCTTACACCGTCTTTCGAAGTGGAACCCAGGTGGGTGACCGGCTGGAGATCGGGCGCGTGGGCGAACGGGCGGGCATCGCCATGGACGACCGAGCGCCGGCGCGATAACGCCACCCGGCGCAGAAGTCGCGCGATCGGCTGGGGAGTGGAAGTGTGACCGTACGTACCTGAACTGCGGCGGGCAGGCCGCGAGCAGTCCGTACGCCGCGGCGCGGGAGGGAGGGGTCGTTTGCTGGTCCCGGGCAAGCGTACCGGACGGGCAGCTGGGCCTAGCGTTCGGCTGCTTTCCAGACCAGCAGCTCGAGTTAGAAGACTGGGGAGTATGGAAGAGGGATATTATGGGTGCAGCGCAATTCCACCAACGGGATCGGGAAGCACCGACAGGCGTGTTGGGCAACGAGACCCTCTCGGACGTGCAAGAGTCCGACACGCTGCGGGCCCGGATCGCGACTGAGCTGAGAACGGTCGAACGGCTGCAACGCATCGCGCGTCCCGTGGTTTTGATCGTCTTCGCTTTGCTGGGGCTGCTGGTTGTTTTGCAGCTCTATACCTGGACGCGACTTGAACAGTTGACGACTCTGAGCCAACAGCGCAATGAGCGCGTGACAGCGGCTCAAGCCGCGCTGCAGGAGGCCATCGAAAAGCAACGGATGGCTCCAAGTCGGACCGTTCAGCAACCTGTTTCCGAGCGACACACTTCCCCGAAGGCTGATTTGCCAGCGAGAGAAAACGGGGATCATGGAAAAGCCTCCCCTGCCCATGCGCGAGCAAAACTCAGCAAAGCAAACAACGCTCCTCAACTTGAACGACGGGCCGAGGCGAGCCCCGGCACTGACCAGTCGGTTCCCGAGCAACAGCGAACGGTGGCGGCTGGGCAGATGCCCTCTCGGGCTATTTCGGCGACGGGCCAGAACTCCACAATCGTTTACCAGAGCCCTGCGGTAAACCGCTCCAGTAATCACCAGGAGACCTCTGCGCTGCCCTCCTCTCAGGCTCTCCTCGCCCACCCGGGAGCTGAGTCGGGACCGATTGAGCAGCGCGATGGCGGGGAATCCTCGGGCGTGAGGCTCAGCCAGGCTGACACGGTCATCGCCCGCGACCACAACGATATCGAAAGGCTGCGCAAGGTCGGCAAACGTGACTACGTTGAGTTTACGCTCGTTCGCTCCGGCAGCCGCCAGGAGGTAGCTCCGGACATCAGCTTGCAGTTGAGAAAAGTCGATTCAAAAAGGCTGCGTTGCGCCTTAAGTGTTTATTCGGAAGGCTATGAGTTTCCCACCGACTTGGGCATCAACGAGCCCGTCGTGTTTCCGGTCCGAGCCATGTGGGAATCCGTGGAATTGGTTATCAACAAAGTGGGGAAGGACACCGTCGGCGGTTATCTCACTGCCCGCAAGGGCGTGTTGATGGCGAGGTGAAGCTTGAGGCGCCAGATCTATCACAGCCTCAGCGCGGTCTCCATTCTCGCTAGAGGACGAAGAATTCATGAGCTCACGTTACCGGCTATTCTTCTTCCCGATCGTGTTGTTGGTTGTATCGGTCCTGGTTGTCTCTCATGGCCTGAATCTGCCCTTCCTCGCCGGGCTGCTTCAACCAACTCCCAAGGCCGCGACAGAGAAATCTTCGATCAAGATCTGGGCGAACAAGCGATCGGGACTCTATTACTGCCCGGATAGCAAAATGTACGGGAAGCTCACTCCTGGTGTTTATATGTCGCAAGGCGAGGCAATACAAGGTGGGTACCAACCGGCCGCGAGCGAAGCCTGCCACTAGCGGTAGCAGCGGCGAGTCGAGCGGTGCCGAGGCAAATCCGGCGCTGAGGCCGGCGGGACCGCGGAACGGCTGGAAGCATCAACGCGGATCGTGTGAGGAAGTAAAGTACGAGGTGCGAGCATGGGGACGGATGTCCTGAATAACATGGCTGCGGCGAGTACGGAAACGGCCTCCGCCAGTCCGAGTCTCGAGGCGCCACGGAGCATTAAAGACCTGGGGGTGAGGAAAAGCCTTGTGCAAAACCTCGCCTTGAAAATTCTGTATTTGCAGGGCGAGCTTCTCCTGGTGCACCTGGCCGAGCAAATGCGGGTTAGCTTGGCCATCGTGAGCGAGGTCTTCGAGCTTTTGCGCAAGGAGCAACTCTGCGAAGTCAAAGGAATGGTGGGGGGTGTCCACCGCGTCACGTCAACCACGCTCGGCAACGCTCGGGCGCACGAATTACTGGGGCTCAGCCACTATGCGGGACCGGTTCCCGTTTCGCTCGACGACTACACGCGGCAGGTGCGGGCGCAGAGTATCCGGGGCACAGGTTTCCCGCACGAGACCATCGAGAAGGCTTTCGGCCACCTCGTCCTCCAGCCTGCGACGGTGAATCAGCTTGGCACCGCGATTACTTCCGGGCGATCCATGATTTTGCACGGTCCCTCGGGCGTAGGCAAGACCGTCATAGCCGAAACTCTTGCCGGCATTTATCGGGACTACGTGTGGATTCCTTATGCCGTCGAGGCGGGCAACCAAATCATCACCCTCTATGATTCCCACCTGCATGAGGCGAGCCTCGACCCCTCCGGGGACCAGACGGACAGACGGTGGGTTCGCTGCCGCCGGCCGCAGATTTTCGCTGGCGCCGAATTGAAGCTGGAGGCGTTGGACCTGCAATTCAATCCCGTTGGCAGGTATCACTCCGCTTCCCTGCAGATGAAGGCTAACAACGGCGTTCTGGTGATTGACGATTTCGGCCGGCAACAGGCACGCTTGGAAGAGCTGTTGAATCGTTGGTTAGTGCCGCTCGAACATGACATCGATTTCCTCAATCTATTCGGCGGCGGAAGGTTCATTGTCCCGTTCGACGTGTTCGTAGTGTTCGCCTCGAGCTTCGACCCTGCTAAGTTTGCGGACGAGGCATTTCTGAGGCGCATTCACACCAAGACGAAGCTGAACTACGCCACGTCCGCAGAGTTTCACGAGATTTTTCGGCGGGTGTGTGCTGAATCTGACCTCACGTACGACGCGGCGGTTGTGGACGAGCTTATTGCTTCCCTCGAAAAGGGTGGGCGTTCGCTCCGGCCATGCGACCCGGGCGAAATTATTCAGCAGATCCGCTGGGCAGCCGGGTACGAAGGCAAGCCGCCGCGTCTCGATTCCTCCTCGGTCGCGCAGGCTTGCCGTAACTATTTCTTCTCGACCTAGGCAAGCTTGGCGGTATGTCGTTGGGGTGTTTAAGGAGTTCGTCGGAGCCCAAGAAGCTGGAGAGTAACATGCGAGTTCGATCATGGCATTCGAGGCCCTTCATATTAAGAAATCTGAGTGTCGCGGGTGGGTGCCTCCTCGCGGTGGCGCTATTGCTGCCTTCGAGGCAACAGGCTGCCCCGGTCGACAGCGAGGCACAACGCTCACCGCAAGCGACAGCAAAGACTGCGAACCACCAGCCCTCACAGGCGGAGCAGGCGCATGCCATCCAGGCATACGGCAAACTGCCCCTTAGTTTTGAAGCCAACCGGGGACAGACTGATCGTCGCGTCCGCTTTCTTTCGCACGGCGGCGGTTATTCCCTCTTCCTTACGCCTGGAGAGGCTGTGCTGGACCTGCAAACGGGGTGGACTCAGAAACCGGGGCCGAAGGCTCAGGGCTTGCAGCCCTTCGTCGGAGGTAAGAAACTCGCGCCGCCGGCAATCTTGCGTATGCAGTTGGTCGGTAACAACGCCAAGGCCGGCATGGTGGGCCTGGACGAGTTGCCGGGCAAGAGCAACTATCTCATCGGTAACGATCCTGCCAACTGGCGCACTGACGTTCCCAATTACCGCAAAGTGACTGAGGACGGAGTTTATCCTGGAATCAACCTTGTTTATTACGGAACCCAGCGCCAGCTCGAATATGATTTCGTCGTTGAGCCCGGGGCCGACCCGCGCGCCATCCGCCTTGCATTTCAGGGTGCGGACCACTTGAGAATCGACTCGCAAGGTAACCTGATCGTGAGCGTCAAGGGTGGCGAAGTGTCATTCCTGAGGCCGATCGCCTACCAAACCGCGCTTGACGGCGCCAAACAGCCCGTTGCTGCCCGTTACTCGATTAAGGGCAGACGCAATGTGGAATTCGAGCTAGGCAAGCACGACCCAAGCCGGTCGCTCATCATTGACCCGACGCTGGCATACTCCACTTACCTCGGCGGCAGCAGCATTGACGGCGCCAATGCCATTGCGGTGGCGCCGGACGGCACCGCCTTTATCGCCGGCGGGACTTTCTCCAGCGACTTTCCCACCTCCCATCCCCTTCAACCTAATGCCGGGGGGCCGACGGACTTTCCACAGGATGGGTTCGTAGCAAAGATCAGCGCCGACGGATCCCAGCTTCTGTATTCGACCTACCTGGGCGGCTCGGGCACGGACATCGCTTACGGTGTGGCGGTGGATACCTTGGGCCAAGCCTATGTTGTCGGCACCACAGATTCGACAAACTTCCCCGTGGGCGGGAATAGCATTAACAGTCTTTGCGGGGCCGACGGGAAATGCGGAGCTACGTGGAATCCGCAAGGTTACATTGTCTACAACGGTTTCATCAGCAAACTGAATGTGGCGGGATCCGGACTTGTCTATTCGAGCTACGTTGGATACTACGAGAATGTCTCCTGCCTTGCTGTGACCGTCGACAACGCTGAGAATGCCTATATCACCGGCGAAGTCGGTCCGAACATACAGGAAACGGTCCCCCTCGTGCCACCCGAGACTCCTCCGCCACTGTTCCCCATCGTCGGCGGTTTCGAGACCACGCATAGCAACAGCGGCTCAGCGTTCGGCGGCACCGACACGAACGCTTTTGTCATGAAGATCGACTCCTCCGGCTCGGACATCCTGTATTCAAGCTACTTGGGTGGTAGCAACGAAGACGTCGGATACGCCATCGCAGTCGATACTCTCGCCAATGCCTACCTCACTGGCGTCACCTATTCCACCGACTTTCCGACTTCCAATGCGCTGGGAACCAGCTACGTGGGAGCTGGCGATGCGTTCCTGGCGAAAGTGAACACCGACATGACGGGAGCCGCCTCCCTCGTTTATTCCTCCTATTTAGGCGGCTCTGGGCTTGACCAAGGCAACGGCGTTACCGTCGACTCCAGCGGCAGCGTCTACGTCGCCGGGCTTACGACCTCCACAAAGAGCACCCTCGACGTTAGTGTTCCCAACAGCGCTTCTCAAACGGATTGTAACTCCGGTTCGGCTCCGTGTCTGGGCAATGCTTTTGTCGCGAAGTTTACGCTGGGCGCCACGCCCGCCCTCGATTACTTCACTTATCTGGGTGGCGGCGTCGCTACCTCCGCGACCAGTATCGCAGTCGACTCGGCTGACGATGTCTACCTGGCGGGCTCTACCGCCGGCGACCTCCCCACCACCCCCAATGGCTTCCAGACTAACTACGGTGGTGGCGATGCCGACGCTTTCGTTGCTGAGCTAAATCCCTCCGCTTCGGCGTTGGTATATTTGACTTACCTGGGCGGCAGCAACACCGATGCCGCAACGGGCATCGCCCTCAACCTGGCCAATCCTTCCTCTTGCCTGGTACTGAGTGGAAACACAATCTGCCCCGCTTACGTCGCTGGCCAAACCTGCTCGTTCGACTTCCCGCTGGCGAATCCGCTCCAGTCGAGTTATGGCGGCAACTGCGATGCCTTCATTGCAGAGGTCAGCGTCTTGCAGGGAATTGCTGTCAATCCTTCCGGCCTCCAGTTCCCGACCCAGAGCATAGGCTCCACTAGCCCGGCGCAGACCGTCACGCTGACTAATGGTGAAACCTCACAGACGATAAGCAGCATTACCATCATCGGAAACAATCCCGGGGATTTCACCCCAACCCCCACTTGTCCCCTTGCGCCGTCGACTTTTGGCGCTTCGGCCACATGTACGATTTCCGTGACCTTTACGCCCACCGCAGTGGGGATCCGCAAGGCCGAGATTCAAATTACAGACAGCGCCCCCGGCAGTCCGCAAATTGTTACACTGGTCGGCAGCACCTCAACAGTTGGTGTTTCCGCCTCCAATCTGGCCTTTGGAAGTCAGCAAGTCGGCGTGGCGAGCACTTCCAAGGCCGTCACAGTAACAAACAATGGGACGACCGCCTTAACGATTTCGGGCGTTAATACCAGTGGCGCATTCGCTCAGACCAATGATTGCACCACAGCCCCGCTCCAGCCTACCACCAACTGCGTGATTAACGTCACATTTACTCCCACGGCGCCGGGTTCCAGCGTGGGGGCCCTGACCATCACTGACAATGCCGCGGGCAGCCCCCAGGTAGCCCTGTTGACCGGTACCGGAGTCGCCGCGCCTGCGGTCGTCCTCTCCACCGTCACTCTTACCTTCCCTCCCCAGGTGGTAGGAACAACTAGTACTGCGCAATCCGTCAGCATGTCGAACACCGGCGGCTCGCCTCTGATCATCAGCAGCGTCGCTACCACCGGTGACTTTGCAGAGACCAATTCCTGTGGCTCCAGCCTTGCTGCCGGGAGTAAGTGCACCATCAGCGTCACCTTCTCACCGACCGCCAATGGCAACCGGTACGGGACTGTGACCATTACCGACAACGCCCCGAACAGCCCGCAGACAATTACTGTGAGTGGGACGGGGGGCCCGGCTCCATCGGTAACTCTCTCACCTTCCACTCTGGCTTTCGCGGCCCAAACCGTCACCACGACGAGCGCGCCCCAGCAGGTAACGCTGACCAACACGGGCGCAGCGGCGCTGGATATCACGTCGATCGTAGCCAGCGCCAACTTCGCGGAAACGAACAACTGCGGAGTCGCCCTCGCAGTTGGAGCGAACTGCATCATCAACGTCACGTTCAGCCCCTTGGCAGCGGGGCCTATCAACGGCGCCATCGCAGTGACGGATAACGCGCCCAACAGCCCTCAAGATGTCACCCTCTCAGGCACCGGACAACTGGGTGCCGTGGTGGTTCTCTCGCCCCCAACACTTACCTTTACCGGCACGCCGGTTGGGTCCACCAGTTTGCCGCAAAGCGTCACGCTCAGTAACACCGGGAGCGCCGCGCTGAACATAACTGGCGTGACTGTCAGTGGGGACTTCGCCCAGACCAACAACTGCGGGGTTACGGTGCCGGCAGGGCTCTCCTGCACCATCAACGTAACCTTCACGCCAACGACGAGCGGCAACCGCTACGGCACTGTCACCATCTCGGACAACGCTGTCAACTCGCCTCAGACCATTCTGATGGCCGGTAACAGCACTGCCGCCCCAGCGGTAGCTTTCCTGCCCTCGAGTCTGACCTTTGTCAGCCAGATCATCGATACTACCAGCGCTCCCCAGAATGCCGTCCTGACGAACACCGGTGGCGCGGCCCTCACTATCACTAGCATTGTAGCGAGCGGTGACTTTGCCCAAACCAATAATTGTGGCTCGACTCTGGCGAGCGGAGCCAGTTGCACCATCTCCGTCACCTTTACCCCCACCGCGCCGGGGCCGCGTGCGGGCGCCGTCGCGGTCACGGACAGCGCCGCCGGCAGCCCTCAGACGCTTCCTCTGAGCGGTAACGGAGGTCAGGCCCCGATCGTCACTTTGACGCCAACCAGTTTGACTTTTGTGGGACAGGTCCTTGGAGGCACCAGCGCGGCCCAGGTGGTAACCCTTTCAAACACGGGCAGCGCAGCATTGAGCATTTCGTCCATCACCGTCAGCGGGGACTTCGCCCAGCTCAATACCTGTGGCTCTAGCGTCGCGCCCGGGTTCTCGTGCAAGATATCCGTTAGCTTCACCCCCACGGCACTCGGCAATCGCTATGGTTCACTAACAATTACGGACAACGCGTCAAACAGCCCACAGACCGTCATACTTTCCGGCACCGGCTTGGCCGCTCCGGTCGTCACCTTATCGACCTCGAGCTTGACTTTTGCCAGTCAGTCTATAGGAACGACCAGCGCCCCCCAAGCCGTCACTATGACCAATACCGGTTCTGGCGCTTTAACCATCACGAGCATTGTCACCACCGGGGACTTTGCGCAAATCAACACCTGCGGGACGAGCTTGGCGGCGGGAGCGACTTGCACCATCAATGTCACGTTTACGCCCGCGGCGGCAGGCAGCCTAACCGGCACCCTGACGATCACTGACAACGCGTTGAGCAGCCCGCAAATAGTGAGCCTGGGCGGAAGCGGATCGGATTTTTCAGTTGCTGTCTCTCCGGCTTCGGCCTCGGTCGTCGCCGGAAACTCGGTTAGCTATACACTGACCGTGACGCCGTCTTTCGGTTTCAGTGCCAGGGTTAATCTGAGTTGTGGTCCCGCGCCGACCAACGCAACCTGCTCAGTATCACCCTCCTATGTAACCCCCGACGGAACGAATCCTATTACCGCTACTGCAACCGTGACGACCGAGGTTCGCTCCCTGACGCCGCCACGATCGGGGCCGCGCCTGAATCTGCCTCGCCTCGTTACGCAATTCAGGCCCAGTTGGTTCTTATGGATGCTGCTTCTTCTGACCATTGCGGCAAGCCAGGTGGTTGCGCGCCGGCGCGGAGTGCTGTTGCGCCTGGTGCTCGTCGCCGGTTTGGTGCTTCTCTGGGCAGCATGCGGCGCGGGTGGGAGTCAGGTTGGCGTTCCCGACGGAACGCCCGCAGGAACTTACACGCTTACCATGACCGGATCATCCGGTACGCCCGCGGTCTCGCACTCTACGACCGCAACCCTGAAAGTACAGTGACGGGTACACATGGAGGAATTGATGATGCAGAAGGCTGGTTTTTTGTTCGCTCTGGTTCTTATCTTCTCGGGCGCTGCGGCAGCCCAACAGACGCCTAAGATTGAACTTTTCGGCGGCTACTCTCACCTTTTCGCCGACCTGAACGGTACGAGCTTCAACTTGGACGGCGTGCATGCCTCGGCCGCCGAGAACGTGAACAGTTGGTTTGGTGGCGTTCTCGACTTCAGCTCCAATTTTGGATCGAATAAGGGCGTTAATATCAACGCGCAATCCATTATGTATGGACCTCGTTTTGCCTATCGGAAGAGTAGATTCGTGACGCCATCTATTCACGCTTTGTTCGGGGGCATTCGTGGAAGCGCAGGTTTTAACGGGATCTCCAAGCCAAACTGGCGTTTTGACATGGGACTCGGCGGAGAGGTCGACCTCAGGATAAACGACCGCGTGGCGTTTCGACTTTTCCAGGCTGATTACATGCCGACTCACTTTCTAAACTTGAGGCAAGACAACATCCGGGTGTCAACGGGGTTCGTATTTCGGTTGCCAAATTGGTAGGAGTTGTTATTGAGCAGGCGAGGGGCGGAATACGGCACTAGCACGAAGAGAGGGTGGAAGGGCAGTGGAGCAGGAGCTACCACAAAGGCAACGTTCTATCAGTCATTGGCTCGCCTCACTGTGGGAATCGGAGTCCCCAGTCCTAACCATCCGCCTCGGCTCACTGCCTTGGCCGAAATATCGTCGCTCCACCCCCGGCCTTTTCTCGTCCTTCCTGCTCCATTTCTCCGTCATCTTCCTGCTCGTTCGCTTCCCGATCGCGAAGTTTTTAGCCCAACCCAACACACCGTCTCGCACTGAGCATGTGGTCTACATGCTCCATCCCCTGAATTTGGCAGACTACTTCCCCACCTTGAAACCCCCAGGGCCAGGTGGAAAGCCCGGCCAGGGAAATCGCCCAAACCGGCCGCCGGCGCGAGGCAGCACGGCTTTTCACCCGACACTTACCATCATCTCCAATCCGCCGCACCCGGACAATAGCCGGCAAACGATCGTGCAGTCTAATTCGCCGCCTGAACTGAAGATTCCGCACGAAATCCGGCTGCCCAACATCCTGATCGGCGCGACCGTTCCCCCTCCGCCGGCGCCACGCCCTCCGCCACCGGCGCCTGCTGCGCCAAAACCGATTGAGACCCATGTGGTGGTGCCGAGTCGAGCGCCCACACCGCTCCCAGCCGCTCCTGCGCTGGCCCTTGTTGCTCCTCCCAACCCTTTGCTGAACCCTGCCTTGCCGGTCCCTCTGCCTGCGCCTCCGGCTCCGCCAAGCGCGCCTTCGCCGCCAACTCCGCCTCCCCAACCTTCCCGGACGAGCGAGGCAAAAGCGCTCGACGAACTTGACACACGAAGAACTCCCTCCTCAGGTGCTGGGCTGCTCAGTCTGAGCGTCGAGCCTGCGCCCTCGGCTGAGTCCGTAGCCCTTCCGCCGGGCAATCGTCAGGGAGCGTTTTCCATCTCGCCGGCAGGCGGCAAGGAGGGCTCGCCCGGCGGCGTCCCCGGCGGCGATGCGCTGGGAGGTGGCGCCGGCGGGAATGGTCCGGCCGGAGATGCCAGCACAGGTCTTGGTTCCGGAGATAAGGGCGGTGGTGGCGGTGGAAAAGGCGCTCCCGGCGAGGCTAGCTCATCGGGTTCTTCGGGCACGGGTGGAAGCGGCGGCGGCGCCGGCCCCATCCCCGGGGCGAGCGTCAGCATCAGCGGAGCCCCCGGCAGCAACAAAGACGGCGTCTTACCCTCTTTCTTTGCCGCGACCGCGGTTTACCCCGTTACCCCGCCCGGCCCGCGCCGCCCCATGATGGTTGTCACCTCCGGCCCAACAGGCGGAGGCGGTCTCCAAGTCTACGGCGTCTTGAGGGGCAAGAAAATATATACCATCTACCTTCCCATGCCGGATAAGAACTGGATTCTTCAGTATTGCGCTCGCGATAGCTCAGGCGCCACCCAGGACCGCGAACGGCCCAGCGTTGAAATCCAGCTTGAAGTCCCCATCGTCCCGCCGGCAGCAGTGGAACAGTTCGACTTCCACCGTCCTCCCGTGCCGGCAGCGGACCCAAGCAGAAGGGACATGATCATCTTACAAGGCGTCATCCTGGAAGATGGCTCGGTCGGCGAGCTGAAAGTCTATAAAGGTTTCGGAGTTGTCGATCAGGCCGCTCTGGCTGCCTTCAATCGCTGGAAGTTCCGGCCTGCGCAACGGTCCAACAAGCCTATTGCTGTGGAAATTCTTGTGGGAATACCCGTGGTCCTGCCAACCACGTGAGAACACCATGCATGAGAGGCAGTGGAACGCCAGCGCGCGTGCATAATGGGGCGGCTCTCTTCTGACCGGCTGTCATCCTGAGAGCTTGTGACTTTTTTGGTTTTTTGGCCGTACAAGGCCACTTAACTCCTTTGTTATCAGTGCCACGTTTCAGTGAAATTCAAAAAAGTCACACGCTCTGAGCGAAGCGCAGGATCTCTGTAGTTTGCTTAATTTCAAGGAATTGCCTACCATTGCAGAGATGCTTCGCTTGGCTCAGCATGACAGGTTCCCAATTATTAGCACGCTCCCGGCGCCGGGGTGCCGCCAGCCTTGCGCTCGGGCTACGTCATTACTTCTCGTGCTCGCGCTCCTGCCGGCGGCCGCTTGCACGCATACGCCTGCAAACCAATCCCGGCCCATCTCCAAAGATGAGCATTCCCAACAACCCGCCGCTTCTGTCCCTGCTGGGGAGCTTACCCCTGTTCCGGTCCCGTCCCAGGGGCCACGCTTCGCCGTTCAGGTCGCGGCTTTTGACCGGCGGCCGAGCGCCGAGGCTTTAGCGTCCCGGCTCTCCGACCAGTTTGGACTCCAAACACTGGTTGCTCCGGTTGAGGCGCACGGACAAACCCTATATCGAGTCCGGATTTTGGTGGGAAATAGAGATCAGGCTGAGAACGTGGCGGACACCTTCCTGCGCACCCAGAAATTGAAGGTGTGGATCGTCGCGCTGCCGTAGTCGAGCGTGTCAGCCCCGCCAGAATCGCGGCCCTCTCCCTCGAGAAAGCTATGCCTCCTGCGGACTGAACTTTCTGTAACTAAACATCCTCCATCTCCATCTCTTGTAGTGTCAGGCAAGGGACGATCAGACAGACATGAGGCGGATGTCAAGGCCATGGTGGAATTCAAGGACTCGGGCAAGCGGGAGAAAACCGTTATGGTTGAAAAGGTGGTAAAGACAGAGGAAGAGTGGAAGCAGAGGCTAACTTCCAAGCAATTCGAGGTCACCCGAAAAAAGGGAACGGAGCGGGCCTTTACAGGCCAATACTGGAACAATCACGAGAAGGGCATCTACCGTTGCGTCTGTTGCGACAAACCACTTTTCAGTTCGGATACGAAATACGAGTCCGGAACAGGCTGGCCCAGTTTCTGGGCGCCAATTGCGCCGGATAGTATTCGTACCGAGGATGATTTGACGCTGGGCATGGTGCGAACCGAGGTCCAGTGCAAGGAGTGCGATGCCCACCTCGGGCACGTGTTTGACGACGGCCCAGCCCCAACACACCTGCGTTATTGTCTCAACTCAGCGGCCTTGAAGTTCATCAAGGAGTAGTTACTCGACACCTGCCCTCAGCGCAACAAGCCCATGGTGTATTGCAGCATCGCGTAAATGCTCTGGTAGTCGTACTTGGCGTTCAAGTTTTCAATTTCAGCCGCCGTAATGTTCAACTCCGCCTGGTACAATTCCACAATCGAGCTCAGCCCCAGGTTATACCGGCCTTGCGCCAGATCCATCGCGAGCGAGGACTCCCGCAGTAACTCCGCCGTGACATCAATGTTCTGAAACGCCGTTCTGGAGCTGGACCAGGCAACCCGCACGTCCCTTGCAATTCTCTCCTGAAGATCGCGGACCCGCTGGTCCTCGGCTCGTGCCCGGTATCGGGCTGCTTCGCGCCGTGCCGCAAAGAGATGCCCATTGAAGATCGGCACCTCGACGTTCAAAGCTGCGCCTTCATAGTTGTCTGGTACGTTGGTTGACAGTATCTGTTTCATCTCCGGGATGGCCCCTGCGGCGCCCACCAGGCTCACCGTAGGGAACGAGAGGTCCCGTTCCGCCCGCGCGAATTTTACTGCCGCATCGCGTTGGAGTTGCAAACTCAAGAGGTCCGGCCGATTGGTAAAGGCTTGGGCGACCAGCGAGTCAGCATCGCTCGGAGGACTGGGTGGCAGCGGCTCATCCGCCAATTTGTAGCTCACTTCCTGTTGTGCGCCCAAGGCCCGCGTGAGCTCGGCAAACGCCGCCCGCAACTGATCCTGGGAACGGAGCAGTAGAAGTTTGGCTTCGGACAGGTTCACGTCCGCGAAGGCAACATCCACGTCCGAGCGTAGCTTGTTTTTCGCTAATTCAGTTACCTGATCGGAAAGGATTTGGCGCGCCGCCACGGTTTGCTGCGCGACTTTGACTAACGCTTGGGCGCGAAGGGCGCCAAAATAGGCTTGGTTCACGGCCAGCAATACATCATAGCGAGTGGCTTGGTAGGTCTGCTGGCTTGCCTGGGCCTGCAACCGGGAGCTCGCCACAAGGTTGGGTGTGCGCCCTGAATCGGTGATGAGCTGAGAGAGCAGGATTCCTGTCCCGAGCCGGTCAAACAGCCGGGAGGCCGGCAAGAAGCCCGCACCGATGCGAGCCTGCGGATTGCCTCCTGACCCCGTCACCTCGCCGTCGATCGTAGGAAAATAGGCGGAACGCGCTTCGACAACAAGCTCATTGAACTCCAGCACGGTGGCCTGCGCAGCCAGAACCTGAGGATGGTTCTTGAGCGCCAAGGCCTCGGCGTCCTTTAAGGTAAGCGGCGTCGGAGGCGTATTCTGGGCCCGCGCAAGGCCGCCCGCTCCAACCGAAAACAAAACCACGAGAAGGGGGATTTCGCGATTCATAACTACTCCTATTGACGCTCCTACAACCATGCAGCTCGGCGTCATTGCAAGCCAACCCCAGTGTCATTCCGAGCGGAGCGAGGAATCTCGCTCTGATTCTTTCTTTGCTTGCCATGAGTGGGCCCAAGGTCTTCGACGCTGGCGCCTCGCCCTCTTCCAGCCGCGCGCGGCGCGAGCCGACCCAAACCAGAGCGAGATTCCTCGCTACGCTCGGAATGACACCCTACTCCGGAACCTCTGCCGGCGCTGGCATCTCGCTGCCGGGCTGCTTCTTTTTCCCGTACACCAGCAGGTAAGCCGCTGGAACAATGAAAATCGTCAAGATCACTGACGAGGCCAGGCCGCCGATGATGGCGCGCGCCATGGGCGTGTACTGCTCGGCGCCCGTCCCCAATTTCATCGCCATCGGAATCATGCCAATGATCGTGGCGAACGACGTCATCAGGATAGGGCGCAGCCGCACCCGACACGCCGTGATCACGGCATCGGCGGGCGACATCCCTTGCGTCTCCAGGTTATGCGCGAAATCCACAATCAGGATGCTGTTGGAGTCGGCGAT
>Ga0326727_10011403_pt1 | contig 20705 bp, 16 predicted proteins | sample MB2enrmetagenome_FD_207643 | JGI IMG/M metagenome (GOLD analysis project Ga0326727, IMG submission 207643) | Lab enriched peat soil microbial communities from McLean, Ithaca, NY, United States - MB29MY | ecosystem: Environmental > Terrestrial > Soil > Wetlands > Peat | place: USA: New York...
CCTTGGTGGGGTTTGGGGCGAAGCCCCAACCTTGCTCCGCGGATCTGTCGGCCTTAGCCGCGTGGTGCGCCCATGATCGCGGCGCGCAGGCGGCGTGAGATTGCGTCGATGATGCCGACTGTGATCAGCACCATCAGGATGAGGAACGCCGCTTCGCGCCATTCCAGCACCCGGATCATTTCGGACAAGTACAGACCGATACCGCCCGCGCCGACGATGCCGATGATGGTTGCGGACCGTGTGTTCGACTCGAAGAAGTATAGCGCCTGACTGGCGAAGATCGGCAGCACCTGTGGCAGCAGGCCGAAGCGGATCACCGCGAGCCGGCCGCCGCCGCTGGCCAGCACGCCCTCGACCGGTCCGCGACTGGCGGTCTCGATCGCCTCCGACATCAGCTTGGCGAGTGCCGCAAGGTCGGTGGATGCGATGGCCAGCGCGCCGGCGAACGGCCCGAGCCCCACCACGTTGATCCAGATCAGCGCCCAGATCAGTGTGTCGACGCTGCGCACGCAATCCAGCGCCCGGCGCGCGAGGAAATGCACGACGCGGCCGGTCACCACGTTGTGCGCAGCGATAAAGCCCAATGGCAATGCGATCACCGCCGCTACTGATGTGCCAAGGAACGCGATCGCGAGGGTCTGTCCCAAGGCATCCAGGTACACCCAGAAATGGCCCCACGAACCTGGCGACGGCGGCAGCATCAGCATGAAGATGTCGGCCAGGCGCCCGAGGTGTGCGAAGATCCGCATCGGCGTGACATCGAGCATCCACAGGCCGCCGATGTAAGTTGCGATCCCCAGCCCGAGCAGCAGCAGCGTCATCGGGTGGTGCGTGCGGGGCGGCGCCGGCAGGGTGCTGGCGTGGGCGAGGAAGCGGGCGCGCAGCTCGCTCATTGCGTGGTTTCCAGCGCCAGCAGACGATGGCGCAACTTTTCGGATGCCATGTCGAGCAGCATCACGCACGCCACGATCAGCACCAGCATCGCGCTGACATCCTGGTAGTAGAACTTTCTGATTGCGATCAGCAAATCCTCGCCGATGCCGCCCGCGCCGACGAATCCGATCACCGTCGCGCCGCGGACATTGATCTCCAGCCGCAACAACGCGTAGCTGGCAAAATTCGACAGCACCTGGGGCAGCGCGCCGAAGCGCACGCGTGCCAACCAGCCGCCGCCGGTGGCGGCTATGCCCTCGATCGGTTTCAGGTCGATGCTTTCGACCACCTCGGTGAACAGCTTGCCCAGCGTTCCGGCGGAGTGCAGCGTCAGCGCCAGCACACCCGGCAGTGGGCCGAGGCCGAACGCGACCACGAAGACCATCGCGAAGACGATGTCGGGCACCGTGCGCAACAACTCCAGCAGGCGGCGCACGGTCATGCGCAGCAGCGCCGAGCGCACCAGGTTGCGGCTGGCCACGAAGCACGCGGCGAAGGCGATCATCGTTCCGCTCAGCGTGCCGACATAGGCGATCAGCACGGTCTCGCCCAGCAGGCGCAGCCAGCGATGCAGGCCCCAGAACCAGTCGGCGGGATCGGTCCAGACCCGCCCTCCGGCATCCAGCGTCAGCAGGCGATTGAAATACGAGCTGAAATTGCCAAGCTTCGACCAGAACATGATCAGATCGACCTCGGCGCCGCGGATTGCCAGGCCGAGCGCGAACAGGCCAAGGGCCAGACCGAGCACAAGCTGGCGCCGCCGCGCCGCCACCGCCTGATCGTAGGCGGCAGCGAGCGCGGCGCGCTGCGGTTCGGGCAGGATCGCGACGGTGTGCGGCAAGGCGACCCCAGCCAGAGCGACGGTTCAGGACGCCTTGCGACGCAGCTTGTCGACGAACGCGACCATCTTGATCGTATCGTCGTACGCGGCGTTGTCGGTCGGTTGCCAGGGTTGGTTCTTGCCGTCCGACAGCCGATCGAATGCCGCCTTGTCCGCGGTTGCAGCATTCATCCACGCATCGCGGATGGCTGTCTTCAGATCGGGCGGCAGGCTCTCCAGCATCGCGGTCGGCGAGTTGATGATAAGCGCCGACTTCAGAACGATCCGGAAGTCGCCCTTCTTCATCGGGCTGCCGTCTGCGTTCTTCAGCATGCCCTTGGTCAGCATGCGCGTCAGGTTCGAATCGTCGTCGGCGTTCCACCAGTTGGCGCAGACATCCACCGTCTTGTCGGCGACCGCGATCACCGCGTTCTCGTGGCTGCCGGTCACCAACACCTTGCCGAAATACTGGTCCGCCGTCTCGATGCCCATCTTATCCAACGTATAAAGCGGCATGTTGTAGCCCGAGGTCGAGTTCGGATCGACCAAGCCAAGGTTCTTGCCCTTCAGGTCCTTGATGTCGTGATACGGGCTGTCGGCGCGCACGTAGAACACCGAGTAATAGCCCTTGGTGCCATCGCTGTTCACATCGATCACGAAGGCGTCGGTCTTTACGCCGGTCATCCGCGCGCGCGAGAACGACGCGGGCCCGTAATAACCGATATGGATGTTGCCGGCGCGCTGGCCCTCGATCACCGCGGCGTAGTCGTTTGCCACACGCAACGTCACCTTGGTGCCGAGCGTCTTCGTCAGGTAGGCGGTGAACGGCGTGTAACGGTCGACAACGCCCGAGGCATTCTCGGCCGGCACCACGGCGTAGACCAGCTCCGGGTAGCTGCTCTTCCAGGATTGCGCCCGCGCCGCAGGTGCGATGGCGACAGGTGCGATGGCGGCACTCGCGATACCCGCGAGCATCGTACGACGGCGTATCATGATTTCACCCCTTGGTTGGTTTGGCAGCGAACAGATCAGGCGTGCATCGGCACCGAGGCCACGTCGGCGTCTGCGATCGCCGTCGTCTCGGTGCCCATCACCTCGTTGGCCTCCATGCCGTACAACTCGCGCGTGACGTCATCGGTCAGCGCGGCCGGCACGTCGTCGAACACCACGCGCCCTGCCGCCATGCCGACCAGGCGATCGCAGTAGGTCCGCGCCAGATCCAGCGAATGCAGGTTGCACAGCACGGTCAGGCCAAAGTGACGATTGATCCGTTGCAGCGCGTCCATGACAATCTTGGCGTTGCGCGGATCGAGCGAGGCAACCGGCTCGTCGGCCAGCACGATCTCCGGCTCCTGCACCAGGGCGCGGCAGATCGCGACACGCTGCTGCTGGCCTCCGGACAGATTGTCGGCGCGGCGTGGCGCCAGCGTTGCGATATCGAGCTGATCCAGCGCGGCCAGCGCGAGGCTGCGGTCCTCCAGCGGCCAGGCCTTCAGCGCGGCGCGCCAGAACGGTGTATACGCCAGCCGGCCGAGCAGCACGTTGTTCAGCACGTCCAGCCGGCCGACCAGGTTGAACTGCTGGAAGATCATCGCGCAGCGGCGACGCCAATCGCGCAGCTTGCGCCCGGAGGTGCCCGTCACCTCGGTGCCTTGCCACAGCACGCGCCCTTGGGTCGGCTCGCCCAGTCTGTTGATCATTCGCAACAAGGTGGACTTGCCGGCGCCGGACCGGCCGATCACGCCAACGAACCGACCCGCCGGAATGGCCAGGCTGACGTCATGCACGGCGCGCGTGTTCCCGTAGGCCTTCGTCAGGCCCTCCAGCACAAGCCCGTCTGAGACAAACATCGTCACCCCTGTGGTCTTCTCGCCATCGCGGTGAGCTATGGCAGAGGCGCGGGCGACTGTTGGTTAAGCTTCGATGAACGTGTCCTGCGGTGATCGAAGGGCCCGAGCCGGGCGGCGTTGCCCCGGCATGCCGTCTAGGCGATCATCCGACACCCCCGTCATCACAACCCCCGTATTGCCACCAAGGAGACGCGCGTGTCCCTAGCGCAAAGCCCTATCGAGCCTGCAACCAGCGACCCCGCGCCGGACGCCGAAAACCTGTTGTGGCAACGTAACCGTGACGGCAGCGCCGCGCCGCCGCAGCAGTGGAACGACACGCTGGCCACCATCCTCAACCATCGCTCGGTGCGCGCCTTCATGCCGGATGCACTGCCGCCCGGCACGCTTGAAGTCCTGGTCGCCGCCGCGCAATCCGCGTCGACCTCATCCAATTTGCAACTTTGGAGTGTAGTCGCCATCGAGGACCCGACGCGCAAGGCGCGGCTGTCGGCGTTGGCGGGCCAGCAGAAATTCATCCGCGACGCGCCGTTGCTGCTGGTGTGGCTGTGCGACCACGCGCGCCTGACCGCCATCGCCGCCGCGCGCCAGATGCCGGTCGAAGGCATTCATTACCTGGAGGAATTCATCGTCGGCATCGTGGATGCCGCGCTGGCCGCGCAGAGTGCCGCGATCGCCGCGGAGTCACTGGGGCTGGGCTGTGTCTATATCGGTGCCATGCGGAACCTGCCGGAGCAGGTCGCGGCGGAGCTCGGCCTGCCGCCGCAGGTGTTTGCGGTGTTCGGCATGTCGGTCGGCTATCCTGACCCGGCGGCCGAGACCGGGGTGAAGCCGCGCCTGCCGCGCCCGGTGGTGCTGCATCGCGAGCAGTATTCCGCGGCGAGCCAGGAGCCCGACATCAAGCGCTATAATGCGACGGCGCGCGAGTTCCAGCGCGAGCAAGGTATGCGCGAGCAGGACTGGACGCAGCAATCGGTCGACCGCGTCAAGGATGTGGCCGCGCTGCGTGGCCGCGACCGGATGCGGGAAGCGTTGCGGGCGCTAGGGTTCGAGCTGCGTTGACACGTGCGTTGTCGTGTCTTGTGGCCGGGTCGTACGCCTGCGCGCTTTGCCGCGACCAATAATATCCACAGCGCGTGGCCAGGTCGTGCTCTCAGGCCGCCACCGCATTCGCATCCGCCAGCACCGGCGAGGGCGGTTGCAATGCGGCCGACGCCCCACGCGCAATCATCGCCGCAACCTCGGCGGTGAACGCCGGCGATAATGTTCCTTTCTCGTATCTTAAGTGCAGGTGCCCATCCGGGTCGACCGCCCGCACCTCGAAGCTGGCCTGCGCATCCGCACGGCGCGGCAGCACCAGCGTGCCGCGCTGCCCCGCCGCCGCACCGCACGGTGCCGCCGCGATCATCATGCCGTGCTCAGACACATCGGTGATCGTTCCGCCAACGCCGCCCAAGCGGGTTGCAACATCGGTCCCCGCCGCACCGATCAGCGTGAACATGCACGGCACGTTGCTTGGAATGCGCTTGTCGATGCGCCGATCCGCCTCGGTCGTCGCAGTCCGCACGGTGCGCACCAACGCACCGCGCAACGTCGCGATCTCACCGGCCACCGCACCGGCATCCACCCGCAACCGCCCCGCCTGCCGGCCCGCATCGGAGGCCTCGCGCGACACCTCGCCGATGCGCGCCGTCACCTCCTGCACCGCCGTGCCGCTCTCCGCGACATTGCGGGCAATCTCGTGCGTCGCCGCGGTCTGCTGATCGATCGCCTCGGCCACTGCCGCGGCCACCGCGGCCACCGCATCCAGCGTGTGGCCGATATCCTCCACCGCGGTCACCGCCGCCTCGGTCGCGCCGCGCAGGTCCGCGATCTGCTGCGAGATCTCCCCGGTCGCCCTCGCGGTCTGCGCGGCCAGCGACTTCACCTCGCCCGCCACCACGGCAAACCCCCTGCCTGCCTCGCCGGCCCGCGCCGCCTCGATCGTCGCGTTCAACGCCAGCAGATTGGTCCTGCCGGCAATGTCGGCGATCAGACTGATCACGGCGCCGATCCGCCCCGCCGCCTCCGACAAGGAGCGGATCGTGGCGCGCGCCGCCGTCCCCTTTGCCGCGCCGTCGTGCGACACCTCGCTGGCGTGCCCGACCTGCGCGGACACCGTGCGGATCGATGCCGCCAATTGTTCGCTCGCCGAAGCAACGAACTGCGCGTTGCGCAACGCCTGGTCCGCCGCCGTCGCCACGTGTTCCGCGCTGTCTCTCACCCGGTCGGCCGAGGCCGCCATCGCGTCCGCGTCGCGCGCCATCGCGCCGGTGCGGTTGGCCACCCGTTCCACTGCCGAACCGGCCTCCTGCTCGATCGTGACCGCCATACGGTCCACCGTCTCGCGCCGGGTCCGCCCGGCCTTGCGTTCGAGCTCGGCGCTCTCCCAGCCTTTGAACACCAGGTGCGCCCGGATCGCCCGCAACATCGACGCCATGCGGCGGAACTCCCGCGCCGGCGGTGTCGGGATGCCGGCCGCGAGGTCGCCGCGGTCAATCGCGGCGAAATGCGCCTCGAACGCCTGCACGCAACGCCGCAGCGTCGCAAGCAGCGCCCACCCCAACGCGAGGACAGCAACCACCCCGCCGCACGCGATGCTCGCGCCGATGATCAGCCGCCGGCGCAGATTGGCGACCGCCCCGGTGTAGCTGTCGCGCCCCACCGCGATCTGCCGATCCACCAGGTGCCGGTCGGCGTCGAACGCCGCCTCGAACAGCGCCGGGACACGGGTCTGCAACAGATTGGCCAGTTGCGCCGTCTCACCGCGCCGCGCCAACGCCAATGCGGGTTCGATGCCGTCGCGCACCAGTGCGCCGTATCGCTTGGAGAACGTTTCAGCCAATCCGCGGAGCTCCGGCGTCAGCCCTATCGCCGCGGGGGCCATCGCCGTGGGGGCCATCGCGGTGTAGCCGCCCCACAGCGTGGCGATCCGCGCCAGGTTGGCGCGCACCGGCGGCTCGCGCGCCGCCAGCACCACCTCGGCCGGCACGCCGCGCTCCAGCGCCACCGCCAGTTGCGCGATCTGGTTCTGGTTGTCGCGGGTCAGGTCGACGATGTCGCGCAGCGCATTGACCGCCAGCAGGTCGTTTTCGTAGACGCCGCGCAACGCGTCGTTCGACGCCGCCATCCCGGACAAGCCGAGCCAGCCGACCGCCAGACTGAGCAGCACCGCCGCCGCCATCGTCGCCGCCAGCCGCCCCAGCACCGACTGCCCGGCATCGCCCAGGGCGGCGCGCCAGCCGGTGCGCACCACCTCGCCGTCGCGCAACGCGAGATTGCCGGCCCGCCCCTCGCGCATTGCGGCATAGTTCCGCTCGGCCGCCGCCACCTGCGCCCGGGTCGGCTTGGAGCGGACCGAGATGTAACCGCTCACCTTTCCGGCCTCGGCGTCCGTCCCCACCTCCACCACCGGCGTGACATTGGCGCGCACCCAGTAGAAATCGCCGGACTTGGCGCGATTCTTCACCAGCCCGTCCCAGGGGCGGCCCGCCTGGATGGTGGCCCACAGATTGGCGAAGGCGGCCGGCGGCATGTGCGGGTGGCGCACCAGGTTGTGCGGCGCGCCCACCAGTTCGTCCTCGGTGAAGCCGCTGATCTCGCTGAACACGTGGTTGACGAAGGTGATGCGCCCGGTGGTGTCGGTGCGCGAGACCAACGGGTCGCCGTCGGGCAGTTCGATCTCGTGTTGGGTGATGGGCTCGTTGTTGCGCATGCGAGCGTCCTGACCGTGCAGCCGAGTGTCGGGTTGTGCCGTCAACGCGGCGGCGCCTGGAGCTGCAGGGAAGCCGAAAGCGGTTAATAATCCGTGCAGGGTGGTCGACGTTACGCGGGGCAAGTCCCCGGTGGCGCCGTGGCGTAAAGTCACCTCTGCCCTTGGGGAAAGGCATCCCCAACGGTTTGACCCTGGGGTCGCCGCGAAGCCGCGGGTGAGGTGGCGCGGCAGGTGCAAGCGATTGGACTCGCTGGAAGGCCCTCACCCGGAGCGCTAAAGCGCTCCGACCTCTCCCAAGGGGAGAGGTAAAGCAGGGATCGTGCTACTCCCCGGACAGCTCCCGCCGCCGCCGTTCCAGTTCCGTCGTATACCGCTGGAACGCGTAGTGCTCGGTCAGCATCCCGATGACATGGCGCGTGTCGGTGCCGTCGATTACCGCCAGCGCGTCGGTCTCGGCGTTCTCGAACATCGCGATCGCCTCCTTCACCGTCATCTGCGGCAGCAGCACGATGTCGGTGCAATGCAACAGGTCGCTGACATGATGGCCCTCGTCGAGATCGGCGTGCGCCTCGGCGACCTGGATGATCCCGGCATACTGGTCGTCGGCGTTCAGCGCGATCGCGCGCTGCATCGAGCCCAACGGGAACTCGGTGCGGAACTCGGCCAGCGACTTGTCGGCGTGCACGGTGCGCACCTCGCGCCGCATCATCCGCCCGACCGTCAGGTTGCGCATCCAGCCGATGTCGACGGCGCTGCGAATCGCCTCGCCGCGCAGGTGGAAGCGCCAGGTCGCGAACGAGTAGCCGAACGTGCGCCGCACGGTCAGCGCGGAGACCACGCAGGCGGCAAGCACGGCGGTGGTCAGCGGCAGGCTGCCGGTGGTCTCCAGCGCCAGGAAGCCCATGGTCAGCGGCCCGCCGATGATCGCCACCGCCATCGCGCTCATCGCCACCAGCGCGCACACCACCGGCGGCACGGCGTGCGTGGTCGTCACCATCGCCAGCAGGCCGGCAAACAGCTTGCCGGTCAGCGCGCCGAGGAACAGCGAGCAGAAGAACAGCCCGCCGCGGAACCCCGACCCCAGTGAGATCGCCGAGCCAACCGCCTTCAGCAACACCAGCACGGCGATGTAGGGCAGGGTGTACGGCGCGCCGATCACCACGCCCAGCGCGCCATGTCCCGACGACAGCACCGCCGGCGTGATCAGCGCCATCAGGCCGAGCGCAAGGCCGGCGAACGCGGGCCGCAGCCAGACCGGCACGTGGCTGTGGCGGAACGCCGCCTCGGTCAGCGTGACGCCGCGCATCACCGCGATGCCGACCAGCGCGCACACCATGCCGAGTGCGAGCAGCGGGATGTAGTCCACCGCTTCGATCGCGCCGGGCACCTGCACGTCCAGGTCGAACGGCGAGGCGCCGAGCGCGTTGACCACGGCGTAGGCGACGATCGAGGCGACCGCGACCGGGGCGAAGGTGGCCAGCGTGTAGGTGCCGATGATCAGCTCGAAGGCGTAGAAAGCGCCGGTCAGGGGCGCGTGGAAGGCGCTGCCGATCGCCCCCGCCGCGCCGCAGCCGACCAGCAGGCGCATGTCGTTGCGGCGCAGGCGAAAGCTGCGGCCGAAGCGCGAGGCGATGGCGGAGCCGATCTGGGTGTAGCCGCCCTCCAGGCCGACCGAGGCGCCGACGCCGTTCGACATCATCGTCTGCAGCATGACGATGATGCCGTCGTTCAGCGACATGCGGCCGCCATACAGCGCGTTGGCCTCGATCGCGTCGACCGAGCGGCGGGGCCGGTAGCGCGCGACCAGGTAGCTGAGCGCGCCGAATGCCAGGCCGCCGAGCGTGGGGATGACGATGGCGCGCAGCGGCGGCAGGTCGACCATGGCGCTGAGGCGTTGCTGCGACCCGATCAGGAACAGGGCCTCGTGGACGAGCTGGGTGGCCTCGGTCATGAACGCGACCATCACGCCGGAGGAGGCGCCGACGATGGCGGCGAGCGCGACCAGCCAGACCTCGTCGGCCCGCACCAGGGCGCGCAGCAGGTGCGGGGCGTGCACCACCATGTTGCTGAGCGGACGGCGATGCGGGCGGGTGGGCGCGGGTCGGGCGATGGGCGGGGCATCGGCCACGCCGGCGATCCTTGGGTCGCCTTGAATGCTCGACATGCGTAACGTCCAGCCTGCGCCGGCGGGGCTGAAGACAAATAGCGATCTGCACGCGCCGCCGACGAAGCCCGCGTGAGCTGAGGCGGCATTCATGGAACCGGCGGGCGGCGCGATCAACCGCGCATGACGCTGCGGTGCGGCATGAGGCGGTAAATTAATCGTTTAGTGGGCGAAAGGACACAGGGGGTGGGCGGACGGGCGGTGATCAGGTCGACCAACGGCTCATCCGCCGCTAAGCCAGGATGTGCCTCAATCCCCGGGAATGGCGTCAGGCCTGAACCATGCAGACACGGGGTCCACCCGTGTCGGCTCAGAAGTCCGCGCCTGCGACCTCGGGCCGCATTTCGTCAGCCGCTTCGTACAGACGGTCCATCTCCGCGGCAAATTCCCGGCGCAGGGCGACCGCTTCCTGGCGTGGCAGCCAATTCGACATGGAGTTGAATCGCATCTCCACCATGTAGGTCTGGGTCAGATCGCGCCACGGAAACGACGCCGCGCCCCGTGCGAGGGCCAGCGTCGCGCACAGCTCGTCACGAATACCCTGGATGAAGTCCTCCCCGGGGTGCTCATCGAGCTGATCGACGAGGCTCCAAGTGGGTGAGCCGGCGGGGGGATCGAACAGGCTTGGTTGCTCGGCGAATCGGCGTGGCATGCTGGAATGATACAAGCTCGGGATCGCGACGCAAAGACTTGCGCCGGCGCGGTCGACACCGGCATCTTCCCGTCCATGGACGCGCCCTGGCGCAGCAAGGACCTGCCCGAGATAGGCCGAGCGCTCGCCCAGCGACCGGGGCACGAGAGCGTTCGCACGCTGGTAGCCGAAATCCTGCGCCACGCCTTTGGGGCCGCCTATCTCGACCTTGATCACGAGGTGCGGATGCCCGAGGTGCACGGGCGCGTCGACACTCTTTTCGGCGCGACCGTGTTCGAGTTCAAACGCGACCTTCGGCACGAAATGCAGGATGTCGAGGCCCGCCTGCCTGATTATTTGCGCGAACGGGAGCGGCAAACCGGACGCCGCTATCTCGGCATTGCGACCGACGGTGCCTCCTTCGTCGCGTTCGAGCTGCGTGACGGCGCGCTGGTGAAACTCGACAGATATGAAACCAAGCCGGACCAACCGGACGCGCTGCTCGCGTGGCTGGAACCGGCGCTGTCCAGCCGCGATGACCTGCCACCCGAGCCGCTGATCATCCAACGTGAGCTTGGTAGGGCGAGCCTGACATTTGCCCGTGCCCGAGGCGTGCTGGAATCCCTGTGGCGGATGCTGTCGACGCATCCCGAAGTGACACTGAAGCGCCAGCTCTGGGATCGGCTGCTACGCGTGGTCTATGGCACCTCGGTTGGCGATGACTCGCTGTTCCTGCAGCACACCTACCTGACCATCGTGGCCAAGACCGTTGCGGCGCGAGTCCTCGACCTGCCTGTCATCGATGCGGCGTCCATCCTGTCCGGTCAATCACTGATGGACGCCGGCATTCATGGCGCGGTCGAAAGCGATTTTTTCGATTGGGTGTTGCAGCACAACGAGGGCAAGCAATTGGTCTTGCACATCGCGCGCCAAGCGACACGCTTCCGCCTGCATGACGTTCAGGTCGATGTTCTCAAGGCCTTGTACGAGAGCCTCATCGATCCGGCGCAACGTCACGACCTAGGCGAATACTACACGCCGGACTGGCTTGCCGCGAAGGTGGTGCGACGCGCCGTTAACGACCCGTTGCAGCAGCGCGTGCTGGATCCGGCCTGTGGATCAGGAACATTCCTGTTTCATGTGATCCGTCGGCTCCTTGACGCAGCGAAGCGCGCCCGATGGTCGCCCGCCCGGACGCTCGATTCTTGCACGGAACGGATTCGCGGCCTGGACGTGCATCCGGTGGCGGTTATTATCGCCCGCGTGACTTGGCTGCTGGCACTGGGCGAGACGATTCACCAACGCGCCGGCGATCTGCACGTCCCGGTATTTCTAGGCGATTCGCTGCAATGGAATGTCCGTCCGCTGGCGGATCAGACCTATGTCGAGGTGTCGGTTCCCGATGAGCGGCCGCTTCGCGTGCCCGCCGGTTTTGCCGAGGATCAGGCCAGATATGAACCAGGTCTCCGGACCTTGACCGAAGGCCTGAATGAGGGTGCCTCACCCGCAAATATCCGGCAGGCGTTGTTGCGCATTCACGGCGTGACCGCACCGGACGCCGACGCGATGGTGGAGACGTTTGGCCGACTGATGACGCTTTACAAAGCGGGGAAGAACCACATCTGGCCATATGTTCTGCGAAATCTCGTGCGGCCTCTGTGGCTGTCTCGCCCGGGCCAGCGCGCGGACGTGGTGCTCGGCAATCCGCCGTGGATTGCGTATCGCTATCTCAGCGCCGAAATGAAAACCAATCTGCGAGAAGCGTGCGTCCCACTGAATCTTTGGGTTGGTGGCGTGCTGACTACTCAGCAAGACATATCCGCACTGTTCTGGGCGCGCTGTGCCGAGCGGTACTTGAAGCCGGGCGGCACGATCGGCTTCGTGTTGCCCTACGCGGCACTCAACCGGCCTGCCTTTGGCGGACTTCGCCGCGGCGAATTCCGCACGTTTCATGTGCTCATCGAAGAGGCGTGGAGCTTTGATGAGACCGTGCAACCACTGTTTCCGGTGCCGGCATCGGTGTTTATCGGCAAACGTGAAGCTGGAGCCGGTTTGCCCGGGACTGTGGAACGCTATAGTGGGTCGTTGCGCCGGCGTGATGCCTCGGAAGCCGAGGCCGACGGCGATCTGCAGCACCGGTCTGCACCGTGGCCACCGATCCCGACTCTGGAGGGCGCCTCGCCGTATCGATCCCGGTTCAAGCAGGGCGCCACCATTGTCCCACGCCGGTTCTTTTTCGTTGAACGCGAGGTTGCTGGCCGGCTCGGCCAAAACCCTGCCGCGCCACGTGTACGTGGCAAGGTCGGACCACTCGACAAGCGGCCGTGGAACACTGTGGAACCACCAAACGGTCCGGTTGAGGCAGAGTTCCTGCGACCAGTGTTGCTAGGTGAGAGCATCGCCCCGTTTCAAGTATTGAGTGTCGTCACCTGCGTCGTACCGCTGCGTCAGCGCGAGGTGCTGGATAGCCGCTCCGCAACTGATGCCGGCTTTCGTCATCTCGCGGCCTGGCTCCGCGACGCGGAGGCGAAATGGGCAGCTAACGCATCAAAGCGCGTTGATCGATCCCTCCGAATGACGCTTCGCCAGAGGCTCGATCACATGCGAGGCCTGTCGTCACAGTCTGCACCACCAGCGACCCGCGTTGTATATGCTGCTTCAGGAATCCTACCCGCTGCGGCCATAATAAATGACCGCGGCGCCATTGTGGAGCACGCCGCATATTGGGCACCGGTGCGAAGCATGGCCGAGGGCCGCTATCTTACTGCCATACTCAACAGCGAGACAGCACGCGCATTGGGTGAGGATGCGCAACCCAAAGGCCAAGGCGGCGCCCGCCATTTTGACAACTTGATCTGGGAGCTGCCGATCCCCGAATACGACCGACACATCCCACTGCACCGAGACCTCGCGGTTGCGGCCATCACCGCCGAACGCGTCGCCGCCGCGGTCGCCTTAACCGCGGGCGCCTACTTCACGCGCCAGCGCCGTGCGATCCGAGACGCGCTCCTCGTACATGGCGTCGCAGGCCAGATTGATACCTTGGTCGCACGCTTGCTCGATCGTTAAGGCAATCGGCGACGCACTTACAAGGCAGAGCCTCACACCCCACCGCGCTCCTCCCAATAAACGTGCCTATACAATTAATCCGTCCCTTCGCGCACCACTTAGAGTAACATTGAGTCGATCGTTTCACCTTCCCCGCGAAGTGACCCAATAGCCCAGCCACCGCGCACCTGGCGGTTCAGACAACCGCGAGCGGCTTGATCGCAGACAGGTCTTCGCGCGCCGCAATCACTGCCTTGGACAGGTCGTGATCGGTTTGCAGGTTGATCCAGAACTGTGCGGACGTGCCGAAAACCCTAGCGAGACGCAGCGCGGTGTCAGCCGTGATCAGCTGCTGTTCGCGCACCAGGCGCTCGATCCACGTGCGGTCTTTGAGCCCCATCGCTCTCGCCAGGGCGCCGGCGGTCAAACGAAACAGATGCGGAACTGGTCGTTCACGCTGATCGACCATTGGCCATGCCGGCCACCGGTTAAGGCATGCAGCCGGTTTCCCGGCGGCACCTAGAGGGACTCGCCCCCCTCCCTCCCCGGCTCGCGGTGAGTTTCGGACTTCTCCGAGCCATAGGGTTACCAATCGTAGCCATCCAGTCGAACTCCACATTACGTCACGCCTTCACGGGCACCCTCAGGGCCCGCTTAGGGCGGGGTTAGGAAGGCCCCTAAGCCATCCCTCATTCCTCGCTGTCGCCGCGCCTCCGTTCCGGACCCTTCCCCCAATCCGGCAGTCCGCGCTCATGCCGCGTCGCCCCCAAATAATCCGTCACAAATGACCGTGCCAAGTGTGCGACAGCTTACGTGCCGTGACGAGGTCGCGTTATTGCGGCGGTCGCAAGTTCGGGACGTTCGTGCTAGGATTTGGCCTCCGCGGGGAGCGACATGACACCACAGCCGACCAACGACCCGGTCCTACGGCGCTACCGCGCCGTACTCGGCGCGATATACGGCGACCAGCTTGAGCGCGTCGTGCTGTTCGGCTCACGCGCGCGAGGCGATGCGCGCCCCGACTCCGACTACGACGTGGCCGTGTTTCTGAAATCGATGCCCGATCGGTGGGCCGAGTTGGATCGCCTGGCGGACCTTCGCGTCAGATTTCTCGATGACGCCGACGCTTTCTTCGACGCAAAGCCCTATGCGGCGACTGCCTGGCTCGAGCGCACACCGTTGATGCGTGAAATCCGCCGTGATGGCGTGCCGGTATGACTCCTGAGTCCGAATACTTCCTGGACAAGGCTTGCAAGCTGCTCGGCGACGCGGAAGTCATGTTGAAGGTGGACCTGAACGACGCCGCCGGCCGCACGGCCTATCTGGCGGCATTTCACGCCGCGCAGGCCTTTATCTCCGAGCGGACCGGGCAATCGGTGAAGACGCACAAAGGCGTGCAAGCGGAATTGCATCGGCTGACCAGGGACGCAACCGGCTTTGACGCCGAACTCCGCGGATTTCTGTCGCATGCCTACAATCTGAAAGCCGCCGCTGACTACGAGACAGGACCTGCGGCCGAGATATCCCACGAGCGGGCCAGTGCGGCACTGCAACGCGCGAGGCGCTTTGTCGCCTATTTCGAGACGGTGCTGGCCAAGCCACCGCCTGAAGCCGGAACCGGGTAACCGGCGCGAGACAAGGCGCTGGTCGGCATCCTCTCCAGCGGAACGTGCGCGAGCCCGCCCAAGCCGTAGCCCTCAATCCGGCAGCCCGCGCTCATGCCGCGTCGCCTCCAGATCGTCGGCCACGAACGCCCGCACCAGATCCTCCAGCGGCTCATGCGGTGCGAACCCCAGCCGCCCCGCCCGCACCGGCGCGAACGCCGCCGGCCAGGTCCCGACAATCGCCGCGATATCCGCATCCGCCACCGGCCGCACCAACGCCGAGGCCCCAGGCTTCACCGCCTCCAGCGCGGCCAGCATCTGCGCCACCGTGGCACTGATCCCCGGCGGATTGATCCCGCGATCCAGCCCAAGCTCCGCCGTATCGAGCGCCGCCGCATGCAGCAGCCAATCCACCGCGCGGCGCGGGCTGGCGATCCACGCGGCGAAATCCTCCCCCACCGGCAGCTCGGCCGACATGCCCAGCAGCGGCTCGCGCAGGATCGACGACAGGAACGAACTGGCCGCCTTGTTCGGCCGCCCTGGCCGCACGGTGATGGTGGGCAGCCGGATCGATACGGCGTCGAGAAAACCCCGCCGCGAGGCATCCGCCAGCACCAATTCGGCCGCGGCCTTCTGCGCGCCGTAGCTGTTGGCGGGCACCTGCCGCGCGTCGTCCGCCAGCACCGCGCCCTGCCCGCCGGAGAAGCTGGCAACCGAGGAGGTGAACACCACGCGCGGCGGGCGGGCGCCGGGGACAAGCGACAACCGCCGGCAGGCATCGACCACCGCGTCGGTGCCGCGCAGGTTGACGCGGCGGCCAAGCTCGTAGTCGGCCTCGGCGGCGGCCGAGACCACGGCCGCGAGGTGGAACACGACCGCGGTGCCGGGCGGGATGGCCTCCGCCGGCAGTTCCACCAGGTCGCCGGCCACGCTGTGCACCGGGAACGGCGCGCCGGCGGGCGGCAGCGGCGCGGCAAGGTCGAACAGCGTCAGCTCAGAGATGGCGCGCCCCCCGAGCGTGCCGGTCTGCGTCAGGTGCGCCGCGATCTTGCGCCCCAGGAAGCCGGCACCGCCCAGGATGGTGATCTTCATGGCGCGCCCCTCGCTTGCCGAGCCGATTCACTACGCCACCGTTGCACCGTTCGGCAACGCGGTTCACCGTTGCGCCATGCTCGACCCGCATCCTTTCACGCTGTTCGCCAATCCGCGCGCCGGCACGCCGGGAATCGTCGTGCTGCCCGAGGCGGGGTTTCGCCGCGCCCGGGCGGCGATCACCGCCTGGCCGGGCTATGCACCGACGCCGTTGCGCGACCTGCCGACGCTTGCCGCGGACGCCGGGCTGGGCGTGCTGCGGCTGAAGGATGAGGCAGGGCGGTTCGGGCTGGGCAGCTTCAAGGCGCTCGGCGGGGCCTATGCGGTGGCCGAAGTGGTGGCGGGCGAGCTGGCGCGGCGGGGCGTGGCCGCGGCGGCCGATCAGGTGGCGCTGATGGCGGGGCAATGGCGCGAGGCGACGGCGGCGATCACGGTGACCTGCGCGACGGACGGCAACCATGGGCGCGCGGTGGCGTGGGGCGCGCAGCGCTGCCACTGCCGCGCGGTGATTTTCGTGCATGAAGGCGTGAGCGAGGGCCGCGCCGCGGCGATCGCGGCATACGGCGCGGAGGTTCGGCGCGTTGCCGGAACGTACGATGACTCGGTGCGCGTCGCGTCGCAAATAGCGGCGGCCGAGGGCTGGTTCGTCGTTTCGGATACGTCATGGGAAGGCTACACCGAGGTGCCCCGCGCCATCATGCAAGGCTACCGCGTGATGGCCGATGAGGCGGCGGCGCAGTGGCAGGGTGCGGCGCCGACGCATGTGTTCATCCAGGGCGGTGTCGGCGGCGTCGCGGCCGCGGTCTCGGTGCAGATGCGCGCGGCGTTCGCCCCAGCCCCCATGATCGTGGTGGTGGAGCCGGACCGTGCGGCGTGCCTGCTGGCCTCGGCGGAACTGGGGGAGCGGACAAGCGTCGCGGGCGATCTCGATACGCTGATGGCAGGGTTGGCGTGCGGCGAGCCCAGCCTGCTGGCGTGGCAGGAGCTCGATCGTGGGGCCGGCGCGTTCATGTCGATCCCGGATGAAGCGGCGGTGGCGGTGATGCGGCTGCTGGCGGGCGCGGGGATTGTCGCCGGCGAGTCCGGTGTGGCAGGGCTGGCCGGGTGTCTGCTGGCGGCCGGCGATGGCGCCGCCCGGGCGGCATTGGGGTTGGGGGCGGCGAGCCGGGTGTTGGTGTTCAGCACCGAGGGCGCAACGGATCCCGACCTGTACGCGAGGCTGGTGGGGTAGATCGGTTTGGTCCTGGAACAGCGGCTCGGGCATCCGATCCTCGCTTTACCTCTCCCCTTGGGAGAGGTCGGAGCGCGCAGCGCTCCGGGTGAGGGCCTTGCCGCCACGCCAACGGTCGGTCAGTGACTCACCAGCGGTGCCGTAACCAAAAAGAGGATGGCCGGGTCGAGCCAGGCCATGACGGGGGAAGAACAAATATATTCCGTATTCGGATCGTTATGTCTGAGAACTCGGTACAATTAAGCATGCAAATCGCTCCCTTGTTCGGCCCACGCTCCGCCAAACCGCACGGAAAATCGGCGTTCATCGGCGTCCATCCGCGGCTAAAATACTTACCTGTCTTGCCTCCCATCAAGCCATCGAAACCATGATCACCCGTCTATGCATCTCAGGCTATCGCTCGCTGCGCGATGTCCGCCTCGGCCTCGACGCCCTCAACGTCGTCACCGGCGCCAACGGCAGCGGCAAATCCAGCCTCTATCGTGCGCTGCGCCTGCTCGCGGACATCGCCCAGGGTCGCATCATCCAGTCGCTCGCGGCCGAGGGCGGCATTCAGTCCACCCTCTGGGCCGGGCCGGAGGAGCTGTCGCGCGCCATGAAGCAAGGCACCCACCCGGTGCAGGGCACGCGGCGCAAGCACCCGATCAGCCTGAAGCTGGGATTCGCCTCGGCGGATTACGGTTATGCGATCGACCTTGGCCTGCCGTCCAACTCGCACTTTCCGCATGATCCAGAAATCAAACTCGAAAGCCTGTGGACCGGCGAGGTGATGGGGCGGGCAAACGTGTTCGCCCAACGCAACGGTCCGTTGGTCCGGATCCGTGACGAAAACGGCGTATGGCGATCGGCCCTGCAGGACCTGGCGCCGTTCGACAGCATGATGACGCATGGCAGCGACCCGCGCGATGCGCTGGAGCTGCTGGTGATGCGCGAGCGGATGCGAGGGTGGCGCTTCTACGATCACGTCCGCACCGATGCCGAAGCCCCGGCACGGCAGCGCCGCATCGGCACCTACACGCCGGTGCTCGCCAGCGACGGATCGGACCTGGCTGCCGCAATCCACACCATACGCCTGATCGGCAACGGCGATGCGCTCGATGCGGCCATCACCGACGCGTTTCCCGGCGCGCGCGTCGAGGTCGAAGTGACCGACGGTTATTTCGAGGTCGTGATGTACCAGCGCGGCTTGCTGCGGCCCTTGAAGACCTCGGAATTGTCCGATGGAACGCTGCGCTATCTGCTGCTGATCGCCGGGCTTCTGTCGCCGCGGCCGCCGGAGCTCATGGTGCTCAATGAACCGGAAACCAGTCTGCATCCGGAATTGTTGCCGGCCCTGGGGCGGCTCATCGCGCAGGCATCCATGCGATCGCAGATCATCGTGGTGTCGCACGCGCCAGCACTTGTCGCCACGCTCGACGGGCGCGGCGCCGAAGCCGGGCGGCGGATCGTGCTGGAGAAGGAACTTGGGGAGACCATCGTCCAGGACCACGAACCGCCGTCCTGGGCGTGGCCGTCGCGGTGACGCCCCCTCGCGCGGGCCGCCCCTTCGCGCGGGACGGCGACCAGATCCAACCACCCCGCCAATGGCAACAGCGGCGTTGCACCGCCGCCGCTGCCCAGGCAATGATCATGATTCCCGACGACGAAGACCCGGTCGGGCGGCCGCGATCCTACCGCGTCAGGATGTAGCCTGCACCACCGAGAAAGGCACCGGCGGCGGAGCCCGCATTCAAGAATGAGCCCACGCTCATCACCCCCGGCGCCGCGGCCGATGCGGCAGCGCCGCCGGCGATCATCGGCCAGACGAACGAGCCGATGACGGCACCAGTCACCGCCCACAACACCACCGGCACGACCTGGCTGGCCGACGGCGTGCTGATGGTCTGTGCCGAGGCCGCTGGCACCAGCGCCGGAGCGCTGACCATGACGGCGGACGCAAGAGCCATGGCGGCGAGTCTATGTGATTTCACTGTCGGTCTCCCCTTTGTGCAACGAAAACTTCTTCGGTGGTCCATCGTTGATGTGCAACGATAATTGCGGCGATTGCCCCATGGCTGCGATTGCCCCGTGGCTGCGATGGCCCCGTGGCTGCGATGGCCCCGTGGCGGCGATTGTCCTATAGCCGTGTCACACATCGCTGCCGATATACTTGAAGTCGAGCGTGCGGGCCGCATCGCCGCGCGGGACGCCCATATACTTCGCCCAGGCCAGCTCGTGGAAGTAGAACTTTGTGCTGTTGATGGTGATTTGCAGCACCTCCAGGGCACCGGCGGCCACGTAGTTGCCGGTCCAGTAGTAGTCGACGAAAATATGCGAGATCGACACGATCACCCTGTAGGAGATGGCCTTCACCGCGGTGATCACGCCGATATCCGGCACCCCGCTGCTCGACCCGCTGCCGTAATCGTGCAGCGCCTTGGTCTGCTCGGCGTATTCCTCCGCGGTCACGGTGCCGGCCTGGCGCAGGATTTCCAACTCGGCCAGGCGCCGCGCGATAAGGTCTTCGGCGGTCTGGCCGCCGGCGATCTGTGGCAATGCGACGGCGCGATCCGGGGTCCGGTTCTTCAACCCCAGATCGATCATCGTGCTGTACGATACCGCCCAGTCGCTCACCGCCCGCGCGAACGCGTAGCGCGGCGGGTCGGCGTCCAGTCTGGCGGACATCCAGTGCGAGTCCTGCCATTGCGCAATCGACTCGCCAGGAATGCCACGCGTTTCCGGCGCGAAGTGGTAACGAACATCCAACACGTCGCTCCGGTCGGCGGCACGGAAGCCCGCGGTCAGCGACACCGGCGACAGGCGCCAGCCTTTCGCCGCGGCGAAATTCCGCGCGTTGTGCCAGACCGTGGTCGATTCCTTCGACAGCAGCGTGTGCGTCACGAAATAGCAGGACCCGTCCCAGCCGGCGCGGTAGCGGATGACCGCAAGCACCAGGTCGGTGCGCGCACAGTCGCTGGCGGTGCCCCACCCGTCGGTGGTCGGCAGCACGTTGGTGTTGACCTCAAGGATGGTGTCGACCCGATCGTTCACAACGCGGAACAGGATGATCGTGCGCAGATAGCCGTAGGCGCCGATGCTTGGATCACTCCAGTCGTTGGCCCCATCCGCGGCGACGATCCAGCTTCCGGTCGGCAGCGCCACCTGCTTGCCGTCAAGTTGCAACAGCCTCTCGACCGAGCGTCCAACGGTGAGATTCGTATCCGCCCGCGCAACGACGGGACCACTCGCCAGCATCATCATTGCGATGGCGGCCCACAGCCACGCGATTGCCCCCCGGTGCGCCGGTCCGGGCATCACCCGTGCGGCGGCCATGGGTGCGGCGGTCATGGGTGAGGCGGTCATGGGTGCGGCGGTCACGAGCCCAGCCCTCCACCGATATAGGTGAAGTCGACCACACGCTCGGAATCATGCGTGTTCAGCGCGGCGTAATGGCGGTCCCAATAGCGGTCGTTCAGCACGAACCACACCGAATCGGTGGCGTTCAGGGTCAGCGCGATGCCCCAGGAAACGGTGGTGCTGGCGGTGACGACATAGGCAATGCCGTAATCGACGAACGTGCCGAACGATCGAAACGATATGTT
>Ga0326727_10011404_pt1 | contig 20701 bp, 15 predicted proteins | sample MB2enrmetagenome_FD_207643 | JGI IMG/M metagenome (GOLD analysis project Ga0326727, IMG submission 207643) | Lab enriched peat soil microbial communities from McLean, Ithaca, NY, United States - MB29MY | ecosystem: Environmental > Terrestrial > Soil > Wetlands > Peat | place: USA: New York...
CACAAGAGGAAAAACATGGGGAGGGAATAAATTTCGACTCGATTTCTCAGTGAGGCAATGATTGAAATTTCGACTCGATTTTTTCTTGACGCAACACGATTTGTCGATGGGGAAAGCGGTTCCGTCCGGGGCGGTCCCGTTTCCGATAAAGTATTTCCACTGAATTTTCTGAATCATTGAAACTTTTATCCCCTCTGCGGGATTGTCTATCATATTCCGTCAACACATGACTTTTTCCAGCAGGTATTGTATAATAACCGGATCGTGAAACGTACCGTCGGAGAGGAACTTGAGAAAACTTCGGATCGCCGTTTCGTCCTTATGGACGCTGATTATTCTGCCCGCGCTGCTTTTTTCCGCCGGCGGAGCGGGGGCGGCGTCCTCCATGAATATTTCCACGAATTCTTCCGCATCGGGTATGCCGGGTTTGTCTCTTTCCAATTCCGGCTTGTTTCCGCCGGCAAATACGGCATTTTCCAACCAGTCGGCTTTAGGATCCACCAATTTCACCGGCACCTGGGGAAGCAATTTTACTTCCAGCCTCTCGAACTCCACCAATTCCAACGCCATGCAAACCAACGCCATGCAAACCAACGGTACCAATACGGCTACTAACGCGGTACCGGTATTTACCGACGATTTCGACATGGGGAACGCGGATCCTTTCAAGAATATTGTTTTCGATAATTACGACGAAGTCAACGTCAGGAATTTCGAATCCAATAACATAACCGAGATCAAGTTTATCGGCAACGTGAAAATCCGCTTCGATACCAACAAACTCTCTGCCAAGACCGTCGTGGTTACCGTGCGCAACCGCAAGGTGCTGGACATCGCCGCCTGGGGCGATGTTGAATTCCGCTATGCCGGAGACCTTTACCTCTGCGATACGATGACCTACAATCCCGATACCAAGATGGGCGTGATGAAGAATGTCCGCTCCTATATGAAAATGAGCGGTATGACGGGATCCTCCACTTCTTCCTCGCCTTTGAGCGCGTTGGGATCTGCCGGCTGGTTCTACCATGCAAAAAAGGCATACATCTTTTCTCCTGACAAACTGGCTCTTGAGGATGCAAATTTCTCCTTTACGGGAAACGATTACCCGCAATACGAGTTTTCTTCCTCCCGTATCTGGTGGTTTCGGGACGATGTCCTGTTTACCGTCAACAATTGGTACCGCGTCGGTCAGGGAGATTTCTTTTATCTGCCGTTCTTTTTTCAATGGCAGAAGGCGACCGGTCTCAAGACCGCTTTCGGAGAGTCGAAATATATCGGTTATTACCTGATGAATACCTACAGCTTCAACCCAGGCATAGGGAATTTCAAAACCGGTCTCGATTTTTACGAAATTCTGGGAAACTATGCGTTCATGGATTTCAGCAGCAGCAAGCCGGTCGGACCGTTTACTTCGCTGACCGTGAACGTCCGCATCGCCGACGATCAGCGGATTTCCTGGGATTCCGTCAATGACCGCTACATGCAGTTGGTGGATGATGGTACCGGTACCGGGACGCTCACCAATATCCGTCAGTTCTCCTGGGATTACAAGATTGCCGGCACGATGAACCTGGCCGGCGCTACGGTCAGTTTCAACTGGGAGGATCTTAACGATCCCTTTTTCCTGAGCAAGTATTCCTCCCGGGAAGAATCCTTCGACCTGACGAAACTGCTGCAGCCCCAGAACAATCTCCTGTACGGAGCCAGTCGGGGAGACAGTTTGCCGTCCGGCGAACTTTCACGGGGTTTTTCCCTGAGCTACAATAACTTTTCGATGACAGGCAATTTTAATTATACCCTTCAGGTCAATAGTAATATCGTATGTCCATACCTGAACCAGCGCTATACTTATGCGCTTACCACGCTCAAATTTCCTTCCATGACTTACAACTTCGGCTCGCTGGATCTCATTACAAATCTCAGTTATTCCTTTCCGGTTTCCCGGAACCTGACATACTCCAATACCAACGTGACGATCGGCCTGACGGACGCCATAGAGCCTTATCTTGCAATGATCCGCTCGAACCAGATTGCGGCAGCCGCCGCCGAAGCAGCCGCTATTGCTTTGAGTAACAAGCTCCTGCAGGACCGGATTTCCAACAATCGGAGCGGCGGGTTTCTGTCGAATTCCGCCGCCTTGTCGAATCTCGTTTCCGGAGGGAATTCCAATTTTACCGGTAATGCGGTGACGAATGTGAACCCGCTTCCCGACCTTCTTTCCAACAGCCTGTTATCCAATTCCGCGGTGACGAACTTTCCGCCCATACCGACGCCGGATGACGTATCGAATTTTCTTCCCGGCGATCCGGGGACGGATTCGTCGTCCGCGACTCAGACGGACAAATCGCCGTTTCTTCAGGTCCAGACGAACGGAGGCGAAGTCACCTCGGTCATGTTTTCCGAAACCAACGCGGCGACCAACCTGTCGGGAATGCTTTCGAATTCGTTCTCCGGAGTGTTGTCCAATTCGGTGACAAACGGGACCAATTCGCCGTCATCGTTATCCAATACGAATACCAACAGCTATAAGGTAACCAATAACATGTTTACCCTTTTCTCGGTCAAGTCGAGCGTGAACGGCAGCATGGGGCTGAGTACGTCCGAAGACTTGAATCCCACCAACGGTGCTGCCACCTACGATCAGTTCACACATAACGAGAGCGGCAGTTTTTCGTTGAATACCGCGCTGTTGAATTCCCTCTTCAACTTCAACAATTCAGTAAACTTGATTAACCAGAAGCAGATATCCACCGCGGATTCGGAGTCCAACAACAATCTGGCCGCGACTTACCTGGCTCTCAACTTGAACAGCGGTCTTTCTATGACGCCGCAGACCTTCAATTTCGGTCAGGGAACCTGGGCGACGGGATATGTCCCGTTAACGGCCAGCGCTAATTTGGTCAGCCCTCTTTTTCTTCAGACGGCTTATGATGCTACCTCGATAAGAACATTGATCAATACCGAAACCTTCGGAACCGGATTCCACTGGCTGACCAACAGTCAGATCGCTTTCGATCTTTCCTTTACCTATAACATCCAGTGGCGCCTGACCAACGGGCTGTCGGATCAGTACATCAACAACATCACCTGGCAGAAGTTGACCATGGCTCCGTCTCTTACGATTTTCTGGTTTACTTTTTCCGTTCCTTCAATAATCATCGATATGCTGGAGACCAACTGTTCCACGAACATCGTGGTCGGATCGATCACGAATACCTTGTATTATACCAACCGGATGCTCTGGACCTTCGACGACATCACCAACCGGATGGGCGTGGAATCGTTTCCTCTGACCATCACTATTAAACATCCACTGATGCCCTGGCTAGGAGAAATTTCATATAAATACGACCTCTTTGCAAAATCCAATATGACTTTTGATACCGGCTTCAACATCACGGCTCCGGCTATTCTCAATAACTTTCTGTGCTTTTACAAGGTGAGCAATTTCAGCGCGATCGGAAACCTTCACTGGGATTTTGAAAACCCGCGCGATTCCTTTTTTACCATGAGCTTGAACACCTCGGTCTGGTTCACGAAAGACTGGTCGCTGTCGTTCAGCACCAGCGTCAAGAACGATCAACTCTTTCTCTACTTCTTGAGCGATCCCTATATCGCCCAGTTTCAGCAGCCGGGAGAACAGGGAAAGAACCTCTTCGCCGACCTTCTGCAGAGTCTGACCATCTGGGATTACAACGGGCTCAAGCAGACCTATTTCAAGATGCAGGGAATGAATTTTACCCTGACCCATCTTCTCGAGGATTGGACCATGCTGTTTACCATGTCGCTGTCGCAGAGAGAGGACACGGCGAGACAAATCTATTACTGGGATCCCAATATCAGTTTCCAGGTCAGCCTCGGCGGTTCCAAGGACTTCATGCCCGCAATTCCGAAGGACTTCGCGCCGACGGAGTACCAGTGATGGATTTTCGCCTGCAGGCGAGCGACGGAAGGGCCCGCGCGGGAATCCTTTCGCTTCCTCACGGCGAGGTGGAGACGCCGGTGTTCATGCCGGTGGGCACCCTCGCTACGGTGAAAACCATGACCCCGGAGGAAATCGGGGCGACCGGCTCCCGGCTCATTCTCGCCAACGCTTACCATCTCTATCTCCGGCCGGGAATCGAGGTGCTGAAGAACGCGGGCGGCATCCACCGCTTCATGAACTGGCAGCGCAACGTGTTGACCGACAGCGGCGGTTTCCAGGTGTTTTCCCTGGCGGAAATGCGCCGGGTGACGGACGAGGGCGCCGTTTTCCGATCGCACATCGACGGGTCGGAGCATTTTCTGACGCCGGAGTCGGTGATGCGCATCGAGGAAGCCATCGGTGCCGATATCGTGATGGCGTTCGACGAATGCACGGCCGCCGGCGTGGATGAAGTAGCGACGAAGCGGGCACTGGACCGCACGATCGACTGGGCCCGGCGCTGCGCGACGGAGCGAACCAGGATCGAGGCGGAAAACCCGTCGAACAGCCAGTCGCTTTTCGGCATCGTACAGGGCGGAATGTTCGAAAACCTCCGGACGGAAAGCGCGCGGCGTACCGTGGAGATCGGCTTTCCGGGTTACGCGATCGGCGGACTTTCCGTGGGCGAGGAGAAGCCCGTGATGTATCGGATGCTCTCGCTTCTGGACACCGAGTTGCCCCGGGACAAACCGAGATACCTGATGGGCGTGGGCACTCCCGAGGATCTGCTTCACGGCATTTCGAGGGGGGTGGATATGTTCGACTGCGTGTTTCCCACTCGCGCCGCGCGAAACGCCATGGCCTTCGTCCGCTCGGGCCGGCTCAATTTGCGCAACAAACAGTACGAATTCGACCTCCGTCCGCTGGACGAGGAATGCGGCTGTTACGCCTGCAGGAATTACAGCCGCTCCTATATCCGCCACCTCCTGCGAGCCGGGGAAGTGCTGGGTATCCGGCTGATGAGCATCCACAACGTGCACTTCATGGTGCGTCTGGGATCCGATGCGGGGAAGGCCATCCGCGAGGGGCGTTTCGACGCTTTCCGGGACGAATTCCTCGGAGGCTATATGGAAGGGAAGTTTTTGACCGTCGCTTGACGACGGCCGGTATTTTTTTGTTTTCTGACAGGGAGAGGGAAACCATGCACAAGGCAGTCCTGCTACTCGCCAACGGAGAGGTATTTAAGGGATTCGGGTTCGGTTATCGGGGAGAAACCGGCGGCGAGGTGGTGTTCAACACCTCGATGACCGGCTACCAAGAGATACTGACCGATCCCTCGTATTGCGGGCAGATCGTCACGATGACCTACCCGCTCATCGGGAATTACGGAGTCAACCTCGAAAACGCCGAGTCAGGCAAGGTGCAGGCCGCCGGGCTCATCGTCCGGGAGGTCTCCAAGTCGCACTCCAACTGGTCGAGCAAGGGGTCGCTCCAGGAATACCTGGAAAAGTACCGTGTTTCTGCGATCGAGGGTGTGGATACCCGCAAGATTACCCGCATCCTGCGCATCACAGGAGCGATGAACGGCATTCTCTCCACCGCGAATACCGATATCGAAAGTCTGAAGAAAAAGCTTTCCGAAGTTCCTTCGATGGTCGGACTTGACCTGGTTCCCCGCGTCACGCTGACCGAACCGAAGCGCTGGAACGAATTCAAGCCCGGAAACAGGCATGTCGTCGCCATCGACTGCGGGATCAAGGAAAACATCCTGCGTCTTCTCGCCGAGCGGAACTGCAACCTGACGGTGGTTCCCGCCGCCTGGACGGCGGAGCAGATCCTCGCGTTGAAACCGGACGGAGTGTTCCTCTCCAACGGCCCGGGCGATCCCGAGACGGTCACCTATGTGATCGACTCCATCCGCGCCCTTCTTGGGAAGCTCCCCGTATTCGGAATCTGTCTGGGACACCAGATGCTCGGTATCGCTCTCGGGGGAAAAACCTACAAGCTCAAGTTCGGACACCGGGGCGGCAACCAGCCCGTGAAGAATCTCCGCACGGGCCGCGTGGAGATCACCGCTCAGAACCACGGATTCTCGATCGTGGAAGGGCAGCTTCCGCCGGGCGTGGAAGTGACCCACGTCAATCTCAACGACCAGACGATCGAGGGTATTTCCATCCCGAGCCTTCAGGCATTCTCGATCCAGTACCACCCGGAGTCGTCGCCCGGTCCGCATGATTCCCATTATCTCTTCGACGAATTCATCGCGGCGATGGGAAACCGCTGATGTTCCCGGCGCGATTCGGTGAGCAGATCGGAGGCGGAAAGGTCCGCTGCCGTCTTTGTCCGCACCGCTGCGTTATTTCCGACGGCCGGTCCGGGATCTGCGGGGCGAGAAAGAATATCGCCGGCGATCTTTATTCCCTCAATTACGGTGTCGTGTCCGGGATCGCCGTAGATACGATCGAGAAAAAGCCCCTCTACCACTATTACCCGGGGAAGCGCATCCTTTCCATCGGAACCTTCGGTTGCAATCTGCGCTGTCCCTTCTGCCAGAACTGGACTCTTTCCCGCTTTTACGACGAAAACCACATAATACCGGAATCCGACATCACCCCGAACGACGTTCTGTCGCTAGCGCGGCGGGAGGGTGATTTCGGCGGCGTCGCCTATACCTATTCGGAGCCAATGGTGTGGTTCGAGTTCGTCAACGACTGCGCGAAGCTGATCCGTGACAACGGTTTGAAGAATGTCTTTGTTACCAACGGCTATATCGAACCCGAACCTCTCTCGGAACTGCTTCCTCTCATGGACGCGGCGAATGTCGATATCAAGGCCTTCCGCGATCAGAATTACCGGCAGCTCGGCGGGACCCTGCAGCCCGTTCTCGACACGATCACGGCTATGAAAAAAGCGGGAGTTCATGTCGAACTGACCACTCTTGTCGTTACCGGTTTGAACGACGATCTGGAGGAACTTTCTTCCATCGTGGACTGGGTTGCCGCGATCGATCCTTCCATTCCTCTCCATTTCAGCCGCTATTTTCCGCAATACCGCTGGCACGAGCATGCCACCGACATCGCGCTTCTGGATAAAACGGTGGAACTTGCCCGTAAGAAGCTTCATTACGTCTACACAGGCAATATAGCCGCCGAGAGCGATACCTTCTGCCCCGATTGCGCTTCGGTGCTCGTGGAGCGGAAAAACGGCGGTGTGCGTACGGTCGGCATCCGCGACGGCAAGTGCGTCTCCTGCGGACGGGCCACGGAAGTGGTTGTCGATTAGCCATGCTGGAGGTTTTCGAGGCGAAAAAGGGCGGCTACACCGTCTCTCTCCATGGGACGATGCTGCTTTCGCGCTACGATCCCGCCGGGGATGCTTCGAAAATCGCGGAAGAACTCCTGAAACGGGAGGGCCGCGACCGCAACTTTCTCCTGTTCGGTACGGCGCTCGGGCTTCTGCCAGCGGCACTCGCGGCCTCGGGCGTTCCCCTGACCCGTATTCTCGCCTTTGAACCGGACGAACGTCTCGGCGACATCGCGAAGGCCGCATGTCCCGGTCTCCGTCTTCTTTCTCCCATGGATGATATCCCCTCATGGATCGAGGAAGGGCTTTACGATCGCGCACGGCCCGCCGTTTTCGGCATCGAAAGCTGGAAGCGCGCATGGAGCGCCGAATGGTCGCGTTTCGAGCGTTTCACTGCCGATGCCGTCCGCACAGCGGTGGAGAATGTCAAGGTGACGGGATTCTTCTCGCGGCTCTGGGTTTCCAATCTGGTTGCCAATGTGAAGCGTTACCTGGAAAGACCCGAAGATACGTTTATCTTCGCGCCGAGGCTTCCCGTTCAGGCGCCTGTTCTCGTGGCGGCGTCCGGTCCGTCGCTCGACGACCGGACCGCCGAGATTTTCGCGCATCGGGAGGGGTTCGTGGTGATCGCCGTGCTGTCGGCCGCACGCACGCTTCTCGCGGCCGGCATCCGGCCTGATGCCGTCGCCGTCAGCGACGCCGGGGTGGCGAACAAGCTCCATGCTGCCGGCATTCCTTCCGATATTCCCATCCTCGCGGGGCCGTTCGCCTCGGGAGCGCTCCTCTGCGCTTCGGAAAATCCGGCCGCCTTTTACGGCCTCGCCGGCGAGATCGTTTCGCCGACGTGGCGGCTTTCCCAACCCTCGGTTTCCATCGACGCGGGTGATCTCGCCCGGAAATTCTCGAGTCTTCCGCCGGTGTTCGCCGGATTCGATCTTTCCTACCGCCTGCCGGAAGGTTCCCACTCCTCTCGCAACGCCCTCTTCGAGCTTCGCCGCCGGAATGGATCGCGACTCCGCACGGCCGACAGCGCCGGACTCGGATTTTTCCGCCGGAGCGATCTCGAACCGGACGGCGGAGGCGGCTGGACTACGTCGTCCTTCCGGACAATCGCCGGGATTTCCGGATCCCGTTTCCCGGGCGCGATGACCCTTCCCGGCGGACTCGAACGCGAAGGCTGGAAGATAATCGACAGTCTCGAGAAAGTCGCCGATCCGACCGCCGCGAGAATCGGCCGGGAGGCGCTCCGGGGAGCGTTCATCCGGTCTGCGGACCTGGAGTCGAAGGCGAGGTTCTTCCTGGAAAAGGTTCGGGAAGCCGTTCGGGCGGCCGACGGAGAAATCCTCAGGAAGTGGTTTGTCCGGGAGCGTCTGGCGGGTCTTTCTGCGGATACTGCGCTGCAGTGCCTGAAGAGAAAACTCGGCTGAAGGTTGTTCTTACTTTTTGTTCAAACTGATGTGATCGTCCACAAGCCGGTTCGTGGACGTTTCGACTTCAGAATAAGACTCGAAGGGAAGGGTTACCTCGAAGAAAATCCCGGAATAGGCCGGGCGATAGAAGTTATTCGTGGATGTGTCGTAGTAGTACAGCCATCCCACCGATGCAGAAATGATCGAGTATTCCAGGTGCACCGCCAGTTCCATGCTGCCCAGGGTTGCGAGCATGTAATCCCACTTGAACTCGAGCCATGCGAATCGGTGGCCCTTATTGTCGAAACAGGAATAGAACGGAATGTGGAGAAGCAGTGGAAACGGGCTGCAATCGTAGAAGGGGAAATCGAAGAACCCGGGTGTCGAGTAACCGAAAACGTTTTTATTATCGGTGGTGCGCATGGTGACGAGACGGCTGCCGAAGCCGGCCCCGATTCCCCACCCGTCGGAGCCGATCGGAAAAAACCACCACTGGTCGTACTCCAGAAGGGAGAAGCCCGCCGTCAGACATGCGTTGGTTCCGGAAAGAGAGGGCTTGAGCGGATTGATGCTCGACTGATACCCGAAGGAGATGCTGAATGCGTCCGCACGGGAGATGCTCTGAATCCCGATGCCGGAATCCGCCGCGGCCGTCGGGAGAGCGGACAGGAGAAGCGCTCCCACGATGAAAAGGACGGGCAAGCGGTTCATGCCGGTTTAGACGACGAGTCCGTAAACCATGTTGGCCAGCGAGTAAAGGATATCGCAGAAGAGCACCATCGACAGGAAGGTCACCACATAGAAGCAGACGAGCGGAAAGAAGTCCTTACCCACCAATCGCTGGTTTCTCCAGCGCATTCCCACGGCAGAAGCAGTCACTAGTAGAACGATCAGGATGATATAGTAGGCGATCTTGTTGAACACGATGTTTCCGATGCGGTACAGGTTGAGGTTGGACCCGTAGATGTAATCGTTATGCATGAAGATCCGCACCAGGCTCGCATGGCGCACCCGGTGGTCGGAGGAAAGGTGGAACGCGGCGTCGGCGGAGTAGCTCACCGGCACCTTTTTGATTCCCTGGATGGTTTTCACCTGCGATATCTGGTTCCCGGAAGTATAGCCGGTATAAACCGGATCGATCGTGAGAATTTCTCCTTCCGTCCATTTCGCGCGGCGGGAGGTCAGAATGTAATCCAGCTTCTGGTTGGTGTTGTATGCGATGAAACGGAAGCCTTCTATGTAATACGCACCGTTTCCGTCGTACATTTTCTCGAAGTAGACGAGAGAAGAGCCGATCATGAAAGCGATGTTCTGACGTGCCTCCATCATCGGAAGTTTATCGAATTCGGACATTTTGAACTTTTCGCCCGTCGTGTCCTTGATCTTGTCCTTCACTTCGATCTTTCGGTCCTGAAGCATATCACGGTAACTCGCCTGCTCGTAGATCTTCGGGATCAGAAGCTCCTGGAAGAGGAATGCGGAGGCGATCATCACCAGGATATAGAGGATGACGAAGAGCGTGGTGACGGAGACGGGAACGGGAAGCTGTGCCTCGCTTTTGTCTCGCACCACGAGGCCCCAGAGAATGCCGAGGGCGGCCGTCAGAGGGAGGTAAAGCAGCAGATCCTGCGAGATGGAATACAGGAGCCAGAGTCCCTTTTGTCCGTCGATCCGGAAGTGACAGAAAACCGATATCAGGATCACGAAGAGAAGCAGAAAAAGGAAGTTGGCGAGAAAACTCGTGAAATGACGCATTCGCTTACCCCCTGGCCGAACCGGTGCCGCGTTTCATGGTGAGTTGACGCAGTTCGATCAGGCCGAGCCCGATGAGCGCGGCGAGTCCGCCGACGAAGAGGCTCGGGATGAAAACCTTCCAGAAACCGTTCTTGATGCCGAACTTGATGAGTTCGATCAGGCTGAGAAACTGCGGAAACGCGAGAAACATGACAGACGAAAGCACCACGAGTGTGCAGACCGTCATCAGGAAAATGGATTTCTCGTTGAACCATGTCGCGGCTCCCGCGACGATGGCGAAAAAACCGACGGCGAGGAGCAGCATCGAAAGGATCGAAGCGGCGAGGCCATTGGTAACGAAAGTCGTCTGGAAAATCGTCTTAAGTCTTTTTACATAATGAATATAGATGTCCAGGAGCGCGGAACCTACACTGGTGTTCGGCAACTCCACCACCTGGTCCTTTTTCGGGACCGAGAAGGAGACCCAACTTCTCTCCGGCCCGCCGTTGCCGATGGTTTCCGGGGAGGTCAGGTTGATCTCGGAGGGCTGGATCCGGACCGAATCCAGAAAATAACCGTTCTTATAAAAGAGGATCCCCTTCCGTACCGAGTTGGAATATCCCGGCGCGAGCCAGATCTTGTAGTCGCCGATCGGAGTGATGTAACCTTCCTTCAATTCAGGATAGGCGAACATCGCCTCGGGTTTCACGAGATCGGCGAAATCGGTGTTGACGAAGAAGAACACGAAGAGGAGAAGCGTATTGAAAAGCGCCACCAGCGGAACCATGATGATCAGGAAACGCCGGTCCGGAGCGCTGCTGAAAGAGAAGTAAAGAAAACCGGACACGATCACCATAAAAGGAATGGAATAGAGGAGCATGGTTCCGTAATTCCGGAGTGCTTCCACAAGAATGGAGGAATTTCCCCGGAACTTGAGGTATAAAAGGAAGATGACGAAGTACAAAGCGAGAGCGCCGGCAAACGCGAGAAACACCTTGAGAAAAACCGCGGCGTATTTGCGAAGGGACAGCAGATAGATCAAGCAGACCTCCCGGCCCTTTTTTCAACCCTATTATATACCACTTATCGGCACATGGCAAAGGAAAAATTGAGTTTTCCCGGTCGAATTTTTTCCCGGCCGAATTCCCGCTTCCGGAAACATCTTCCACTATCATGTATCATGCAAAGATCGGGCCATGGCCTGTTCGGATTTGCTTTTTTTTTGGAAATCTATTGATTTTTATTTTTTTTGCCTTAAAATAAGGAACGTGAATTAAAAAAGAATGGATATTCTTTTTGTGAAAGAAGTAAGGAGGATATATATGGCTGAAGTTCTTCTGGAACACGTAAGCAAGGTCTATGAAGGAAACGTGACCGCCGTTTCCGACGTGAACCTGGAAATCAAGGACAAGGAGTTTGTGGTTCTCGTCGGGCCTTCCGGCTGCGGCAAGTCCACCACGCTACGTATGATCGCCGGTCTCGAGGAAATCACGGAAGGAACGGTCAAGATCGACGGAAACATCGTCAACAACAAACCCCCGAAGGATCGGGACATCGCTATGGTGTTCCAGAATTACGCTCTTTACCCGCATATGACCGTGGAAGAAAACATGGCGTTCGGTCTCCGGCTCCGCAACTTCCCTTCCGAAGAGATCAAGAAGCGCGTGAACGAAGCCGCCCAGATTCTCGGTCTGAAGGAATACCTTTCCCGCCGCCCGAAGGCGCTCTCCGGCGGTCAGCGGCAGCGCGTGGCCATCGGACGCGTGATCGTGCGCAAACCGAAGGTGTTCCTCTTCGATGAGCCTCTCTCCAACCTGGACGCCAAGCTGCGTGTGCAGATGCGCGCGGAGCTCATCAAGATCCACGCGAGACTCAAGGTGACGTCGGTTTATGTGACGCACGACCAGACGGAAGCCATGACCATGGGCGACAAGATCGTGGTGATGAATAATAAGCTCGTTCAGCAGGTCGGAACACCTCTCGAAGTTTACAACAAGCCCGTCAACAAATTCGTCGCCGGCTTTATCGGAAGCCCTCCGATGAACTTCATGGAAAGCGCCGTTCTGGATAAGAACGGTTCCGTGTTCCTCGATATGACGGACTTCCAGATCAAGCTCCATCCCGATCAGGCCGAAAAGGCGCGGCCTTACGTCGGCAAGAGCGTGACCTTCGGCATTCGCCCCGAGGATATTTACGACCGCAGTAAGTTTACCGGGAATGTGGACAACAATAACGTCACTGCAAACGTGGAAATCGTGGAACAGCTCGGCGCCGAAGAGTTCATCTACTTCGTGACTCCCAATCAGTCCTTCGTTGCGAAGTATGATCCGAACGTCAACATCCATATCGGCGATACCAACAAGGAAGCCGTTTTCGACCTTTCCCGCGCTCATATTTTCGATAGCGATACCGAGATGACCATTTTCTAATCCTGTTTTTTAAAGTATTAACGGGGGGTAGCTGTAAAGCTATCCCCATTTTTTTTGAAATGATATACTTGAATACTTCTCATTGCCAGTCAACAAGAGGTGTTTTCCACCGGCAAGAACCCTCTGAAAACAGGGGTAGCTCCTCGAAAGAGGAGTAAAGTTATAGTCTCCAAAATTGACGGGATTTGTCAATGCAACAATGAATCCTTTTTGCGAATACGCATTCTCAGCGAACTTCGAGCTTCCGCGCGAGATTCTGATAAAGCGACTAGATACATCCGGTTAATGAATTACCATCAATTCACTGTAGTAATAAGGTTCATCCATCTTGCGAATATTGATGATGGAAGTAATTACCCCGTTGGTATAAACGTGAATCGCGAAATAATCCTCCACCTGGAAATAAACCACCGTTTCTCCGCACCTTACAAACAACTGCTTGGTGGAAGAGGAATAAGCGTTGGTATTGGTGATTACGCTCAAATCGTTCGTGTAGCCATGTTTTTGAAGATAGGGAAGGCAATAGTCATGGTAATAACCGGCGAATTCACTGCCGGGATAATAGGTATTGTTCAAACTGCTCCAACTGCCTTCCGAAAAAGCCGACATCGGGATCAACATCATGACGAGAAACAATATCGATTTCAAGCGATTCCTCCCAAGGTCTGTTAAACGGCTGTAAAAATTTCGACTACTTCCTCTATGTTCGATTTGAAAATAACGGTATTGCCGATGTTGCAGTCCTGGATGAATTCGATGAGACTCTTGCTCCGGATTTTGTAGAAATCGCCAATGATTCCCAGATACATTCTGCATTTGTCTAAATTCTGAAGAAATTCCCCGGCTATGCCCGTTCTCAAATCCAGGAAACCATCGATCAGATTGCGTTTATAGAGAGCGACCTTTTCGATCTGCAGATGGACAAACAATTCGATGAACTCCTGGGCATTCTTTACCACGACGGAAGGATCACACAACTCGGCGACTTTGATTCCGTTCTTTTCATGAACGAGGTATCTCATGATTTTCTCCTCAAAGGGTTGACAAACATAACCAAACAAACTCTACCCTAAGTGTGACTCCTGCCGGCGGTTTTGTCAAATATTCGGTTTACGGTCAGGTTAACCGGGATAGAGGAAAAATGATGGGTGGATACAACATGTCGGGCTACGAAAAACGGCCGTCCCTTGCGGAACGGCCGTTTCGGTAGAATGCGGAACGGTTATTTCAGCGCTCCGGAAGCGCCTCCGGCGGAGTTCTTTTTCTGCATAACCAGGAAAAAAATGACTCCAATAATCACGGCGAGCACGATGACAAGCACGATGACATTGTGCGCGATCGCTCCTATAACGATGGTGACGAAGGAAAGCACGAGGGTAATCACGAATAGTATCGCGTTGATGAGAAAACGGCTGACGCTGCCGATCACGCCTACGATGTCGAGCACCGTGGAAAGAGGGTCGAGAACCAGCATCGCGCCGATCCACATCGCCAGAAAACCGATGATGCGGAAAATCCAGAGCATCATCGAATACTCGCTGTGAAGGGTTGCGACGGCCTGGTCCTTGTCGCCGGCGAAGATGTGGAAAAGAACGCCCTTGTGTTTGAGAGCGTCGCCGCCCTGGCCTTTCACGGTGTAACTCTGGAGTTCGCTGCCCGCCAGTTTGCCGAAGGCGGTTCCGTCGAAACCGGACTTCAGTACGGAATAGGTCAGTCGTTCATCGCCGACATTGTCGGAAGAGGACCCGTTTTTGCGGAGATAAATGGTGGAGCCTTCTATGCCAGGTTTGAAGCCTCCGATGTCTTTCATCTTGACGGTAGTGTCGTCCAGGGGGGAAAGGATCGATTGTCCGGGAAGAGAAAGGCCGGAAGTGCTCATAGTGTACTTACCCATCCTGACGGAGGAAACCCTGTCCGATTTGCTCTCGAAATTCTGTTTCTCGGCCCTGCTATTATCGATCCGGACGGAATAGCGGCTTTCCCAGTCCTGCACTTCCCTCTGGTTGAAATCTTCGGATCGGGTTGCCCTGCTGACCCATTCTTTCTTGTATTTGTAGGTGGTCGTTGTGGTCTCTCCGCCTCCTACTGCGTCCTTTCTCGTGGTGGTTTCTTTTTCTTCGACCCAGGCGTATACCTGAGCGGTTCTGTTGTAGGTGAGGTATTTGCCGGGAAGGAGGAAGAGGTCGTCGCCGAGGGTTTCGTCGGAGTCCACTTTTCCAGAGATGTCCACCAGTTTTCCGTCCGCGCCTTCGGCGGTGATGTCTGCTTTCACGTCGACGGCGGTTTTTGCGTACTTGGACAAATCCAGGCTTCCCTCGTTCCAGTAGAGGAAGGCGAAGGAACCGAGAACCCCGCCTACAGATTTGCCGATGCGGTCGAACCAACTGGAATACGTCACTTCTGCCACTGTCAACCTCCCCAATATTTTGTACTTTTACCGGCGGTTTGCTTGATCACTGCGATAACGGCATTCTTCAGACAGGGTATTTTAATTCAAACATTCCATTCGTCAAACATTCGGCGGGTTCGGACGGATTTATTTTTCGGAAAGTTCGTATCTTGGGTATCCGGTGTTTTCGATCGGGATTTTCATCCGGCAAAAACTTGCATTCCGGCGTTTTCGACACTATAATCAATATCATCATGTTCCGGGAGTGTTTTATGGGGCTTTCTGCTTTTACAATCACGGGTTGCATCCGGTAACCTTTTTCTTCAATTTTACCCTCCTTTTGTCAAACATCCTTCGGGTCTGAATCGAAAAGTGTTTTCCCTGATTTATTCGGAGCCGGACATTGTTCCGGAGGTGCAGACTCGTACACTATCTTATTTCACAGGAGAATGATATGATGAACTTCCATAAATACAAGCACGCCGAAATCGTCGATCTGCCCAACCGGAAATGGCCGTCCCGATACCTTGTCAAAGCGCCTTTATGGTGCAGCGTGGATCTGCGTGACGGGAATCAGGCCCTTCCGATTCCGATGAACGTGGCCGAGAAAGTGGAATTCTTCCAGCTCCTGACCGATATCGGTTTCAAGGAAATCGAGGTGGGATTCCCCTCGGCGTCCGAGACCGAATACCGCTTTCTGCGCGAACTGGTCGAAAAGGGAAGAATCCCCGACGGAGTTTCCGTTCAGGTGCTGACGCAGTCCAGAAAACACCTGATCGAGAAGACATTCGAGTCCCTCCGGGGAACGAAGCGGGCCATTGTTCACCTGTACAACTCCACGTCGGAGCTGCAGCGTCGGGTGGTTTTCAATAAGGACAAGAAGGCGATCATCGATATCGCCCTGGAAGGCGCACACCTGATCCAGGAATTCGCCGAAAAGGCGAAGGGAACGAAGATCGTCAAGGAATATTCACCCGAGAGTTTTACGGGCACCGAGCTGGATTACGCCGTGGAAATCTGCGAAGCCGTGATGGACGTCTGGAAGCCCACTCCGGCCGACCGGATGATCATCAACCTGCCGGCGACGGTGGAGATGACCACTCCCAACATTTACGCCGACCGCATCGAGTGGTTCCTGGAGCATATCAAAAACCGGAACTGCATCGAGATGAGTTTGCACACGCATAACGATCGCGGCACGAGCGTCGCAGCCAGCGAACTGGGTATCCTGGCCGGTGCCGACCGGGTGGAAGGCACGCTCTTCGGCAACGGGGAACGCACGGGAAATTCGGACATCATGACGATCGCGCTGAACATGTTCTCGCAGGGCATCGACCCCGAGCTGGATTTTTCGGACATCAACCGCATCATTGAAATTTACGAGCGCTGCACGCGGTTGTCCGTTTCTCCCCGGCATCCCTACGCGGGCGAGCTGGTTTACACGGCGTTCTCCGGTTCACACCAGGACGCCATCCGGAAGGGGTTGTCCATCTACGAGCGCGAACACCCGAAATACTGGGAGGTTCCGTATCTGCCCATCGATCCGGCGGACGTCGGGCGTGAATACGAAGCGATCATTCGCATCAACAGCCAGTCGGGCAAGGGCGGCGTTGCCTACATCATGGAGCACAATTTCGGTTACAAACTGCCGAAAGACATGCATCCCGAGTTCGGCCGGGTGGTTCAGGTGATCACCGATGAAATCGGCGAGGAGTTGAAGCCCGAGAGCATTCTGGACTTGTTCCGCAAGGAATATCTGGACTTGAATGAACCGCTGAAGCTCCAGAAGTACAAAATCGAGGAGAATCAGGATCAGGAGGGGAAGGAAAACCTGGTAGTCATCAACGCTGTGGTGGTTTGGGAAGGCGCGGAAAAGGAAATCTCCGGCACCGGAAACGGACCGATCGACGCCTTCTTTCAGGGGCTGCTGTCCGTCGGAATTCCCGCCTACGAGTTCATCTCCTACGATGAACACGCCCTCTCAGAGGGTTCCGGCTCGAAAGCGGTTTCCTATATCTGTCTTCTGAACCGCAACGATGAAAAGTGCTATGGCGTGGGTATCGCGCAGAACATCACCACGGCGTCCCTGTACGCCATCGTGAGCGCGATCAACCGCTTCCACAAGTACGGCAAGCAGTAAGGCAATTATCCGGTCCGGAATCCGACAAAGCGACGCGGGGGCGGCTGAAAAGTCCGCCTCCCGTTTTTGAAAAATTCCTTTCCATGTCCGCGATCCCGCCGGTTTCTTGCGGAAAAAAACGCTATCGCCTATCATGAGACCTCTTTCGGAGGTTGAAAATGGAAGCCTTCCATTTATTGAATCCCTGGTTTATCGGATTCTGCCTGACATTTCTCTTCATCCTCCTCTTCTTTCCGTCCCTTCGCGTGATCGGCCCGACCGAAGTGGGGCTTGTCACCAAACGCTTCTCCCATCGCAAACTCGCCGAGGGCAATCCCATCGCCTTCCGGGGCGAGGCGGGCTACCAGGCGGCGCTCCTGATGCCGGGTTTCCGACTCAAGTTCTGGATCCTCTACAGCGTCATCAAGTATCCCTGGGTGCAAGTTCCCGCCGGGCAGATCGGCGTGGTGATCGCGCAGGCCGGTTCGCCTCTACCCGTGGGCGCGAAGTCCGCCATCTACAAGCCGGAATTCGGCAACTACGGAGATCTCAACGCCTTCGTCAAGAACGGCGGGCAGAAAGGGGTCCAGCGCCAGGTGCTGCCTCCCGGAACCATCGTGCCGGTTCATCCGGCGGCCTTCCTTGTCATCACCAAGGGGCGCGTGTACGGACTTCCCATTTCGCCGGAGTTGGAATATCTCGCGTCCAAGAAGGGACAACTTACCCCGGAGGCTTTCGGGCTCAAGGCGGAACAACTCAACGTCGTGCGCATCGAAACGCGCACGGCCGCCAACAACAAGATTACGGACATGATCGGCATCGTCACCACCTTCGAGGGCGACCCTCTTCCCAAAGGAGACATCGCCGGACGTCTCGGCGGCTTCGAGGATATCGAGCAGTTCGAGAAGATGAAGGAAAGCGATTCGCGTCTGATGGAGACGATCTTCGGCAATAAGAACAGCCTCCACAACAATTATCAGGACTACCAGGCATTTCTGGACCATGGCGGAAAGATCGGTCTGCAGCACGATCCTTTGATGTACGGCGCTTATAACCTCAACCCGTTCCTCGTGAGCGTGGAGATCGTGCCGATGCTCGTCATCGAACAAGGGCAGGTGGCCGTGGTCAAGAGTTATGTCGGGCTTCCGACGGTGGATACCTCCGGCAGCGATTTCAAGTTCGGTTCTCTCGTGCGTCCCGGGCACCGCGGTATCTGGCAGGAGCCGCTTCGCACGGGAAAGTATCCCATCAATCCCCGCTGCTACGAAGCCGAGATCGTGCCGACCTTCATCCTGACGCTGAACTGGGCAGAGGCGAGTTCCGCCGCCCATATGCTGGACAAGAACCTCAAGAGCATCATCGCCAAGAGCCGGGAAGGCTTCATTTTCCAGATCGATCTTCAGGTGCAGATCCATGTTCCCGACAGCAAGGCGCCCAAGGTAATCTCGATCGTCGGAACGATGTCCAACCTCGTGAACGAGGTACTGCAGGCCGCGGTGGGAAACCATTTCCGCGACAAGCTCCAGAGCCTGCCTGCCATCCGCTTCATCGAGACGCGCCAGCAGGTGCAGGAGGAGGCGTTCGCCCTCATCCAGAAGCAGCTCGGGCAATACGAGATCGAGACCAAAGGGGTTTACATCCAGGACGTTCAGCTTCCCGAAGACCTCGTGCGCGTGCTCACCGAGCGCGAAATCGCCAACCAGGAGATCCAGACCTACCAGAAGATGAAGGAAGCGCAGGACCAGAGAATCTCGATGGAGAACGCCAAGGGCACGGCCGATATGCAGGGCGAACTCGCGAAGTCGAAGGTGGGCGTGGATATCAAGAGCAACAACGCCACGGCCCGCAAGGCGGAAGCGGACGGCGAGGCTACTTACATCCGAGAAACGGGCGCCGCGAAGGGCGCGGAGGTCGAGGCCGTGGGTATGGCCCGCGCGAAGGCTTTCTCCGAGCAGGCGGACGCGCTGGGTAAGGAAAACACGGCTCTCGTGAACGCCGTCACCATCATGGCGGAGAAAAACCTCCGCTTTGTGCCGGACATCATGGTCAGCGGCGGCGGCAGCTCGTTGGACGGCCTCGCCGGAACGCTGATGAAATACCTCGGCGGGTTGTCGAAGGTCGGCGGGGAGAAGAAGGAAGGGTAGGTTGGAACCGGCCCCTCTCCCGGGATTTGCCCGGCAAAGAGGGGAAGGATACTTTTTTATCTTATGAAAATGTCGCGCTTGTTACTCAGAGTGCAGTTTTAAAAACTTATTTTATTAATATGAGTTATACTCTATAGCCGATTATTTGGAGGCGAATATTATGAATTATAATTCATTTGATTTGGATAAAGTAAGAAAAGAAATGGGGACTTTTCCAATTAAAACATTGTTTTCTCATCAAGCTGAAGCACTAAATGAATTAAATAACACTTTTAATTTTAAAGATGATCAACCAAAATCTGGTTTAGTTGTAATTCCGACGGGTGGCGGAAAGACTTTTACCGCCGTTAAGTGGATTTGTGAAGAAGTATTGCCTAGAAATATCAAAGTAATATGGTTTGCTCATTCATATCATCTCCTTGATCAAGCTGCCGAAACTTTCATTAATACATTTCATGAAATTCCTGAAAAGAGAAAAATAATAAACTTGAGAGTTGTTTCAAGTAATCCGGATCATTGTAAAACGTCAGATATCAGAGAGCAGGATGATATCTTAATTATTACAACGCCAAGTGCTATTGCAAATTTTGAAATTGACGCCTTAGATAAAGATGGTAATAAGGTGAAGACCGGTTTTAGAAATTTTCTGGACAAACAGAAAGATGAAAAAGTGCTAATTGTTCTAGATGAAGCTCACCATGCGCCGGCTTATGGCTGTAGAAAATTACTTATGGACTTAAAAATATTAATCCCTCAACTTTACATTTTGGGATTAACCGCCACTCCTTCATATACGGATAAGACAAGAAGAGGCTGGCTCTTAAAAATATTTGAAAATGGTATTATTTATGAAGCAAAAAAGCATAATCTATTAATGCAAAAAATACTTGCCAGAGAAAATTATATTCAACGGCAAACAAGTTTTGAACAAGAAGTTGATCAACAGCTATACGAACGTTTAGTTATCGAACATAAGGATATTCCTGAAGAAATAATTGAAATTTTGGCGAATAATTCTCCTCGTAATGATATGATAGTTAATGAATATATTAAAAACAAAAAGTATTATGGGAAAACCATAATTTTTGCAGATAGATGGTATCAATGTGTCTATATTAAAGAAAAATTATTAAAAAACGGAATAAAAGCAGATGCTGTTTATTCTCATATTGATGCCGATCCTGGTTCAGCCGAAGCCAGAAATAAAAGGAGTGCAACAGAAAACCAAAAAATTATTGAAGATTATAAGAAAGATAAACTTAAAGTCCTG
>Ga0326727_10011405_pt1 | contig 20701 bp, 18 predicted proteins | sample MB2enrmetagenome_FD_207643 | JGI IMG/M metagenome (GOLD analysis project Ga0326727, IMG submission 207643) | Lab enriched peat soil microbial communities from McLean, Ithaca, NY, United States - MB29MY | ecosystem: Environmental > Terrestrial > Soil > Wetlands > Peat | place: USA: New York...
TCAATTCGTCCAGCGACGACACAGCCGGGCAGCCAAACTCTGCCGCAGCGAGCGCGACGCGGTCGGGATTGCTGTCGACGACAGCGGTGAGTTGCGCTTCAGGATGGCTGCGCAGGACGCGCAGATGATTCCGGCCAAACGAACCGGCGCCGATTACGGCGATCCGAACTGGGGGCACTGCATCGAGCGTATCACTCGGCCGGAGAGTCGGGCTCCGGGTTTTCGATCGGCGCGAGCAGGTCGCGAGCTTCCTTTTCATCTTCGCGCGCCACCTGAATCACCGAGTGGCATTTGCACAAGGAGCCGCCCAGGAGTCCCGTAACGTCTCGGGGCTGCTCGCCGACAATCATGAAGCTGATGCCCGCTTCTTCCAGCGTCGCCGTTGCCAGACGCAGCGCGAAACTATCGTGAACTGCGAGAACGGAGGCGAATTCCGCGTTGTGGTCAACCATCTGCTGCAAGCTTACTCGAATTCGCGCACTGCGGCGAGGGTGCGATCAATGTCGGTCCCGCTGTGCGCCGCCGAAACGAAGCCGGCCTCGAACTGCGACGGTGCCAGATAGATGCCGCTCTCGAGCATCGAATGGAAAAACGTGCCGAACCTCGCTGTATCCGATTTAGAGGCGCTATTCCAATCAGTTACGGGCTCCGGAACAAAGAAAAACGTGAACATCGAACCGACACGATTCACCGTCACGCCCGGTGGCGGATTCGCGGTCAGGCGCGCGGTCTTTTCTTCCAGCTCTACATAGACTTCCGGATGTTCCTTCAAGTAACGCAGCGCCGCCTGTCCGGCTGCAACGGCAACCGGATTCCCTGATAGCGTTCCGGCCTGATAAATCGGCCCCGCTGGCGCAACGCGGCTCATGAAATCGGCTCGTCCGCCGTAAGCTGCCAGCGGCATTCCTCCACCGACGATTTTGCCGAGCGTGGTCAGGTCGGGCCGAATGCCGAATCGCTCCTGTGCTCCTCCGAGCGCCAGGCGAAAACCGGTCATCACTTCATCGAAGATCAGCAACGCTCCGTACAGCGTGGTTAGCTCGCGGAGCGCTTCGAGAAAACCCGGCACCGGCGGAACACAACCCATGTTGCCCACCACCGGCTCCACGATGACCGCCGCGATCTTCGAGCCGTGCTCATGAAAAGCTTTCCCAACCGCCGCGATGGAATTGAATGGCAGGGCGATGGTGGTTTCTGCGAAGGCCCGCGGAACGCCCTGCGTATCGGCAATGCCCAACGTCGCCATGCCCGAGCCAGCCTTCACCAGAAGCGAATCCACATGGCCGTGGTAGCAACCCTCGAACTTCACGATCAGGTCGCGGCCGGTGACGCCGCGGGCCACCCGCAGGGCGCTCATGGTCGCTTCGGTGCCGGAGCTCACCAGCCGCACCATCTCGATGGAGGGAACGCACTCACAGATCAGCTCGGCGAGTTCCACTTCGGCTTCGGTAGGCGCGCCAAACGTGGTGCCGTTTTCCAGCGCCTCCTCGATGGCGTCAATCACGCACTTCGGCCGATGGCCGAGGATCAACGGACCCCAGGAACCGACGTAATCGATGTACTCGTTCCCGTCGGCATCGTAGATATGCGAGCCTTCCCCGCGTACGATGAACGGCGGAGTGCCCCCAACGGCACGATATGCCCGCACCGGCGAGTTGACGCCGCCGGGGATGACCTTCTTCGCGCGCTCGAACAGCGCTTCGGACGCGACTCTGCGATATGACCCGGTTTGGTACACTCTCTAGAATTCTATCTTGACCACATGGCAAGCTGAAAAGATCAGTAGCTATGATAGGAGCTGATTAACTCAAGATGCTTGATGAACGCCAAGATGTCGTCATCGTGGGTGCTGGGCCTGCGGGCTCGATGACTGGATATCATTTGGCTCGCGGAGGCTTGCGCGTTCTCATTATCGAGGCAAAGACGTTTCCCAGGGAGAAGGCCTGCGGCGGCGGACTGCAGACGCGCGCTCTTCGCACGATACCTCTCGATGTTTCCGCAGTGGTGAGGGGAACAATTAGTGCTGTGTCTTTGAGCTCAAATCTGAGCCAACCGCAGACTCGTCATTACCATCTGCCCCTCGTCTATACGGTGCTGCGTCGGGAGTTTGATGAACTCCTTCTGGGTGCCGCCGAGACCGCAGGGGCAATGGTCTTACAAGGAGTGACTGTTCGAACCATCAACTGTAGGAGGGATGGCACCATCAACATCGGGACAAGCAACGGGACGTTCAAAGCCGACGGCGTGATAGGTGCGGACGGCGCCAACAGTGTAGTCCGCCATTTGCTGAACACCAGAGACCGATATTTCTGGCAGGCCGCAGTGTACTGCGAGATCCCCGATGAGATTATGAATACGGCATCCGTCAATATGGGAGCGATGCGCGTTGATTGGGGAACTCTACCGAGTGGTTATGCTTGGGCGTTTCCGAAGCGCGGCTCTTTGAACGTGGGGGCCGGAGGGCCGGTTAACGTCGCGCGAGGAGTCAAAGCCTATGCGCTGCGATTTCTGGAATCGATCGGTGTCGTCAAACGGGGGATGCTCGGTAGAGTGAACTTCATGGGGCATCAACTCCCCACGTTGACCAAACGAACAAAGCTCGCGCAGGGCAACCTGTTGCTCGTAGGGGATGCTGCGGGACTCGTCGATCCTTTCACCGGGGATGGCATTTCGTTCGCTTGTGAGAGTGCTGCAATCGCGTCGAGAATTGTCGCTCGTGCGCTCGGGAGCGGAAGCCGTGATTTCTCTGGGTATTCAGACGAACTGATGAGCACCATTGGAGCGGAAATCATCGCATCTCGCGAACTGCTCAGCTTAGCAGTTGCATTCCCGGGTTTGATGGACCGCTTGTTTCGCACAAATGAGGCCGTCTGGACGGAGTTTTGTCGGGTGCTGCGCGGCGAAGCATCGTTCGAGCAGTTGAAGAAGGAGGTTCTAGGTCCATTCCACGTGTTTTCAAAGGCGATGAATGCCCTCTCGCGCCGCATAGAGCACCACGTAATGAGCAAGGCAAGATTTGCCAACTCCATCGGTCACAATGTAGCTATGGATCTAGCTTTCGATAGTGGGTTTCCCAGAGCACGCAGAGGACAGTGGCGGCTTCGCTCAGAATAACTACCAGAATCCCCATCCAGTAACCCCAGTACAGCACGGGGCGTCTACTCAGCTTATACTTCTCCACATAGTGCATTTCCTGCAAAGAGGCAACTCGCGCCATTCCCCTGAAACGACCTGCCACGTGGAAGGCGACGACATTGAGTAGGCTATAAGCGATGCCTACGCCGTAGATCAGCGTCGCTGACTTCAATTCTAGAAGTTTGGAGAGGCCGTAACCGGATAGCGCAAGGTACAACCAGAGGGCCTGCATGTAGCGTGTCATCACGAAGCGGCGCTCCTCTAGAATTTGCCGGTAATCTTCTATCTCGAATTGACTATTCTGGCCATGCGACGGATCGTGTTCGGGTCCTTCTTGGGGCGACGGCAGCGGCATGCCGACATTTTACACGAGTTAACAGCACTCTGTAGCATCGGGCCAGAGCCGGTTGAAAAAATATGCTAGCGGTACACCGGTTACTGTCCGCCGCAGTCCGCCGAGTATTCGTGGCCTCAAGCCGAGATACGTCTGTGTTCCTCCGATCAGATCTCCAATTAAAATAGAAAAGCGGGTGCTTCTGCGCGTGAACTGGACCATTCGGGCCGGCACACTGTCGAGCAGGAATCGGCTGCGATAGAACCGCTCCGCCAGAAGAATTCCAAAGCCTAGATCGGCTCCGAAATCTTCCTGCAGGATGCGGCGATAAGCCTGCGCTTTTGCCTCCGGTGCGTGCGATTCATCGAGAATGCTTCGGCTGGCCAGGTCGCCGGAGCGCATCGCGTAATACAAGCCTTCGCCGGTAATCGGGTCGACAAGGCCGGCCGCATCGCCCACCGCCATCCAACGGTCGCCCGCGACGCGATTCCGCTGCCAGGAATGCCGTGTCAACGAAGGCAGTACGTGTCCAAAGAACGCTGCGCCTCTGTAGGATAGCGAGTGTTCCCGCATGTATTGCTCCAGCCTTGCCCGCATCACCTGCGCCGATTGGCTCTTTCCGCAAATCCCCACCGAGAGATGCCCGCAGCGCGGGAAAACCCAGATATAGCCGTCGAGGCCGGGCAGAAACTGAATGTCGATCTGTTCCTGTGCCCCCGGCACGTAGTAACCGAGCGCCGTTGCCGTGTCGCCAGCCGACCATTCAGTTCCGGTGCCGCGCAGAGGATTTCGCGCGCCAGTGGCAATCACGCAGAAATCGGCGCGTATACTACCGGTCTTCGTTCGAACCTTCCAACCGCCGTTCTGACGATCCAGACCCAGCACCCGCGTCTTCTCAATCTGCGCGCCCGCGTTCTCCGCGCGTTGGAGCAGCATGCGGTTCAAGTCAAATCGCGAGTACACCAGCAGCGGCTGCCGAAGCTTCAGCGCGGCCGACCCAACTTTGGGTGCCGCGATGTTTGTCTGCGTGATGAGCTTTTTCGGCGTATCGTTCTCCATCAGAAATGGATACTCGCTCCACGCCTTGTACGTGAGACCACCGCCGCAGGGTTTTTCCCAGGCGAGTTTCTCGTCGAAAATAACGGTGTCGAGGCCCGCCCGCGCCAGGCGCTCTGCCGCGAAGGCGCCCGCCGGACCGCCCCCCAACACTGCCACTCGTTTCAGGTCTGCCATTGTCGACGAGTTATTTCGGCGTTTCCGCAGGAATCGCCGGGTGTCCGGGTGGCAGCGCGGGCATTCCTCCGCCGTGCGGGTTCTGGCTCATGCCGCCCATGTCACCGTGCGGGTTGACGCCCTGGGCGTGCGGATTGGAGCCGGTGGCCACGCCGGTGCGCCCCTTCACCACCCACTCGTTGCCGTGCCGCTCCAGAATGTATTTCATGTTGATGCCGCTGGCAGCGTCGGTGGATCCCTTCACCTGGAAGTGAACGGTGGCGTCGGCTTCGTTTTCACGAAAAGAAACGGAGGTCACGGTGACGTCCATAGCGCTCAGGCCGCCCTTCTTGGCCAGGTAATTGTTGATCCCGCGTTGCACCGCGTCAGTGGTTTGAATGTTCTTGTGGCACGCGGTGAGCAGGAAAAACGCAGCCAGCGCCGCGGCAATGCAGGCCCTCTTCATGAGATCGATTATATCCGTGTCCGCAACCCGCGCACCTGCGGTAAGATTCCGGTATGGCCAAGTCGAAGCAGGTTCTAATCGAGGTGAAGTGTCCCTGCTGTGATGCCACCCTGCAGATTGATGCGGAGCTGAAGGCCGTCATCAGCCATCAGGAAGCGGAGAAGCCGCACGTTGTGGAAGATATCGCCGTGGCGGTGCAGCGGCTGAAGGGCGAGGAAGCGCGCCGGGCGGAAGTGTTCGACAAGTCATTCGCAGAGCACAAGAGCCATCAGCAGGTGCTGGAGCGCAAGTTCGACGAGTTGCTCAAGCAGGCCAAAGACAAGCCCGACGCCCCGCCGCCGAAACGGCCGTTCGATTTCGATTAACGCGCATGAGCGGCCTTGTGATCACTTCCCGCCGTGATGCGGTTGGCATCCTTGCGATCGACAATCCGCCGGTGAATGCGCTGAGCACTCCCGTTGCGCTGGAGCTGCAGGCAGCAGTTGAGGCGTTGGAAAACGACGAAGCCATCCGGGCCATCGTGCTGATCGGCACCGGGCGTACCTTCATCGCCGGCGCCGATATTCGCGAATTCCTGAACCTGACCTTGCCTCCGCTGAACCCGCTGTTGAACCGGATTGAGAACTGCCCGAAACCGGTGATTGCCGCGATTCACGGGATGGCGTTGGGTGGCGGCCTGGAGACTGCGATGGCCTGCCACTATCGCGTGGCGACAGCGGACGCACAGGTGGGTCAACCGGAGGTGAAGCTGGGTTTGATTCCCGGTGCGGGCGGGACGCAGCGGCTGCCGCGGTTGGTGGGCTTGCGCAAGGCAATGCTGATGTGTATTTTCGGTGAGCCAATCAATGCGACCGAGGCGCTGGCCTGTGGGATCGTGGATGAGATCGTCGAAGGCGATTTGTTGGAAAGTGCGGTGGCGTTCGGCCGGCGCGGCTCGCCGGTGCGGCGCACGCGTGATCGCGAGCTGACGAAAGAAGAGGAACTCGTGCTGGGAAGCATGGATGACGTGCTCATCGCGCGTCGTGCCGCGATGGAAGCGATAAAGGCCGCCGCAACGCTGCCCTTCGACGAGGGTATGCGCCGCGAGGCCGAGCTGTTCGATAAGTGCCTGCACTCGGATCAATCGAAGGCGCTGATCCACGTTTTCTTCGGCGAGCGTGATGTGGCGAAGAGGTGGGGCGCGGGAGTACTCGAAAGCAATCGTGCTTTCGTGGATCGCCTCACTGCCGCACATCGCGACGGACGCGCGACCGAAGAAGGCGCCCGCATTCTCGAGGAAGACGCAACGCTGCGTCCCGTCGATATCGATATCCTGGCCATCCACTCGTGCAGTTTTCCGCGCTGGCTGGGCGGTCCGATGTGGCAAACGGGACGCGATCAGAAGACGTAAGGCAGCCCCCGAGCTGACTTCCACTAAGGCGGATGTGTACTACCCGCACTGCGGCGACCTCCGCGCAGGCCACGCGGCTTCTCTGCATGGAAGCATCTGAAGCGTGCTTCCGGACGCGCCGACGCTCCCTTGGAACTGCGCGGAGAGTGTGTCCAGTACCCGCTGCGGCATCCCGCTAGAGCGCTTTTCGAACAAGCGCCAGGTGTGCAATTAACTTCAGAAACCCAGCGCGGACCGATAAGAGACTTGTCAAATGTCATTCTTATTCGCCAGACGCTCGTTTGCGGTCCCCGCGCACGAATGCGGGTTCCACGCCGACGCCCCCACCGCAAGTCTTCAGAACAGGAAAATCAACATGCAATTTCGAAACAGAACGCGCTCTCCGCTTCAGGCCGGCAGCAGGGTAATTACTGCCGCCGCCTGGGTTGTGGTACTGGTTTTGTCGATGGCCTGGGTTCAGGCCGCCGGCACACAACTTCTGAGTGGCCATGTCCCGGAGGCCGTAGCCGTTTCAAAAGAGCTGGGTCCGGTTGCCCCATCCACCAGGATGAACCTGGCGATTGGGCTGCCTCTGCGAAATCAGGCCGAGCTGGAAACCTTTCTGCACCAGCTTGCCGATCCCACCAGCCCGAACTACCGGCAGTACCTCACATCGGCGCAGTTTGCCGAGCGCTTCGGCCCGTCGGAAGAAGACTACCAGACTCTTGCCGCCTTCATGCAGGCGCATGGTCTGGAGGTGACGGCAACGCATCCCAACCGCATGATTCTGGATGTCAGCGGAACGGTGGCGAACATCGAGAGCACGCTCCACATCAACATGATGAACTGGCATCACCCGACTCGCGGCGATTATTTCGCGCCGGATCGCGAGCCGTCGGTGGATACCAGTGTGACCATTCTGCACATCGCCGGTCTCGATAATTTCGTCATTCCACGGCCCATGGATCTGAAGACGCTTCCTCTGACCGAGGCGACGCCGCTGACCACCGGCTCGGGCCCCGCGGGGCTGTTCATCGGCGGCGATTTCCGGGCCGCGTATGCACCCGGGGTGACGCTGAACGGCGCCGGATTATCGGTAGGGCTGTTCGAGCTGGACGGCTTTTACGCGAGCGATGAGACCGCCAACTTCAAGGCAGCGGGGCTGCCATCGGTGCCCACACAAACGGTCCTGCTGGACGGGTTCAACGGCACGCCTGGCAGTAACAACATCGAAGTGATTCTGGACATCATGATGGCGTCCTACATGGCGCCGGGCCTGTCGAACGTCATCGTTTACGAAGGCACCAGCCCGGACGACGTGATGAACCGCATGGCCACAGACAATCTGGCCAGCCAGCTCAGTTCGTCCTGGGGGTGGAGCCCCACCGACGCCACGCTGGACCAAATCTACAAGCAGTTTATCGCGCAGGGACAGTCGATGTTCCAGGCATCCGGCGACGGCGGCGCCTACACGGGCGCGGTGATGCCCCCGGCCGACGATCCGAACGTCACTTCCGTGGGCGGGACGAGTTTGACCACAGCGGGCGCGGGCGGCGCCTGGCAATCGGAGACGACGTGGTCCGGCAGCGGCGGCGGGGTCAGCACTGTGTGGCCGATTCCGACCTGGCAGCAGGCTGTGAACATGAAGGCGGTGGGGGGATCCACCACCATGCGCGACCTGCCGGATGTGTCCATGGTCGCCGACATACAGATGTTCCTGATATGCAATAACGGACAGGAGATTTCGGTTGGCGGCACCAGTGCGGCGACGCCTTTATGGGCCGGGTTCACGGCTCTGGCGAACCAGCAGGCGGCGGCGAATGCGAAGCCGCGCGTGGGATTCATCAATCCGGCGCTCTACACGCTCGGCGCGACGTCCGCTTACGCCAGCGACATGCACGACATCACTACCGGGAACAACGGCGGCTTCAACGCTCAGCCCGGCTACGATCTGGCCACCGGATGGGGCACTCCCGCCGGCCAGCCATTGATTAACGCTCTCACCGGCGTATCGAGCGGACCGGCATTCGGCCTGTCCTCTTCCGCGCTCACGCTTTCTATCGAGCCGGGAACAACGGGCACCAGTACCATCACCATCAGCCCCGAGAACGGTTTCAGCGGTACGGTGACGCTGGCCGCATCGGGTCTTCCCACGGGAGTGACTGCGGCGTTCAGTCCGGCAGCGGCCACTACCAGCAGTACGCTCACGCTAACCGTGGCCGCTTCTGCTGCGGCGGGACCCAGCACGATCACCATCACGGGCACCTCCGGCAGTCTGACCAGCGCGGTAAGGCTGACGCTCACGGTGACCGGGCCTCCGACGTTTACTCTTTCGGCATCGCCCACCAGCGTGAGTGTTGCACCGGCCGCGACCGCGACCAGCGTCATCACGGTGAATCCGCTGTATGGGTTTAACGGGACAGTAGCCCTAAGAGCTTCGGGTCTGCCGACGGGTGTTACCGCCGCCTTCAGCCCCGCCAGCACCACCAGCGCGAGCACGCTGACGTTCACTGCGGCCAGCTCGGCCGCGCTGACCACGTCGACGGTGACGGTTACCGGCACTTCCGGGAGCCTGACGATCACGACCACAATCAGCCTCACGGTGGCACAGGCCCCCAACTACACGATTTCGGCGACGCCGGCTACCCTGACCGTAGCGCCGGGCGGCACCGGTGTCAGCACCATCGCGGCAACTCCGCTAAACGGGTTCAACGGACAAATCAACATTGCCCTTTCGGGTGTTCCCGCAGGCGTCACCCCGTCCTTTACTCCGGCGACCGCAGCCTGGTCCGTCACGTTGAACCTGGCCGTCGGCTCTTCGGTCGCGGCGGGGACTTACACCGTTACCATCACCGGCACGTCCGGCAGCCTGAGCAACGCGGCGACAATCAAGCTAACGGTGACCGGAACGCCGTCGTTCACACTTGCCGCAGCGCCGGCCAGTGTGAGCGTGGTACAGGGAGCAACCGGCACCAGCACCATCACGGTGACTCCGCAGAACGGCTTCAACGGAACGGTCGCTCTGGCCGCATCGGGTCTACCCTCGGGCGTAACCGCATCCTTCAGCGGTGGCGCGCTCACTCTGAGCGCAAGCGCTTCGGCGGCGACGGGGGCATACACTGTCACCATCACCGGCACATCCGGCAGCCTGAGCAGCAAGACAACGATCGGTGTGACAGTGACGGCAGCGCCCGGCTACACGGTTGCGGCGTCGCCCGCCAGCGTGACTCTCGCGCCGGGCGGCAGCGCGCCGAGCACCATAACGGTGACTCCGCTAAACGGGTTCACCGGTGCGGTGACTTTCTCGGTCAGCGGGCTGCCCACCGGCGTTACCGCGGCGTTCAGTCCGACGGCGTCGACAAAGACCAGCACGTTGACGTTTAGCGCGTCGAGCAGCGCGGCGGCAGGTACTTCGACAGTGACGGTGTCGGGCGCCTCCGGCACGGCCACCAATAAAACGACCATCTCCCTGACGGTTACGCCTCCTCCGGGCTTCACGCTTTCGGCAACGCCCGCGAGCCTCAGCCTCGCGCAGGGGACGAGCATCACGAGCGCCATCGCCATCAGCGGTTCGGGCGGATTCGCTGGCACCGTGGCGCTAACCGCTTCGGGTCTACCCAGCGGAGTTACCGCGGCATTTAGTCCGGCCAGCACGGCGAGCAAGAGCACGGTGACCTTCACGGCAGCCAGCAGCGCGCCGTCGAGCACCTCGACGGTGACCATCACGGGAACCTCAGGGAGCCTGACCGGCAAACTGACTATTTCGCTCACCGTTGCCGGACCGCCGACGTTCTCATTGTCGGTTTCGCCCGCGGCTCTCAGCATCGCGATTGGCGCGAGCTCGAAAAGCGCACTGACCCTGACTCCGGTAAACGGTTTCACAGGATCGGTGACGGTGAGCCTGTCCGGCCTGCCCACCGGGGTTGTAGGCTCGTTCAGTCCGGGTACCACATCGGCCAGCCTCGCAGTTACTCTGGTGGTTACGGCTGCTGCCGTTCCCGGGACGTCCACCGTGACCATCACGGGCAAGTCCGGCAGTCTGACCGAGACCACCACCATCGCGCTCACAGTGTTGCCCGCGGCCACCGGGACCGCGCTGGTAAACATGGCCTCGGTATACAACGTGAGCGGGATCGTCACCGATGGCTCCATTTTCAGCAACAGCGGCGGTTTGGACGCAGGCGGCCGGGCCTATTCGGAGAATCTGCTCGGGCCGGTGCAGAGCGTCAACGGGCAGTTGTTCAGTTTTGGTTCGGCCAATGCGCCGGACGCGGTTAGCAGCGCGACACTTCCGTTGCCTGCCGGCCAGTTCTCCACACTGACGCTGCTGGCTACGGCAGTCAACGGCGCTCAGCTATCGCAGACCTTCACGGTGACGTATACCGACGGCACCACGGCTTCGTTCACGCAGAGCCTGAGCGACTGGTGCGTTCCCGCGGGCTATGCGGGCGAATCGAAAGCGATCCTCATGACGTACCGCGACAACAGCATCGGCACCTTTGATGTCCGGCCAATGACGGTCTATGGCTACAACTTCAGCCTGACCAAGAGCAAGACGGTGAAGTCGATCACGCTTCCGAAGAACCCCAACGTGGTTGCACTCGCCATCAGCCTGAAGTCTTAAGTTAGGCCTGCCGTTTCGCCCAGAGCGGAAGTACAGTGCGGGCAGCGCGTAGCCCGCACTGGTATGTCCGTGGCACAGAATGGGCACTCGCGAGTCGTTGGCGCCGGCGCGGGTTCTTCCTTCGCCTTAGCGAACCGGTTGACCGGTTTCACCACGAAGAAGAAGATCGCCGCCGACACGAGCAGGAAGTTGACCACGGCGTTCAGGAAGAGGCCGTAATGCAGTTGGACGCCGTCGACGTTGACGGAAAGCACGTTGAAGTCGACGCCGCGCGTCAGCAGGCCAAGAAGTGGCATCAGAATGTGACTCACCAGAGACGACACGACGGCCCCGAACGCGGTGCCGATGACCACGCCCACGGCCAGGTCGACGACGTTGCCGCGCATAATGAACTGCCGGAATTCTTTGAACATTTGGCTAGGTGCTCCGTGCGAACGATTGTATCCCGTGCCGCTCACCGCGCGTACATGTCGATCACCCGCTCGATGGCCCGCCTGCACACCGCGCAGAATCCACGTGCCGTGTTTCGCGAGAACATCATGCAATCGGTCTCCGGCCGGTAGTAGCCGTGCGATTCATAGTCGGCCCCTTCGAACGCGCCAACCTTGTTTCCATAGGGCGGACGTGCGAGCAACGGAGCGGTTACAGCCAACTCGGACGCGAACAATGCCTCCATCTCGGATTCGGGCCGGTGCTCGGCGCGGATCTGTCTCCGGTGGGCCTGAGTGGTCTTCTCATCTGCCTCGAACTCCTCCTTTGCCCAGGGCGTCGGCAGCGGAGTGCCCGGCTCGATGAGATCCTTCCATTTCGCCGCGTGAGGATCGGCCGTGGCGTTCGGTTCCCACGGCTCGGGCCGCACTTCGTCTTTGCTGTAGGAAACGTCGGACGTGTAATACTCGTCCGCGAGCCCGGCGAAATGATGGCCGAATTCGTGGACGAACACATACGGCGTGTAGGCGTTGTCGGACGAGACCGTGGCATAGAGGTTGAAGATGCCGCCACCGCCATACTTGCGGCCGTTGACGATAATCTCAACAAATTCGTAAGGCGCGGCCGCGGCGATCTCGCGCATTCGCTCATCGTCGAAGGTGAGCACATAGCGCTCTGAACCGAATGCGTCATAGGAAGCGCCCAGCGCCGATTTGCGCCAGATTCCATCTGATGGCCGGCTCACCCCGCTCTCATCCGACGGAGTATCGATGGCCCACACGTTGAACGCGCTGCGGTGCTCGCGGAAGGGCGGCTGCGAGAACAGGATCTCAGCCAGCCGTCGTGCATCTCTGTGCCACTTCTCCATCTCCGCCGCGGTGTAGCCGTCGCCCATCAGCAACAGGTCCACTTTGTCGGCCGGTGGACCGTTCTGCATCACCGACCACACGTGCACGGCGGCGGGCGGAGCGCTGCGGTCCACGATCTGGCTGGCTGGATCGATCACCATCGACCAAACTTCGCGAAAAGCGTTCTCGGCGTCGCGCTTCTTCAGCACCAGTTGGATGGGAGCGTCGGGGGCGGGGAAGCGCACCGATTCATGAAAGGTCCGCTGGTTTTGCTTCGCCTCGTCGGTCGTTTGCCACTCACCGAAGATGCTGGCGAATCCGCGGGAATAGAGGAGCCGATTGGTCCTGCGGTCGATCACCTCGAACAGGTATGGGCCGAGATTTGTCTCGTCAATCAGCCGGTCAAGCCTGCCCGGCCACTCTCCTTCGAGCGAGACCTTGTCGAGCGCGAAGCGCTCTTCAGTGGCGCTGCCGGTGTGATAGTAGCCAACGCGCAGCGTGCGCGGCACGGGAGCAGTGGCGGAAGCGAACCAGGTTGCCATGAGCAGAATAAAAGGGAGCAAGGGTTTCTCCGGGGACTATAGTACCGGAATTGAGGGCGATGGCGTGCAGGCCGAGCACCGTGAACGGTCTTCCCGGGTGCAACGCGATGTTCACGCCCTCCGGCGCGGCAGAATCGCCTGTGGCGCGACTTCCCGTGTTGGCCGCGCGCATGCAGTTAATGCGCCCCGGTGAGGTGCGGAGTTTTCCGGGGCGAGAGGCGGTGTACACCATTTTCCCGGAGGCGCGTCTCAGAGCCTTGTATACTGGTAGATTCGTAAATTCCCGTCTATGAAGTACATTGCAGCAATCGTTCTCTCGGCCGGCGCTTTGTGTGCGCAAAACTTTATCACCGGCCAGTCCGCGCGCGCGGTGATCGGTCAGCCGAATTTTACGGCGCAGACAGACCCCACGGTAGCCGATCCCGATGCCGCCGGCTTTTCCCTTGGTGGCGTTTCGGGTCTGGCGTACGCCAACGGCACGTTGTTTGTCGTCGATTCGAATCGTGTTGGGGCGTTGCCGGATGACGACCGCGTAGTCGTCTACTCGAATGTCAACTCGCCCACATACGTGGCCGGACTGACGCTGCCCTCGCCCACTCAGGAGATCATCGAGGAGAACTTTCTCAGCTATATTCGCTGCCCCGTCTGCGTCGTGAATGCCAGCTTTGTCCTGGGGCAGCCGAATTCCTCAACGTTCGGCCCCAATCTAACGCAGAGCGGGTTCAACGAGCCGGCCGGCGTGGCCACTAACGGGCAGATCCTGGCCGTCGCGGACACGAACAACAACCGCGTGCTGATCTGGACCTCGATGCCCACCACGTTCAATCAGAACGCGAACATAGTGCTCGGGCAGACGGGCTTCACTTCCATCGGTCCTCCGGCGGTGACGCAATCGGCCATGCGCGGGCCGGAGTCTGTGTGGATTCAGGGGAACCGGCTGTTTGTCGCCGATACACTGAATAACCGGGTGCTCATCTGGAATAGCATCCCGACGCAGAACAACCAACCGGCGGATCTCGTCCTCGGCCAGCCCAATTTCACCACCACACAGACCGGCAGTGTCACGGTTACACCGGTCACCACCGCCAGCTCGATGATTTCACCGACCGGCGTGAGCTCCGACGGAACGCATTTGTTCGTGGCCGACCTGGGCGAGAGCCGGATCATGATCTGGAACAGCATCCCGACTCAGAACAACCAGGCCGCCGACGTGGAAATCGGCCAGCCGAACATGACCACCGCGATTCCCAACGACGCCTTCAGCGGAACTCCGGCGACCACCGCCGGGTCGAGCGACGTCGAAGTCCCGGTGATGTGCAATGACGTCGTCCCCGAGCAATTGGACGCCAACGGCAAACCAACGTATCAGACGCGGTGCGCGTATACGATCGATTTTCCCCGGTATGTGTTGTCCGACGGCACTCGGTTGTTCGTAGCCGACAGCGGCAATGACCGCGTGATGGTCTATAACACGATTCCGACGCAGAATGCCGTGGCCGCCGATGTGATTCTCGGCGAACCGGACGAGTTTACCGACCAGGTGAGCGATTCCGGCAGCGCCGCGGACAATGTGGAGATTTCCGGGGCTGACGAGGTGCGGACGCCCATGGCTCTCGCCTGGGACGGAACCAACTTGTATGTGAGCGATCCCTTCGACCGCCGCGTTGTGGTTTACACAGCGAGCGCCACGCCGCTGGCGACCGATGCAGCTTATAACGCGGCCAGTCTGGAGACATTCGCCAGCGCGCTGTTCACCTTTGCGGGAACCATAACTACAGGCGACGTAGTGAAGCTGACGATTACTAATCCCAACAACAACACGGTTGGGTACACGGCCCCCGTTTACACCTACACGGTTGCCAAGAACGACACTTTCGACAACATCACCAAGGGCCTGGCGAATGCTGTCAACAACAGCAACTGCACCACCGTAAACAGCACCAGCGTCTGTGCGGGCGATCCGGTGGTGGTTGCCCGTGCCGAACTGGGCGCGGCAACGGTGCTGTTGTCAGCCAGGGTTCCCGGCGCAGCCGGAGATGGCATTGAGTTCGCGGTGACCCTCACTGGTACCAGCGGTAACGCGGCCACTGAAACAGTCTCACCGGGCAGCGGGTCCACGGCCGGCGGCACCACTGCCGCCACGCTCGCGCCGGGCATGCTGATTGCGGTTTTCGGATCGGGTTTCACCGATCAGGCCGCTGTCACCGCTCCGGGTGGCGGATCGACTGCCCTGCCGGAGACGATGGCAGGCACCGAGCTCTACATCGATGGTGTGCGTGCGCCCCTTTTGTACGTTTCGCCTACTCAAATCAACGCACAGATTCCTTTCGAATTCTCCGACGCCAATGGGAGCACGGCCTGGGTGCGTACGCAACACTCCGATGGGACCGTGACGGCCACCAATTCAATCGCCATGCCGCTGGCGCCCCAGGATCCGGGTGTCTTCACTCTCAGCGAGGGCGCCGGCACCGACCCGCGTCCGGGTCTCGCCCTGCAGGCCAGCAGTTACGCGCTGGGCGCCATAGACATCGAAGGGCTGCCCACGGCCACCTCGGTGGCGTCAGTGACTATTGGCGGCACGACATACTCCTACACCGTGCAAACCGCCGATGTGACCGCCTTTAACGTCATCACCAACAACCCCCCATTGGTCTGCCCCACGGTTACAACGAACTGCGTGCCCAGCGTGCTCACCGCTACCACCACCTCGGTGACGCCCGACGTTCTGGAGATCATCCGCGAGCATCTCGTCCAGCAGATCAATGCCGACCCGAATGCGCAGGTGACCGCCTATGAAGGCAGTCAATTCTGGTACCTGATGCTGGTCGCGAAGAACTCCGGTACGGCAGGCGATGGGATCTCCATAACCACCACGGCCACCGCCGCGGGGAGCAGCAGCCTCACGTTGACGGTACTGACCACATACAACAGCAACACCGCAACCTGCTGCGCGAGCGATGGCGGCACCCTCATTACTACCAACAATCCGGCCGTTCCGGGAGGGTTTCTGGTGATGTACGCCTCAGGCATGGGGACGCTTGCAAGCAGTTACACAGACGGATACTACTGTCCGAGCGCGAGCCCAGGCACTCCGGACCAGACCTATACTCCGACCGGTGTCGTTTGCACATTATCGACCCTCAACCCCGATCTCATCAGCCCAGCGCCGAGCTTACCATTCCCCACTCCCCCGTTCCTGCCTCCTCCTCCCGCCACCGGTGTTCCGTTCACCGGGGCGGCGCAGAACACCGTGGTTAACTTCGTCTCGGCGACGGCCGGAGGCGCCGCGGTGAACGTCTTTGACGCAAGTCTGGTGCCGGGGACCATCGGTCTTTACCGGCTGCTGATGCAGCTCGACAGCAGTCTGACCACGAATTCGTTCACGCCGCTCACGATTTATCAGGATGTTTATAACAGCAACACGGTGACAATACCGGTGCAATCCCAATAGACTGCACCAATGGCGGCAGGCGAGCCTGTGATAGACTGAGATCGCCTGCCGTAGTCACGCTGGTTCCGGCGCACGTTGCGGGTCTTCCCGGAGGAAGAAGTACTCGCCAAGCCACGCGTTTTCGCTATAACGCTATCGTATGCAGAAGCAGGACAAGAAAGTTCTGGTTGTCGTGAACGATCTTCTGTTCACCGTCAAGATCAGCGACGCGGCCAAGCGGGCCGGTCTGACGCCTGAATTCGTTCAGTCCGAGGCGGATGTCCTCGATCGCGCGAAGCAAAACCCGCGGCTTATTATCTTCGATCTGAACGCGAACACCGTGGAGCCGCTGAAGCTGATTTCGGCTCTTAAGAGCAGCGCGGAGACCAAAGGCATCAGCCTGATCGCATATCTTTCGCACATTCAGGGCGAGCTAAAGCAGCAGGCGCACGACGCGGGAGCCGACATGGTGATGGCGCGGTCGGCGTTTTCGCAGAATCTTCAGCAAATCCTTAAGCGGCACGCCGGCTAGCCAGGCAGCCAGATCAGTTTGATCGTTAGCCACGCGACGCCTGCAAGAAAGCCCAGCAACGCCTGATACTCCTCGTTGCGCATGTAGAGGTTCAGGCGAAACTCAGCAGCCCGCGCTTGAGCCGGCGGGCGAGGCCGGAACGGCCGAACTTTTTTCGCATATGCCGCGAAATCGGGAAAGATTTCGAGCAGATACTCTTCTTCCAGCCGCACCGCGGGCAGGTAGACCAGCGCGAAGACCAGCGCAAAGAGCACGGCCAGCGCCGGCCGGCGCGAGGCGATCACAAATCCGGCGGCCGTGAGCAAGGTTCCGAGGTAAAGGGGATTGCGCACCCAGGCATACGGTCCCGTTGTGGCCAGGCGGATGTTTTTCTCGAGATGCCCCGCAGCCCATGCGCGCAGCAGCAATCCGCCAAGGGCTACGGGAAGGCCGGTCGCCATTGAAAGAACCGATGGGCTTGCCAGCCAGCCAAAGGCGGCCACCAGCAGGAATCCGCCGGGGACGCGAAAGCGGGCCATCAGGTGTGCGTAGCGTCTGGGGAAGCGAAGCCGCAAGCTCATGCCTGGCCGCTCGCCTGGGCACTGATACTGGCCAGCACCGATTGCAACACCTCCAGGACGGTCCTGGGGCGGATGGCACGCATCGCCTCTCCGGAATGGTTTCTCTTATAACTGGTCAATGCCAGAGGACTCCGCAGCACGGTGATCGCTCCACCGCGCGGGCCGTTGCGTGCCGGGTCGGTGGGTCCAAAGATGGCCACGCCCGGCTTACCCAGCGCCGCCGCCAGATGCAGCGGACCGCTATCGACGCCAACCACTGCAACGGCGCGCCGAGTAGCATCGATAAGGCCAGGTAACCCGGAGACGTGGGCGTGCGTGTGCCGCGCCTCAATGGGCGAAGGAGCGTTCAGCACCAGCGTGCAACCAGTTTCACTGAACAGGAGTCTCCCAAGCTCTGAATAGTATTCCAGTGGCCACTGTTTAGCTGCCCATCCGGCCATCGGGCTGGCCAGCACAAAAGGACCAGAGGGAAGCGAACCCTCCGGACGGCCCGCGGGCAGCGGAAAGCTCCGAATTAAGCTGGATGCTCCAGCGGCCGACGCCAGGTCCAGATATCGATCCACGACGTGCTCCGCTTTGCTCGCCACGTTCACCGAGTAGAACCACGCGGCGATCCGTTCCCGCACCAGTGTCCGATGCAGACCTACCAGCCTCTCGGGCCGGGCCGCGGAAGCCACCAGAGCCGATTTCACGAGGCCCTGAAAATCCACGGCGATGTCGTATCGTTGGGCTCGCGCCTCGCGCCAGGCTGCGGGCAGACCGGTCAACGAGCGGCGATCAAACAGCACCACGCGGTCGAGGTATGGGTTGTCCGCCAGCAGCGGCGCCCAGCGCGGTTCCACTACCCACGTCACGTGCGATTTCGGGATGCCGTGCTTCAGGCTCGCCACTGCCGGCAGACATTGGATGATATCGCCCATGGCGCCCAGACGCACGGCGAGGATGCGCGGGCCCCCACTCGTGCCTTCCGGGGTGACGGCCGTGTACGGTGTTGTGTTCAAAATCTCATTTCAGCAGTTCGAGGGCTGTTCGCGCTACCCGGTCTGAGGTAACGCCGTTCATGCAGCGATGATCGATGGGGCATTCGCGGAGCAGGCAGGGGCTGCATTCGACGGGATGCCGGACCACGCGCGCGAGCGGTCCCGCTGGGCCGGTGGTGGTGTCATCGGTAGCGCCGAATACGGCTACGGTGGGAACGCCAAGCGCCGACGCGATGTGCATGGCGCCGGAATCGTTGGTCAGGAAGAGATGGCAGGCGGCGGCCAGGGAGATGAACCGGGCCAGCGTGGTTTCGCCGGCGAAGTTGTGCGCAGGGATCCCGCGCGCGGATATTTCAGAGCGCACCTCCTCGCAGATTCCGCGCTCGGTTGTCGAACCAAAGACAGCCGCGTGACTGCCGGTAGAGTGGGCTATCGATGCAGCCGCTTCGGCGAATCGTTCGGGCAGCCATCGTTTCGCCCCTCCGTACGCTGCTCCGGGACTGACCCCGACTACCGAGCCTTGCAGGCCAGCCTCGGATAATAGCGCTCTGCCTTCGTCCCGCGCGTTTTCCGCGCCATCCAGGCGAATCGGATTCTCCGTACGAGGCAAACAATCGATAATACCGGCTCGCCGGAGCAATTCGAGATAGTAAAAGCGCTCGTGGCGAGGAATCTCCCCGGCTTTGGGAACAGGTACGGCGCGGGTGAGCAACACGGACCGGCCATCGCGCGCATAGCCGACGCGTTCCGGAATTCCTGCCGCGAACGCCAGAGCGGCCGCCTCGAAAGCGTTCTGGAGCAGGATCGCGCAATCGAACCTTGCGGAACGCAAGGAAAGGGCCAATCTGAACTTCTCCCGGAGATTTCGGCAGGAATACGGCACTATCTCGTCGGCAAAGCTTTCGCGAGCATAGAGATCGAGCACCCAGGGCCGCGCCAGCACGGAAATGCGCGCCTCCGGGTAGCGCGCGCGGACCGTCCGCAGTGCAGGCAGGCTCATGACCGCATCGCCGATCCAGTTTGTGGCGCGGATAAGGATGTTCACAGGTTCTCGGCAAGGCGGGCCGGAGGCCCCCGGATTCATTGTAGCGGCGGGGCGGTAAACCTACCTGGGGGCGGTCCGTGCCTTTGTTCCACAAGGTAAGTTACACCAGCACTTGCATGACAGGTACTGGATGGCTATTATAGTTGCTTAATCCATTGTATATAGCCGGAGCGTAATGAAGCCGATACTCTGGCTGAGGTGATCCATGGGAAGACCGACTTCGCTTCCACCCCGACCGGCCCGCTTCTCCGCAGCGGGGCACCTGAACTTGTCTGTCTGGCGCGAGAAGCGTGGCGTGACCCTCGAGCAGATTGCCGAGAGAACCAAGATCAGCATGCGCTTTCTGCGAGCGATTGAAGAAGGTGAATACGCGAAGCTGCCAGGCGGGATCTTCGCCACCAGTTATCTTCGCCAGTACGCCGCCGTGATCGGATTCGAGGAAGCGGAACTGCTGGATCATTACAACGCGATCGTGAATCCTTCCGCATTGCCGAAGATGGGCCAGCCGGAAGCAAGTCCGCGCGGGATTCTCGAGCGGTGGTTGCGCGTGCCCGCGCCACTACAGCGTCCGTAGGCCATTCTCCAATCGCAGGGCTACCTCTCAAGCCACTTCTTCTATTCCCTATTGTTTCGTTCGTATTGGCCGATGAGCCTCTCAGGAGGGGAGGTCCAGGCCCATGAAGATCACCAACAGCGATACGGCGGCTCTGAGCGGCGCCGCGCCAGCGTCCAGTGCAGCCTCGGGTTCCGCGGCCGCGCGCGCGCGAACGGCAGCGGCGAGCCAGAATACGGATTACGCCCAGCTCTCCAGCCTGAGCGCGCAACTGCGAGGTCACACGGCGGAGGGCACGCAGGCGCGGGTAGAAAGTATCGAGGCGACGGTGGCGTCGGGCCAGTACAAGACCGACTCCAACGCGATCAGCGGGCAAATCATCGAGCAGAGCATGCGCAGCCGCGGCGCAACGGCGTAAGACGATGGCGCGCAGTCTGGCAGCCCGGAAAAACTCGCGCAACGGGATGGTGGCAGCGGAAGCACAGGTCCGGGCGGCCTGCATGCTTCTGGAGCGAGCCGATCCACCATCGATCGAACAAGCCGGGAACCGTCTCAGCCGAGCTGCCGAGATTATGTCCCGGTGGCAGCCTTCCGGGAATTCAACAGTGAGCCGAATGGAACTGCACCAGACGGTACGACGCG
>Ga0326727_10011408_pt1 | contig 20695 bp, 18 predicted proteins | sample MB2enrmetagenome_FD_207643 | JGI IMG/M metagenome (GOLD analysis project Ga0326727, IMG submission 207643) | Lab enriched peat soil microbial communities from McLean, Ithaca, NY, United States - MB29MY | ecosystem: Environmental > Terrestrial > Soil > Wetlands > Peat | place: USA: New York...
CACGAGGTATGAGGCGGCGGGCGGCTTGTTCACGGTCGCGGCAGGTACGGTGTCGGAGTCGATGACGTTCAGCTTGGTGACGTACACGGTGACGTTCACCGAGAGCGGGATGCCTATCGTAGCGGGCGGTGGCGTGAACTTCAGTGGCGGGGGAATGACGTCGTTTGGCGCCGGAGGGGTTCTGAGCTACACCGAGCCGAATGGCTCGTATACTTACACGATCAGCGCCGGGAGTGGCTACACGTTGGTCTCGGACTCCGGAAGTGGACGTGTGACGGTGGCCGGGTCGAATGTCGGCTTGACGATCATTTTCGAGGCGATCTACGAGGTGACGTTCACGGAGGACGGGCTACCATCGGGGACGGAGTGGTTCGTGAATGTGACAGGCGGGACGTCGCATAGCTCGACGACGGCAACGGTCAGCTTCGCGGAACCGAACGGCACATGGGATTACACGCTCGGCTCGGCGGACACGAGGTATGAGGCGGCGGGCGGCTTGTTCACGGTCGCGGCAGGTACGGTGTCGGAGTCGATGACGTTCAGCTTGGTGACGTACACGGTGACGTTCACCGAGAGCGGGCTCCCGACGAAGATGTTGACGAAGGGCTGGACGGTGGAGTTTGACGACGCGGTGAGGGGGCTGACATCGACCTCGACGACGTTCGTCGTGCCTAACGGGACGTATGCGGCGTTGATCACGGGGCCGTCGGGATACCGGATGGCTGGCGGCGAAGGGCTAGTGTCGGGCAGTACCCAATACGTGACGGTCTCGGGGGCGACAACGACGTTGGGGCCCCTGTTCGTGATGGGTTCGACGCTTACCTTAGCGTTCAGTGAAACGGGATTGCCGACAGGGCAGTCCTGGTGCGCGGAGGTGGACGACTACCAGCAGTGCTCAGCGAAAACCAGCGTGGACTATCTGAACCTCACGCCGGGCAGCTACGCCTACGCGGTGGTGTCGCCGCTGATCGGGCAGGAGATTACGGCGAAGGTGGGGAAGTCGGTGATTCCGCTGTCGGGGACATTGACAGTGACGAAGAGCTGGACGGTCGGGCTGACGTTCGCGTATCCGTACCCGGTGACGTTCACGGAGGTCGGACTGGTGAGCGGGACGCACTGGTGCGTAAAGGTCGGCAAGAGCACTGAGTGTTCGTACGGCACGTCGATCGTCTTCGACCTGGAGAACGGGACCTATCGATACGCGGTCACCGTGGGATCGGGCTACTCGTTGACTCCGATGTCCGGGATGGTGGTGGTGGCCGGGCCGACCCTGCCGGTGGACCTGGTCGCCTACACCGTGACGTTCACGGAGACCGGACTGCCGAGCGGGACGCACTGGTGCGTGAAGCTCGGGAAAACGACCGAGTGCTCGACGGGCCCCTCGATTGTCTTCGCCGAGGGGAACGGGACGTACACGTACAAGGTCACGGTGGGGTCGGGTTACTCAGTAACTCCGATGTCCGGGACGGTGGTGGTGAACGGGGCGGCTGTGCCGGCGAATCTGATTGCCTACACCGTGACGTTCACGGAGACCGGGCTGCCGGGCGGGACGAGCTGGTGCGTGAAGCTCGGGAAGACGACGGAGTGCTCGACGGGCGTGTCAATCATCTTCGCCGAGGGGAACGGGACGTACGCGTACAAGGTCACGGTCCCGGCAGGCTCCTCGGTGAGTCCGTCGTCCGGCAGCGTGGTCGTGAACGGGGCGGCCGTGCCGGTTCCCATCAACTCGTATGCCGTGACGTTCACCGAGGGTGGCTTGACGAGTGGAACGAATTGGTGTGTCAAGATCGGGTCCACCACCAGGTGTTCGACCACGACGACGGTAGTCTTCTATCTCGGGAATGGGACGTATGCGTACAAGATCGGGGCGGTCGCTGGCTACACGGTAACCGTGAGCCCGGCCAAGGCGCAGGTCGCCGGAGGCTCGGCGTCGATGACGGTGACGTTCACTCCGAAGAGCGGGCACGCCTCTGGGGTCGGGGCAGTTCCGTTACTGCTCGGGGTTCCACTCTTTGCCCCCGCAATCAAGCGCCGGAGGCGGCGCGCTTCCTCGCGACTAGCTAGCGGTGAATCCTTGACGGGCAGAATGGTCACCGGACACAAGAGACTTCCAGGTCCCGGGCCATCCTCAGTCGCTACCGAATCAGTCAGAGGGACGCCGGCCTACGACTCCGGGGCGGTCAAGGTCAGGGGGGCCCCGCGTCTGGAGACGAGGGCCCAGCTCGAGCGCCGTTCGGGCAGCCCCGCGGTTCGGACAGTCTCGAGACCCCCTGCCAAGCCTTACTCGGCCTCGCCTTCTCAAGCAGTTCGCCGGACCACAGCGTTTCTGCCCGTCTCGAACGGCGCACCTCGACCTTGGAAGGCGGGGCAGGACCGTCGCTGTCGACAACCGGAAGGTCGTGTGCCGCGGGTGCCGGATCCGTTGCGGCCTCGAGTCAGGTGAGGAGCACCCGGACCATACGCAATCGTCCGTCTGGAAACACGCGACTGCATCCGCAGCCGACGCCCAGATTGTTCCGTGCGGAATCGCCCCGATTCCCTGATGTGCAGGTCCGGTGAGGGGGGACGCCTCCCCTATTCATAGGCCAGACCAGATTCGAACCGCCTCGGGCGGACTTCCCTCTGGGCCTGACGGTGCTGAGGCACTCGGACCCGGAGGGTGCGAATACAGCTCCAATCGAGGCCCGCGGACCTGAGGGCGGGCGCGGGAAGTCCTAGGCATGGCTCGGAGTTACACTTCCGGCGCTGGAATCCACGAATGGGCGCAGACGCGCCCAAATCTCTCGGATGGGCCCAGGAGGCGGAGTCTCAGTAGCGACCATCCTAGCGACGACGGGATCGGCAAGTCCTCCCGAGCCGCCGAACTCTGCCATTGCTCGTTTCGTCTCCTCTGGGTAGTACTCTTGGAGCAGGACGGAGAAATCATCCTCCGGGTAAGTGAACGCTAGTTCGCCGAACGCCCCGAGCCGGGGTCGCGCCTTCCCATCCGCTACAATCCTGTATGGAATTCCCCACGCGTCGAGGACTCGCGCGAATCGTCCAAAGGCGGTATCACCGGCCACCGTCAGAAATAGAACGTTACGGTCTGCAAGCGCCGATCCGCCCTCGCACTTCAAGAACCATGGAGGGAGCCCGGCCTCCTCCTGGTATCCCTCCAGTAGGACGACGCCCTTTGCGAAAAGAGCGTCGAGGAACCTAGGGTATCGTTCAACGTCCTTCATCATCTGAGCGTCTTCGCGTGCGTCAGCCAGACCGAGGCGATGGACTCGAGTTCTGCCCTCCTGAACGGTCAGGCGGAGAGCGCGCGTCATGTCTCTCGGCGAGACGAACGAACTCGAGTGGGTCACTATGAAGATCTGATTCGAGTTTGCCCTAGCGTCCGTGACCAAGGCCGAGTATAGCTCCCGTTGTTTATTCGGGTGTAGGTTCAGAGCGGGCTCATCGAGGAGGAGTACCGAACTTGTAGGGCCACACGCAGCGCATAGTACCTGAAGGATTTCACACATACCGGCCGCGGCGAAGTCCGCTGGGTACGAGAAGTCGCCCTCAGAAACAACGACCGAAGCCACTAAACGAGATCGACCCGGCACGAGGGTGCCCTCTGGCGAGAACTCCGGACGGGGTTCCTGGACCGCATCGAACGAGAGCTGGGTGAGCGACGTGAACGCCCTTTGAATCTGATGGTATCGAGTCCTCGCTGCGGAGTCCGGACTATCCTTCAGTTCGAGCAGACCCTGGGCGATGTCGATGCCCCGTTCATTTGAGGGGGCGCCCAGACCAGATTTCGACCGCGCGTCGGATAAGTGGACGACAGAAGCGTTGTAGATCAGGGTGAGAAGCTGGAATAGCGAGATGTCTGCGAGGTCATGGCCCCTGCGTCTTACGAAAGTGACCAGGCCAATCAGCTCGTCGACCTGATTCGGGTTGGGGTAAGGACGATCCTCAGCCAGGTGAATCTGCTCCAACTGCGCTGCAGTCGGCAGGGGAACGTCCTCCCTCTGAACCAGCTTCCGACGAACCCAATCTATGTCAAGGGCCCGGGCAATCGCCGCCCCATCTTCGGGATTGAATGGAGGTCCGGAACCTGTCTGATTGAACGATCCGGGGCGAACACTACGAATTTCCGAAACAATCTCGTCGGGGATGTAAACCCCTGACCAGCTGCTGCCGCCGAACGGGGTTAACGTCAGTCGGTTCATCCTATCGAGGCAAACATCCCCCTGTGGCAGGGAGAATCGGAGGTGGGTGGTAACCGTCTGTGCGTGTCCGGCTCGACTATCAACGCAGAAGTGAATCTCTCCGTCAAAGAGCGGCTTGAACACGTGAGCGCAGTGTCGCAGGACTTCACGCACTCCGCGATTGGCGGCCTCAAGATTCATCGGGGGTCCGGTTCCATGAACCTCGCCGGACCCGAGGATGGCGGCGACCGTCGCGTTGCGCGCCTCAGTCTCGTCAAGCCGAACACCGACATCCAGACTGACGCTGCGATTCACCCCCCCGGTGGACGAAAGGACGTGCCGAGGTCGATTGGGTTCCGAACGCGGAGCCGACAAATTCTACAGCCTTGAGGAGGTTCGTTTTCCCCGATCCGTTCGGACCGACAATGACGTTCACCTCCGAGAGGTCTGAGAGTGACGGCGCGTCGGGTCCGAAGGTGAGAAAGTTGCGTGCAGAGATCGAAGTAACGCGCATCCGGCCTCGACGGAGGTTACCCGAGTCACATTGACGTAATCAACCTGACTCCTTCCGGCCAAATGAACGATCCTTGAGGTGCCTGAGAGAGCGGACGCGACCTCGTCGGACCTCCCCCGCTCGGACTCGTAGACTTCGGCATCGGCCCCGCTTAGCCGTACAAGAGCCGCCTGCGAAGCCCCTCCCGAGGGCGCGTGACGGGTCTCCTCCCTGTCGGCGTACCCGGCCGGAGGTCGAGTCGGACATCGCGAAGGATTGGCGGTTAGTCGCGACCTCGAAGGGGAGCAAGGCGGACCTAGAGGAACAGAGCTGGGATCTCCCGTCAGGAGCATCGATGTCTTCTGGGAAACACATGCCTTCTCGACTGGAGCAGTCGACGCCCGGAAGGCCTTCTCTTTCGGAGGTGTTCCGACACCTAGGTTCTTCAGGACGAAGGTCCTCGCCTCGACCATGGGTGCTCCGGCTGAGTCGTCCAGAAAGAAGAAACGGTCGCAGGTAGGTCGACGGCTGGTTCCCATGCCGGAGATGAGGAGTCGGTCGGTTCAGCTTCCGAAGCCATCCGGATGGATCCTCCTCTCCGCCGGGCCCGAAACACACGTATTCAGCCACGCCGTTCGGATGAAGATTCCTGACAAACGCGGGTGCTACGAGATTGGCGTATCAGAAGCGCGCAAGGAGCCTCCTAAGGAGTGGGTCGTCTACGTAGGTGTAGCCGGCATCGGAGGAGCGCGACGACTGCGAGGACGATTCTACAACCACGCGTCGCGGCACGGTTCCAACATCAAGCGCGAGATGGACAAGTACCTCCGGCGGGGGTACTGGGTATGGGGCCGGTATTTCGTGGCCGAATCTTCGCAGGAAGCCGAGGCGCTTGAACAGCGGTTGCTAAAGGCCGGGTGGTGGCATTACCTCTGGAACGTGCAGCAAGTCCCGCCGAACATTCTCTGAAATTGATACCGCGTAGTCCGCGACGCCCCCTGCAGGCAATCGTGTCGACCCGGTCAATAGGCGAGTCGCACATCGCGTAGGGCTGGCAGTCAACTGATACTCTATCGAAGTATCGTCGCCCATAGATCCTGGCTGATAAGTCCTCGGGACTTATCCGAAAAGGGGGAAGGAGGAGGGTCTAGGCAGTTGGATCAACAGTGGTTTTGCTCTTAGTACTGGTAACATGGCTACCATGGGCCGATGCCGCGGTACTACCGTCACCACTGCCATCCGAGCCAGCTTTCCCGGTCCGACCTCGAAGCCCTCCATGGGGAGGGCCGGCTCGCCTTCCTTGCGATTCCAACTCCCAAGGGACTCTATCCCTACCGGTTCGTCATCAAGCTCAGGAGCAGGGTACCCGAACGGGACGCTAGGTTCCTCGTCGACCCGATCGACGAGTTCCTCGATGCAATCGAGCAGAAGGGCCTAGTTGCGGGCAAGTGCGATCGGGCCGAGGACCTGTACCATCTCAACGCTGGGCCGACATACAACCTGGTCAAGGAACGGTTGCGCGAGCGCGACCTAGAGGTTGCCATGGCGAGATGACCTAGACGCCCTCCGGCAACATCTAGAGCGCTAGGTACGAAATTCCGGCTACACCCAGAGCTGCCATTCGGACGTAGCCGGGATTTCGCACCTATGTGGGGGGGAAGCGAGGAACTACCGAGTATCAGCTAGCAGAGAGCAGTCAGATTCACTGGGGTCTCCCGCTGTTCCCTATCGACCCTTCGACCTCGCGAGCGCCCGGAAGGGTGAGTTGCGGCTCGATAACGGCCTGCGGACCCCGGTGTCTTAGCTGCCGGAAGCCCTCCCTGGGGTCGAGGGGGTCCCCGTAACTGACCAAGACGTCCCCCTCAATTCGGCCGCGTCTCTCGAACTCAGAGAAACGGACAAGTGCTCCCGCGACAAACGGACTCCCCGGCCTCCGGTGTCTGCGCCAGACCGGCGAGCGTCCGGCGAGCCCCGCGTACCACTGGCGCAGGCGCTCCTCCCCCGAAAGCCCGGTGTATCCTTCGAGCCTACGAATGACTCGTTCTCGCCGACGATTCCGAGATTGCTTCTGTTGACTGGAACCTTCAGGGCTGTCGATGTCCTCCAGAATCGTGGTGAATTCCTCACTGGATCGAGGAATTTTCGGGACACGAAGCCAGACCCCTCGTTGTCGTGCAGCACCGTCAACGCGCGCGAGGTAGCCAGGGTCCGCAAATCCGCTGCCATCAGGCAGAAACGCTGTGAGGGCAGGGGGCTCAAACAGGTCCCAGAGATCGCGATCTCTCATGACCTCCGCCCCGAGCGTTCCTGGATGCGCATACGCTACTACTATCGAGCGCGGGGTGCCCCACCGCTTGATTCGTACTGAGACCGAACCGAGAGCTGCCTGCAGGGACCTAGCCTCCTTGTCGGCGATCTCCACCCACTCTAGACGCCCGCACGCGGGCGCGATTCGTTTTTCGTGACGGGCAGCCAACAGGAAGTTCCGGAGGTGGTGGAGCGCCTGGAAGGCCGCGCACACCGGACAAACGCTTGTCTGGGAACAGCGGCCGAGGACGAGCCCACTTTCCGGGACGCGGGCGCCGACCGAGCTATCTGGGCCGTTTGTTACGAAGGCGTAGAGGATGCAAAGGGAAACTCGCTGGGCACGGTCCGCGCCCAACATCGACGTCGGATCGGAGGCGCAAAGGGAGGTCCATGCAAGGTAAGCTCGCCGCTTGACCTCGCGTTCAACGTCGCGGAGTGGCTTCTCGATCCGCCAGGACCGGAAGCATGTCCCTCTGCGACGATGGCACGCAACCGTACCCCGTTCCACAAGGATTCGCCCTACTCTTCTGTCCCAGAGTCCGGACCTGACCAGAGGCCCGTGAACCGGGCAACCTGAGATCAGTTCGAGGGCCCTGCACACTTCCTCGGGGTCGTACTGGAGAGCAGCTCCCTCAGGCGAAAGGTTTGCGGCGTCGATGGTTTCGAGTCCGGGATTCTTGCTCAGTTCTTCAAGTTCCTCTCTGTCGACGGGGGAGGCGGCAGAAATGCTTGACGCTCCGGAGTACTGCGATTCGAGTGACCAGTATCGGATGAGCTCGACGCTGACCTCCTCCCTGGATAGAGGGCAGGAGGAACGCGTGTCTGTACCGGAGCCCGACGAAGCAATCCTCGAAGTGTGGCGTTGAGGAGCTTCAGGGGCGCGACCCACAGAGCCGTTAATGGCCCGCTCTGACTGATCCCTACCTGTCGGGGTCCCCGGCGGCACCATCTTTCCTCCGTGTTGTTCGGGGGTTCGGGCCCCGACGTCCTTCCACGGCGACGGCCATGCTCATCGGCCGCCTCCGTTCTCTAGGAGTGTGACAAGCGCGAGCGCAGCGGCCCGGGCATCTGCGAGGCACATCCGGCGAGGAAGCCGCGCAACGTACTCCTTTGCCGGACCTGGCCGGATTCGTTCAGCAATCCGGTCGAACGACCGACCGACGTTTAGATCGGTCACGCGGGACCCTCCGCGGCGACCATCCCACGCGGGTGTACTCGATCTCGGACCTCTGGCGGGAGTAGTCGCAGGTCAACGAACGTGTAGCCACACCGGGGGCACGTCGTGCGCGCGTTAACGCCTGCGCGACGTTGCCATGGGTATCCGCAGCGGGTACAGGTCGACTTGATTGGCTCGATCGCAGCAATGCGACTGACTAGCGATGAATCCCCAGACCTTTTCGCCATGGGGGCGCTCCTGCGGAGAGGAGCGCCCAATCGGGTCGGCAGGCAGCCCTGCTCGCCCTAGTAGGCTCGGTCGTCCGCATGTCCGAGAGTAGGAGGAGGAGTCCTCCTTTATCGACTTCTGTCCTACGGACGGCTGCCTTTCAAAGCCAGTTCCTTGGGTCCGCCCCTCTCGTCGGAACGAGCGCGGTCTCTTCCATGTCATCACTGCCTCGCCCCTCGCGGGGCCTTGTCTTGAAGACCCCGGATGGGTTCGGGGGCTCGTGGCGCTCCCGTTCAAGAGGAAGCAACGCCTCCCCAGGAAATGGGCGGTCACCCTCAGCGCCGTCGAGTTGTGCACCCAGAACGCCGAACGATTACTCCTTGATGCGAGTAAGACGAGCACCCCCACGGCGGCCGCCCTCGCAGAACTCAGTATCGAAGAGGCCGCGAAGGGCTGGATGCTCTATTTCCGTCTCCTCTTACAAGGTCGTAACACGAAGGTCCCCCTCCGGATGTCGTCGAAGGAGTTCAAGGCGGCCGGGGAGTTCCTCGCCTCGAAGGTGGACTATCTCAGAGGCATCGACGATGAGATTCTGCTCGCCTTCAAGTGGCACAGGGTGAAGCTCCGATTCCTCGCATTCTTGCTAGAGTATCTCGAGCTTACTCTGCCGCTTCTCGCGAAGAGGGACCGTGTGCTCCGCTTGGCTCAGGAGTTGCAAGGCCCCGCCTTCGAGGTAAAGGAGACCTTCGGAACTCCAGACATCGACGGGTTGATGAAGTTAATCCGATCCTTCCGCCGTGACCATCTGACCGAACTTGACGAGATCAAACAGCACGGCCTCTACGTGAATCTCTCTGACTCGGGGGGCGACTTGGTTTCCCCTGACATTCAGCCTTTGCCAGCCCCGCTTCTCGCAGGACTCGCGGCCTTCCTTATCGCCGCCCTCAAGGGCGACCTCCTCCTCCTGACAAAGTAAGCCACCGTCTGGGTCCTCGGTTCCCGAAACAGCGTTTCTTTCGGACCTCTTCCTATCGGTCGGACGAGTCCGGCAGCGCAATTAATTGGGCGGGTTCCTCCGCGCCCGTCCCGTCAAGGGCCGGCCCCGATTTTGCCCGAGATCGGTCCGGAACCGTTCGACACCTCCGTAGACCCACCTTTCGTCGACCTCGCCCTTCGGCTCAGCCAGCGCCGGCGGCTCTCTCTCCCCTCCACCGTGCGATGACCTCCACGTCCGCGGAGATGCATAATGCCGCGATCAACATCGCGTTCAAGCGAATCGGCCGGGTACGAAAGACGGACGAGATACTCGATGCCCTCCGGTAGGGGGCGGCCTCCGTACGAGGCGCGGTGTCGCCCTCCGCGCAGGCCCGGGCCTGCCCCGCGGTGCGGCATCGCCCGCGGGCGGCGTCCATCAAAGGGCACTTTCTCTGAGGTCTGGGTCAATCCATGATCGGGCCGTAGAGAACCTGTGGGTTGCGTGAACTCGAGGACGGGACGAGGACCTTCCCTCGCGGGGGCCTCTACAGTCGGTTTCGCGAGGACACCGTCGCCCGCGAACCCGCCAGTAGGTTCTTACCATGGGAAACCGTCCCGGGCGTGGCTCAATACACCGGAACAAGGAGGGAACATGGTGCTGCACGGCCGAATCTTCAGTCGTCGCACCTCTGTAGCGGTGTATGGTGGCAGTCGTCCACTCCTGAACTGGGTGGTTTACGCCCTGGCCTCCACGGGCAACCCCGGATTGATCTGGACAGATGTCCGGCTGCGAGGTGAGGTACTGGCCGACATCGACCCTCTCTCGCGCAACCTGATTCCCCCGGACCGACTGAACGTGGTAGATCCCGATGACTTATTGCCCGACGACGCAACGGCGAACATTGCCATCGCGGGCGTGGTCCGGGACGATGAACCCCCCGGCAACCTCCGACGGATAGTGGACTTCCTACGGCTCCCGCCGCTCACCCAGCGAGTGCTCTCCAGGGCGCTCTCCGGGGATCTGCCGATAGTGTTGGTCCTTTCCAACGCCGACCACCTCTCGGAGTTCTATCCGAAAGAGACGGTGGCCCCGATTATCCGAACCGTTGTCGAAGCGAACGCCATCGTGTTCCTGACGTACGCGCGCGCTCCGCCCAGGGCTCGCGATGCGTTCGAGACGATTCTCCACGTGGAGGGGAACGATCTGACGGAATGGAGAGAGGCGAAGCTCCGCGTCGATCAGGGACCCTCGGACGGACCTCTTCGAACGGGCTCCGAGTATCGACTCGGCGAGCTCGGGTCGGTCGCCGCCGTGCTTGCTCGCGACTTGAAGTGAGGCCCCGGATCCTCACAGGCTCGACGAAACCTGTCCTTTTCGGATGTAGGTCTCGATACGTGTTGAAACGACGCGAGTGTGGTTTGGAGGCATCGTCTTCGAAAGCTCTAAACCATTCCGAGTCGTGCGCCTTGCCGTGAAGTGGACTCGGCGGCTGGGGCCGGGCGCGGTCGTTCTCCCCCTCTGCACGCTCTTGCTGATTGCCGCGGGGCTTGGGATGGGCCCGCGTTTGGGGTCGGGGGGTGTCGCCGTGGGTTTCGCCGGGTCCACGGCCCTGCCCGATCCCGTGAGCTTCTCGTCGGTAGGTCCGGGGGCCGCGTCGCAGACCACGTACTCCGTCCAGTTCTCGGAGGAAGGACTCCCGGATGGCGAATCATGGAGCGTCGCCGCGAACGGCACCTCCTTCCCCCAGTTCCCGACCATCTCGGTGCCCGGGGAGCCCTGGGGCATCGCGATCGATCCGGACAAGGACCGACTGTACGTGACAGAGTTCGAGGGCAACAATCTAACGGTCATCAATACGACCACCCGGCAGGTCGTCAACTCCATCCCGACCGGCGTGGATCCTCGCCGTGTCGTAATCGACCCAGCGAACGGCCAGCTCTATGTGAGCTGCACCGAAGCGAACAACGTGGCCGTGATCAACGCGACGACGGGCCACGTAATCGGCGCGATCCCGGTGGGCCCCGACCCGATCGGGCTGACGTTCGATGCATCGGACAACCGTCTGTTTGTGGCCGACTCGAACGTGTACGGCGAGGGGAACCTCCCCAGCAACGTCAGCGTCATCGATACCGTGAACGATTCGGTGGTCGCTCGCATCCCCGTCGGCAGCGACGCTCGCGAGCTCGTCTACGATCCCCTCAACCACGATCTCTACGTGGAAAACTACAATTCCGGGAACGTGACGGTGATCGGAGCTCGGAACCTCACGACCTTCGGTTCAATCGACGTGGGTTCCTTCCCACTGGGGACGGCCATCGACGACGCTACCGGCCAGGTCTTTTTCATGGACAATTACGATCCGGGGATGGCGTACGTGATCGATGGATCGAGCCAGGCGGTGGTCGGCACCATCGGGTTGGGTTCGTATCCCGGGGCCGGGGCGTACGACTCCGCCAACGGTTATGTCTACATCTCTGAATCGTTTTCGGACGAGGAAGCGGTCATCAACGGTTCCTCGTTGCAGGTCGTGGGGTTGGTCCCCGCGGGCATCGATCCTAGCGGGATGGTCTTCGACAGCGTCTCCCATTTCCTGTATGTGGCGAGCCCCTACACCGACAGGGTCTTGGCGATCAACGGCTCGACAAGGTCGCTACCGGCGGGCGAGCCGATTCCCACGGTCATCGAGACGGACGTCGTGGCTGGCGGATTCGGAGGTATTCAATTCAACCTCGTCAACGGGACGTATACGTTCAACTTCAACCGAACGGCGGGCTACGACGCCGAGCCCCCGACCCTCCTCCTCGCCGTCGACGGCAGCGGATACTTGGGAACCGTGGACTTCTATGGGATGACCCCCCTCTCGAGTGCGCCGGCACTCACTCTCACTCTGGCGGAAACCTACCTGCTTGCGGGCGCCGCGGTAGGAGCGCTGATAGTCTCGAACATTGCATGGTTCTTGCACGGCCGCTCCAGGAGACCTCCGACCGGCCCGACACCGAGAATCGACCTATCGCCTCCGTCCCCCCCATGACGCGCCGTGAAGTGCGGGTCACGTGAAGGGCGATCCTGAGTCTCTCAAGGTCGCGCAGAATCGTCAGGCTTCGTGAAGTCCGGGCTCCCGCTCTCCAAGAGCGTAGACATCGGCTACGGTTCGCAGATGTTCGGAAGACGCGCCGCTCCGAGTTCCCGCGTGCTCACGAGGAGGTGCTGGACCCGGTAGGCCTTCCGATCTCGAACCCCTGACATCGACCTACACCTTGGGGCCGAGCTCATGGACTGGACCGTCGAAGTGCGGGCAAACCAAGCCCTTCCTCTGCCGGAGGATCACGGCCCTCTAGAGAGGACCGGTGGGTCGGCAACTAGGGTTTCCATGCCGTCGTGAAGGAGAGGTTCCAGGTTACGGTCGGACCGTTGCCGCCCCGAGACCATCCCATGCGGCGCGAGACATCGGCCACGAACTGCTCCCGCTCACGACGACCGAGGCGGCTCAAGTAACGATGATACTCACCCCAGGTCGCCTTGTATCGAACGTAGGCTGTCGGGCTCCGAAACCTGACGGTGACCGGTCGAACGACGCGACGGATACGTCGGAAACCGACGTTACGGAGCATCGTCAGCAAGGTCGGTCCCCGGCCCCGCGACCGCCTTGCCGGAGGACCGCTCATCAGACGGCGGGCAAGGGCCAGCCTCCGGACCTCGACGTGCGGGGGATGTCGGTCTTCCGTGTCGGTGAGGGCCTCAAGGAAGGCCTTGCTCTCAGGACTCGGGCCGCTCCAGCTCACGTAGACGAACGATCCGCCGTTGTCCAGCACCCGGAAGGCCTCTCGCAGGGCTCGCTCGGGAGCCCGGAAGGCAACGCCGAAGGTCGAGAGGACGAGGTCGAAGGAGTGAGCGGGGAATCTCAGGCTCCGGGAGTCCATCACCTCAAACCTCAGGTTGCTCCGACCCCTCGCGTTGCTTCGGCGTCGCGCGAACTCGACCATGCCCCTTGCCGCATCGATGCCCACCACGGAGCCGGCCGCCCCCACCGCTTGGGCAAGACGGACGGTATGGGCGCCGGGACCACAGCACAGGTCCAACGCGCGCCTGCCACGAAGGTTGGGAGCACGCTTGCGGACCTCTTTCCACACTCCGGCGGCGGAGGTGATGCCATGCCGGTCGTAGACCGCGGCCATCCGCCCGTACTCTCGAAGCAGGAGGTCCTCGGCTACCGTGACCTTCATCGCAGGTGACCTCCGAACGACGATGGCGCGTGGGACCGCACGAAAGAAGATCGCCGAGAAAACGTCTTACCGTTCATGGGATGATTGTTGCTCAAAGCCTCCCGAACGAACTCCCTGAATGGGGACCCGCCACGATCGTTGCTCGTTCGAGGCTTGCCTGGGACCGGAAAGACGCGCTTCGAAAGCGTCCGCGATCAGGCCGTTCTGGGCTTTTCGAGAATGAGCTCGAAGAGGTGCCAATGCTTGGGCCCCTCGAACGACTGCCCGTCTTCTTCGGTCTCCCGCAGGAGCTCGACCCGGTACCTTCTCGTGAGCGAGCGGACTTGCCGGATCGTGTGGAAGGTCAGGGGCCGCTTCCCAAACCATTCGTCGCGATTCCCGAGCAGTTGCCCTGCAAAGTGCCCCCCGGGGACGAGGCCCCGACGGATGTTCTTCCAGAGCGTGGCGAACCTCCCTGGGGTGCAGAAGGGCAGGGAGAAGCTCGCGTAGATCAGATCCGCCTTGGGAAGTGAGAGGCCCTCCATCGGAGCGGCCAGGAGCGAAAGGGAGCCCCGTTGGCGAGCCGGGACCCGGCGGGACAGGAACTCCAAGGCGGAAACCTGTTGGTCGATGGCGAGCACCGTCCAACCTCGACGGAGCAATTCCAGCGTATCGGTGCCCGCCCCGCAGCCCAGGTCGATCGCCGTCCTCTTCCGGCGGAGCCGTCCTTCCGAGTCGATGCGTTCCAGCGTACGAACGAGCAGCTCCCGAGGGCGGATACCGGCGGTCGCTCGATAGTACCTGGCCCAATACCGGGTGACGGGTGTCGTACTGGTCCGGGACACGGCGAGCGGCCGAGGGGCTGGAACTACATCAGCCTAGGCGAAGAATCGCCGTCCGCCCCCGTCTCTCGGTCCGATGCCTTCGCATCCGTGTGCTCTCCCGCGGATCGACCGAGGCGTTCCCTCGGGCTTGGGGGAACGATTACGAGCTAGGACCCGGGGGGTCCGCGTCCGACCCCGGCCCCTCGTGGCCGACCTGCGCCCTCGACCGCGCGCGCCCGGGGGGGTCCGCGGAGCACGTGCCCTGTCCTCCGATTAATACTGACGCGTCGCTGGGCGGTCCATGGCAGAAGCCGGAGGCCCGGGATCCCATGTCCTCGCCGACATTTCCATCTACCCTATCGGAGAGGGGACCAGCCTAGGCGAGTATGTCCGAGCGGCGTTCAAGGCGATGCAAGGCGTGCGGGGGATTCGGCTCGTGCCCACGGCGATGTCGACCGTGGTCGAGGCGGACAGCCTGGGCTCGATCCTCGAGGCGGTGGAGAAGGCGCATGCCTCCTTGGTGGAGATGGGCGCCCAGCGGATCGCCATTCACCTGAGGGTCGACCACCGGCTGGACAAGCTCGAGACCATCGAATACAAGCTCGGCAGGATCAAAGGCGAACTGTAGCGCCGCGCGGCCCAGGGAGGTCGACCACGCCAACGGTGCGCAGGATGGGCCGGGTCCCGTCAGCGTTCCGCGCCCTCCCCCGCCGTTTCGCACCCGTTCGTTCGTCTCGTGATGCCGCCGGTGGAAGGGGTGGCGTTGTGCCTCGGGATGACGTGAGCGCAAGCCGCCTCCGCCGGGGCTAGCCCCGGCGACCTTGGAGTAGCTCGCCGGTCTGAGCTCGTCCTACCTCGTTCGCGGTCTCAAACCGGTAACCGTGCGGGGACCTCGAGCCACAGGCTTATGGAGGAATGCCGCTCGGTCACTTCGGAGATGGTCGGCGACGATCGCGCCTCTGGCCTTCCGCCTTCCGAGCCTGGGCCGCTGAGCCTACCCACCATCTACCGCCACCTCAAGGCGCCGCGGAGGTGGCGCGGCGGCCCCGCCTGGCTGGTCATGATCGCCAACGTGGACGCCGCGAGCATCCTGACCGCGCTGGCCTCGGGCGCGAGCTTCCACTACGATCTCGTCTGGTTCCTCGTGCTCCTCACCGTCCCGCTGTTCTTCATCCAGGAGGCCGCGGGACGGATCGGCGCGGTCACCGCCAAGGGGCTGGGAGAGCTCGCTCGCGAGCGCTTCAGCTCCCGCATCGCGACGACCATGGCGCTCTCGATGGCCGTCGGAGACGTCGCGATCTACGTCGCCGAGTATGCCGGCATCGCTCTCGGGCTGAGCCTGTTCGGGGTTCCTCCGTACGTTTCGCTCCCGCTGGCGTTCCTGGCGCACCTCGCGCTGGTCGCACGAGGGAGATACGCCTGGGTCGAGAGGGTGCTCATCGGGATCTCCGTCGGGGTGATCGTCGCCCTCGCGGTCGTGGTCCTCCATCAGCGGCTGCTGCCCTATTCTCCTCTCGGCGTCTCCAGCCGTCCGTCGTTCTTCCTCCTGCTCGCGGCCAACACGGGGGCCGTGGTGATGCCCTTCATGCTGTTCTTCCAGTCCTCGGCGACCGCGGTCAAGCGGAGCACCGTTCTCATTTCCCGCCAGTCCACGCTCGTCGGTGCGGGGGTCAGCGAGGCCCTCATGGTCATGGTCGTCGTGATCGGCGCCGGGATCGGCGTTTCGATCGACATCACGAACGGGTCGGGGTTCTCCTCCGACCTGGTCTCGGCCCTGGGGCCGTACTCGGCCTATCTTCTCGGGGTGGGCCTCGTGGCGGCGGCCTTCCTGGCCCTGGTGGTGGTCTCGCTCGGGAGCGCCTGGGGTCTGAAGGAGGCCTTTGGCCTCTCCCCGAAGAGCACCTTCTGGATCTACGCCGGCGAAAGCATTCCCGCCGTGGTCGTGCCGCTCCTCTTTCCCCGGCTCGTGACCCTGATCCTGGCGCTGATGGTGGCGATGGTCTTCATCCTCATCGTTCCGGGGGTCCTGGTCGGCAAGCTGGTCACCGACCGAACCGTCATGGGATCCCACAGCTCGACCGGGGCCTGGAGAGCCGCGTTCTGGGCGAGCCTCGTCTTCGTGGTCGCCGTCGGGATCCTGGGCGTCGTCATCTACCTCTGAAGGGGTGGGCTCAGGTTCGCGTGGCCGGCCGGCGTTGTCCGCCTCCGTGTCGCCGAGCCCGCGCCTCGGTGGGGGTGCGGGCCCGCCTGAGGAGGGCTTCTGCCCCCCGGGGGGTCCGTGGAAACGGCTATCGCACCGTGGGATATTCTCCTAGACGCCTTCGAGGGGTGGAGCAGAGTATGCCTCGGCGAGCCTTGGTCGTCGTGGTCGTTCTGGTCGCGATCGGAACCTTGATTCTTTGGGGGGCGACGCTCCCGCCGAAAGTCACGTCCGCGGACCGTACCGTGGCCCAGGACGCATCAGACCGTTCGGTCGCTAGTGGAGAGGTGCCTGCAACGGCGATTCCGACCGATGCAGGCCTTGCCGTTTCTCCGCTTGCCAGCTTCGCCATCACCACGGGAGGCTGGAACCTCAGCTTTCCTCTGGATTTCACCGTGCCTTTCGGCGTATCCCATGTGCTCTATGCATGGGCGATCGGAGGCGGCCTGTACCCCACGTACCTTCCCCCGGTCCTTCCGAGCGGGCTGAACATCACCGCCTCGAACGCGAACTTCGAGGGCATGGCCTTCGGCGCGCTGGCCCCGGGGAGCTACTCTACCGACCTCTGGTTCCCAGGGTGGACGAACACCGTCAGCATCGTGGTCTACGGGATCTCCCAGGACGCCAACGCCTCGTACCAGTTCGCCTCGGTCGGCCAGGGCACGAACCTTACGCTTCCGGCGGGCGCGAGCGTGTACCTGGGGATCGAGTCCACGGGGGGGACCTGGCCCGTGCTGAACCCGTCGATCGCGTTCGTGGACAAGGAGACCGGGGCATTGCAGGGGGGCGAGACCGGGGTCATCGGGCGCCAGCTCACGAACAGCTTCACCTTCACCACGCAGGCCACGGGCTACGGGATTGTCGCCGTGGGGATTTACGGTCCGGCGTTGGCCTCCCCGAGCTTTGCGGCGACCCCCCTGGCCGCGTTTAGCGTGACCACGGGCGGCTGGAACCTCAGCTTTCCCCTCACCTTCTGCGTGCCTGCCGGCGTATCGCAGGTCCTTTACGCGTGGGCGATCGGGGGCGGCTTGTATCCCACCTTCCCGCTCCCGGAGCTTCCGAGCGGGCTCAACGTCACCACCTTCACCGGCTTCGAGGGGATGGCGCTCGGTTCCCTGAGCCCGGGGACCTACTTCACCGACCTTTCCTATCCCGGGTGGACGAACATCGTCAGCATCGTGGTCTACGGGATATTCGGGGACGCGAACGCATCCTTCCAGTTCGGTTCGGTCGAGCAGGGCACGAACCTGACCCTGCCCTCAGGAGCGTCCGTGTACGTGGGGATCGAATCGACGGGCGGCACGTGGCCGGTGCTGAACTCCTCCATCTCGCTCCAGGACGAGCAGGCCGCGGCGCTGCAAGGCGGGGAGACCGGGGTCATCGGGCGTCAGGTCTCCGACGCGTTCTCGTTCTCCACGCAGGCCACGGGCTACGGCATCGTGGCCATGGGGATCTACCTTCCCGCGTCGACGGTCTCCTCGGACCCTCCCGTCACGTTCCAGGAGACTGGCCTTCCGGCGGGCGGGGGCTGGACCTTGGCCTTGGGGGACTCGGTGCGGACGACCACCTCGAGCTCCGTTTCCTTCGCCGAGCCGAGCGGGGCGTACCGGTACTTCGTCACGGGACCTCCGGGCTACCAAGTGGTGGGCATCTCTCCCAGCGGCACGGTCACGGCCTCCGGTCAGGGGGTGGTGAAGTCGATCGGCTTCGCCAAGGCGAAGACGGTCGCGCTCGAGTTCGAGCAGAAGGGGCTCGCGGCCGGCAGTAGGCCCTGGTGCGTGGAGCTCGGCGGATGGGAGCGCTGCTCGTCGGGTGGCTCGCTGACCTATGCGGACCTGACGCCCGGAACCTACACCTACGCCGTCGTGCCGGTCGCCAGGTTCAGCGCGAGCGCCAAGGTCGGCACCACCTCGATCCCGCTCGGAGGATCGCTGACGGTGTCGAAGAACGAGGTGGTGGCCCTGACCTACCTCTACCCGTACATCGTGACGTTCAAGGAATCGGGCCTGCCGACGGGCACGAGCTGGAGCGTTTCCATCCAGGGGCACACCGTCACCTCGACGAACTCGACCCTCATCTTCGACCTGCCGAACGGGTTGTACGCCTACAAGGTCGGAGGAGGGACCGGCTACCTGGCCCATGGCCAGCCGGGATTGCTGAGGGTGAGCGGGGCGCGTGCGACGGTTTCCATCACGTTCGTTCCGCGGCATCATTCGCCCACCTTGTTCGCTCCTGCGACGCCCGCATCGTTCCCGCCCACCTAAGGCGGTCCGCACGAGCCGCGTCAGGCGTCCCTCGCGACGGTCGGGGCCGTTCCCCGACGGACTCCCGACCACCCGGGCGCACGAAGGCAACGGAGCCGTGTCGCTCGTCCGACTCCGGGCCTAAGACGGCCGTCGTCGACAGGACTCCCCGTGAGGCGGCATGCGTTCGCGGACGGGGTGTCAGTCCGTTCCGACCGGACCCTGCCCCGCGGAACCCCGCTTCGCGGGGCGAGGACGAGACCTCATTACCCAGGAGGCCGAGCGGGGCGCGTGGCCCGAGGCGAGGCTGGGACAGGTGAGGCGGACGACCCGGTCTAAGGCACGGCCGGTTCGAGGTCCGTCACCCCAGGCCGCCCTCGTGCCACGGCCGAGATAGGTATCTCCAATGACTGCGGGGGCTGGCTTCAGCGCGCCCTTCGCTCTTGGGGGTTTCATCGTCCTCATCTCGGCCGCCGGGTTGCTCGTGCTCTGGTACGACTCTCCCCGCCACGCGGGGTGGCAGGCGAGGGTCCGCCGCTGGGCCCGCCGGCTGACCGGCCGCCCAGGCCTCGCCTGGGTCGACGGGCCGTTCCTCACCGGCGTGGCCGCGGTCGCGTTCGCCCTGGGGGCCCTCGTCATGTGGAGTTCCGGAGGTTACGCGTGCACCACGGCGGGTCCTCCCGACCTCACGACCCTTGTGTCCTCAGGCCGGGCGTTCCTGGGGGGAGGCAACCCGTTCACGATCACCGCGTGCGGGAGGGCCGGGAACCCGGTGCCCGCTGGCATCGCCTCGGTCCTCCTCGACGCCCTAGGGTCCCTCGCGGGGCCCGTCGGGGTCCTTCTGGTGTGGGGGTCGGTCTCGGTCGCGATCATCCCGCTCCTGTGGAGCCTGGCGGGGTCCCAGGGAGGCAGGGCGACCGTCTTCGTCCTAGCGTCGTTCCTCTATCTTCCCATCGTGGCGGTTCAGGTCGATGGGGCCAGTCTGGCGCTGGTCCCGGTGACCGTCCTCCTAGCTCTGTACCTCGCGCGCCAAGGATGGGTTCGCGCGGCGGCCGTGGGAGGTTTCCTTGCGACGGGGCGGTTCCCGGCGTTGTTTCCCGTCCTCGGCGCGTCCGGGCGGGCGGGACCCCGTCGGTCGGTCGTTTTCGCCGCGGCGCTCGGCGCGTTCGCCGCGGCGACCCTCGCCACGTTCGCGGTCTACGGGACCCGCTTCCCGGGTCCGGTCTTCTGGGCACAGCTCAGCCGTTCCCACCTCGCGCTGAACTGCTGGGGGGTCCTCGAGGGAGAGGGCTGGCTCACGCCCTCCTCGAGCGTGACCATCGTTCAGGTGCTCCTCACGGTCGCCCTCGTAGGGGCCTGCTGGGCCTGGGCCCGGTCCTCTCTCGGGGGGGCCGCGATCATTCTCACCGGAACGGTCCTGCTCGCCCAGTTCCTTTCGTTCACCGAGCTGGTCTTCTTGGTGCCGGTCGCTCTGGTGGGGACCCGTTCCCGGTGGTGGCTCTGGGCCATCGGAGTGGTGGCGAGCACGAACTACCTGCTCGCGATGCGGTCCCTCGATTGGCTGGGGGGCCCGTCGCGGTTCTCCTACGCCCTCGACCTGCTGCTCACGGCGCTTCTCCTAGGGCTTATGGTCGAGCTCGTTCGCAACGAGCTCCGAGCCCCGCGGTCCGCGCCGGATCCCGCCTCACCGGCCGCCGGGACCTTGTGAGACGGATCTACGAGGTCGGCACCGGCGAGCGCGGCCCTCCGCCGGACCGCCAAGGGTTGGGCGGGGCGAGGGAACGGGTTCGCCCGCCACCTCGATGCCGAGGTAGCGGGCCCGCGGGCGCTCCGGCCTACCGGACGAGGTCGATGACTTCCTCGGACTCGCCGGTGGCATAGCCTCCCT
>Ga0326727_10011409_pt1 | contig 20695 bp, 14 predicted proteins | sample MB2enrmetagenome_FD_207643 | JGI IMG/M metagenome (GOLD analysis project Ga0326727, IMG submission 207643) | Lab enriched peat soil microbial communities from McLean, Ithaca, NY, United States - MB29MY | ecosystem: Environmental > Terrestrial > Soil > Wetlands > Peat | place: USA: New York...
TCAGCAACCGCCCCGCGGCGGCCTTCGGCGAGTGGCTCTCAAACTCGTTCATCACAAAGTCGACGTGCGGTCCGTTGTGCTCGATGGAGCCGGGCTGGACGAAGCCCTCCACGCGCAACTGGCTCTGGTAGGCCTTGTCGCCCATCTTGGCCAACTCGGGGATGGTTTTGTAGTAGCTCTCGTTGGCCGCGATGCCGGACCAGGCCAGCCAGCCGATGGTGCCCACGATTACGGCAACCGCGATTCCGATGCGCACGGTGTTGGGGGAAGTCTTCATAGTCAACCTCTAACGATACGAGTCCGAAGGCCCAGGGTCAACCACGGAAGGAAGGAGACTGGGACAAACGAATCTTAATCTCCCTGACCGCCATCCACGGCCGGTTTTGTAACAAGGGCACGACTTCAGTCGGGCCGTCACGGAAGCATTAGATAATAAGGGCTTTAGCCCCTGCCAACCTCTTCCTGTCCCCTTTGCCGATTGCCGGCCGATGCCGTATGCAGGGGCTGAAGCCCACCGTGCTTTCTTCGCCTCTGTGCGGCCCGACTGAAGTCGTGCCCTTGTTACAAAGCGCATGAATTCAATATTTTGCGCGGTGCTTCCTCTTCCGGCATAGAAGCGAGTTTAGATGCATTGGCCCGGGAATGGAGACCGTGCCCGAACAGTCACAGCCTCGGGCCTGGGGGGTGCCTTTGTTGATTCGTGCCGTTCAGGGAACCTGCGCGAACCTAAGCCGCAAACTCCCATGCCGCCCTGCGTTAGGCTCAAATTGGGTGAGCTGGCATTTGCATCGCTCAGTGGCGGGATTGACGCGCAACTCCCCGGCCCCGCCGGGGTTTCTAGAGATCAAGGGAGATTTCCGCCCGCGCCAAAGGGGGTCCGGCAAGGGGCGACCCCCGAGAAGGAGACTTGGATGAAACGGCAGATTCTTGTATGTGCTTTGTTGGTCGCCGCCGCTGCCGCCGTGGGAGCGCAGCAGGCGGGCCAGTCGAGTCAGCCCAACCCCTACGAGGGAACCTCGAATCCCCCTCCGGACGACCAGATCACCACCAGCGGCGCGCCCCAGGCCAAGCCGCCGGCCGGGCATTACGCTCAGCCCGCCGTCCCCGCGCCCGCTCAAGCGCAGGCCGAGCCGCAGCCCGCTGCCGCCGATCAGCCCGCCAACCCTCCCTCGTATCCGGGCGATGACAGCGGAATCGTGCAGGTTGCGCCCAGTTCGTCCGCCGCGCCGGCGGCGGCGGAGCACGCCGCCCCCTACGACCCGGACGGCGACATTGTGCACCCGCGCGCGCTGCGCCCCGGCGAACTGGGCGAGGGAACCAACATTCGCGTCCGCCTGCTGCAGCGGCTTTCGACTGTCTCCAGCCGGAAGGGCGAAGCCTTCCGCACCACGGTGGCCTCGGACGTGGTCGAGGGGGGCCAGGTGGTGATTCCCGCCGGAGCGGAGATTGACGGCCGGGTGATCCAGGTATCGACGGGCCACGTGGGCGGCCGGGGCTTCATGCGCCTGCAGCCGGAGACGGTGATCCTGCCCAACGGCTCGCGCTTCATGCTGCACGCCGAGACCACGGGAGCCCCCGGTTCGCGGACGCGCATCGGCAGCGAAGGCGCCATCACGCCGGACTCGCGCCTGAAGCGCGACACCATCGAGTATGGCGGGGCGGTGGGTGCCGGCGCGGTGACCGGGGCCATCCTCGGCGGTCCGGCGGGCGCGGTGGCCGGCGGCCTGATCGGAGCCGGCGCGGTTACGGTCCACCTGCTAGTCAACCACCCGCAAGCCACGCTGGAAACCGGCACGACGATGGTCTTCACGCTGACCGAGCCGCTGGATATGGTTCCAGCGCCGGTGAGCGGGAACTGATGCGCTCCTTACCATAAGAGCCTCTTGCGAAATTGCCTTCAAGTTATAGATTGTGTCAGGGCACGACTTCAGTCGTGCCGCAAATGGCCAATGTAGGTTCCGGCTTTAGCCGCTGCGGAATTGCAATTGACTGAAGAAAACCTCAGGGGCTAAAGCCCAACATGATCTTGTGGCTCTTCCGGCACGACTGAAGTCGTGCCCTGACACTTCTTGCAGTCTCAATGGGATTTTGCAAGAGGCTCATAAGTAATGAAATAGGCTATCATCGGTCTTGAGGGAACCCAATGGCTGCCGGGACCGTTACTTCAAGAGGCCAGATCACCATCCCGGCGGAGGTTCGGAAGAGCCTGGGCCTAAAGCCCGGCGACCGGGTCCGGTTCCTTGAGGGCGAGCAGGGCGAATGCATTCTCAAGCGGGCGACCGGCTCCATCATGGACTTGAAGGGCTGTGTTCGCTGGACCGGAAAGCCAGTCTCCATCGAAGAGATGAACGAGACGATTGCCAAAGGCTGGGCTGGGCAGCTAACCTTCGATGACTGAGCCGCAACAACGGAACATCTTCCCGCCAAGCCGCGTAATTGTTTTCAGGCACTCGTCTTTCGTGCTCCGCCGTCCGCGCGTCATGATACGGTTGGTTGCGTCTAAACCTTATGCAGAGTTTCTCCGACACACTCGGCCAGGTCTTCCGCGCCATCATGGCCAACAAGCTGCGCAGCTTCCTGACCATGTTCGGGATTGCCTGGGGCGTTGGATCGCTGCTGGTCCTCGTTGGCCTGGGCGAGGGCTTCCGCACCGGCCAGCACAAGCAGTTGGCCTCCTTCGGCAACGACGTGGTGATGATGTGGAGCGCCACCGTTCCCGCCCTGCCCAACCAGCACACCGGGATGCGCCCCTACAAGCTGACCAGCGGAGACGAAGCCGCCATGCGCGCCCTGCCGGAGCTGCGCTCGGTCACCGCCATCCTCAGCCGCTACGACCTGTATGAGGTCAGCGCCTGGGCCAACACATCCGGCCCCGTGCTGGGCATCGAGCCGAACTTTGCCAAGGTGCGCATTATGCCCCTGGCCGAAGGCCGCTTCATCGATGCCGCCGATATGGCCGATCGCCGCCGCGTGGTGGTGCTCGGCTCGAAGTGCGCCACCTTGCTCTCCCTGGGCCACCCCATGCTGGGCGAGACCATCACCATCAACGACATCCGTTTCACCGTCATCGGCCGCCTCGACCCCATCAGCCACGGCAACAACGACAGCGACAACCAGAAGCTCTACGTTCCGCTGACCACCATGCAGGAACTCTTCGCCATGAAGGGCGACAACGTTCCCAAGGACGCTCTGAACTCGTTGCAATACCAGCCAACCACCAAGGGCGACGCGGTAGCCGCGGTGGCCGCGGTGCATCGCGTCATTGCCGAGCGCCACGGCTTCGACCCGTCTCTGAAGGATGCCTGGGACGAGTGGGACACCATCAAGGAAGAGCAGATGATCGGCGCCATCTTCGACGCCATGGATGTCTTTCTCGGCGGCGTGGGTATCGTCACGCTGGCTCTGGGCGCGGTGGGCATCATCAACATCATGCTGGTCTCGGTGACGGAGAGAACGCGCGAGATCGGCGTGCTGAAGGCGATCGGAGCCACCAGGCGCGCCATCCTGGCGCAGTTCTTCTGGGAGGGGTTGCTGCTGACCGGAATCAGCGGATTGATCGGCATTGCCGCCTCCGCGGGCTTCATGTGGCTTCTGCAGAAGTTTCTTACCGGCAAGATGCCGGGATGGGACCCGCCCAGGGTCGTTCCCTGGTCGGCGGCGGTGGCGCTGGGATCGCTGGTGATCTGCGGCGTGGTTGCGGGGCTCTATCCGGCCAGCAAAGCGGCGGCGATGGACCCCATCGAGGCGTTGCGGAGAGAGTGATGACTAGGGACTAAGGGACTAGGGGACTAAGGGACTAAGGGACTAAGGGACTAAGGGACTAAGGGACTAGGGACTAAGGGACTGAGGGACTGAGGGACTAAGGGACTAAGGGACTGAGGGACCAAGGGAACAGTGGACAGTGGACAGTGGACAGTGAAACATTCGCAGCGGTTCCCTAGTATGCATCGTTCACCGAGTTCAGTCGCAATTGGTGCGCGACGGCCGAGGATATCTAGCTGTTTTCCAGTTCCTTAGTCCCTAGTCCCTTAGTCCCTAGTCCCTAGTCCCTCACAGGAGCTGCATCATGCTCAAAGACATACTCGGCCAGGCTTGGGAGGCGATGCTCTACAACCGCCGCCGCACCGCCATCACCATGGTTGGCATGGCCTGGGGCATCGCCACGGTGGTGCTGCTGCTGGCCTATGGCGCCGGCTTCAGCCATGCCATCGAGGCCATCTTTGCCGAGTGGGGAACCAACACCATCGGCTTCTTTCCGGGCCGCACCAGCGAGCAGGCCGGAGGCGACAAGGCAGGCGCATGGGTGCGCTTCACTCTGGACGATGTGGACCGCGTCTATAACGCCGTTCCCGGCATCACGCATATCTCGCCGGTGGTCGAAAAAGATGTGCCCGTCCAAAACGATCTGCACTTATACACCTGGACGGTGAATGGCGTTCGGCCGGCGTTTCAGGACGTTCTCAAGCTGGATACCGATCAGGGCCGCTTCTTCAACGGCGCCGAAGACCAGCAGCGCGCCCACGTCTGCGTTATCGGCTCGGAGGCCAAGACCAAGCTCTTCAGCGGCGGCTGGGCGCTGGGCGAGACCCTGCGCCTGAACGGCGTCATGTTTACCGTCATCGGCGTGCTCAGTCCCAAGATGCAGGAGGGCGACAACGACAACAACCGCCAGATCTACATTCCCTTCAACACCATGAGCGACATCAAGGACACGAAATACCTGGATGGCGTCTGGTTCGGCTATCGCGGCGACAGCGAACTGGTGGAAAAGAGCCTGCGTGAAACGATGGCCGCGGCCCATCACTTCCGGCCCACGGACAAAAGAGCCATCTTTGTGGCCAATCTGATGACCCAGCTGAAACAGTTCCACATGCTCTCCATCGCCCTGCAGGTACTGCTCTCCATGGTGGGCGCGCTCACGCTGGGCATCGCCGGCATCGGCCTGATGAACATCATGCTGGTGGCCGTGCAGCAGCGCACCCGCGAGATCGGCATCGAGAAGGCGCTGGGCGCGCGCCGCCACCACATCCTCATCCAGTTCCTGGCCGAGGCCATGGCCATTACAACCGTGGGCGGCGTGGCCGGCATCGCGCTGGCCTATCTGGTCTCTGCGATGGTGGGCAGAATCACCTTTTACAGCGCCCTGGCCAAGAATGCCGAAGCCGCGGATATTCGGCTGCTGATCTCGCCGTCTTCGGTGATTGTGGCCACCGTGATTCTGGTCGTCACCGGCCTGGTGAGCGGCATGATCCCAGCCATCCGCGCGGCCAGCCTGGACCCTATCGAGGCGCTGCGGTACGAATAGCGGAGTCAGCGGGGTTAGGAACCTCGGCACAAATCCGAATCGGCACTTGCTTTGAAAGGGCACGACTTCAGTCGTGCCAAAAGTCGCTGCCACGAAATAACCGGGCTTCAGCCCCTGAGGGAATGGCGGCTCAACGGCGAGCACTTGTGCAGAGTCTCTTTCGCATCCGGTTCTTCCCGGGACTGAATCCATCGGTAAGGCCCGCACGCTGCAACAGCGCATCCCTGCCTGGCTCACGCCCTCGCTAGCGCAGGTTATCCGTCGCCGGCTCGGGATGAATCGTCACCCGCTGCACCTCCGGGCACTCCAGCTTGAAGCGGTGCTCGAGCGCGGTGATCGCCTGATGCACCCGCTGCATGGGTAACTGGTCGGGCAGCGTGCAGTGGCAGGAGAGGTAGATGTGCTCGCCCGAGCGGCTCACCTGGATCTCGTGCACATCCAGAATTTCAGGCAACTGGCTGGCCGCCGAGCGCAGCGCCAGCTCGATCTTGCGGTCCTCTTCCACCATCTCCCGCGGCTGCTCGATGGTCGCCGGCTCGCTCTCGATGTGCGTCAGCACGGCGTCGATCTCTGGGGCCTCGCGCAGAATCTCCGCCTCCAGGGCGGTCACAAACTCATGCGCCGCCATCAGCGGCATGTTTTCGTCGAGCTCCACATGCAGCTCCACGCGCAGCCGCCCATGGTGCGACTGCACGCTCAGGTCGTGCACGGAAACGTTGTTGCGCGCCGCCACCGCCCGCACCCGGTCGAAGACGCTCTCCGCCCCGGCCACGCGCGGCACGGTGTGGATCACCACGTCTGCCCGCGGCAGCGCCCGGTGCGCCGCCTCGGTGGCCGCGCGCGCCAGCTCCCCGGTGTGCTCAAAGGTAAACCGCCGCGGCAGCGCCAGCGTCAGGTCGGCAAAGTAGCCCGCTCCAGCCCGCCGTACGCGCGCCTGCTCGACGGCCAGCACGCCGTCCACCTGCTCCACCTCCCGCACCAGCCGCCGCCGCGTCTCCATCGGAATCTCATCCATCAGCACGGCCACCGTCTCCCGGCCCAGGTGCAGGGTCAACCGTAGAATCATCAGCGAGACCACCAGGGCCGCAAACGGGTCAGCGAAGCGCAGCCAGCCGATTCCGAACCGGGCCCCCACCCAACTGGCGCCCAACCCGGCCAGCACCGCCAGCGTCGACCAGATGTCGCTGGCGAAATGAAAGGCGTCGGTGGCCAGAGCCGGCGAGCCGGTCCGCACGGCCACCGCCCGCAGTTGCCGCGACCGCCAGTAATCCACCCCGATCGACGTCACCAGTACCAGCGCCGGCCATTTCGAGTGGCGCAGCTCCATCGTGTGATGGAAGATCCGCTGCATCGCCTCCCAGACGATCCACGCGCAGGAGACGGCCATCAGGATCGCCTCGCCCAGGGCGGAGAGGTTCTCGATCTTGCCGTGGCCGTAGGTGTGGTCCTCGTCGGCCGGCTTGTCGCTCACCCCGACGGAAAAGAACGTCATCGCCGCGCCCGCCAGGTCCAGCGCGGAGTGCGCCGCATCCGACAGCACGCCCAGCGACCCCGACAGCAGCCCCGCCGCCAGCTTCAGCACCGTCATCGTCCCCGCCGCCAGCATCGAGCGCAGCGCCACGCGCCGCTTGTCCGCGGAGATCCCGGCCAGGCTGGAGACGGTTGCATTCATCGCGTTCCTAGGTACTACGGTCTTAGATCGAAGATTCCGGAGGGAGCAGGGGGTTTTAACCCCCTGAAAGATGGCGAATTGACCTGGCCTTTAGGCCCGGGCCTTTGCGGATCTTCCGGCAATTGAGTGAAATACAACTGTCGTACTAGGCTACTGCGCCGCGCACAGCCGTGTACAATCCCGCGATCCCAAACGTGTAAGGCTGCCACGCGCACTCCGCATACCCCGTAGCCCGCAGCAGCGCCAGCATCTCGGCAGGCGGCGGAAAGTTGCCCACCGAAACGGGCAGATAGCTGTACGCCCCGGCCTGGCCGCACACCAGCCGCCCGATAGCGGGCAAAATGCGCCGGAAGTAGACCGCATAGGCCTTGCCGATCGGGCCTCCGGGCTCGCCGAACTCCAGAATCCCCAACTGACCTCCCGGCTTCAGCGCGCGGTGGAACTCCTTGAGCCCAGCCTCGTAATTGGCCAGATTCCTGAACCCGAAGGCGGTAACAATCAAATCCAGCGACCCGGAGCGCAGCGGCAGATGCAGCGCGTCGGCTTCGATCGGCATCGCGTTCGGCGCTCCAGGCTCGCGGGCGGCAAACTTCCGCGCGGCGCGGCTCAGCATACCCCGCGCAAAATCCGCCGCCAGAATCGGCCGCGAGCCCCGTTGCCGGTATTTGAGCAGGGCCATCGTCATGTCGCCCGTGCCGCAACAGATGTCCAGCACCGCTGCATCGGGTTGGTCGAGCACCGGCTTGAACCGCCGCGCCGTCCGCCGCCACCAGAGCCGGTCCACGTTCGCCGACAGCACGTGGTTCAGCAGGTCATAGCGGGGCGCAATGGCGTCGAACATCTGCCGCACAGCTCGTGCTGCACTGGCTTCGTCGGTCGCTCCCTGCGGCTTGGCTCCGGTTGTGGTCATCGAACCTCGCGGCTTGAATTCAATGAATGAAAACTGAATTGTCATCCTGAGCGGAGTTTGGTCCGTTCTTTGCGCCAAACGCAGTCGAAGGACCTGCGTTTCCATGCTTTCCGCTGGGTGCCCCACCCCCGCCGCGTTCTTGTTTTTGCGGCTAGGGTGGGATGGCGCGATGCCCCTTTACCGCAACGCTTAGGATGCGTCAACTCGCCAAACCACCAACCCGCCGACTCGCTGTCCTTACGCCGTCTCGCCAGCCCGCGCCAGCATGTACCCCACCGCCGCCTCCAGCTCCGCGGCCGACACGTCCTCCACGACCCCCGCGTCGCCAATTCCCACCGGCAGCACAAACCGCCTCACCCCGCCCAGGTTCTTCTTGTCGCCACCCGCGGCCGCAACCACCTTGCCCGCTCTCAGCTTCAACGCCGGCAGCGGCCCATAGCGGTGAATCAGGCTCTCCAGCCGCTCGAACTGGCGGGCGGCAATCGTTCCCCGCTTGCGCGCCAGCCAGAGCGCGGCCACCATCCCCCAACCCACCGCTTCGCCATGCAGCAAAGTCCTGTAGCCGGTGGCCTGCTCCAAGGCGTGGCCCACAGTGTGTCCCAGGTTCAGGATCATCCTCAGCCCGCTCTCGCGCTCGTCCCGGTTCACCACGTCAGCCTTCATGCGGATCGACGCCGCGATCACCTTTTCGAGAGCCTTGGGGTCGCGCCCCAGCACCTCGTCCGCGTGCCCTTCCATGAAGCGCGCCAGCGCCCGGTCGCGGATGATCCCCGCCTTGATGCTCTCCATCAGCCCGGCCCTTAGTTCCCGGTCCGGCAGCGTGCCCAAAACGCCAATATCGGCAAATACCGCCAGCGGATGATGGAAGCTGCCCACCAGATTCTTGCCCTCGGGCAGGTTCACGCCGGTCTTGCCGCCCACGCTGGAGTCCACCTGCGCCAGCAGCGTCGTCGGCACCTGAATATAAGGAATCCCGCGCATGTAAATCGCGGCCAAAAAGCCGCCCACGTCGCCCACAATCCCGCCGCCGAAGGCGATCAGCAGGCTTCCGCGGTCCCCGCCCGCCCTCACCATCTGCCGCAACAGCTTCTCCACGGTGGCCAGGGTCTTGTATTTCTCGCCGGGCTCCAGGAACAGCGCCACCGGCGGCTCGGCAAATGACGACAGAAACGCCTCGCCCCATAGCCCCCAAATCGGCGCCGAGGTCAGCACGAAGACTCGCCGAGCCCGCCCGCCTTGGTGGGCCAGCCCGCCCGAAACCTGCTCGATCCGCGACGCAAGCGTCTCCAGCAGCCCGCTGCCCGCAATCACGTCGTACTTCGCCGATGGTGTCTCTACTCGTATCGTCTGCACGGTACTCTGATCTTAAAGCCTGGTGGGCGGAGGGCCGGGATTGGCAAACTGCGGAATTTGGGTTCCCCTTCTCACTTTCTGAAAGGCAATTATCCCCTCTTGTCGAGCGGAGGAGTCCAGCCCCTTCCCACTTGCCTCGCAGTCAAACTGGAGTACAATTATCAAGCTACTACAAACGGGGACTGACCTGACCCGACCATGGACCGGCCAGGCTTTAGGTGGGAGGAGTTGTGAGGAGTTTTGCGATATCGGCGCTGTCCTTGTTGTGCATAGGGACGATATTGGGAAATGCGGATGCGATCCAAGCCCAGGCGAATCCTAAGCTTGCGGACGCAATAGACAGCATTAGACCATCTGTCGTTAAGGTTGTCGTCAAGCTGGTTCGGAGTCCAGCAAACCCGTTCCCGCAGGTGCCGGAAGCATTTAAAGGGTGCTTTAACGACACGTCCGTTTGTATCGTGGGAACTGGTTTCTTCGTCAATTCAAATGGCGATGTCGTCACCGCATTCCACGTGGTGGACGGTTTTCGCGCAAAAAGCGGCGCCTACATTCGAGGAACTAGGCAGGTCATCGAAGCGCTAGAGGCGGCAGGCGTTCATGCAGGGATCGGAATTGGCGTTGCAACGCCTAACTTTGAGAAAGGGGGAATTACCGTCCTTTCCAACACCCAACTATATTCTGCCGAGTTGGTGGCAACCGATCCATCTCATGATCTTGCCCTGATCAGACCAACCGCTAACCCTTTTAGGGGCATGCCACAATTGATTGGCGGACAGGCACTTGCAGACATGCCGCGGCCAACAGTAAAGGACGTAACCTTCTCTTTGTCGAGGCCGCGAGATGGTGAAGACGTCTTTGCATGCGGTTACCCATTTAGCGAACCTGGCCTGATCACAACATCTGGCATTCTGGCCTCAGCGTGGAATTCGGAGGTTCTTCTGCGGGCTGAAGCAGCGGGATTCCCTTCGCCTCAGAATGTTTATACCGTAGACCTAAGGATTAACCCAGGCGATAGCGGAGGACCCGTTTTTAGGATGTTTGACCAAGCGGTAATCGGCGTGGCCGTCGAGACACGGGGAGGCCTCGCCCTTGTGGTGCCGGCAAAGCTCGTGACGGATTTCCTCACGTCCCAACACGTTTCCTGGACTCCCGCAAAAACTGCATCTGGTGAGTCATTTAAGCCGAAATAAAAGGATCGCGGTTCAATCTATTCCAGATCTCGCCGCCAGAAAGTCGCGTTACCTGAGGCCTTTCCTCTGGCTCCGAACCGAAATCATCTTCGGGGCTTTTGTCTTTGGGCAGTTCTTCGCACCGAGCCAGCGCTGGTGGACTGAGGATAGCCATCAGAACTGCTCGCCAACCGGAGGCGCTCCGGAATGCTCTGGCGGGCGGCGCGGGTCCCGACTTGAGGCCTGGGATTCGGCAGCATCTTCAGCTCGCCGCCCGCATCTCTTCCCGGACAATGCGCCGCAGCGCATCTTCCACCTTCGGCGGTTTGCCTTCCACGTGTTGGCGTGGCGCCTCGTTGACGAGCGTTTGATACCCCGCGGCCCAACGCTGCTCGCTCACCGCCCCAGCCAAAGCAAGGGAGCCAGTCCGCAGGCAGCCAGCCCCAGCAACATCGCCAGAGCCTGCGCGCCGGTCTTGCGGTCGGCCAGGCTGAAAGCGTAGATCCCCTTCACCACATTGTTGCTGGCGGCGGCGATGACCACCGCGCCCGCCGCCACCTTCAGCGGCGTCAGCGTGCCCGCGGCCTGGGTCAGCCCCATGATGAACGGGTCCACGTCGCTGATTCCCATGATCGCGGCCAGAGTATTCACGCCCGTGGTTCCCAGATACCTCAAGGCCAACTGCGTAATGACCAGCATGGCCAGGAACAGCCCGGCGAAGGCAAACGCCGTCAGCAGTTCCAGGGGATTCTTGGGCTCGAACTCCCGCTTCACCTCCTGGGTGTTCTTGTCCGCCCGCCGCGACCACAGCCATCCGCCGCCCACCGCCAGAACGGCCAGCGCCAGAAAGGGTATGTAAAGCAGGAGCATCAGCGGCCTATTGAACAGCGCCAGCAGAATGACCAGGCGCAGGTACATCACGCCGGAAGCAATCAGAATGCCGCCGGAGAAGAGGTGGGGTTGCTCTTCCCGGGCCGCCCGGCGCGCCATCACCACCGTGGTCGCCGTCGAGGAATAGGCTCCTCCCAGCAGCGCCGCCAGCACCACCCCGCCCTGCCCCCTGGTCAACTTCTGCAAGACATAACTGAGGTAGGAGATCGCGCTGATGGCAACCACCACCAGCCAGGTCTTGAATGGGTTGATGTGGAACTGGCTGAACTCCCGATTCGGCAGAATGGGCAGAATCACCCCGCTCAAAAGAAGGAACTTGGTGAAGGTGAAAATCTCGTCCGGAGCGATGCGCACGGCCAGCTTTTCAAGTGCTGCCTTCAAATCGAGCAGCAGCAAGCAGGCAACGCCCAGCGCGGTGGCGATCCACAGATGCCCGTAACAAACGAGCGCCCCCACCAGGAACGTGGCCAGGCCGGACATCTCCGTGGTGACTCCGGCGGTCTCGGCAGTGGAAATCTTGTGCCAATAAGACACAAGCAGGAATCCGGCGACAACCAGAAAACCGACCGCCAACGGCAGCATCCGCGGGCCTGAAATGAGTGCGGCGGAATAGCCGATCAGGCCAATCAGCGGGAAGGTGCGCACCCCTCCGAACGAGTAAGAGCCTCCCGCCGCCTTGCGCTCTTCCCGCTCCAGCCCGATCAGGAACGATAGGAACAGAACCAGAACGATCTGCATGGCTTGCAGCGGTAACTGCTTGTAAATCTCCATCCGGGTCGAGCCTCCGAATCTCTTCTTCCCCATGCGGCCGGCGACGAGCGCATCGGCCGGTCTCCATGGAATCTGCTGGATAGCTTACACTCTGTCGCGCCTGCTTGCCTTGCTTCCGGCAGCCATGCGTCCGCCCGGCGCGGCGCTTGTGTTCTCCATCGCGCGCCTATTCTCCAGCGCGGATGGGCGGCCTGTGGCCCCCCCGGGAATGCTAAACGAGGCGCAAGTCGAGGGCGCTCAGGGCTCTCGCAATTGGGAACCTGGGAGAGCAAGCACGGAACCGGCGGTGCCCCTGTTTGCGTATAGAAGTTTGTGTCCGTTTGCGGACTCCAAATTCAAAAGCGCACACCGGGAGTTGCGCAAATGGAATCCGGTACGCCATTATCCCTTGTGTTTTCAACAAATTCACTTTGCGCGGCTTTGGCAGCCCGAGTGCACTTTCAGGAAGCGTGGAGCCGAAGCCATTCCCAGCCAGCCAAGCCGGTGAATGGTTCCCCACAGGAGGTCCTTATGACGACTACGATGCGCAACACGACAGTGGCGATGGCCGTCGCGCCCTATGAGTCTGCCGGCCCTATCAAGGTGACCGAACTGGTTCGGGGCAACGAGCGGCGACTGCTGGAGCATCTTGGCCAGCTCGTCCGCCGCCAATCCGTCACGCTCGATCTCTCCTCCGTTCAGCGCATCGATGCGGCCGGCATCTCGGCCCTGGTTGCTCTGTACACAGCCGCTCGCGAAGCGGGCCACAGCTTCATCGTCTCTAGGGCTTCGCGGCGGGTGGCCGAGGTTCTGGCCCTGGTGGGCCTCGACCGGATACTCCTGTCTCACCGCACGGCCTGGAAATCGCGTCCCGGCCGCCGTCTCCAGCTTCACGCCGCATGAAACGGCCCGCCGCGGGCGCCGGTCCCCTCCGGCGCCGGCATCCCTCCCGATTTGCGACGGTATAATCGTACTGGCAGGTCGTTCAGGGAACGAAAGAGTCGCATGTGACCTTCAACACAGGCAACGGTGTGCCCGGGACGATATTCGTATGAATGACTAACCAATGCCGCGAGGCGCAGTTTTGTGTCTGGACGACTGGCGCGCGCTCAGCCTGAAATACCGCTTCTTCTCTTGAGCGCTGAGTTCCGTTTTGTTCCCCTGCATATACATTGCGTCTGCGCATTTCGGGTCCCCGGCGATGCCCAGTGGGCACCCACTTCGCCGCCGGGGGCGACAAATTCCACACACGGAGGTTTTATCCCATGACGCAGGGCGCTATGGATCAGGCGTCTGCTGGAATAGCGGACTCAACGTCAACCAAGCATGTGTATTTCTTCGGCGGCGGCAAGGCCGAGGGCAACGGAAAGATGAAGGATGTGCTGGGCGGCAAGGGCGCTGGCCTGGCCGAGATGACCAACGCCGGGTTGCCGGTTCCACCGGGATTCACGATTCAGACCGAGGCCTGTCGCGAGTACATGCGCGGCGCGCTCAGCCCCGAGGTTGACACCGAGATGTACGCCGCCCTGGAGCGGCTGGAGACGCTGCAGGGTCAGAAGCTGGGCATCGGCGAGAATCCCCTGCTGGTGTCCGTTCGTTCCGGCGCAAAGTTCTCCATGCCCGGCATGATGGATACCATCCTCAACCTGGGCCTCAACGATCAGGCCGTCGAAGCCCTCGCCAAGCGCAGCAACAATCCCCGTTTCGCCTACGACTCCTATCGCCGCCTCATCCAGATGTTCGGCGACGTGGTTCTCGATGTTCCCAAGAAGAAGTTCGAGTACATCTTCGACGGCATCAAGCACCGCGAGGGGGTCAAGTACGACTACGAGCTCCAGCCCGAGGCGCTGAAAGAGATCATCGCCGGGTACAAGACGCTGATTCGCGAGGAGACCGGCAAGGACTTCCCGCAGGCCCCGCTCGATCAGCTGGTCCAGGCCCGCGACGCCGTCTTCCGCAGTTGGAGCAATGAGCGCGCCAAGACCTACCGCCGCATCAACCGCATCGACGACTGGCTGGGCACGGCAGTCAACGTGCAGGCCATGGTCTTCGGCAACCTGGGCGAGAACTCCGGCACCGGCGTCGGCTTCACCCGCAATCCCGCCACCGGCGAGCACGCCTTCTTCGGCGAGTACCTGATGAACGCCCAAGGCGAAGACGTGGTCTCCGGCGTCCGCACGCCGCTCTCCATCAGCGAGCTGGAGCGCGCCATGCCCGCGGTCTACGAGCAACTGCGCGAGATCACCGGCAAGATGGAACGCCACTATCGCGACATGCAGGACTTCGAGTTCACCATCCAGGATGGCAAGCTCTACATGCTGCAAACCCGCAACGGCAAGCGCACCGGCCTGGCCGCGGTCCGCGTGGCCATCGACATGGTGAAAGAGGGCCTCATCACCCAGGAAGAGGCGATTCACCGCGTCGAGCCCAACCAGCTCTACGACTTCCTGGTTCCCCGCCTGGTGGAAAAGGGCGAGAAGATCGAAGTCCTCGCCACCGGCCTGCCGGCCTCGCCCGGCGCCGCTGTCGGCCAGATCGTCTTCACCGCCGAGGACGCCGTCAAGGCCCACGCCAACGGTACCTATAAGGTCATCATCCTGGTGCGCGGCGAAACCACACCCGAGGACATTGCCGGCATGGAAGTGGCCACCGGCATTCTCACCTCCCGCGGCGGCATGACCTCCCACGCCGCCGTCGTCACCCGCGGCATGGGCAAGTGCTGCGTGGCCGGCGCCGGCGATTGCACCGTGGACGAGGCCAACAAGGAGCTCCGCGTCAAGGGCCGCACCTTCCGCGAGGGCGACTGGATCTCCCTCGACGGCACCACCGGCCGCGTCATCGCCGGCCAGCTCAAAACCCTCCCCGCCCAGCCCGACGATCCCGATCTGGTCACCTACATGGCCTGGGTCGATCCCGTCCGCCGTCTGCGTGTCCGCGCCAACGCCGACATTCCCCGCGACGCCCACCAGGCTCGCCTCTTCGGCGCCGAAGGCATAGGCCTCTGCCGCACCGAGCACATGTTCTTTGCCGAAGACCGCATCGGACACATGCGCGACATGATCCTGGCCGACAACGAGGCCGACCGCCGCGCCGCTCTGCAGAAGCTTCTGCCCATGCAGCGCGCCGACTTCGAGGGCCTCTTCAAGACCATGGAGTCCCTGCCCGTAACCATTCGCACCATCGATCCCCCGCTGCACGAGTTCCTGCCCAAGCGCGAGGATCTGCTGGTCGAAATCCAGCACCTCGAAGACACCGAGCCCGGCTCGCCGAAGATCAAGGAACTCCGGCCGCTGCTGGCGCGCGTCGAGGAGCTGCACGAGCAGAACCCCATGCTCGGGTTGCGCGGATGCCGCCTCGGCATCACCTTCCCGGAGATCACCGAGATGCAGGCCCGCGCCATCCTCGAGGCCGCCGTCAACATCAAGAACGCGGGCGGCGATCCGCACGTCGAGATCATGATTCCGCTCATCGCCACCATCGAGGAGATGCGCAACCAGGCCGCCATCGTCCGCCGCGTCGCCGCCGAGGTCTTCAAAGAGACCGGCACGACCGTCGATTACATGGTGGGCACCATGATCGAGCTGCCGCGCGCGGCGCTCACCGCCGACCAGATCGCCGAAGAGGCCGAGTTCTTCAGCTTCGGAACCAACGACCTCACCCAGACCACCTTCGGCATCTCCCGCGACGACATCAACAACTTCCTGCCCGCGTACCTCAAGTACGGCATCTTCAAGCAGGACCCCTTCGCCACCCTCGACCAGGCCGGCGTCGGACAGCTTGTCAAGATGGCCACCGCCAAGGGACGCGGCACCCGCCCCACCCTTAAAGTGGGCATCTGCGGCGAGCATGGCGGTGATCCCGAGTCCGTCAAGTTCTGCCACAAGGTCGGCCTCAACTACGTCTCCTGCTCGCCCTTCCGCCTGCTCACGGCAAGGCTGGCGGCGGCCCAGGCAGCGCTCGAAGAGAAACAGACCGGACCGGTCCACACCACCAGCTAGTCCACCACAATCGCTGCAACGCCAAGGGCGTCCGTTACAGCGGACGCCCTTGTTGCTAGGCCCCCGCAGGACAGGAGCGCTCTTTGACCGGGAGTTGACGGGGATGGTAACATGCGCGCGGTTCCAGAAAGCGGGACCTGGGGTACTGCTGTCTCCCCCGAACACCCCGGGAACCGGGCCAACCGCCTGTTCAGCCTACGTGTCCGTTCGGACGATAGCCGTATCCCAATCTGAAACTGCGGAAAGGGATGGAAATCATGCGAACGAGAACGATCATCGTGGCGGCGGCGATGCTTCTGGCAGCCGTGACAGCTCAGGCGGAAACCGTGGAATATACGGCGGTGAACATTGGATCCCTCGGGGGATCGGGTGGAACCTACGGCGCAGCTATTAACAACTCGGGCACGGTTGTGGGAGGAAGCTATCTTCCCAATGGCAATGAAGTGGCCTTCAGCTACAGCAACGGCACAATGACGGACCTGGGAACGCTCGGGGGGGCTGGCTCCTTCGCTGACGCCATCAACGCCGCAGGCACCATTGTTGGGGGAAGCTTTATCCCCAATGGCAATGATGTGCCTTTTAGCTATAGCAACGGAACCATGACTGCCTTGAGTATTGGCGCGCTCCACGGCTACACCGCGGCCACCGGCATCAACAACGCGGGGATTATCGTGGGAGCGGGTTATGTTAACCCAAATACCTATTCACAACCCTACGAGTCCTTCATCTATGACGATGGCTCCTATACCATTGTCTCGAATCCCGGGGGCACAACCACTGCCCAGGGCATCAACAACGCTGGCACGGTCGCCGGCGGATACGCCCTGAATTACTCGAATTTCTTCTGGGATCCGTTCACCTACAGCAACGGCACGTTTGCCAGTCTCGGAGCATTTGGGCCGGCGTGGGTCACTTATGCATTGGCCATCAACGACTCGGACGTGATAGTGGGATACTACTCCAATCCAGGCAGCAACTATGGGGCAAACGCCTTCAGTTACAGCAACGGCACTTACACCGCTCTGGGTACTCTGCCTGGCGGAAGCAGCGCTAAGGCCGACGCCGTCAACAATGCGGGCGTCATCGTGGGGCAGAGTACCACCGCGAACTCGGGTGGAAACAACGATGCCTTTGTTCTTATCGATGGTGTCATGTTCGATTTGAATTCGCAGTTGTTCAATACGCTCCCAACCACCTTGACAAACGCCACCGCCATCAACGATAAGGGCCAGATCGTGGCGTTAGGCTCCGACGGGGACACCTATCTTCTCACCCCCGCCTCCGGAAACTCCCCGGTTCCCGAGCCGGCCTCATTGTGGCTGCTCGCAACGGGTGGCCTTTGCCTTCTGCGCCGCCGGCAATCGAGGTGTTGAAAACCACCTCAGGCGAACAATCCTCCAACTCGGGGGCCAAGGCCCCGGAGAGTCCGCTCAGCCTCACACTCGCTGCCCCAAGTCCGGCCCGCCGCAGCGGATCGGACTTGGGAACGAGGCCGTCTGCCCCGGCGCAGGTGGCTTGCAGAGAATGACCCTCCGTTGGCGCACACTGGCAGATATGGAAGAACAGCGGGCGAAGCCACGGTCCGATCTGTGAGGGATGCGCCCGGTCTGTACCGCCGCACCCCCACCCTCCTACCCCTCCGGGAGCCACTTTTCCATGACAGCCTTGCTCGTAACTCCATCCGGATGAATGGCTTAAGGATTTCCCCTGTTGACTGACTGGTAATCATTGCCTGCCGCTTTCCGCGCGGGAAGCCTCGATTCTAGGCCCTGGAAATACACAAATCGCCGAAAACAGCCGCCTGGACAGCCTGCCCTGAGCAAGGTCGAAGGGGCCAGTCCTTGCCGGGAATTACCCTTCGCTGGCTCATGGAGGCAGAAAGAAGAAAACAGAGCTGACGGTGCCCGTTGCCGCGACAGACGGGCCATCGAACTCCGCCTGAACGGGCTCAGACGAGTGCCGAAACCTCCCGTTCTATCCGGTTAAGCCGTTCAACTGCCGACTGTACGGCGGGAGTTCCTTCTTCTTTAACCTTTCTCGCCCGGTCCAGCGCCTGTTCGGCAATGCGGCTGATCTGGTGCAGCAGCTTGCGAATCTCGACCTCCAGGCGTCCCCGGCTTTCCTGAATGCGGTTGAGAACATCGTTTTGTACGCGCGAGCTGTTCACTTCCAACAGATGCCGCAGAAACTCTCGAGCCTCGTTCGCGATGACTTTGCGCCCGCCCACCAGCGGCAAGAAGATGTCGGCGAGCCAGCGCAGCGGAGACGGGGGCTGCGCGGTTCCAATGAACTCCTCGTAAGTGAACCTGGAACGCACGCGGAGGCCTTTCTCGGGATCGAGCGCATGGGGCATCCGCGTCAGCTCGCTCAGGCCCGCGTCCGCCAGTCTCTTCAGAAAGTTGCTTCCCATCTCCACAAATCGAAGGGCCACGGCGCGATATTGGCGCTCGCCCTCCTCCTGCTCGGGTTTGAGCCAGGGCATCACCTTGCGGCGCGAGATCTCTTGGGCGAGGCGCATCACCCGGCGCCGGTAGCGCGGGCCAAAGCCGAGGGGTACGGACGGTAGCGCCTCATCAAATTCTTTTTCAGATTCCATCCACGCGGAATTAAGGAACCGCTTGTGCCGTTCACCGAAGAGGTCCGAAATCCGATGCAACTCCGCCATGAACAGGTAATCCAGCTCGCGCATGGAGCGCTCAGCCTCGGCGATGGTCTTCCTCATCAACTCGATGCGCCGTTCGGATTCTTCGATGGGCCGCTGAAGCGCGTCGCGATCCTCGCCGATGATCGCCAGCAGTTGCTCGCTCAAGCGCTGGAGGCCCCGGTCGCAAGCCGCGCGGACGAGATTCGTGCCTGAGTCCTCGACGAGGCGATGCAAGCTCGCCAGCAGTTTCTCCCAGTCCCGCAGCGGACCGCGGTTTTCCATCCGTTCGGCGGCGCTCACCTCAAGAACCTCGCCCATTGGGCGATGCAGCCGCTTCTCCAGTACCTCGCGAGTGAACTTGGCCGCCGCCGCGCGCTCCGCATCGCTGGTGCGGTCGGCCTTGTTGATAACCAGGATTAGATCCTGAACCTGCCTGCCGATGGATTCCACCAGAGCCAACTCCTCGCCCGCAATCGGCGGATCGGCTCCGACCACAACCAATGCCGCATCGATGTGAGGAATGAACGCATTCGTGGTGGCCGTGTTTCCGGTGAAGACCGAGCCCAAACCCGGCGTGTCCACAAAACACATGCCGGAGGACAACAAGGGGCTGGGCACGAATACCTCCGCGCCATCCACGGCCTTTTTGTTTTCGGGGTTGAATTCCTCGGTCACGTACTCCTTTAACTCGTGCAGCGCAATCTCCCGCCAGGCCCCGTCTCGCATGCGAACGCGCGCGGGAGGCTCGTCGCCAAACCGAATCACGGTAGGCGCCGCCGTGACCGGCACAAACCCGGTCGGGAGAACCGCGTGACCGGCCAGTGCGTTGAGCAGGGTAGATTTGCCCCGCTTGAACTGACCGACACAAGCTACATAGAAGCGTCCTTCGGAAACCCGCGCCGCAAGCTCGCGCGCCTCTTCGGCGACAGGCTCAGCCCCAAGCTCCTGAGCCAGACCGGCGAGTCGCAACAGACGGGAGGCGCCGTCCATAGATACGGGCATCTCAGCAGGGAGGCTGCCGTCATCCCGCTCTGTCGAACTGTTGCTTAGTTCCTGCATCTGTCGTCGCGCTTGCGACCGGACACCTTCCTGGGGAACCGAACAGGGAAACAATATCGTAGCAGCCCGATGGCGTCGATTCACGAGACGGCCGAGGGACTGCGCTCCGCCGGAGCCATGGACAAGCGGACTCTGCGCGAATTCGATGAGCCAGGCGCTTCACGCGTCGCCGCCGCGAACGCCTCAGCCGCATTTGTGGTACAATCGATTCCAGAGTGGCAGGGAGGGCAGCATGAGGAAGATTCGGACGGTTTAGAGCGGAAGATCGACAGGAGCATCCCGCATCGCTGAGCCGCGTTCGGCGGGCAGGAATAAAGTTGCTCCCCGGCGCCGGAGTTGCGCGCCTGGGAGCAAAACTGTTTATGAGCCGGTTTCGGCGCTAAACTCCTTGAGCAGCGTCTTCCCCTCGTCGGATTCCCTCAGATTGGCGAAGTCCTTGTCGCGCAGCAGCTCATCCCGATAGGACGGAGAGATCTCCAGGGCCTTTCGCAAAGCCCCAACCACCTGCGCGCGCAGTTCCGGCTTGTTCGTTTCCCTGAAATCGAACTCGAAGTAGTTGGCGGCGTTCCAATAAGCGGTAGCCAGGTCCTCGTCTCTCTGCCCTGTCTTGAGCTTGGCTTCGATGAAGGCGTCCAGAACCTCCATGGCCTTCTTCCTGTCATAGCGGGCCTCTTCCCAGAGTCTTGAAAGCAGGATATTGAGCGGCCTGTTGGTGGGATATGCCTTGACCAGGGACGTGAGCGACGCGATCAGCCCCTCCGTCTGCCCGGTTACGAAGCTTTCGCCGGAAAGATACTCTCTCGCAGCCGTCAGCTCAGTTGACAGATTTACCGCATCGGCGATTCGTTGATCCGTATCTATGGCCAGTTCGGTGTGGCGTTCCGTCAATTTCGCCTGCTGCTGCTTCAATTCGTCCTGCTGTTGCTGCACTTCGGTCAGCTGCT
>Ga0326727_10011410_pt1 | contig 20691 bp, 36 predicted proteins | sample MB2enrmetagenome_FD_207643 | JGI IMG/M metagenome (GOLD analysis project Ga0326727, IMG submission 207643) | Lab enriched peat soil microbial communities from McLean, Ithaca, NY, United States - MB29MY | ecosystem: Environmental > Terrestrial > Soil > Wetlands > Peat | place: USA: New York...
GGGCTGGCATCACCAAATCCGAAATCGCCCGCCGCCTGAACATCGGTCGGACCTCGGTACGCCGGATTTTGGCCTGACCTATTTCCCAGAGAAATACGGTGCGCAGCCTTCCCGAAAGCTCACGATGCTTTCGCATTTTGAACGCGAAGAACACCGGGCTGACGATCACGCTAGCGGATATCACGGAGGAAGAGTTCCGGGCGATGGAAATGATCGAAGCCGCGCGCCAGGAGCAGGTCGCGGACGAAGATAAAGATGCCAAGAGCTTCCAAGACCTGCCTCTCCGTAAGCCGTCGCGGCGGCAATGCGATGGCCAGATTTGCCCTCCTGGTCAGCGACGCTGGGGCACAGTCGAATCGCAAGCAGCCACCTTGACCAGATCACAGAGCGGGGGCTCGGAAGTGAGCTCTCGACAACATCCCATACGATGACGAAGTGATCTTCTTGACAAAGCCAAACCGTTGGGAAGGTGCAAATTAGTTATCCACAACTTGGGACACAAACGTCGTACTTGCTTCCTGACTGACTGCGTCTATTTCAACGTTGAACACGGATCTGTAGCGACGTTGCCGGTCAACATCCCAATAGCGGAGAACAACGGCCACGCGATAGATGACTTCGGGTGGATGGCTCAAGAACAACACTTCAATGTTCTCGCCATAGCTCACGTGTTCATCGTCGGTTTGGCGTACACAGAATGGGATGAGTCTCTCAATGCCCCCATCAACAGGTGCTAGCACGTCTGGCACGGTCTGAAACGTGGCGACCATCACGCCGACCGCAACATCGTCAATTGTGAGGTCAAGGGCGGGTCTGCCTACATTGCGCACGTGGAATCCAGCAAACCTTGCCCCTATCCCGTGGCGGTCCTTTAGCACTACTGACAACAATGGCTGCGGCATCGGACCTCGTCTACCTTCGCTGGCGAGGTGTTGCTCGCGCTCTGCTTTCCAACCACCATATGCAGCCAACAGAAGGCCAAGTGCAGCAGCGATATAGAATGCCAACTTCGCGATGGCGTTATCCCAAAACAACGAGACAATGCCGCAAATTACACCTAAAGTTCCGGACAGGCGCCCGAACCAGCCTGAGACGATCATTCTGAGGAATTCCGGAATCGAGGGCGGCTTCGTCGTTCGGCATGCAGGGGCGCGATCCCGGTCGGTACGCAGCGCTTTGGCGGGGCACACTTAATGCCCACGTGGGGAAGGGCGCGCTCGGGCGGCGCACGGTTGACGGCACAGTGGCGTTCACGCCCGCCCGCCTTTCGTCTTAGACGACTGTTTTTCGAATTTCGGGCGCCCTTGCCCTCGCCGACAAAGCTATCGTTGAGGCGCTCACAAAGCGAATCCAAGGTTTGCCGTTCATCGACGCGTTTCCGGTCCATCTGGGCCGGTGCACGCTATCAGCAGCATCTGAGTAAGAGATCCGGAGTAGTTAGCCAACCATGTCTGCTCCGACAACTTGGTATCCTGTCAGCCCGGAGGACATTCAGGCCGTGGCACGACGGGAATATCAGGACCCACCACTGAAGATCGGTGGGACGAAGCGGAAGTTCTACTACATCCGGGCGTGGGTGAAAACGATCAGCGCGGGCGCAAGGATCAAGAAACACTATGTGCGCTTGCGCCTAAGATACGTGACCACCACAACTGATCCGCACGAGCGCGAGAAGCGCGGCGAGATCACGGAGCGCGAGGCGCAGCGCGTGCGTGCTGCGAAGGTCGCGGAGATTAATGGGCAGGTCTACACCATGGCCTCCCATATCCCATTTGATGAGTTCGCCGAAATCTGGCGCGAGAAGCACGTCAGACGCGAGGACAATCTTGGCGCCGGCACAAAGAAGAAGTACGAGCAGCACCTCGACAAGCACGTGCTGCCGGCGTTCCATGGGCGAAAGCTCAGCGACATCACTACCGCAGCGCTGGACGATTTTCTGTCGGGCGCCAGGAAGAAGGACGGCGGACCCCTGTCCTACTGGACCAAAGTCGATCTGAAGAATCTTCTGTCGTCAATCTTCACGAAGGCGCACGACTGGGGATACTGGAAGAACCGCAACCCCGTCGAAGCTGCCACGGTAGGTAAGAGCGCGGGAGCGGCGCATCCTCACGGATGAGAACACGGTCGCCCTTCTCGAAGTGTTGCCGCATGTGCTCCAAGTAATCCTGAAGACGCTCGATTGCACCGGAATGCGCATCTCGGAATTGCTGGGCCTCCGGTGGAAGCACGTCAACACCGATACTGGCTGCGCATCGAGGAGCGGTATTACCGCGGCGACATCGATGTGCCCAAGACCGAGGGCTCCGTGCGCGAGGTCCCGCTCGGTTTGTTAGAGGACTATCGCCGCATGAAGCCCGCCGCCGCCGACCCGGAAGACCACGTGTTTGCGCGCACCGACGGGTCAGGTGAGCCTCTCTGGGACTCGGGCATCCGAAAGACGCTCAAAGCCGCGGCGCGCGAGTTGAAGATCGACTTTCCGGGCTTTGGGATGCACTCCTTCCGCCGTGGGCTTGTGACGAAGTTCCAGGAGGTCGGCGGCACGGCGATTGAAGCGCAAAAGACAGCCGGCCATTCGAAGGTGGATACCACGAGCGAGTACACCATCCTACAGCGCCCGCGCCAGGAGGAGATAGTCCGACGCGTCCAGGCGCGGTGGAACAAGGAGCAGCAGGTGCCCGGCCCGGAGGCACCGGCGGCAGCCGTCGCGGGCGGGAATTCATCGGGTTTTCGCACCAATTCTGCACCACGGCGCGACAACGTGGTTGTTATGCTCACAAAGAAAGGCGCATAAGTGGCAAGGTTTCAAAGGGATACATGGTGGGCCCGTGGCGACTCGAACGCCAGACCTCTACCGTGTCAAGGTAGCGCTCTAACCAACTGAGCTACGGGCCCTTGGGTGAGGCGTGAATTCAAAAGTATAACATGCGCCCGCTAGGCCGCTTCGAGCGGCGGCGCCGGACCGAATACGTCGGCGGCTTCCATCGCCGTCGGGCAGACCGTCACGATCGCGGTGACCTGCTTCATCGTCAGTAGTTCGAGCACCCGGCCTTCGGGAGCCGCTACCACCAGTCTCCCGCCGGACGCCTTCAGTTTGCCGGCGGCCAGCGCTACCAGGGCAATCCCGGCGCTGTCGATGTAATCCACCCGGGTCATGTCGAAGATCACCCGTAACTCGCCCTTCGTGGCGAGCTCCCCTACCAGCCTCTCGATCCGCCGGCTCTCGCGGCCAAGCGGCAGTTTCCCGGCCAACTCCACTACGGTGATATCCGGCTCGATCCGTCTTTTCCGGACTGGGAGCAGCATGAAGGTCCGGCGCTTAGGATACCGCGCCTTTCACGCCTCCACAAGTGATAGGATGGTCAGCGGCGCATTTCCCTCCAGGCGATTGTTCACAAACAGGAAAAGGAATTGCTTGTTCGCGCGCGCCCGCCCGATCAACGCGCGCATGGACTCGCGAGCCTCCGGATTCGGGTCCTTTACCTCGGTGTACGGGGAAAACATCGCCACGGCGTCCTCGTACCGCCGTCCGCGGCGCAGCAGGGCGCGGCACACAAGAAAATCCGCCGGCGCGGAATCGGGAATCTCCAGTTGGTGGCGCAATTCCGGCATCCTCGACCAGGCGTTGTACACGTGCGCCACGCGGTGGGTGCGCAGGCAGGCGAAGTAATCCCGGGCCAGGAATTCGGGATTGCGAATCTCGATGGCGTAGCGGAACTCCGGCGGCAGGTTCGCCAGGAAGGGGTCCAGCCCGTCGAGGAACCCGCTCAGACCCGGGAAGGACTTTGGGCCGAAGGCGCCGAATTCGAAGATCAGCAGCGCAGTCTTTTCCCGGTGCGGCAGCAGCGGGCGCAAGAACATCTCTTCGAGCATCCGGACGTCGAGAAACGCTTCGTTCGGCTTGCCCGCCTGAGCCCCGTAGCGAGCGTGCGCCGGAAACACTTTGCAGGTGATCTGTTCCGGCACCTTGAAAGCGAAGCGGAATCTCTCCGGCGCCTGGCGGAACAGCTTGCGCCAAAAATCCTCCGTAGGGAACTGGTAGAACGCGAAATCGCCGCATACCGTGGGGAAAGTCTCGGTGTATTCGCGCAGGCACTCGGTTTCGAAAAGCCGCTTGGAAAAACGGCCATGCGAAAGGTAGCGCCCGCGCGAGTACACCTGCCCGAGCCACCCCTCGTATTTCCAGGAACTGGCGCCAATGTAGATGTTCTCGGATGCCGCCGACCGCAGCTTCGCGGCGAGACCCTCGCGGTCGAACCCGCCCGGCTCCTCGAACAGTGGTCCTACCATGCCCGTGCGACTTCATTGTAGCGCCGGCGGCGTTTCCACCACCGCGCTGCGCGGATTACCATGGATGTCAATACCATGTCCGACATACCAGCGCTATTGGAACGATTTCGCCGCGGCCCGGAACTCCTGGCCGTTGTCCTGACCGGCGTTTTTGGGGAGGAGGAGGATTACCTTCCCGCCCCGGGGAAGTGGAGCATCCGGCAGATTGTCGCTCACCTGGCCGATGCCGAGATGGTGGGCGCGCATCGTTTCCGCCAGGTGATCGCCGAAGACAACCCCACCCTGGTGGCCTTCGACCAGGATGCCTGGGCCCGCAACCTGGATTACGCGCGCCGCAAGCCCAAACAATCGCTGGAGACCTTCCGGCGCCTTCGCGCGGAGAACTACGAGTTGCTCAAGGCGCTCCCTGAGACCGTTTTCGAGCGCCTCGGCAACCACACCCAGAATGGGCCGATGACCCTGCTTCGCCTGCTTGAGGGCTACGCCGGCCACGCCGAGACGCACGCCCGCCAGTTGCAGGAAATACGCGAGGAGTTCATGCGTTTCAAGGGGAAGAAGTAAAGCGCGCGCGCCGGACACGTCGCGTGCGTGCCGCATGTCCGGCCCCTACTCCTCTTGTTCTTCTTCCGGCTCGCGGCCTTCCTGCCGGGCCTTGAGCCGCTCCTCGCGGCGCTTGGCGCGGTCGGCGGCGCGCTTGACCAGCTCGGAACCCACCAGCTCGATCATGGCCTGCTCCGCGCCGTCGCCCTTGCGCGGGCCCAGACGCGTGATGCGCGTGTAACCGCCGCTGCGCTGGCCGAAGCGGGTCCCCAAAGTATCGAACAGCTTCTTCACCGAGGCCGGCGTGCGCAGTACCGCCGCGGCTTGCCGGCGCGTATGAAGGGTGTCCCGCTTGGCCAGCGTGATCATCTTCTCCACCAGCGGGCGCACCGCCTTGGCCTTGGGGACCGTGGTGATGATGCGCTCTTGCAGGATCACGCTGGTGGCGAGATTGCGCAGCAGCGAATCGCGGGCGCCCGTGTCCCGCTTGAGTTTGAATCCGGCAACCTTGTGTCTCATGAGCTATTCCCCGATCGGCTCCTGCGGGCCGTCCTCCTCGAGAGGAACCTCCATTCCAACATTGGACTGCGGCGGCGGAGCCACCAGGCGGCCATGCTGATCGATGCGCATTCCCAGGGACAGGCCCATGTTCGCCAGAATCTCCTTGATCTCGTTGAGCGACTTGCGGCCGAAATTCTTGGTGCGCAGCATTTCGGCTTCGGTCTTCTGCACCAGCTCGCCGATGGTTTGGATATTGGCGTTCTTGAGGCAGTTGTACGAGCGAACGCTCAGTTCCAGCTCTTCCACCGAGCGGTTCAGGACCTCGCTCATCTTGTCCAGACCGCGTTCGGAAATCTCTTCGGCCTGCTCCGGCACTTCCTCGAAGTTGATGAAGATCGACATGTGATCCTTCAGCAGTTTCGCGGCGTAGCCGATGGCGTCCTGCGGTGAAACGGCTCCGTTGGTCCAGACCTCCAGCGTCAGCTTGTCGTAGTCCGTCATCTGGCCCAGGCGCGCCGCCTCCACCTGGAAGTTCACCTTGCGCACGGGCGAGTGAACCGAATCGATGGGAATGTAGCCGAGGGCCAGATCGTCATCGAAGTTCTTGTCCGCGCTCACGTAGCCGCGGCCGCCTCTAAGCCGCATCTCGATATGCAGCTTGCCGCCCTCGCTGACGGTGGCAACGTGCACGTCGCGGTCCAGCACTTCCACGTCGGCGTCGGTCTGAATCTGGCCGCTGCGCACGTCGCCGGGGCTTTCCACGTCGAGGCGTACGGTTTTGACGCCCTCGCCCATGATCTTGAACGGAATCTGCTTCAGGTTCAGGATGATGTCGGTGGCGTCCTCGACCACGCCCGGAATCGGGCTGAATTCGTGCTCGACGCCCTCGATGCGGACGGCGGTGATGGCGGCGCCTTCAATCGAGCTCAGCAGCACGCGGCGCAGGCTGTTGCCGATAGTGGTGCCGAACCCGCGCTGGAAAGGCTGAGCCGTAAACATGCCATACCGGTCCGTAAGGCTCTCGGTATTGGCGACCAATCGTTTGGGTTTCTGGAAGCCCTTGAACATAGAATCCTCTTTTATTTCGAGTACAACTCGACGATGAGCTGCTCGTTCAACTGGATCTGCACCAGGTCCTCGCGCTTGGGCAAGCTCTGAATGCGACCCTTCAAACTTTCCCGATCCACATCGATCCAGTTTGGCGCCGGCGCGTGAGCCGTGGCGTCGCGCGCAGCCAGGATGACTGGATTCTTCTTGCTGGTTTCGCGGACGGCGACCAGGTCGCCCACCTTGACCTGGGCCGACGGAATATCGCACTTGCGCCCGTTGACATCGATATGGCCATGGCGGACGATCTGGCGCGCCTGGGCGCGGCTGGTGCCGAAACCCATGCGGTAAACCACGCTATCGAGGCGGCGCTCCAGCGCGGACATCAGGTGTTCGCCGGTGATGCCTTTGGCCAGAGCGGCCTTTTCGAAAGTCGCGCGGAACTGCGCTTCCAGCACGCCGTACACGCGCCGCACCTTCTGCTTTTCGCGGAGTTGCAGACCGTAGCCGACAATCTTCTTGGCCCGTTCCTTGCCGTGCTGCCCGGGAACGAAGTTGCGCTTCTCGATGGCGCACTTTTCGCTGTGGCAGCGCTCCCCTTTGAGATAGAGTTTCATGCCCTCGCGCCGGCATTGCCGGCAAACCGGGCCGATGTATCTTGCCAAGTTGCTCTCCTTACCTTTCTTTCAGGTGCGGTTTACGGCCGGGCCCAGAGGGCACCCAGGCCTTCATCCCGCTTGCTCATTTCTACACTCGGCGCTTCTTCGGAGGACGGCAGCCGTTGTGCGGCATGGGCGTCACATCCTTAATCGAGCGAACTTCGATGCCCGCTGTGGACAGCGCGCGCACCGCCGATTCCCGCCCCGATCCCGGACCGCTAACCCGCACCTCCACCGTGCGCAACCCGCTCTCGCCAGCCTTGTTGGCCGCCGTCAGAGCCGCCTGCTGCGCGGCGAACGGCGTCCCTTTGCGCGACCCGCGGAACCCCAGCGAACCGGCGCTCGACCAGGCGATGGTGTTCCCCTCCTGGTCCGCGATGGTCACGATGGTGTTGTTGAAGGTGGCCTGGATATGCACGATGCCCGTATGGACGACGCGCTTTTCCTTTTTCTTGAAGCTCTTCTTCTTGCCTATTTTTACTGGTGCTTTCGCCATGTATAGCTCTCGGCTCTCAGCTCTCAGCTTTCAGCTCTGAACACCAGCCTGGGTTAGCTGATCGCTGAAAGCTGATCGCTGAAAGCATCCTATGTCTTCGAGGTCGCCTTCTTCCTGTTGGCAACCGTTCCGCGGCGCGGTCCCTTGCGCGTGCGGGCATTAGTATGCGTCCGTTGTCCCCGGACCGGCAGCCCGCGGCGGTGCCGCTGTCCCCGGTACGACCCCATCTCGATGTGACGCTTGATGTTCATCGAGACTTCCTTGCGCAGGTCGCCTTCCACCGCGCCCTCTTCTTCCAGAATCTGGCGGACGCGGTTGACCTCGTCTTCCGTCAGGTCGCGAACCTTCTTGTCGAAATCGATGCCGGCCCGGTACAGGAGCGAGCGGGAACGGGTACGGCCCACGCCGTAAATATAGGTCAGCCCGATCTCGGCCCTCTTCGCGGGCGGCAGATCCACACCGGCAATACGCGCCATAGCTCTCCTCTTCTTACCCCTGCCTCTGTTTATGTTTCGGGTTCACGCAGATGACCCGCACCACGCCCTGGCGATGGATCACCTTGCATTTATCGCAGATCTTTTTTACCGACGCTCGTACCTTCATGATCTTCCCTTGGACCGCTGCCCGATCCTATCTTACGCGTGATCCTGCCACGCGTCGGATCGTGAGGCGCTAACTCCACCTCGACCCTGTCGCCCGGTACCAGCCGGACGAAATTCCGTTTCACCGCGCCCACCACGTGGGCCAAAACCCGCTGCTGGTTCTCCAGCTTCACCGCATAAATCGCCGATGGCCGTTCCTCGACCACCGTGGCCTCAACCAACCTGGCCCCCATCAGGGTCTCGTCAGCACCCACGGCCCGTTCTCCGTCACCGCGATGCAGTGCTCGAAGTGCGCCGAATAGGAGCCGTCCTTCGTTACCGCGGTCCACCGGTCCTTCAGAACCACCGATTCCGGCCGCCCCGCGTTGACCATGGGCTCCACCGCCAGTACCATGCCTTCCTTGAGCCGCGGGTTGTCGTTCTTGCGGTCCACGTAATTGGGAACCTGCGGCTCCTCGTGGAGCTGCGTGCCGATGCCATGACCCACATACTCCCGCACAATCGAAAAACCGTTGGACTTGACGTGCTGTTCCACGGTCCCGCAAATGTCAAACAGCCGGTTGCCCGTCCGCACCCGGTCGATGGCCATCTCCAGGGCTTCCTGCGTCACCTGGAGAAGCTTCCCGGTCTTCTCGCTTACCTCACCGATCGGGACGGTGATGGCCGAATCTCCATAGTACCCGTCCAGCTTCACCCCGGTGTCGATCGAAACAATGTCGCCCTTCTTGAGAAGCCGTTTCGGATTCGGCATCCCGTGGACGATCTCTTCGTTGACCGAAGTGCACAACACAAACTTGTACGTCTCACCCACCGCCGGCACGTAATAACCCTTGAAAGCGGGCCGCGCCCCGGCGTCCGCGATCATCTGGTCGGCGGCCGCCTCGAGATCCCAGGTGCTGGCGCCTTCCACAGCCAGCTCCCGCAACCTCTGCAAAACCTGCCACACCAGCACCCCGCTGCGCCGCATCTTTTCCAGTTCAGCAGCGGTTTTCCGAACGATCATCCGCCTGCACGAATCCTTTCCGCTAAAAAGTACTCCGCCGGCCGCGAATACGCCCCGACCTGGGAGTGAATCCTTCATAATGGCGCATGATGAGCTGCGCCTCGATCTGGTTGATGGTGTCCATGGCGACGCCCACCACGATCAGCAGCGATGTGCCGCCGAAATAAAATTGCACGTTCAGACCTTCCAGCAGGAACCGCGGACAAACACGGTCGATCCAGTTGCCGAGCAGCGGCAGGTGATTCAACTTGATGCCCGCGATCATGATGTCCGGGAGCACGCATAGAATCGCCAGGTAAATGCTGCCCACGGCCGTAATCTTGGTCAGGATGGTGTTCATGTAGTCCGCCGTGTTTCTGCCCGGCCGGATTCCCGGAATGAAGCCGCCGTACTTGCGCATGTTGTCGGCCGCCTCGTTGGGGTTGAAAATGATCGAGACATAGAAAAAGCAGAAGAAGATAATGCCGGCCACGTACAGCACGTAGTAGAGCGGCTCGCCGTGCTGGATGGATCCCAGCGTGGCCGCGAGCCAGGGGACGTTCTTGACCCACTGCAAGCTCATCAGCGTGGTGGGGAAGGCCAGCATGGAAGAGGCGAAAATGGGCGGGATCACGCCGCCCGCGTTCACCTTGAGCGGCATGTGAGTGGACTGCCCGCCCATCACCCGCCGGCCCACCACCCGCTTGGCGTACTGCACCGGGATGCGCCGCTCGCCGCGCTCCACCAGCACGATGAACGCCACCACCGCCACCATCAGCACCAGCACCACGATCAACTGGAGCGCGCTCCATTCATGCGTGATAAAGGTGTTGACATAGAGATTCTGAATGGCGCGCGGCAGCCCCACCACGATGCCGGTGAAGATGATGAGAGACATGCCGTTGCCCACGCCGCGCTCGCTGATCTGCTCGCCCAGCCACATGATGAATGCCGTCCCGGTGGTCAGCGACATGACCGTCAGCGCCACGAAGCCGATGCCCGGGCTGATGACAATTCCCTGCTGCATCGACTGAAGGCCCTGCGCGATGCCGAACGATTGCAGCACCGAAAGGACGATGGTCAGGTAGCGGGTCCACTGCGTGATCTTGCGGCGGCCCAACTCGCCTTCTTTGGAGAGTTTTTCGAGAGTGGGGACCACCACCGTCAGCAACTGCAGAATGATCGACGCCGTGATGTACGGCATGATGCCCAGGGCGAAGATCGTGAGGCGGCGGATATTGCCGCCGGCGAACAAGTCGAAGAAGCCGAAGATCGAGCCCGCCGCGGAGCTGAAGAACTCCTCCCATCGCGTGATGTTGATGCCGGGCGTCGGAATGTGACCGCCCAGGCGATACACCGCCAGCATCGCCAGCGTGAACAAGAGCCGCTTGCGAAGGTCTGGAACCCGAAAAATGTTCGCGAACGCTTCTAGGAACTTGGTCATCGTACCTTTCGATTCCCGGCGCTCACTCGCTGGCCGCGCCGATCACCTTGGCCGCTCCGCCGGCCTTCTGGATTTTCTCCGCCGCCGACTTGGAAAACTGGTGGGCCTCCACCGTAATCTTGCGCGTCAACTGCCCGGTGCCCAGGATCTTGAGCCCGTCTCCCAGCTTCTTGATGACGCCCAGCTCGAACAGGCGGTCGGCGTCGAACGCATCGCCTTCCAGCTTCTCCAGCCGTCCGAGGTTGACAATGGCGTAGTGCTTCTTGAAGATGTTCGTGAATCCCCGCTTGGGCAGCCGGCGGTGCAGCGGCATCTGGCCGCCCTCGAAACCGCGCTTCTGGCCGAACCCCGTCCCGGCGCGCTGTCCCTTCGAGCCGCGTGTGGCCGTTTTGCCGCGCCCCGAGCCCATGCCGCGGCCGATGCGCTTGCGGCCCTTTTTCTGTCCGGCGGGCGGTCTTAAATTGCTAAGGTTCATAAAACTCCTGATTAGCCACCGATCAACGCCGATGAACACCGATAAAACGAAATCTCAAATCTGTGTTTATCTGTGTTCATCCGTGGCCATTTCCTATTCGACAACTTCCAGCAGATGCGGAATCTTCTTCACCATGCCGCGGAAAACCGGCGAATCCGGCCGCTCCACCACCTGGTTGACCTTCCGCAACCCCAGGCCCTTCACGATTCTCTTGTGCTTTTCCGGAGTGCAGATGGGGCTGTGCACCAGCTTGATTCGGATCTTGCCTTCCATTAGAGCTTCTCCACCGCTATGCCGCGCATTTCGGCCACGGCGCTCCGTTCCCGCAGCGATTCCAGCGCCACGATGGTAGCCTTCACCACGTTGTGCGGGTTGCGGCGGCCGATCGACTTGGTGAGCACGTTGGCGATGCCGCAGGCCGTGATGACCGCGCGCACCGCGCCGCCGGCGATCACTCCGGTGCCTTCCGTGGCCGGCTTGAGCAGCACCAGCGAGCTGGCGAATTTACCCAGCGCCTGGTGCGGGATGGTGGTCTCGAGCACGTGGATCCTGCGCAGGTTCTTCTTGCCGGCTTCGATTCCTTTGCGGATCGCGGAAGGCACTTCCTTGGCCTTGCCCACGCCCCAGCCCACCACTTTGGCGGAGGGATCGCCGATTACCACCAGCGCCGAAAAGCTCAGGTTCTTGCCGCCCTTCACCACCTTGGTGACGCGGTTGATGGCAACCACCTGCTCTTTGAGGTTGAGCGAGGCCGGATCGATGCGTTTTGCTGACGTAGCCATGAATCAGAACTCCAGTCCCGCCGCGCGCGCCGCGTCGGCGAGCGCCTTTACCCGCCCGTGGTACTGATAGCCGCCGCGGTCGAAAACCACTTTGGTAATGCCCTTTTCCTTGGCCCGCTCGGCCACCAGTTTGCCAATGGCCTTGGCCGCCGCCACGTTGCCGCCGGACTTAGAGGACTCCTTGCCGCCTTTGTCCACCGAGGATGCCGACACCAGCGTCTGGCCCCCGGCATCGTCGATGACCTGCGCGTAGATGTGCGTCACGCTGCGGAACACCGCCAGGCGCGGCCGCGTAACGCTTCCGCGCAGCTTGCGCCGGATGCGCTCGTGGATGGTCTTGCGAACCTGTTTTTTCTCGATTGTACGAATCATTTGGCCCCCGCAGCGGTCTTGCCGACCTTCTTCCGCAGCACTTCGCCGGTGTAGCGGACGCCCTTGTTCTTGTAGGGATCCGGCTTGCGAAGCGCGCGGATGTTCGCCGCCACCTGCCCCAGCATTTGCCGGTCGTAGCCGCTCAGTACCAGATGGAAAGGCTGACCGCTCGATTTGGGCGGGTCCACCTTCATATACACACCCTTCGGCAACAGGACCTCGATGGGGTGCGAATAGCCCAGTGTAAACGTCGCCACATTTCCCTTGACGTCGGCGCGGTACCCGACGCCATGGATGTCCAGTTCCCTGGTGAATCCCGTGGAGACGCCGTGGACGGCGTTGGCGGCCAGCGCGCGCGTCAGGCCGTGCAGCGCCGCGTGCTCGTCGTCGGCGCGCTTCACTTCCAGCTTCCCGCCGTCCTGCTCGATGGTGATCCCCGGCGGAATCGGCACCGTCAGCTTCCCCTTGGGACCGGTCACTTCCAGTTGCCCGCCGATCTGGACTTGCACGCCGCTCGGCAGCGGGATCGGCTTCTTACCAATTCTCGACATAATCTCAATACCTCGCTACCATACGCGGCACAGGATCTCCCCGCCCAGGTGCCCCTTGTGAGCGTCCCGGCCGGTCATGACGCCGCGCGGGGTGGTCAGGATGTTGATTCCCATGCCACCCAGCACCCGCGGAATCTCCGTCTGCCCCACGTACACGCGGCAGCCGGGGCGTGAGACGCGCTCGATCTCGGAGATCACCGGCGAGTTGTTGGCGCTGTACTTCAAGTAGATCTTGATGGTCTTCTTCGCGCCTTCCTCCGCCACCTTGAAGTTGGCAATGTAGCCTTCTTCCTTCAGAATGCGCGCGATTTCCGCTTTCAGCCGGGAGGCCGGCACGTCCACCTTGGGGTGGCGCGCCTGGATGGCGTTGCGCACGCGAGTCAGCATGTCGGCAATGGGATCGCTCGTCATAGTCCTCCTTTACCAGCTCGCCTTAATCACGCCCGGAATCTCGCCGTTCAGCGCGAGCTGGCGGAAGCACAGGCGGCAGATGCCGAATTTGCGCAGAAAGGCGCGCGGGCGGCCGCAGCGCCAGCAGCGGTTGCGGTGCCGGGTTGGCATCTTGGCTATTCCAGGCTTCTTCTCGGCCTTGGCCAATTGGGATGCCCGGCGGATCCCTTCCAGTTTCAGGTCTTTCGCAATTTTGGCGGTAGTGGCCATGTTCTTTCGGTCTCTCCTCTATTGCCGGAACGGCATCCCCATGTGACGCAGCAGCGCCACGCCTTCCGCGTCGGTGCGGGCCGTGGTGGTGATGGAAATGTTCATCCCCTTGGTCTTATCCACCTTGGCGTAGTCGATTTCCGGGAAGATCAACTGGTCCTTGATCCCCAGCGTGTAGTTGCCCCTTCCATCGAAGCTCTTGGTCGAGACGCCGCGGAAGTCGCGCACGCGGGGCAGCGCCACGTTCACCAGCCGGTCGAAGAATTCGTACATGCGATCGCCCCTCAGGGTCACCATGCACCCGATAGACATGCCTTCGCGCAGCTTGAATGCCGCAATCGACTTGGTAGCCTTGGTGATCACCGGCTTCTGGCCGGCGATTTGCGCCAGTTCGTTGACCGCGCCGTCCATCAGCTTGGCGTTCTGTGTGGCCTCGCCGAGCCCGATGTTGATGGAGATCTTGTCGATCCTGGGCACCGCCATGACGTTCTTGTACCCGAACTCCTGGGTCAGCGCCGGAACCGCCTTTTTCTGATAGTGTTCTCTCAAACGTGCTGCCATCGAATCCTCACTTGGTGCCGATCATCTGCCCGCACTTGCGGCAGACTCGCGTGCGGCGCGTCTTTCCCCCGGCGACATGGTCGATGTGGTGCGCGATGCGCACGGCCTTGTTGCAGCCCGGACACACCACCAGGACATTGGAAGCCGGAATGTGGCTCTCGCGCTCGGCGATGCCGCCCTTGATCTGCTTGCCGGGGTTGGGGCGCGTGTGCCGCTTCACCATCATCACGTGCTCCACCAGTATCTTGCCCGTCTGGCGATCCACGCCCAGAACGCGGCCGGTCTTGCCCTTGTCGCGCCCGGCGATCACCCTGACGGTGTCTTCCCTCTTGATATCGATGCGGACCGGCTCGTCCGGCTTCTTCTTTGCGATTGCCATCAGATCACCTCGGGGGCCAGCGACACGATCTTCATGAACCTCTTGTCCCTCAGTTCCCTGGCCACGGGACCGAACACGCGCGTACCCACCGGCTCGCCGGTCTCATTGATCAAAACCGCAGCGTTCGAATCGAAGCGGATGTAGGTGCCATCCTTGCGCCGCGTCTCTTTGCGCATGCGCACGATCACGCAGCGCACCACCTTCCCCTTCTTGATCGCCGAATCGGGAGCGGCCTCTTTCACGCTGGCGGTGACCACGTCGCCCAGCCCGGCGCGCAGTCCGAGGTCGCCGCCGCGCGGCAAAATGCAGGCCAGCCTGCGCGCGCCGGAGTTATCGGCCACCTCGAGAATCGTTCGCATTCCAATCATAGTCGCTTCGCTCCTAGCTATCAGCTATCAGCTTTCAGCTATACCAACGCCGGCGGTGTCTTTAGCTGATAGCTGAAAGCTGACCGCTGACAGCTATCTTCAGATCTTCACGTCCAGATCCACCGGCTGCACGGCCACCTGCGCCGCCCGCCGGATCACTTCGGCCAGCTTCCATCGCTTCAGCTTGCTTAAAGGCCGGCACTCCACGATGCGCACCACGTCGCCCGTTTTGGCCGAGCCTTCCTCGTCGTGCGCGTAGAACTTCTTGCGCTTCCCGATGATGCGCTTGTACAGCGCGTGCGGCACGCGGCGGCTCACCTCCACCACGATGGTCTTTTGCATTTTGGTGGAAACCACCTGGCCGATCTTCTCGTTCTTGATTCCCGGTTGGGCTTGCTGTTCGGCCATATTACTTCTTCTCCTCCGCCAGGGGCGCGCTCTGGACCCTCTCGCGCAGAACGGTGCGGATGCGAGCGCGGTCCTTTCTTATGGCGCGGACTTTCTTCAATCCGTCCATCTGCCCCATGGACATCTGAAACTGCAGACGAAACAACTGCTCGTCTATTTCACCCAACTGGCGATTCAGCTCGTTGCTGTCCAGGTCGCGAACTTTGTCTGCCTTCATATCTCTTACTCCGCGTCCTCCCGGCTGACAAACTTGGTCTTGATCGACAGCTTGTGGGCCGCCAGCCGCATGGCGGCGTGCGCCGTCGTCCGGTCTACGCCTTCCATCTCGAACAGGATTTTTCCGGGGCGGATCACCGCTACCCACTGCTCCGGAGCCCCCTTGCCCTTGCCCATGCGCGTTTCCGCCGGCTTCTTGGTGATCGGCTTGTCCGGGAACAGCCGGATCCACACCTTTCCGCCGCGCTTGATGGAGCGCGTCATGGCCACGCGCGCGGCTTCGATTTCACGGTCGGTGATCCACGCGCACTCCATCGCCTTGAGACCGAAATCGCCGAAAGAGATGGTGGACCCACGCCACGCCTTGCCGGCCATGCGCCCGCGCTGTTGCTTTCTGAACTTGACCTTTTTTGGCATCATCATGGCGGTTTTCCCTCAATCCTTACTGGTTCTCGCCGGAAGGTTCCGGCTTGTCGCCGGCGGCCGGTTTCTCCTCGGGTTGCGGCTGGGTTTCCGGCTGCGCTTCCTGCCGGGCTTCCTGTTTCCAGGCGGGTTGCTGCGGCGACATCAGCGGCGGCAAAATGGGCACGGCGGAACGCACCGCGGGACGCGGCAGGTCCGCCGGCGGCGGCGTCTGCACGGCCGGACCGCCGACCTCCGGGGCCGGAGCCGCGCTCACCGGGCCTTGGGTCGCCGCTGGGCCATGGTATTCGCCACGCTCGCGGCGCGGGCGGTCGCCGCGGTCGCGCCGATCCCTCATCTCGCGGCGCGGCTCGGGCTCGGGAAGCAACCCGCGCCGCTTGGTCAGGTCCAGAATCTCGCCCTTGTAAATCCACGTCTTGATGCCAATCACGCCGTAGGTGGTGTGCGCCTCGGCAAAACCATAATCGATATCCGCGCGCAACGTGTGCAGCGGAAGCTGGCCTTGCAGGTACCATTCGCTGCGCGCGATCTCGGCCCCGTTCAGACGGCCCGAGACCCGCACCTTGATGCCCTTGCATCCGAAGCGCAGCGCCGAATCCACCGCCTTGCGCATGGCGCGCCGGAAGGCTACGCGCTTCTCCAGTTGCAGGCCGATCGATTCCGACACCAGTTGCGCGTCCAGTTCCGGCTTGTGCACTTCCTGAATGTCGATGAAGACCTCGCGCTTGGTCTTCTTGGCCATGTCCTGTTTCAGCTTCTCGATCTCCGCGCCCTTGCGGCCGATGATGATGCCCGGCCGCGAGGTCCGGATGGTGACCCGCAGCTTGTTGCCCGGCCGGTCCACTTCGATCGAGCTCACGCCCGCCGATTTCAGCCGCTCGCTCAAATTCTCCTTTAGCTCCAGGTCCTCCTGAAGCAGCTTGGCATAACCGTGCTTGGCGAACCACCGCGACCGCCACGGCTTGTTGAAGCCCAGCCGGAATCCGTACGGATGAACTTTCTGTCCCATCTATGCTTCCTTCTCCGCCACCTTGATGACGATATGCGCCTGCCGGCGTTGGTACCGGTAGGCCCGCCCCATCGGCGCCGGCCGGATGCGTTTCTGGCGCGGGCCGTCGTTGACGTAGGCCTCGCTCACGTACAGGCGGTCCACATCCAGGTCCTCGAACCGGTTGGTCGCGTTGGCGATGGCCGATTCCAGCACCTTCAGCACCATCGGCGCAATGCGCTTGTTGGTGGTGCGCAGCACGATCCGCGCCGCGTCCGCCTTCTGGCCGCGGATCAGGTCCACCACCAGCCGCGCCTTCTGCGGCGAGACCCGGATGTATCTGGCCTCCGCCTTGACCTTATTGTCGCCTTCCATGCTTTCCTCGCTATGCCGCCGGCTTGGCGGTCTTCTCCGTCGCCGCCTTCACCGAATGGCCCCGGAACGTCCGCGTGGGCGAAAACTCGCCCAGCTTGTGCCCCACCATGTTCTCGGTGATGTACACCGGGATGAACTTCTTGCCGTTGTGCACCGCAATGGTCTGCCCCACGAACTCGGGAAGTATGGTCGAGCGCCGCGACCACGTGCGCACCACCTTCTTCTCGCCGGTCGCTGCCACAACCGCGATCTTGGCTTCCAGGTGGGTGTCGGTGAACGGTCCCTTCTTGACGGATCTACCCATTTCCTTACCTCTTCTTGCTCTTGTGCGTGACGATCCACTGGTCGGTGCGCTTGTTGTTGCGCGTCTTGAATCCGCGAGTCGGCTGGCCCCAGGGAGTCACCGGGTGACGGCCGCCCGAGGTCTTGCCCTCGCCGCCGCCGTGCGGGTGATCCACCGGGTTCATGGAAACCCCGCGGTTGTGCGGCATCTTGCCCAGCCAGCGCGTGCGCCCCGCCTTGCCCAGCGATACATTTTCGTGATCCACGTTGCCCACCTGCCCGATGGTCGCCATGCAGTCGAGCTGCACCCGCCGCACCTCTCCCGAGGGCAGCTTCAGCAGCGCGATGCCGCCTTCCTTGGAAATCAACTGCGCCTGCGAACCAGCCGACCGCGCCATCTGGCCGCCCTTGCCGGGCTTCAGCTCGATGTTGTGGACGATGGTGCCGGCCGGTATGTTCTTCAAAGGTAGGGCGTTGCCCACCAGGATGTCGGCCTCCAGGCCGGACATCACCTTCTGCCCCACCTTCAGCCCGTCGGGCTGGAGGATGTAGCGCTTCTCGCCATCGGCGTAGTGCAACAGCGCGATTCGCGCCGAACGGTTGGGATCGTATTCGACGGACGCCACCACCGCCGGTATGGCCGCCTTGTCGCGCTTGAAATCCACCACCCGGTACGCCTGCTTGGCGCCGCCGCCGATGAACCGCGAGGTGACGCGACCCGTGCTGTTGCGCCCGCCGGTGCGCTTCTTGGGCTCCACCAGCGACTTCTCCGGACGCTCCCGGGTGATGTCTTCGCGCGACACCACCGTCTGAAAGCGCCGCGTCGCGGTGACAGGTCTGTAGGTCTTAATCGGCATCGATGTTCTTCTTCCTCAACTCGCCAATAACTGCCCCACCAAGCCAAAAATAGAAAAGCCCGACAAGGAGAATGACTGCGAAGCATGACGGTACAACAATCCATTCAGATCCGTGATAGAACGTTCCCTTGCCGCTCCAATACAGAAACAGCGGAGCGAAGGTAATCGAGACGCCCTGCATCGTTGCCACTATCCAATACAGCGGCGAATGAACGATCTTCACCCACTTGGAATCCATCTCGATGGCCACCTTGCCCATGTGCAGTTCCCTCTAAATCTCCGCGAAATCGGGCGTCTTCTCGCCCTTCTTCAACTTCACGTAAGCCTTCTTCCACGTCGAGCGGTAGCCCGTGAACCGTCCCCGGCGCCGCAATTTTCCATCGAAGGTGGCTGTCCGCACTTCCGTAACCTTCACTTTGAAGAGCTTCTCGACGGCGGTCTTGACCTGCGTCTTGTTGGCCTCGAGCGCCACTTCGAAGCACAGCGTGCGCTCGTTGTCTTTCTTGTCCACGCCCTTCTCGGTCACCAGCGGGCGGCGAATCACGTCGTAGAGTTTCATTTCGCGAGTGCCTCCGAGAATTTCCGGGCCGCGGCTTCCGACAGCAGCACGCTCTTATGCTCCAGCAGCAGATAGGCATTCACTTCCTTGGTGGGCACCAGCGTGACGCCCCTCAGATTGCGGATGCCCAACTCCAGGTTGCGGTTCTCGCCGTTGTCCACCACCAGCACCGTGCGGCCGGTTTCCAGCCTGGCCAGCGCGCCCATCGCGCTCTTCGTCTTGTGGTCGGCAAAAGTGAAGGCCTGAACCACCTTCAGCTCGCCGTCCCGCACCTTCGCCGAAAGCGCCGAGCGCAGCGCGCCCAGCAGCATCTTGCGCGGCAGCTTGTAGCTGTAATCGCGCGGTTGCGGCCCGTGAACTATGCCGCCGTGCCGCCAGATCGGCGACCGGACCGATCCCACGCGCGCGCGGCCCGTGCCCTTCTGCTTCCACAGCTTCTTGCCGCTTCCGGCTACCTCGCTGCGCACCTTGGTCTTGTGCGTCCCGGCGCGCAGTCCGGCCGTGTATTGGTTCACCGCTTCGTACAGCAGCGCTTCGTTGACCTCGGCGCCGAAGACCTCGTCGGCCAGCTCCACCTCGCCGACCTTCTGGTTATTCAAGTCCACTACATCCAGTGTGGGCATCGCAGTTACCTCTTGGCCCTCCGGACTACCACGTATCCGCCGTTGGGACCGGGCACCGCACCCTTCACCACCAGCACGTTGTCCTGCGTGTCCACGTCGATAATTTCGAGATTCCGCACGGTCACGCGCTCGTGGCCCATGTGGCCTCCCATGCGCATCCCGGGAAGCACCCGCGACGGGTAGCTGGAGGCGCCGATCGAACCCGGAGCGCGGTGGAACATGGAGCCGTGCGAACCTTCGCCGCCGCGAAAATGGTGGCGCCTCACCACCCCGGCGAACCCGCGGCCCTTGCTGATGCCGATGACGTCCACCTTGTCCTTGGGCTTGAACTGATCCACCAGCACCTGGTCGCCGGGCTTGAAATCGTCGTCGCCGGGACGCAAATGGAATTCGCGCATGAACCTCGCGCCCTCTGCGCCGGCCTTCTTCAGGTGGCCGGTGGCGGGCTTGTTGATGCGCTGCGGCTTGATGAACTCCACCAGCCCGAGCTGCACCGCGTCGTAGCCATCGGCCGTAGGCGTCTTGCGCTGCACCACCATGCACGGACCGGCCTTCAGCAGCGTGACCGGGACGGCCTGGCCGTCCTCCCGGAACACCTGCGACATTCCAATCTTCTTGCCAAGGATTCCTGGACTCATAATAAAGCTCTCAGCTTTCAGCTCTCAGCTCTCAGCTACCCACGCCCCGCTCTTCAGCGGCGAAGCCGCCAAAGCTGAACGCTGATAGCTGAACGCTGACAGCTACTTCCCGAACGCCTTAATCTCCACATCCACGCCCGCCGGCAGGTCGAGCTTCATCAGCGCGTCCACCGTCTGCTGCGTCGGCTCCAGTATGTCCAACAGCCGTTTGTGCGTCCGGATTTCAAACTGCTCCCGCGACTTCTTGTCCACGTGCGGGGAGCGCAATACCGTCGTGATACTCCGGGAGGTGGGCAGCGGAATGGGGCCGGCCACGGTTGCGCCGGTCCTTTTCGCGGTGTCCACAATCTCCGTCGTAGACTGGTCGAGCACCCGGTGATCGTATGCTTTCAAACGGATGCGAATGCGTTCTCTCAGCGCCATAATTTACCTTGGCCGGGCGCACCCGGCCACTACTTAATGATCTCCGTCACTGTGCCGGCGCCCACTGTGCGGCCGCCTTCGCGTATTGCAAACCGCAGCCCCTTGTCCATGGCCACCGGCGTGATCAGCTCCACCTTCAGGTCCACCGTGTCGCCCGGCATCACCATTTCCGTGCCCTCCGGCAACTCCGCCA
>Ga0326727_10011411_pt1 | contig 20688 bp, 20 predicted proteins | sample MB2enrmetagenome_FD_207643 | JGI IMG/M metagenome (GOLD analysis project Ga0326727, IMG submission 207643) | Lab enriched peat soil microbial communities from McLean, Ithaca, NY, United States - MB29MY | ecosystem: Environmental > Terrestrial > Soil > Wetlands > Peat | place: USA: New York...
ACATCACCGAGGAGGATCCGCTCGAAGTGGAGGCCTCGAAGTACAGCCTGAACTACATCAAGCTCGACGGCAACGTAGGTTGCATGGTGAATGGCGCGGGCCTCGCCATGGCGACGATGGACATCATCAAGTACGCAGGCGGCACGCCCGCCAACTTCCTCGACGTCGGAGGCGGCGCCACCGCCGATCAGGTCGCGCATGCGTTTGAAATCCTGCTCAGCGACAAGAATGTCCGCGCGGTGCTCATCAACATCTTCGGCGGCATTCTGCGCGTGGATACCTTGGCCACCGGAGTCGTGGAAGCGGCGAAGAAGACCAACATCCAGTTGCCGGTGGTGCTGCGACTGGAAGGCACCAACGTGCAGGATGGCAAGCGCATCCTGCAGGAGTCGGGGCTGAATTTCATTGTTGCGGAAACTATGAAGGACGCTGCCGAAAAAGTAGTGGCAGCCGCGAAAGGCGCATAAGAGCAGTTCTCAGTTCCCGGTTCTCGGTTCTCAGTGAACCGACCTGAGATTTTGCAGACAACTGAGAACTGGGAACTGAGAACTCGAAAGAGAGCAATTATGGCAATCCTAGCTGATAAGAAAACTCGACTGATCGTGCAGGGACTCACCGGGCGTGAAGGCACGTTCCACGCCAAAGCCTGTGCCGCTTACGGCACGCAGATTGTCGGCGGAGTTACTCCCGGCAAAGGCGGGACCACGCACGAAGGCTGGCCCATCTTCAACACGGTGCAGGAAGCGGCGGACAAGACGGGCGCCAACGCCACCGTCATTTTTGTGCCGCCCCCGTATGCCGCCGACGCCATCATGGAGGCCGCCGACGCCGAAATCGAACTCATCGTCTGCATCAGCGAAGGCATCCCCACGCTCGATATGGTACGGGCGTGGGAATTCCTGCAAAACCGCCGCTCACGCCTGATCGGGCCGAATTGCCCCGGCATTATTTCTCCGGGCAAGTGCAAGATCGGCATTATGCCCGGCCACATTCACAAGGAAGGGCCGGTCGGCATTGTCTCGCGCTCGGGCACGCTCACCTATGAGGCGGTGCATCAACTCACACAGCGCGGCATTGGACAATCGACCGCCATCGGCATCGGCGGCGATCCCATCATCGGCACCAATTTCATCGATGCCCTCGAACTGTTCAACCGCGACCCGCAGACCGAAGCCGTGGTCATGATTGGCGAGATTGGCGGCAATGCCGAAGAGACTGCCGCGGAGTTCGTCCGCGCGCACATGAAGAAGCCCGTGGTCGGCTTTATCGCCGGGCAGACCGCGCCTCCGGGACGCCGCATGGGTCACGCTGGCGCAATTATTTCTGGCGGCAAAGGCACGGCGGCGGAGAAGATCGCTGCGATGGAGAAAGCCGGGCTGAAAGTTGCGAAGTCGCCCGCTGACATTGGCGAAACGCTGGTGGCGGCACTGGGCGTGAAAGTTTAGAAACAGCTTCCAGTTCCCAGTTCTCGGTTCTCAGTACAAACCGATGAAGCTAGGGTTACTGAGAACTGACAACTGAAAACTGAGAACTCATTCATGAAGACACTGCAACGCACTCTCACCATCGTTAAGCCCGACGCGGTCAAGAAAAACGCCGTCGGAGACATCATTGAGCAATTCGAAAAGAACGGCTTTCACATCCTTGCCATGAAGATGCTCGAAATCTCGCAGCATCAGGCGGAGCAGTTTTACGCGGTGCACGCCAGCCGGCCGTTCTATAAATCGCTGACCGAGTTTATGTCGAGCGGGCCGATCGTGGTGCTGGCGCTCGAAAAGGAAAACGCCATCGCCGACCTTCGCAAACTGATGGGCTCAACCAACCCGGCCCAAGCCGAAGAGGGGACGATCCGCAAGAAGTGGGCGACCAACATCGAGCACAACGCCATTCACGGCTCCGACGCCGAGGAGACAGCGCGCTTCGAGCTGAGCTTCTTTTTCGCGGGCTACGAACTTACGCGGTAAAGCAGTTTCTCAGTTCTCGGTTCCCAGTTCTCAGAGAGATCGTTCTGGGGATGGGTTTTCTGAGAACTGAGAAACGAGAACTGAGAACTCCCATGCCCCTCGTCCAGGTCACCATGCTGCAGGGCCGCACGGCCGATCAAAAACGCAAAATCGCCCAACGGATAACCGACACGATGGTCGAGGAAGCGGGCGCGCGACGCGAAGCGATCGTAGTCACGTTTGTGGAAGTGTCGAAGGAGAGCTACGCGAGCGGCGGCGTGCTGATGGCGGACAAACAGTGACCGTGTGGGGCTGGCATTCCTGCCCGCCAACTGAGAACTAGGAACTTAGAACCTATCCCAGCGGCTCGAACAAATGGCCCTCGGTGCGATCGGCGACCTTAACTAGATCCTTTTTCGCCATCTGCAGGAAATGTGCCGTCGTGCGGTGCGCTTCGAGCGCGGCATCGTCCTTGTACTGCTCGTAGATGAAGAACCGCCGCGGGTCGGTCTTGTGCTTGTGCACCTGATACATCAGGCAGCCCGGCTCCTTGCGCGATTCGACCGTTAGTTTTTCGAAGATCGCCGCCACTTCCGTCTCGCGGCCCATCTTTGCCATCCACGTCACCGCCAGCACGACCATCCGTCGCTCCAGTACCACTTATTTAATCATTGAATCATTTAGACATTGAATCATTGAAAATCGCTGGTTCACTGTTGTGAATAAGGCAATGACAAAATGAGCCAATGATTCAATGACTAAATGTCTCAATTCCTCAGTCCCAGAGCCTTCACAAAGTCCGGCACCAGGATCGTCTGCTCCCGGTCGGGCCCGGTGGAAATCATACCCACCCTCGCCCCGGTTTCTTTTTCGATAAACTCCAGGTACTCGCGCGCTGCCTTCGGCAAGTCGTCAAAACTCCGAATGCTCTGCGTCGGCATCGCCCAGCCCGGCATCTTGCGGTACACGCATTCGATCTTGTCGTAGCCGCAAGCCTGTGCCGGCACTTCGTCTGTCGCCTTACCGTCGACTTTATATCCGACGCACACCGGAATTTCGGTCAGATGGTCGAGCACATCCAGCTTGGTGACCACCAGCCAGGAGATTCCGTTAATCATGCCAGCATAGCGGAGAAGAGGCAAATCCAGCCATCCCGTGCGCCGCGGCCGCCCGGTCACGGCTCCAAATTCGTTGCCGCGCTTCCTTAAATCCTCGCCCTGCGCATCATTCAGTTCACTCGGGAACGGGCCGCCGCCGACGCGCGTGCAATACGCCTTCGTGATCCCAATCACCGTGTCAATGGACGTGGGAGGCACGCCGGTGCCAGTGACCGCACCGCCCGAAGTTGCGCTCGACGATGTGACAAACGGATAAGTGCCATGGTCGATGTCGAGCATCGTTCCCTGCGCGCCCTCGAACACAATCGACTTCCCTTCGGCGAGCGCCCGGTTCAGCAGCAGCGCTGTGTCGCGCACAAAGGGAGCGATCTGCCGCGCCGCGTCCGCATATTCCTTGAACATCTTGTCCGGGTCGAGGGGATCGGAATTGAACAGCGCGTGCGCGATCATGTTCTTTTCGCGGCACGCGTTTTCGATGTGGGTGCGCAGCAGTTGCTCGTCAAGCAGGTCGGCGACCCGCAGCCCGCGCCGGCCCATCTTGTCTTCGTATGTCGGACCGATCCCGCGCGATGTCGTGCCGATCTTCACACGGCCGGGAGCATTCTCCGATCCCAGTTCCATCATGCGGTGATAGGGCAGAATCACCTGGGCGCGATTCGAAATGAAAAGATTGCCCTCGACCTTCACGCCCGCCGCCCGCAGCGACGCCACTTCCTTAAGGAAGGCCAGCGGATCGAGCACCACTCCGTTGCCGATGACGCTGGTGCATTCGGGCCGCAGAATGCCGCCCGGCACCAGTTGCAGAATGAACTTTTTGCCGTTGATGATGACCGTGTGTCCAGCGTTGTGGCCGCCCGCGTAGCGCGCCACCACTTCGAACGTCCGCGTCAAAACATCGACAATTTTTCCCTTGCCTTCGTCGCCCCACTGGGCGCCGACAATCACAGCCGTTCTTCCTCGAGTCAATGTTTACTCCGCACGGAATTTGGATGGCGCGTAGTGCTCCGGGGCCGGCGACAGCGCAAAACAGAACTGCCGAATCGGCTACCGAAATTCTCCCGGGTCGCACACACCACCCGCTTCGCCTCACACGCCGATTACTCCGCGCATAGATCACCTGGAAGACTGAGCAGAGCGGCAAAGGTCAGTGTGTACCTGTCAGAATACAGAATTCGCGAGAGCCGGAGCAACCAATATCCCGCGAGAAACAAGCCGGCCACACGGCATGCGGCGTTTCACCCGAGTTTGGACGTGGGTGCGCTTAGTCCATTCAGCGCCCGGAAATTCCGCTTGCCGTCTTGTATTCTGGTCCGGTGCCCGAGCTTCCCGAAGTCGAAACCATCGTTCGCGGCCTTGAGCGCCGCGTCGCCGGCGACACGATTGAATCCGTCTGGATCGGATCGCGCAAGCAGCCGCTGAAGTCCCCCGCGGCGACGATTGCAGCCACGCTCGAAGGAAAGCGCGTCGCCCGGGTGCATCGGGCAGGAAAACATATTGTCTTCGATTTGCAGGCGCCAACTACCAACAGTAGAAAGCCTGCAGCATCGAAAAATGGCAGCGCGCAGTGGATTGTCCACCTCGGGATGACCGGACGCATGGTGGTCTGCGAGCCCGCAGCCGAGATCGAGAAGCACACCCACCTCATCGCCAAACTCGCTTCCGGACGCGAACTCCGCTTTGTCGATCCCAGAATGTTCGGCAAGCTCAGCATCCACCGCGAAGGTTTTGATCCCGGCGGCGTCGAACCTCTCGAAGTGAGCGAGGAGAATTTCGTCCAGTTGTTCCGCGGCCGCAAAACTCCCATCAAGAGCGCGCTTCTCAATCAGAAACTTCTGCGCGGCGTTGGCAACATCTACGCCGACGAATCTCTGTTTCGCGCCGGCATTCGTCCGCGCCGCCGCGCCGCCGCGGTCACTCGCCAGGAGTTCTCAAAGCTCCATCGGTCCGTTCGCGAGGTCTTGCGTGAAGCCATCGCGCTCGGCGGTTCCTCAGTTTCCGATTACGTGGACGCCGACGGTGAGGAGGGATTCTTCCAGTTGGAGCATCGGGTCTACGGTCGCGAAGGCGAGCCCTGCCGCGTCTGCGGCACAGCGATCCGCCGAGTTGTTCTCGCCGGCCGCAGCAGTCATTATTGTCCCCAATGCCAGAAATAAGATTTATATTGGCAAACGGGTTCCGTTCGCCGAAACGGAACCCGCAAAAGACAAGCCGTACGAGGTGAGTCGCATCATGAAGAACTTCGCCATCGCCGTGGATCTTGGCGGCACCAACCTGCGCATTGCCGCGGTCGACGAACAAGGCAACTTGGTCGAGAAGGTCACGCTCGGCACCGAAGTTTCTCTCGGACGCGATCGCGTTATCGACGATATGTGCGGGGCCATCGAGCAGCTGTCGGCAAAATACAAGGGTTCGGCGACGCTCCTCGGCATCGGCATCGGCGTACCCGGCATCATCGACATGCAAACCGGTCTGCTGCGCGAGTCGCCGAATCTTCCCGGCTGGGCCGATTATCCCGTGCGCGCCGAAATCGAGCGCCGCCTCAAAACCGTTGTGATTCTCGAAAATGATGCCAACGTCGCCGCTCTCGGTGAAAAATGGCTGGGCGCGGGTCGGGAGTTCGACGACATGGCCATGCTCACACTGGGAACCGGAGTTGGTGGCGGCCTGGTTTTGCGCGGCTCCATCTGGCACGGCATGAACGGTATGGCGGGGGAGTGGGGACACTCGAACGTCGAACCGGAAGGGCATCCGTGCGGATGTGGCAGTCGCGGGTGCCTTGAGCAGTATGCTTCTGCGACCGCCATGTTGCGGATGGCGAAAGAAGCGGCCGCGGCCAACCCGAGCTCCACACTGGCGCACGCCGCCAAAGACCCGGCGTTCAGTTCGAAATCCGTTTACGATCTGGCGATGCAGGGCGATGAAGATGCCCGGAAGGTCTTCCACTGCGTCGGTCGCGCGTTGGGCATTGTGCTATCAGGCATGGTGAATGGGCTCAACCTCCCCATGTATGTGATCGGTGGCGGGGCGTCGAGCGCCTGGGACGCGTTTGCGCCGGCGATCTTCGAGGAAGTGCGCTGGCGTTCAATGGTCTATGGGGCTACGGCGCCCGCCGATTCCCTCGCGTTGGGCAAAAGAGTTTCCGTGCAGTTGGCGTCGGGATTGCGCTTCAAAACCATCGTCACCCGTGCCCAGTTGGGCACCGACGCCGGCCTGATTGGCGCTGCGCGCCTACCAATGATTCCCGAAGCCATGCGATAGTCGCTGACAGCGATCAGGTCACGAGCGCATACTTTCCATCAACTGGGAATGGAGGCTCTATGGCTGCAGCGAATGGTGATCATGCATCGCCGGGAAACAACGACCTCAACTGGCTGACAACCATCGCCTCGCTGCTAGTGGGCGTCGCGTTCTTTGCCCTGTGGTTCTGGCTGCTGCCTTCGTGGCTCGGCTTCGAGGTCGCAGCCATGCGCACCGCATCCTGGCGATGGATTGCCGCTCTGCCCTCCGTAGCTGGCTTTGCCGTCGCACTGCGCTGCGTGTGGGATTTCGGGCGCACGGGCCACGGCACTCCCGCCCCGATCGCCCCGCCCCAGCGCCTGGTAGTCACGGGATTCTATTGCTACGTGCGCAATCCCATGTACGTCGGTTTTATCTCAGGCTGGGTCTGCTTGTGGATCGTATTCGGACGGGCGGACGGGTGGGCAATTCTAGTGGCAGCGTTGGTTGTGTTGGGGGTCAATTTGTTCGTGCGGTTCTATGAGGAGCCCACGCTGCGCCGCATGTTCGGCGCACAGTACGAAGAATACTGCGTCAATGTTCGCCGCTGGATCCCACGTCTTCACCCCTGGCATCAGGCAGAGACTTAGATTTGGGAATTGCCTTTGCTCTGCATTAGAAATTGCCGAGTGATTCAGGGCTTCACAGTTTGCTGAAAAACTTGATTTTGGGTGGCGCAGCGCTTTAGCGCTGCGAGAAACCCTTCTGTTGGGGCTTTAGTCCCTGAGGTGACCCGGCCGAGTTTTTCGGCAGACTCTTCAGCCGCATCGTCATCTCGGAATCGCTCTCACGCCGTGAGCCAACCGGCGCCTTCGCAGGTTTCGCCCCGGTCGCGGCCGCCTTCAATTTTCGAACCTCCTCCAGCGTCAGGCTGCGGAACTCGCCGGGCGGCACATCGAGCGTCAGCGGCCCATACCGCACGCGGCGAATCTTCTCCACATGATGACCGACTTCTTCAAACATTTTGCGCACTTGCCGGTTGCGGCCCTCGATGATGGTTACTTCAAGCCATGGGTTATCGGCTTCTTTGATGAACTTGATCTGCGCCGGCGCCGTGCGCACGCGCCGCCCACCTTTCTCTGCGATGGAAACTCCGCGGCGCAGTTTGTCGAGCTTCGCCTCTTCAGGTTGGCCCGCAACTTTCACGACATACGTTTTCGGCACGTGCGATGCCGCCTTCATCAGCGAATTGGCAAGCGCACCGTCATTGGTTAGCAGCAGCAGGCCTTCGCTCGCCCAATCGAGTCGCCCCACTGGATAAACCCGAACCTTGATCTGACGAACCAGATCCATGACGGTAGGGCGACTTTTTTCGTCGCTGACGGTGGTGACATAACCCTTCGGCTTGTTGAGCACGTAATAGGAGAAGCGCTCGGGCGCGTGAAGAAGTTTGCCATCGACGCGAATGTGGTCTTGTTCGGGATCGGCCTTCGTGCCAAGTTCAGTAACCGGCTGCCCGTTGACCAGCACTCGCCCAGCGGCGATCAACTCTTCGGCTTTGCGCCGAGAAGCGATTCCGGCCGCGGAAATGATTTTCTGCAAACGCTCGGCAGGCATGGCTATTGGCCGTCGGTTCCCGTCGGCGCCGGGACGTGCTCGCTGACGTCGACTGATTCCCCGCGCTGGCCAACTGCTTCGAGCGTAGGTTCGTTTTCGGGTGGCGCCATTTCTTCCTCGCCCGACTCCGTCTCTTCGCCCGCATCCGATTCTTCGTGCTGCGCGACTGACTCGCCCGGTGCGGCTTCGCCGGTCAGCACGTCGCTTTGGAACGACTCCGCCAGCAGCTTCTCGAACTCTTCCATGCTCGGCAGTTCGTGAATGTCCTTAAGTCCGAAGCGCAGCAAAAATTCCTTGCTGGTTTTGTAAAGGATGGGGCGGCCGATGACGGCTTTGCGGCCGGCGGTGGTGATGAGCTTTCGGTCAAGCAGCGTTGCAATCACACCTCCGGAATCCACACCGCGAATCTCGCTGATTTCGGGCACGGTCACCGGTTGCTTGTAGGCGATCACGGCCAACGTCTCCAGCGCGGGCAGAGACAGCCGGAACGGCGGCTTGAGGCTCTTGGCGAAGGCGCGCACCACATCGTGCTGCTCGGGCTTGGTCGACATGCGATAGCCGCCGGCCACTTGCCGCACTTCGATGCCGTGCGCGGCACCGGAGTAATCCGCAATCAGCTCTTCAATCGCGGCGCGCACCCGCGATTTGATTTCAATCGCGTCAATCTCGGGCGCCTCGGCAAGAACCGCATCCTTGACAAGCGGGATGATCTGCTCAATCGAGATCGGAATCTCCGCCGCATAGATAATTGCTTCGATTTGGGGTTTAAGAGTCATAGTGGTCAGTGGTCGGTCGTCAGTGGCCAGTTCAGCGATGCGCCGCCTCCAAAGAAGTCAACAAGCCACTCAGAATTCGCCCTATCTCTGATGCCTGCTCGAGCAAGCAACTTGCTGGCTCATGTTCAAGAAACTTCAAGCGTTCGGATAGAAGAATCTGGGTTTCAGCTTCCAGCAGGGAGCCGCGTGCATGGCCTAGAGACTGGCGGAATTCGCCGGTCGTTTGTCGACCTTGACCTTCTGCGATATTGCTCGGGATAGATACGGCGGCACGCCGCAGCTGGTTCGTGATTCCGTACTGTTCCACTTTCGGAAAATCTTGTGTCACGCGGTATATCTCTGCGACAAAGTCCATCGACTTTTGCCAAGCGACTAGTTCGCGATAAGAGCGCACCGGCATATATGAGTTACTACGCTGACCACTGGCCACTGATCACTGGCCACTGTCTTCTATCTCCAATCATCCCTTACCGCGGCCTGTTCCGTCATCACCTCGTCGAAGTGCGAATGCTTTCTTACCAGCACTTCTCCGAAGACGTGATCCTGCCTCACCTGGATCGCCTGCAATCGCACCAGTTCGAGCAGCGCCAGGAACATGCACACCAGCGCCGGCCGCGACGGCATCGTCAGCAGCATCTGCTTCAACCGGATCGGCCGGTCTTCGAGCGACAATCTCCGGTGCAGGTACTGGATCATCTGCCCGACCGTCACCGTTTCTTCGTCCACTTCCAGGATCGACCGCGAACGGGCGCGGTCGAGAATCTGCCGGAAGGTTTTCACCAGGTCGATGACTTCGGCGGCAATCTCCGGCTCCGTGCCTTCCGCGTTCATGAATTCGTGGATCGCCGGATTGGACAGCACTGCGTCCTCGATCTGCTGTTTTTGCAGCAGCATTTGCGCCGCCGATTTGAACTTCTCGTGCTCCAGCAGCCGGTTTACCAGTTCGCCGCGCGGGTCATCCTGCGCGTCGGCGGGAGCCAGCGGATCGCGCGGCAGCAGCATCTTCGACTTGATGTGGATGAGCACCGCCGCCATATAAATAAATTCGGCCGCCACATTCACGTCAAACTGGCGGATGCGTTCCACGTAGGCCAGATATTGCGCGGTGATCCTCGCGATAGGGATGTCGTAGATATCGATGTCTTGCTTGCGGATCAGATCGAGCAGCAGGTCGAGCGGCCCCTCGTAGATTTCACCCAGATCGATCGCAAAAGGATAATCGTTCTCCTTCTTGCGAGACTCCGCCGGCGCGGCGCCGCCTTCAGCCTTTTTCGCGTGCACATCAATCGGCACCACGGGCGCGGCATGCGCAAGCTTCAACTCCGCTGTGTCGTTGCCGGCCTCAACCGGCGCGCGTTGTAGCGAATCCGTCACTTGGCAGAGTCTTTCGGTGGCTCGTAGTCGAGCGAAATGTGCATAGCCTCGCGAACTTCGTTCATGGTTGCGCCAGCCACATCCCGGGCGCGAGCGGAGCCTGTCTCCAGAATATCCCACGCCAGCCATGGATTGTCCTCATATTTTCTTCTCCGCTCCTGCATCGGAACAAGCAACTGCACCAGCGCGTCCGCCGCCCATCCCTTGCATTCGATGCAGCCAATGCCCGCCGAGCGGCAGCCTTCGTAAACCTTAGCCAGCGTTTCCTTGCTGCTGAATACCTTGTGCAGGTCGCCGACCGGGCAGAGATCGGGGTTGCCGGGATCGGTGCGGCGAACGCGTGCCGGGTCGGTCACCATCGTTTTCAGTTTTTGGCGAACCACCGGCTCCGGGTCAGTGAGCATGATCGCGTTGCCGTACGACTTCGACATCTTGCGCCCGTCGGTTCCCGGCAGACGCGGCGCGGGCGTCAGCACTGATTGCGGCTCGGGGAAAACGTCACCCGCCTTGCCGCGATAAAAGCCGTTGAAGCGGCGCACGATCTCCCGCGTCAGCTCCACATGCGCCACCTGATCTTCTCCCACCGGCACAAAATCCGCCTTGTAGATCACGATGTCAGCCGATTGCAACACCGGATACCCGAGGAAGCCATACGTCCCCAGATCTTTCTCTTTGATGTTCTCTCTCTGCTCTTTGTAAGTGGGCACACGCTCCAGCCAGCCCAGCGGCGTAATCATGGAAAGCAGCAGGTGGAGTTCGGCATGTGCGGGCACGTGAGACTGGATGAACATCGTGCACTTCTCAGGGTCGAGCCCCGCTCCCAGCCAGTCGAGCAATACATCGATCGAATTGTCCTTGATCCGTGATGTGTCCGCGTAATCGGTGGTGAGCGCGTGCCAGTCTGCGATGAAGAAGAAACATTCGTATTCGTCCTGCATCCGCACCCAGTTCGGCAGCGCGCCGACGTAATTGCCCAGGTGCAGTTTGCCGGTCGAGCGCATGCCGCTCAGCACGCGTTTCTTGGAAGGAGTCGCCATTTAGAATTTTTCCAGCAACATGAGATAAGCACGGACAAACGGTGAAATCAGGCCACTGATCAGGCCTCCGCCCAGATACACCAGCAACAATAACGCGAAGAACCCCATCCGGTCATAGGCCGAGCGTATCGCCTCGGGCAGGAAATGCCGCAGCACATGGCTGCCATCCAGTGGCGGGACCGGAATCAGATTAAAAACCGCCAGCACAATATTGATCAGCATGAGTTCGAACAAAAGCACTACCACCGGGGCGAATGGCGAATCCGAATTCATGCCGCCGTAGTCTGCCATCACTCCGCGAACCACCGCATGCCCAGCGGCGGACGAAATCGAAATGCCGCCCAGCGCCAGCAGCGCGACGGTCGCCACCATGAAATTGCTCACCGGACCGGCCACTGAAACCAGGATGTCGTCGAGCACAGGGTTTTTGAAATTGCGCGGGTTCACCGGCGTCGGCTTCGCCCAGCCCAGCAGCGGAATGTGGCTGATCGCCGCCACCAGCGGCAACACAATCGTTCCCAGCGGATCGATATGCTTGATCGGATTCAGTGTCACGCGTCCCAGCATGAAGGCCGTCGGATCTCCTCGTCTCGCCGCGGTCCACGCGTGCGCCGATTCGTGCACGCTGATCGCGAACAGAAACGCAATCATCTGATACAGGATTTCGACGATTCTCGGAGACATGGCGAACCATGATTCTAACAAACGGAGGACAATGCGATTGCCGCCCGAGGAGCCAACGCTTAAAAATGGCCGCGAGCCTGGCTGCGAACCGCTCGGAATGGCAAAAGTAAGTGACTTGACGGCTCAGCTAAAGCCGAGCCCATTCAACCCAGCGCACAGTTCTGACACTTCCCGCTACTGAGGTCGCGCCCTTACCAAACCGCTTCGAGCTATACAGCAATATGCAGCTTGCTCTAATTCACGGTCTGCGACACCGATCCGGAGGCGGCGCTATAGTCAGTGTTCCCCGCATAGGTCGCCGTGACAGTATCGGTCCCGGCCGGCAACGCTTTTGTTGTGAGCGTTGCCTTGCCCTCCGGAGTTATGGCGATCGTTCCCAGTGCAGAACCGCCATAGCTGAAAGTTACCCTCTGGCCTTTCGGCAGACTCCCATTGCTGCTCACATTTGCCGTGAACTTGACGGGCTGGTTCAAGTTCGACGGATTCGGCGTTGAGGTAAGCGTCAGCGAAACGTGCGCCTGAGCGACTTGCTGCGTCAGCGACGCCAGGCTATCGCTGTTAGCGGAATCGCCGTTATATTCGGCGGTCAGAAAATTGGATCCCACTGGCAACCTGGTCGTCGACAACGTGGCCACGCCCCCACTTAGATTCGCAGTGCCAAGCAACGTCTTCCCGTTCCGGAAGGTTACGGTACCGGTCGGTGTGCCGGCGCTTTGCGAACTTACCTGAGCCGTCAAGGTTACAGACTGGCCATAGTTTGCCCGATTCGTACCCGAGCTGAACGTCGTGTTGGTGACGGACTTGGTTAAGCCGAAAATGTTCAACACCTGATAACTGGCGACAAACACTTCCCCGTTCGCAACCACTGGCACGAGATTGGAGCTCCCGGTCGGATACTTCCAGGTCCCGGCCGATTCGTTGTAGATCGGCCGCAGGGTCGAGCCGGAATCGGGGTTAAACGCGAAGAGATGGACATTCCCGGAGGCGGCCGAGGCCGATCGGGACAAGGCCCAAATAATGGCGTCGCTGGTCCCGTTGGAGGAGATGCTAGTGAAGAACCCGTCGCCGTTGCTGCCATTTGGCACGTTAGTCGACTGCGACACCTGGTTGAGCGACGGCGAGGGCGACGTCAGCACCTGGTAAACCTGCACGTTGGTTCCCCCGCTACTTACAACTCGCGGAATTGAGTCGCTGGGGTCGACATAATAAGAAGGCCCACACCAGCATCCGCCTACATAGTAAGTGCCCAGGATGTTGTTGTTGGTGCTCGAGTAGCCCCCAAGATTGTCTTCGTTCATGAAAAACATATTGCCTTCCTTACCGGCAGCCACGGCCAGGTGAGGAACGGAACCTGGCTGATCGGGAAGCACCATGACCCCGCCCGAGCCGAAGTCCACGTCTCCCTGATCCAGCGACGACCAGTCAGAAGGCGTGAAAAGATCGAGCACGGTCGACAAGTCGGGGCTGACCTTGATGACGCTCTCTTGAATATTGGTTACGCCGTCATAGGTGGTTCCGGAGTTGTCGGAATTGCCGGTCACGACGACGACATTTCCCGAATCGTCGGCGGCTAGCCCGTATCCGGACATCCAGATGGAAGACAAGAAAAAAGTATTCGGCGAAGTGGCCTGAAGATCGAACAAGTCGTTGGCTGCCAGCGGCGCGAGTGTGCCCGTTTCCCAGCCGAGCAGCCATCCGCGGGACAAGTTGGCAGCTCCGTCGCAGAAGCTCCCAAAGCCGGCGTACACATTGCCATTCGCCAGGAGCAATCCGGGACGCTGCCGCTGATAGGTTGCGTTGAAGGCGAACGTGCTGCCGTCGGTAAGCGTGTGCGAAGCCGACACCATCCGGGGCGTGACTTTATCGGTGAGGTTGCCGAGGTTCAGCGCGTGCAAAACGTATTCCGGAGTGCCGCTCGGCTGCGTATAAACCATCACATAGAGCGTGCCGCTGTTGGCATCGATCACGGGCGTCGACGTGATCCCGACATTCGGACCATTATTGTTGCACCCCAGCGGACGAGGAACCGGCGTGCCCAGATTCACGCTCAATAACACCGTTCCGTTTTGAGCGTCGACGGCAAAAACCGAGTCTCCCTCGGTCACGACGTACACGACGTTATGATCGCCCTTGTAGGCCCCAGCCGTGATTTGGACTCCCGGCATGTAAAGCGGCTGCGCATCCACCTGGTCGTCAAGGGGAACCGAATGCAGCAGTCCAAACGAAGCGCTATTCACGTTATACGGAGTCAGGATCGACTCATGCTCGTTCCAGCCGGTGCGGTAGTTATCGTAGTGATAAGTGGTGACCGACTGACCCCGCGCGTCGTTGGCCAACGCGGCGATCACGAATAACGGTAATAGGGACAAGATTCGGGCAAGAGATCTAAACGTCATGGGATGCTCCATGGACTCGATCGCAGAATCGTGACCTGGGGGGCAAAGCGGACCGTTCCCGCATCGGTAAATCTGGTGAGACAGTCTACCACGGACAATGCAAACATGGCGACCAGTAAGGCGTTTGGTAGTGTCTGAAATGTATTTCAGACACTACCGGCGTTTCCTTATTTTGCTAGCAGGTGAGATCGTTAGTCAGCTCTTACTGTCCCGCGCGGATAGGTGAGACGAACAATTGGCCGGGAGCCCGCTTCTTTCCGTCGCCCTTCTCATGCTGATAGACGAGTGACAAAGCTCCCTCGGAAGCGGCGGTGGCGCCTGCCAGTTCGGCCGCCAGGCCCTGATAGGAGCGGCTTATTTCGTGATTGCCCATCAGGCAGACCGGCATCCCCTTGTCGATCGCCGGCCCGATCAGTTGGAAGTTATTGGGCACTTTCCACAGAACCTTGCAGTTCGTCGCTTTTTCGACATCTTCGTCCGTGAACCCGGGAATCTTCTTATAGCGGTTCAGCACCATGCGCAGCCGGTCCCGTCCTGCTCCTTCTTGCAGAAACTGGTGAACCCGTCCTGCGCTCCACAGCGACACTACATCGGTTTGCGTAACCAGCAGCGCCGCATTGGAAAGGTCGCAGATGATCTGCATGATCCCGTCCAATCGCCCCGAGCAATCAACCACCACAAAGTGGTACTGACTCACCAGCAGGTCGAACAAGCGCGCCAGCTCTGGCGCCGTCGGCATCGCTGCGTAGGGCTGTTGCGCGCCAGCCAGCAGGTGCAGGCCATTGCGAAAAGGCGTCATCAGGCCGTCGAGCAGCGAGACGTCCATGCGATGGAGGTTTTGTAGCGCGTCGATAATGGTGAACTGCGGGCGCAGATTGAGCTGCAACGCGGCATGTCCGATGGGCGCAAAATCCACCAGCACCACTCGCCCGTGCAGTTCCTGCAGCGCGACCGCCGTATTGACCGCCGTTGTCGTCGCCCCCGCGCCGCCCTTGGCATTGAGGAACGTAAACACCCTCGCTTTGCTCGAACTGCGCTGCGCCCGGCTGAGCGACGAAGTGAAGCGGGTGAAAGCATCGATTAGAGCCTCATGCCCGGCCCCACGGTCCACGAACTCGCGAGCCCCGGCCCGCATGGCCGATACAATCGTGGTCGGCTGCGTCATCTCACCCACGGCAAAAATCGTGATGTCGGGAACGCTGGAGTGTATCAGTTCGATGGCGCGCACCGCCCGCGGCACCTGCTTTGGGTCGATATCCACCAGCACAATTTCGGCGCGCTGCTCTTCGATTTGCCGCAGAACCGCGTCGCTCGGTCCGTGCGGAAATCCCGTGTGACTCAACACCGTGCGCGCCAGATGGGTGCTTTCCACGCGCGTATTCAAAATGACGGACTGCTCGCGATCCTCGGCGAGGATGGCGATGGCTATGCCCTGCATGAGTCGATTCTCGGTGTTCAACGTCATGCTACGAGCTTCCTGTTCCAGGGCCAAGTGACCATCGTAATGGAAACCGCCTTACGGGAAATAGGCAAAAACGGCTGCACGGTTCAGGGATCTGAAACTTCCGCAGACTTGATTGTATCGATTGTAAGCCAGAAGTCTCGGGATGGAAAGACCGGCCAAAAGCATTAGCCGTTTTTGCGCGCTGTGGGAAAATGGGCGCGCGACGCGGCAATCCGCGTCTCTACCTCGTCAGTGCGCGCGACGCCTCGGTTGCTGCGGCCGCCACCCGCACCAACTGCGAGATGGACTCATCCTGATCGGCTGGCAGATATTCGTGCCCGTCCAGGCGAGCGGCAAATCCATTTCTTTGCCCCAGACCGCACGCCGCCACACGCAAGATGCGTCCCCGGCAGCGCACCGGCATGTTTTCACCCAGAGTGATTTGCGACGGCAGCGTGAAAGTCAGCTCCACCAGCCCGCCTTCCGGCAGGGCGGCTTCGCAATAGAAGAACATCCCGCGGGCGCTCAAGTCTTGTGTAAAGCCCGGAAACATGCGGCCTTCGTAGCGCACCGCCACGGGCAGGTGCAACTCGAAACGCTGGGCAGCGCGGCGTTCCATGCGATTTGAATCCGTATCGATCACCGTTTGCTCAACCCGCGGTCCGCGTAAACTTCCGCCCAAACTGCGGACCACTTACTCTACCCCGGAACCGCGCCGCCGGGAAGTTACCAAGTCGGTGACATCCGCGGCCTGTGGAAAACTGGCACAAGAGTAAACAGAGCATCCGGGCTAATCCCGGTCGCGAACCACTGCGCAACAGCGTTTCCACGAGGTTGAACCCATCGACAAGATGTGCCAAGGTTAAGAGTGGCTCAAACGCCGAATCCTGCGGGCGTTCCCGAAGCGAAGGCTCCAAGTTCGCTATGGGCAACTACACTCCGCGCCCTGCGCCACCGCAACTTCCAGCTTTTCTTCGGCGGACAGCTGATCTCCCTCATCGGCACCTGGATGCAAACCGTCGCGCAGTCGTGGCTTGTCTATCGCCTTACCGGATCGGCTCTCCTGCTCGGCGCCGTCGGCTTCGCTGGACAAATCCCTGTGTTTCTCACTGCCCCGATCGGCGGAATCACAGCCGACCGTGTGAACCGCCAGCGTCTGGTCATCGGCACGCAAGTCGCTTCCATGCTTCTAGCCGGCCTCCTCGCCGTGCTTACTCTGACCGGACGCGTTCACGTGTGGCACATCTTCGTCCTCGCCGCCCTGCTTGGCGTGGTCAATGCCTTCGATATCCCGGGCCGGCAATCCTTTCTGGTGGACATGGTCGGCAAAGAAGACCTGATGAACGCCATCGCGCTCAACTCGTCCATGTTCAATGGTGCGCGCATCATCGGACCGGCCGTGGCGGGCATTCTGGTGGCGCGCATCGGCGAGGGCTGGTGCTTTGCCGCCAACTCCATCAGCTACATTGCCGTCATCGTTGGACTTTTCCTGATGAAGGTTCATTGCCCGCGGCGCACCAGCGGACAATCGCCCATCGAAGACATCATTGAAGGCTTTCGTTGGGTCAGCCAGACCAAGATCATCCGCGCTCTTCTGATGCTGCTCGGCCTGATCAGCCTGGTCGGCATGCCTTACACAGTGCTGATGCCCATCTTCGCCGACAAAATTCTGCACGGTGGTGCGCGCGGCCTGGGGATTCTGATGGGTGCGACAGGCGTGGGCGCGCTGTTTGGCGCCTTGACGCTGGCCACAAAAACCGGAGTGAAGGGCTTGGGACGCTGGGTGATGCTATCGTGCGCCTCGTTCGGCGTCAGCCTGTTTCTGTTTTCCTTTTCCACCTGGTTCTGGATTTCGGTTATGCTGCTGTTGCCCGCAGGGTATTCCATGATGCTGCAGATGGCCTGCTCGAACACGCTCATTCAGTCCATGGTGCCCGATCAGCTTCGCGGACGCGTCATGGCCGTCTACTCGATGATGTTCATGGGGATGGCGCCGATCGGCGCCCTGTGCGGAGGAGCCTTGGCCAACCGCTTCGGCGCTCCACTTACAGTCGCTGTTGGAGGTATCGCTTGCGTCTTCGGAGCGATCTGGTTTGGCCGCGCGCTCCCCAACCTGCGCATCGAAGCGCGGCGGCTGATCATCGCCCAGGGATTGGCCGGCGGCGAACCGGTGCAGGAACTGAACGCGCAACCGGTGGAAGAGTGATGACTACGCCGGGGAAAGAATACCGGCCCTTTACACCACTTCCTGCGAAACCGCCGCGTTCTGCTCCAGATCTGGCGTTTCCGGCCCAGCTGCCAGCGCGGCAATACCCGCATCGAACCCTTTGTCGAAGGCCTTGAGGTTCAACTCACGGAAGCTTGCCGGAACCGAATCGGCGACGGCTTTCCGCACCGAGTCCTTGGCCAGCAGTTGCGTCACCGCGGTGAAGAAGCCAACCATCACGATGTTCAGCACCATGCGCTTCCCAAGTTCTTCCGCGATGCGCGTGGCGGGCACGCTGTAAATTTTCAGCTGCTTCGACAGATCCGTCACTCGCACCAGGTCGCGTTCGATCAACAGCGTGCCGCCGTCTTTCAACTCCGCCGCGAACTTCACGTAGGCTTCCTGCGACATCACCACCATGATGTCAGGCTGCGTAACATAGGGGTAAAGCACCGGCGTATCGGATAAGATCAGCTGCGCGCTGCAAGCCCCGCCGCGCGCTTCCGGGCCGAAATTCTGGGTCATGGTCGCATACTGGCCCTGATATATCGAACACGCCTTGCCCAGCACGATGGCCGACAAAATTACGCCCTGGCCGCCAAATCCCGCAACTCGAATCTCGGTTAGTGACATGATTCCTCCTCGCAACCGCCATCGGCGCTGCACGCAAGTCCTTGCTCTTCGTCGTAATCCACGTATTTTTCGCCCAGCGATTCGTGCATCTGCGCCTTCAGCAGCGTGCTGTAATCGGGACGGTCGCGGTCCACAAACTTGCCTACGATGATCTCGCCATTCAACGTCAGCCCAACTTCGCCCGTGGGACAGCCGTGTTTGGTCTTGCTCTTTTCCTTGTAGTACTTCATCGTGTCTAGCCCGTCGCCCATTTTGTTGCGACGCTGGTAGAGCGTTGGACAGGGCGAAATCACTTCGATGAAGCTGAATCCCTTCTTGTTGAACGCCTCCGTGATCGAGCGTGCCAACTGTTTCACGTGGAAGGTTGTCCAGCGCGCCACATAGACCGCGCCCGCAGCTTCCACCAGATGCGGCAGGTTAAACGACGGCTCAAACGTACCGTAAGGAGACGTCGAAGTGGTCGCATGCCCCGGAGTGGTCGGAGCCGTCTGACCGCCCGTCATCGCGTAAATCAGGTTATTGACGCAGATCACCTTCAGATCGATGTTGCGCCGCGCCGCATGAATCAGGTGATTGCCGCCGATGGCCGAAAGATCGCCATCGCCCGAGTAGACGACCACGTTGAGATGCGGATTCGCAAGCTTCAGCCCCGTGGCAAACGGAATGGCGCGCCCGTGCGTCGTGTGAAACGAATCGAGCTTCACGTACCCAGCCACGCGGCCCGTGCAGCCGATCCCCGAAACCAGTGCCAGCGTTTTCAGGTCGATCTTCGACTCGATCAGCGCTTCGGCAAAGCAGTTGACGGTGGTGCCGATGCCGCATCCCGGGCACCAGATGTGCGGCATGCGGTCGGAGCGCAGAAACGGTTCTACCGGGTTGCCGGGGTCGACTCCGACCGAAGTTGGATTCACGAGCGAGCTCATCGGACTGCCTCCTGGATCACGGCGAGAATATCTTCGGGGTTATGCACGCTGCCTCCGGCGTGCGGAACGAGGATGGTTTTGGCTTTTCCTTCGGCGGCGCGCTGTACTTCCCGCGACATCTGCCCCATGTTCAGTTCGGGCACCACGAACGCCTTGGTGCGCGCAGCCAATTCGCGAATCTTGAAGTCCGGGAAGGGCCATGCCGTTATCAATCGAAGCTTGCCGACTTTCAGCCCCTTGGCGCGAGCCAGATCGATGGCTCGCTGCGCCACACGCGAGGTGATGCCGTAGGAAACCACGATCACGTCGGCGTCCTTGGTTGAATCTTCTTCGTACATCGTTATGCGTTCGACGTTGTTGCGAATCTTGTCCATCAGCCGCGTCACCAGTTTCTTCTGCATCGGCGGCGTCATGTTCGGATAGCCGCGCTCGTCGTGGGTAAGGCCGGTTACGTGGAACTTGTAGCCCTCGCCCGCGTGCACCATCTCCGGAACCATGTTGCCGTTCGTGCCATAAGGCAGGAAGCCCTCGACGGGTTTCTTGGTGTGATTGCGCGGCACAACTTCAATCTGGTCAGCCGGCGGAATCACAACCTTCTCCGTCATGTGCCCGACCACTTCATCCATCATGAACATGACCGGCACGCGATACTCTTCGGCCAGATTGAATGCCTTCACCGTCAGATCGAAGCATTCCTGCGGCGAGTTCGGGCAGAGCGCGATGATTTCGTAGTCGCCGTGCGATCCCCACTTGGCCTGCATCATGTCGCCCTGCGCGGGCAGCGTGGGCAGCCCGGTCGAAGGTCCGCCGCGCTGTACATCGACAAATACGCACGGCGTTTCCGTCATCGCCGCATAGCCGATGTGCTCCATCATCAGCGAAAAGCCCGGCCCGGACGTTACCGTGAACGCCTTGGCGCCGCCCCAAACCCCGCCCAGTAGCGTGATCGAAGCCGCCAGCTCGTCTTCCATCTGGATGAAGCATCCGCCCACCACCGGCACGCGTTGCGCGAAGCGCTCCACCACTTCGGTGGAGGGCGTAATCGGATAGCCGGCCGCGAAGCGTGCCCCGCCTGCCAGCGCTCCCTCGCAACATGCGTGGTCGCCGTCCATAAAATGAGTGCCAGTCAATACCCCGCGAGGATCAGCCTTCATGGTTGCACCTCTTGTGCCGGTTTTGCCGGTTGCGCCGGTTTTGCCGCGGGCTTCTCGGCTTTGGGCTGCTCGTTCTTATGCCCATAGATGGCGAAGTCCGGACAGTACATGCCGCACAGGTCGCAGCCGCTGCACTTGTCCGGCGCCACCACATGCGGTGGATGATA
>Ga0326727_10011412_pt1 | contig 20687 bp, 17 predicted proteins | sample MB2enrmetagenome_FD_207643 | JGI IMG/M metagenome (GOLD analysis project Ga0326727, IMG submission 207643) | Lab enriched peat soil microbial communities from McLean, Ithaca, NY, United States - MB29MY | ecosystem: Environmental > Terrestrial > Soil > Wetlands > Peat | place: USA: New York...
ACCCATGTCCGCCCCCGACGAAAATCCCACCGTCGCCGAGCTGATTGCCGCCCGGCCGCATCTGTCGCTGCATGCGCTGGACGGGCTGGTGCTGGAACACGTTCCGCTGCTGCGCATTGCCGAAATCCTCGGCACGCCCTGCTGGGTGTATTCGGCCGGCACCCTGCGCGCCCGCCTGGCGGACCTGACGGCGGCCATGGCCGGCCTCGCGCAGGTGCATTACGCCGTCAAGGCCAACGACCACCTGGCCGTGCTGCGGCTGATCGCCGCCGGCGGCGCCGGCGCCGACGTGGTCAGCGAAGGCGAATTGCGGCGGGCCCGCGCCGCCGGCATCCCGCCCGGCGGCATCGTGTTCTCCGGCGTCGGCAAAACGGCGCGCGAGCTCCGCCTCGCCATCGCCGAGGACATCCTGCAGATCAATGTCGAAAGCGCGGAGGAACTGGAAGTCCTCGCCGCGCTGGCCGCCTCGGCGGGGCGCCGGATGCGGGTGGCGCTGCGCATCAACCCGGACGTGGATGCCGGCACCCATGCCAAGATCACCACCGGCACGGCGGGCGACAAATTCGGCATCCCCTATGCCGAGGCCGCCGCCGTCTATGCCCGCGCCGCCGCCCTGCCCTGGGTGGAGCCGGTCGGCCTGGCGCTGCATATCGGCAGCCAGATCCTGTCGGCGGCGCCGTACCGCGCCGCCTTCGCCCGCGCGGCCGACCTGGTGCGGACATTGCGCATGCAGGGGCTGTCGGTGCGCCGGGTGGATTGCGGCGGCGGTCTGGGCATCGGCTATCGCGACGAGCCGGAAGGGTCTCCGGCGGCGCTGGCCGGCGCCATGCGCGCCGCGTTCGGCGGGCTCGGCCTCGATCTGATGGTCGAGCCCGGCCGCTGGCTGGTCGGCCCCGCGGGCGTGCTGCTGGCCGAAGTGGTGCTGGTCAAAGGCGGGCGCTTCGTGGTGTTGGACGCCGCCATGACCGACCTGGTGCGCCCGGCCATGTATGATGCCTGGCACGGCGTGGTGCCGCTGGCCGGCAGCGACGTCGGCGGCCCGGCCGCGCCCGTCGATGTGGTCGGGCCGGTCTGCGAGAGTTCGGACACCTTCGCCCGCGCCCGTCCGCTGCCGCGGCTGTCGCCCGGGGCGCGCGTCGCGCTGCTGGATGCCGGGGCCTATGGCGCGGTGATGAGCTCCACCTACAACGCCCGCCCGCTGGCGCCGATCGCCCTGGTGGACGGCGACCGCTGGGCGGTCATCCGCGACCGCCAGAGCCATGCCGATCTCTGGGCCGCGGAGCGCATTCCCGAGGGCATGGCATGACCGCGCCGCCGGTCCCTGGTCAGCCGCCCGGAGGCACGCCGCGGGGCCTGCGGCGGCGGCGCGCCCTCGCCCGCGCGGTGCTGCTGTTCGAGCGGGTCTGGCCGGCGCTGTGGCCGCCGCTGGGGGCGCTCGGGGCGTTCCTGTGCGCGGCCCTGCTCGACCTGCCCGCCGCGCTGCCGCCGCCGCTGCACCTGCTGCTGGTGGTGGCAATGGCCGTGCTGATCGCCGCACTGCTGGTGCGCGGGCTGCGGCGGGTGGCCCGGCCGACCGACGCCGAGGCCGACCGGCGGCTGGAGCGCGATTCCGGCCTGTCCCACCGGCCGCTCGCGGTGCTGCAGGACCGCCCGGCGTTGCCGGGGGCCGAGGCGCTGTGGGCGGCGCATGTGGCGCGGACGGTGGCGCAGCTTGGCCGGTTGCGCGTGGGCCTGCCCCGGCCCGGGGTCGCGGTGCAGGACCGGCGGGCGCTGCGCGGCCTGCTGCTGGTGGCGCTGGCGGCCTGCCTGGGGGTTGCCGGCGACGACGCGCCGCGGCGCCTGCTGCGCGCCGTGGCGCCGGCCTGGCCGGCGGCGCCGGCGCTGCCCGCCACCCAGGTGCAGGCCTGGATCACGCCGCCCGCCTATACCGGGATGGCGCCGCTGTTTCTGATGGCCGGGGGCGGCGCGGTGAGCGTGCCGGCCGGGTCGCATCTGACCGTGAACGTCACCGGCGGCAGTGGCGAGCCGAGCCTGCTGCTGGCCGGAGCCGCCCGGCCGTTCCAGGCGCTGGACCGTGCCAGCTTCCAGGCCGATGCCGAGCTGACCTCAGGCGGGCGGCTGGCGGTGCGGCGCGGCGGGTGGGAGATCGCCGGCTGGGATCTGACGGTGGTGGCCGACAGCGCCCCGGTGGTTGTCTGGCCGGCGCCGCCGGGGGCCGCTCGCGGCGGGCGGGTGAAGCTGACCCGGCTGCCCTGGCAGGTCAGCCACGCCTATGGCGTGACCAGTCTGAACGCCGAGCTTCGCCTGCGCGACCGGCCCGATGCGCCGGCGCTGGTGCTGCCGGTTCCGCTGCCCGGCGGCAGCCCGAAAGCGGCCCGCGGCACGCGCATGCAGGATCTGACGGCGCATCCATGGGCCGGGCTGGCGGTGACCGGCCAGCTGGTGGCGCGCGACGCGGCGGGGCTCACCGGCATCAGCGCCGAGGCGGGCTTCGTGCTGCCCGAGCGCCGGTTCCAGAACCCGGCGGCGCGCGCGCTGATGGCGGTGCGCCGGCAGCTGACCCTGAAGCCGGACGACCGGCAGAGCCCGGTCCAGGAGCTCGACCGGCTCGCGGCGCTGACCGAACTCTGGGACAACGACATCGCCGGGTTCCTCAACCTGCGCGGCATCGCCGGGCTGCTGGACCACGGTGCAGGCGCCCCGACGGCGGACGAGGCGCAGGCCCGGCTGTGGGAGCTGGCGATCCACCTGGAGGAGGGCGCCGCCGAGCGCACCGCCCGGGCGCTGGAGCAGGCCCGCCAGGCACTGCATGAGGCGCTCGACGCCCAGCAGCGCGGCGAGCCGGTTGACCCGGCCGAGCTCGACCGCCGGATGAAGGAGATGCAGGAGGCGCTGCAGAACCATCTTCAGGCGCTGGCCGAGGAAGCCCGGCGCCATCCCGGGTCGCAGCCGTCCGACCCCGGCGCCGACCACAAGGACAGCAGCGAGCTTCAGCGCCTGGCCGACCAGATGCGCGCGGCCGCGCGGGAGGGCCGGATGGACGAGGCGCGCGACAAGCTCGCCGAGCTGGAGAAGAGGCTGGACGCGCTGAAGGCGCTGCGGCCGGATCGCAGCCGCATGACCGAACACGAGCGCCAGCGCGCCCAGCAGCGCCAGCGCGGGCAGCAGCAGATCAACGCGGTGCAGGATATCATGCAGCGGCTGGGCGGGTTGCTGGACCATGCCGAAAGCCGCGGCGACACCGGCGCCACGCCCCCTGCGCCCGGGCTGCCGCGGCCATGAGGCGCCTCGCCTGGCTCGGCCTGCTGGCCGCGCTGGCGGCCGGCCCGGCAGCGGCCCAGGAGAGTCCGCCGAACCCGCCGGCCGCATCCGCCATGCAGCAACGCCAGGGCGACACCCGCATCCAGCAGGCGCTGCGCCGGGTTCTGGGCGTGCTGATGCAGCAGTACGGCGACCTGACCGGCAAGGTGCCGGACAGCCTGAACGACGCTGACATTGCCATGCGCGAGGCCGTGCAGGCGCTCGACGCCGGCAATGACCCCGCCGCGGCGGCCGCCATCCGCACGGCGATCGAGGCGTTGCAGAAGGGCGGCCAGTCCATGAGCCAGCAGCTGGCCCGGCAGTTCGGCGGGCAGCCGAGGCCCGGCGAGGCGGGCGATGACGAGGCGGGCGAGGCCGGCGACGAGCAGGCCGGCGATGACGGCGACGAGGGCGATGACGGCGATGGCCGGATGGAGGGTGACCGGTCCGGCCGCGGCCCGTCCTCCGGCCAGGACGGGCGCTGGGACGCCGGCCGCACGGGCGAACGGCGCGACCCGCTCGGCCGCAGGCTGCATGAGGAAGGCACCGGCCAGAGCCTCGGCGAGAGCGGCGTGCGCGTGCCCGACCAGATGGAACTGGCCCGGTCGCACGCCATCCAGGAGGAGCTGCGTCGCCGCGAAGCCGAGAAGACCCGCCCGCAGCCCGAACTGGACTATATCGAACGGCTGCTGCGGCAGTACTGAGTGTCCCGGCCAGGCGCCGGGGCCCGTGCCGGGCTGATTTTACGCTCTCCCGTTAAGCCGACCTTCACGCTTGCGCTTTAGTCTGTGCCGGCGTTCTTCCCGACAGGAGAGACTGACATGAGCATTGCCAGCGTCACTTCCCCCATCACGGCCGCTGTGACCCCGCAACTGCCGAAATCGCCGCTGACGGGCACCACGTTGCAGTTCACCGCAACCCAGCAATCGGCCGCGTCCGTGCAGTCCGGCGCGACGCAGCATGCCGGCAGATCCCACCATCACCATGGCGGCGAAGGCGCCGCACCGGCACCGGCGGCGAGCGCGACCCAGCTGGCCAGCTCCGCTTCCGCCGGATCGTCGCTGCTGAATACGGTCGCCTGACCCGGCGCCGGAGCCTCGGAGCGACCGGGCCGCCTGTCACGCCGCTCCGCCTGCCACGGAGAACGTGCCTTGATCGCACCTGCTGCCGTGCTGGCTCTGTCCGATCACCCGGCGGCCGGCACTTTCGAGGCTATTTTCCGGGCGCTCGAAGCAACGTCCCTGGACGTGATCGGGCCGGTCCAGCCGCAACTGCTGGTCATTCCGATCCATGACGACGATGGGTTCGTGGCGGGCGGCCTGTGGGGCAGCACGGTCTGCCACTGGTTGCACGTGCAGATGCTGTGCGTGCCGGAAGCGTTGCGCGGCCAGGGCATCGGCTCGGCCCTGATGGCGGCGGCGGAAACCGAGGCACGGCGGCGGGGCTGCCTCGGCGCCCATGTCGATGCCCTCAGTTTCCAGGCAGCCCCGTTCTATCAGAAAATCGGCTACACCGTTTACGGGGTGCTCGACGACTGCCCCCCCGGGCACCGTCGGATTTATTTCCGCAAGCGCTTCGACCGGGCGGCCACGCTTTGACAGCGGCCGGCCAGTACAGCTACGCGGCGGCATGACCCCCGCCATACGCCACCCGTGCCGGCCCATGCGCGAGTCCTGATCGCCGGCGCCGGCCCGGTCGGACTGGCGGCGGCCCTGCGGCTGGCCCAGCTCGGCGTGCCGGTCGCCGTGCTGGAGAAGCGCATGCAGCTTGGCCGGGTGCTGCGCGCCTCGGTCTGGCTGCCGCCCACTCTGGAGGTGTTCGAGCAACTCGGTATCCTCGAAGGTCTGCTGCGCACCGGCTTGCAGGTGCGCCGGCTGGCCTATCTGCGCGCCGGCGCGCTGGCGCCGCTGGCCGAGTTCAACCTCGGCCTGCTGGCCGGCGAGGTCCGCTTCCCGTTTCGCCTGCATCTCGACCTGGGGTCCGTGGCGGCTGCGCTGGCGGCCCGGCTGACCGCCTATCCGCATGTGCGGCTTTGTTTCGACGCCGAGTTGGTGCGGGTCGATCAGGACGCGGCCGGGGTCGCGGTGCGGGTGCGCTCGGCGTTGGGCGAGCGGGTGGAGCGCGGCGCCTATCTGCTGGCCGCCGACGGCAAGGACAGCGCCGTGCGGGCCTGCCTCGGCATCGGTCTGGAGGGGCGGGCGGTCGCCGGGCGGCTGTTGCAGGTCATGACCCCGGCCGATCTGAGCGAGCTGGTGCCCGGGGCGGCCCCCGCCACCTGGATCCATGCTCCGGGCGGTTGGTGCGGCCTGCTGCGCATGCCCGATCTCTGGCAGATCGCCGTGCCGCTGCCCGATGAGGAAAGCGACGAGGTGACGCTGGACGACCGTGCCCTGCGCGCGCGGCTGGACCGCTTCCTGCCCTGCGGTGCTGCCGTGCTGCCGCTGGTCGCCCGCGAGGTTCAGCCGGTGCGCCGCCAGGTGGCCGGCGCCTACGCCGCCGGGCGGGTGCTGCTGGCCGGCGATGCCGCCCACCAGGCGCAGACCCGCACCGGGCTGAACATGAATTGCGGCCTGCACGATGCCATGCAGGCGGCCGAGGCGCTGGCCGCCGCGCTGCACACTCCCGCCGCAGCGGCAACGCGGCTCGATGATTATGCGCACGAGCGTCGCCTGGTCGCCACCGGCCAGTTGCTGCCCTATGCCGACCGTGCCGTCCCGGGCGATGAAGCCTGGGCTGCCGGCCTGGCCGAGGCTGCCGCCGACCGGGTGCGGGAGCATGCCTGGCTGCGTTCGGCCTGCATGCTGGACGTGCCCGGGTTTCGGGCTCCGGCCGCCGGGGTCGGGTTGCCCGCGTGAGCGGAAAAAGAAAGCAAGGCCAGGGCGCTGCCCTGGACCCGCAAGGGGGCGGTGGCCCCCTTGACCCCATTCCTTAAGTAAGGGGTCAAGGGGCTTAGCCCCTTGTGGGGGTCCAGGGGGCGAAGCCCCTCTGGTGGGGTCCGGGGCAACGCCCCGGCCGCCGTGCCGCATTCGTTCCGTATGTCCATGATCTGGATCAAATGCCCCGCGCGTCCGTCCGGGCAGAACATACCGGCGGGAGTGAATACGAGGGTATGGTGCGAAGCCTGAAAATAAGGTTGTTGCTGGTCGTCCTGGTTTCGCTCGCGCCCGCGCTGGCGTTCGAGGTCTGGATCGAGCGCGACGCGACGCAGTTGCGCCACCGCCTGGTCGAGAATGAGGCGATGCGGTTGCTGCGGCTGGTTCTGGCCCAGCAGCAGCGCATTTTCGACGGTGCCGAGCAGACGCTGTACGCCATCGCCAGTGCGCCCGCGATTCAGACCGGTGACGCCGCGGGCTGCCATGCGATGCTGGCCCGCCTGGTCGCGCAGGTGCCGCGCTACAACAATGCCGTGGTGACCGGGCCGCACGGCGAGGTGCTGTGCGTCGCGGTGGGAAACGATCTCAGCCCCGGGGTTGGCGACCGGCCGTATTTCCAGGCCGCCTTGCAGGCCGGCGGGTTCATCATCGGCGAATATACCATCGGCCGCTTTTCCGGCCTGCCTGCCATCCACATGGCGCAACCCTTCCGCGATGCGAGCGGAAAAGTGGCCGGGGTGGTCGCCGTCGCGCTCAGCACCGACTGGCTGGGCCATGAGCTTGAAACCCTCGGCCTGCCGCCGGAGGCTGCCGTGTCGGTCAGCGACCGCAACGGCATCATCGTCGCCCGCCATCCCGGCGGGTCGCGCTATGTCGGCCAGCCCGTCACCGCGGATGCGCGCGTGGCGTTGGAGAGCGCCCTCACCGGCGTTTCCCCCATGACCGGGCTGGAAGGGCGGCCCCGCATCGTCGCCTTCGCGCCGCTCGGCGGGCCGCTGCTGGGCCTGCGCGTCGCCATCGGGCTGGACCGCGACAGCGCCTTCGCCGAGGTGACGCAGGCGAACCGGCTCGGTCTGTTGCTGATCGTGCTCGGCGCCGGTCTGGGGCTGGCGACCTCCCTGCTGGGCGGCAGGCTGATCAGCCGCCCGGTCGAGCGGCTGCTGGCCGCGTGCCGGCAATGGACCGCCGACGACCTGGCCGTCCGCACCGGCCTGCGCCATGACCGCAGCGAGTTCGGCCGGCTCGCGGCCGGCTTCGACGCCATGGCCGAGGCCCATCAGGCGCGCGAGCGCGACCTGCGCCAGACCGAGGCCGAACTGCGCCGTCTGGCCGCCGACCTGGAAAGCCGGGTGCAGCAGGAAGTGGCGGCCCGCGAGGCGGCGCAGCAGCGCGCCGCGGTGGCCGAGCGGCAGCAGGCGCTCGGCCAGCTTGCCGCCGGCATCGCGCACGACTTCAACAACGTGCTGCAATCCATCGTCAGTGCGGCCGGGCTGATCGAAAACCACTGTGGCGATGCGCCGCTGGTGCGTCGCTGGGCGCGCATTGTCAGCGAGGCGACCGCGCGCGGCGCCGCCATCACCGCGCGCCTGCTGGCCTTCGGTCGCCGCGGTGCCCTCGCACCCGAACCGGTCGATGCCGCCACGCTGTTGCAGGAATTGCAAGAAGTGCTTGCCCACACGCTGGGCGCCGGGATCGACGTGGAGGTGTCCGTGCCGGCGGGGCTGCCGTTGCTGCTGGCCGATCGCGCCCAGCTGGAAAACGCACTGGTCAATCTCGCCGCCAATGCCCGCGATGCCATGCCGGGCGGCGGGCGGCTGACGCTGTCGGCCAGCTCCGCAACGGTTGCGGACGGATGCGATGCCGGGCCGGCGGCCGGGGAGTATGTGCGGATCGTCGTGGCGGATAACGGTATCGGCATGGATGCGGACACGCTCGCGCGGGCCGCCGAGCCGTTCTTCACCACCAAGGGACCCGGCCGCGGCACCGGGCTCGGTCTGCCGCTGGCCCGCTGCTTCGCCGAGCAGAGCGGCGGGGCGCTCGCCATAACGAGCCTGCCGGGCGACGGCACGACGGTGACGCTGTGGTTGCCGCAGGCGCCGGCCGGCGCGGCGGCTCCGTCGCGGGCCGCGCCGGCGACGCTGCCGGACGTGGATGGCGCCGGGCTGTGCGTGCTGCTGGTGGACGACGAACCGCTGCTGCGCGAGGTGCTGTCCGAGTTCCTGGAGGAATGGCGTTTTTCCGTTTGCAGCGCGGCGGGCGGCGTCGAGGCGCTGGCCCTGCTGGATGCGGGCGAGGCGGTGGACGTGCTGGTGACCGACCTGTCGATGCCGGGGATGGACGGGATTGCGCTGATCCGCGCGGCGCAGGACCGCCGGCCCGGCCTGCCGGCGATCCTGCTCACCGGTTATGCCGGCGAGGTGATGTTTCCAGCATTGCAGGAAGCAGGTGTGGCGGTGGTGCGCAAGCCGGTGAGCGGGGCTGATCTGGTTGTCCGCATCGCGGCCCTGGCGGGGCGCGGCCCGCCGCCGCGGCACGCGGTCAGACGTGCTGCCCGCCGTTGATATGCAGTTCGGTGCCGGTCACGTAGCTGGCGTGCGGCCCGCACAGGAACCGGATGGCGTCCGCCACTTCCTCCGGCCGTCCCAGCCGGCGCATCGGCACCTCGCGGTCGGCGAAGGCGGCGGTGCCGGGGGAAAGGATGGCCGTGTCGATCTCCCCGGGGCTGATGGCGTTTACCCGCACGCCGCGCGGCGCGAACTCGGCCGCCATTTCCCGCGTCAGCGTCAGCAGGGCCGCTTTCGAGCAGGCATAGGCGGCGCCCGCATAAGGATGCACGCGAGAACCGGCGATGGAGGTGACATTGACGATGGCGCCCTGGGCTTCGGACAGCGTGTCGATCAGGCCGCGCGCCAGCAGCGCGACCGCGAAGATGTTGACGCTGAACACCGCGTTCCAGATGTCGCGGTCGGAATCGAGCGTGCCGAGACGCGACCCGCCCGGGCCCTTGGGCGAGATGCCGGCGTTGTTGATCAGCGCATCCAGCCGCCCGTCCGGCAGGCGGGCGCGGATTTCGGCGATGCCCGCTTCCAGCGAGGCGGGGTCGCCCAGGTCGCACTGCACATGATCCTGCGGCCCGCCCGCCCAGGGGCAGCGCGGCGAAAAAGCCTGGCGGGAGATGGTGATGACGCGCCAGCCATCTTCCGAAAAGGCGCGGGCGGTGGCGTGACCGATCCCGCGGCTGGCGCCGGTGAGCACGAGGGTCTGAGTGGTTGACATAATAATATAGTCTCCTCTGATGCGCGGGCCTGAGCAAGCGCGACCTGCGGGGAGTGATTTGGGGACGGCGCAGGAATGAAACAGGTCGGCGGGAACGCCGGCCCTGGCATGGCGCGGCCCCGTCCCTGCTCCCCGTGCCTGCTCCCCGTCCCGGCTTTCCTGCCGGGGACTTGCCCGCCGCATCACCCGCACCTAAACCCGCCTCCGGCGCCCTGGAGGAAGAATGGCTTCGCTTGCCGAGCTCTCCGCCGACAACCCGGCCCTGGCGGCTCAGGCCGCCATCCTGGCCCGGCCGGTCCTGCCCGAACGCTCCCTGGCCGACGCCGTTCGCGCGCTCGCCATCGACGCCGTGGAGCGTGCCGGATCCGGCCACCCCGGCATGCCCATGGGCATGGCCGACGCCGCCACCGTGCTGTGGACCCGCTTTCATAAATTCGACGCCGCCGACCCGCGCTGGCCCGACCGCGACCGGTTCGTGCTTTCCGCCGGCCATGGCTCGATGCTGCTTTATGCCCTGCTGAACCTCACCGGCCATGCCGGGATGGAAACCGGACAGCTGCAACAGTTCCGCCAGCTGCACAGCCCCACGGCGGGCCATCCCGAATTCGGCGAACACCCGGCCATCGAAACCACCACCGGCCCGCTCGGCCAGGGTATTGCCACCGCCGTCGGCATGGCGCTGGCCGAGCGCATGCTGGCCGCCCGCTTCGGCAAGAGCCTGGTCGATCACCGCACCTGGGTCATTGCCGGCGACGGCTGCCTGATGGAAGGCGTCTCGCACGAGGCGATCGGCCTCGCCGGCCATCTGAAGCTGGATAAGCTTACTGTTCTGTGGGATGACAATTTGATATCGATCGATGGTCCCACCAGCCTGTCCAGCTCGGAAGACCAGTTGAAGCGGTTCGCCGCCGCCGGCTGGGCGGTGAAGCGGGTGGACGGGCACGACCCGGCGCAGGTGGCGGCGGCGCTGTCCATGGCGGTGCGCTCGAAAAAACCGACCCTGATTGCCTGCACCACCATCATCGGTTTCGGCGCCCCTACCAAGGCCGGCACCGCCGCCGCGCATGGCGCGCCGCTCGGCCCCGCCGAGGCGCAGGGGGCGAAGGACGCGCTGGGCTGGCACCATCTTCCGTTCGAGGTGCCGGACGGCATCCGCGCGCGCTGGCTGCGCGCCGGCAGCCGCGGCGCCACCGCCCGTCGCGCCTGGCTGAAGCGCCTGGCGCGCCACCCGCAGCGCGCCGAGTTCGAGCGCGTCATCGCCGGCCGGCTGCCGGAGAATTTTCGCGAGACGATCGCCGCCCTGCGTGCCGCCATCGCCGAAAGCCGCCCGAAACTCGCCACCCGGGCCGCCAGCCAGAAGGCGCTGGAGGCGCTGGTGCCGGCGGTGCCCGAACTGGCCGGAGGCTCGGCCGACCTCACCGGCTCCAACCTGACGCTGGTGAAATGCATGGGCACGGTGGCGCCGGGCGCGTATGGCGGGCGCTACGTGTTTTATGGCATCCGCGAGCATGGCATGGCGGCGGCCATGAACGGCATCGCCCTGCATGGCGGACTTATTCCCTACGGCGGCACTTTTTTCTGTTTTGCGGACTATATGCGTCCCGCCATCCGGCTGGCGGCGCTGATGCGTCAGCGGGTCATACATGTTATGACCCATGACAGCATCGGCCTGGGCGAGGACGGCCCCACCCACCAGCCGGTCGAACAGCTGGCCAGCCTGCGCGCCATGCCCAATCTGTGCGTGCTGCGCCCGGCGGACGCCATGGAGACGGCCGAGTGCTGGGAGCTGGCGCTGCGCCGCACCGACGGGCCGAGCCTGCTGGTGCTGTCGCGCCAGACCCTGCCGCCGCTGCGCACCGATACCGGCGAGAACCGCTGCGCCCGCGGCGGCTATGTATTGGCCGAGGCGGACGGGCCGCGCGCCGCCACGCTGATTGCCACCGGATCGGAAGTGTCCATCGCCATGGCCGCCCGCCAGGCGCTGGCCGCTGAGGGCATTCAGGTGGCGGTGGTGTCGCTGCCGTGCTGGACCCTGTTCGCCGCCCAGGATAATGGCTGGCGTGCCGGCGTGCTGGGCGGCGCCCCGCGCTTCGGCATCGAGGCGGCGGTGGCGCAGGGCTGGGAACGCTGGCTCGGGCCCGACGGGGTGTTCATCGGCATGACCGGCTTCGGTGCCAGCGCACCGTCTGACGAATTGTATCGGCATTTCGGAATCACGGCCGAAGCCATTGCGACTTCGGTACGGAGGCGGCTAGGCTGAACCGCAGAAACGAGAAGGAACGCACCACAATGGCCGTTAAGGTCGCGATCAACGGGTTTGGACGCATCGGGCGCCTCGTGCTGCGCGCCCTGGTCGAGAGCGGGCGGGACGACCTGGACGTGGTCGCCATCAACGATCTCGGCTCGACCGAGGCGAATGCCCACCTGTTCCGCTTCGACAGCGTGCATGGCCGCTTCCCCGGCGAGGTCGAGGTGGCGGGCAACAGCATCACCGTGCGCCACCGGGGCCGTGTGTGGGGGCCGATCACGGTTTCGGCCGAGCGCGACCCGACCAAGGTGCCGTATCAGGGCGTCGATATCGCGCTGGAATGCACCGGCATTTTCACCTCGAAGGAAAAGGCCTCCGCCCTGCTGGCGGCCGGGGCGAAGAAGGTGCTGATCTCGGCGCCTGGCGACAATGCCGACGCCACTATCGTTTATGGCGTCAACCACCAGACGCTGACCCGCGACATGACGGTGGTGTCCAACGCATCCTGCACCACCAACTGCCTGGCCCCGGTCGCCAAGGTGCTGCATGACAGTTTTGGCATCGAGCGCGGCTATATGGTGACCATCCACGCCTATACCGGCGACCAGAACACGGTCGATACGCTGCACAAGGATCTGCGCCGCGCCCGCGCCGCCGCGGTGTCGATCATTCCCACCAGCACCGGGGCGGCCAAGGCGGTCGGGCTGGTGCTGCCGGAGCTGAAGGGCAAGCTGGACGGCACCGCCATCCGCGTGCCGACGCCCAATGTCTCGCTGGTGTCGCTTGATGTCGTGCTGCGGACCCCGGCGACCAAGGAGGAGATCAATGCCGCCATGAAGGCCGCCTCCGAGGGCGCGCTGAAGGGCATCCTGGGCTACAATACCGCCCCGCTGGTCAGCATCGATTTCAACCACGCGCCGGAATCGTCCACCTTCGATGCCACCCAGACCACCGTGGTCGATGGCGCGCTGGCGCGGGTGCTGAGCTGGTACGATAACGAGTGGGGCTTTTCCAACCGGATGTCGGACACCGCTGCCTACTGGGGCAGCCTGTAAGGGGGGAACGGGCCATGGCGTTCCGGACGCTGGACGGCGTTGCGGTGGCGGGCAAGCGCGTGCTGGTCCGCGCCGACCTCAACGTGCCGGTGCGTGACGGCAGGATCACCGACCTGACCCGGATCGAGCGGCTCTGCCCCACCATCCGGGAATTGTCGGCCGCCGGCGCCCGGGTGGTGGTGTGCAGCCATTTCGGCCGGCCGAACGGCCAGCGGGTGGCGGAGATGTCGCTCGCGCCGATGGCGGTGGCGCTCGGCGAGGTGCTTGGCCGCAAGGTTCGCTTCGCCGAGGATTGCATCGGCCTGCCGGCCCAGCAGGCGGTGGAGACGCTGGCCGACGGCGACGTGATGCTGCTGGAAAACACCCGCTTTCATGCGGGCGCCGAGAAGAACGACCCGGGCTTTACCGCCGAACTGGCGCGGCTGGCCGACATTTTCGTCAACGATGCGTTCTCGGCGGCGCACCGGGCGCATGCCAGCACCGTGGGGGTGGCGAAGCTGCTGCCGTCCTATGCCGGGCGGCTGATGCAGGCCGAGCTGGAGGCGCTGGAGGCGGCGTTGTCGCACCCGGTGCGGCCGGTGATGGCGATTGTCGGCGGCTCGAAGGTGTCCACCAAGCTCGATCTGCTGGGTAACCTGGTCAGCAAGGTGGAGGTGCTGGTGATCGGCGGCGCCATGGCCAACACGTTCCTGGCGGCCCAGGGCATCGGCGTCGGCAAGTCGTTGCAGGAGGCCGAGATGCACGCGACCGCGCGCGACATTCTGGCGGCTTCCCGGGCGGCGAACTGCGAGATCGTGCTGCCCGTCGATGCCGTGGTTGCCACCGAGTTCCGGCCCAACCCGCCGACCCGGACCGTGCCGGTTGCCGCCGTGCCGGCGGATGCCATGATCCTCGATGTCGGCCCGGCGACGGTGGCGGCGGTGGTGGAGCGGCTGGCGGGAGTGAAAACGCTGGTGTGGAACGGGCCGCTGGGGGCCTTCGAGACGCCGCCCTTCGATGCCGCCACGGTGGCGCTGGCCCGGGCGGTGGCGGCGCAGACGCAGGCCGGCGCCCTGCGCAGCGTGGCCGGCGGGGGCGATACGGTTTCGGCGCTGCGCCATGCCGGGGTGCTGGAGCAGCTGAGCTATGTTTCCTCGGCCGGCGGCGCCTTCCTGGAATGGATGGAAGGCAAGACCCTGCCGGGGGTGGCTGCGCTGGAAGTCTGATTGCGGCTTTTACCGGCGGTTAACCGGACGCGGGGCAGGATGGCGGCATGATTTCTCCCGGTTCCCTCTCCGCTTTTTCCGCCGGCAGCGCCGCTTCGCCGCTGTCTCGTACCCCAACCGCCGGGTCGGCGAGTGGCGTGCAGCGGGTGCGGACGCAGGCCGCCAGCCCGACCGGGACGACGCAGCAGGGGTCGCCCCAGGCGCTGCCGAGCAATCCGGACAAAAAGCTGCCGCGCGGGTCGTTGCTTAATCTGCAGGTTTGATCGCGGCCTGCGCTGAGGGTGACTTTCCAGAAGCGAAGTTAAGCAAGGCCGGGGCGCTGCCCTGGACCCGCCCTGCGCGCGGAGCGTGCCTTTGGCACCCTGCGCGAGGAGCGCGCCTTTGGCACCCTGCGCGAGGAGCGCGCCTTTGGCACGACGGGTCTGCGGACTCCTTGACCCCATTCTTTAAGAAATGGGTTCCAAGGGCTTGCCCTTGGTGGGGGTCCAGGGGGCAAAGCCCCCTGGTGGGATCGGGCCGCGAAGCGGACCGATGGGCTACGCCCGGGCCATTCCGCAAACAGCCAATGAAAATCCTTGCAACCAGCATGCCGATTGGCCACTGTTTACGCATGTCACAATTCGTCCGTCAGGTTCCGGACGGCGACAATCGCGAGCGGCTGGTCTGCCCTTCCTGCGGGCATATCGACTATGAGAACCCCAAGGTCGTGGTCGGCTCCGTGGTGGTTGAGTCCGGCAGGGTGCTGCTGTGCCGCCGCGCCATCGAGCCGCGGCGGGGCTTCTGGACTCTGCCCGCCGGCTATCTGGAAATGGGCGAGACGATCGAGGACGGCGCCCGGCGCGAGGCCCTGGAAGAGGCCGGGGCGCGGATCGTGCTCGACGGCGTGCTGGCGATTTACAGTATCAGCCGCATCGGCCAGGTGCAGGTGATATTCCGCGGCTGTTTCGACGGGGCGCCCGCCTTCATCGCCGGTCCCGAAAGCGAAGCGGTGGGGCTGTTCGGATGGGACGAGATCCCTTGGGGCGCCATCGCTTTTCCAAGCGTATGCTGGTCGCTGCACGCCTGGCGCGATGCCGGCGACGGCCGGTTGGGCGCCCCGGCCGGAAACCCGCCCGAGGACCCGCGCGGCACCGCCAGCCTGCCGGCCGAGGCGGCCAAGCTGCGGTCCGCCCTGTGAGGCCGCGCCACCTCCTGCCGGCGCTGCTTGTGGTGCTGGGGGTGGCGTACGGCGCGCGGGCGGAGTCGACCGGCGGCACGATTTCCCGGCCGCTGCCTTCCGATGCCTTGCCGGTGCCGCCGCCCAGGACCGAACAGGTGCTGAGCTCGCAAGGATTTGCCCCCGCCCCGGTGCCCGACCTCGATCTGCAACGCCCGCGGGCCGATGTGCTGGCGGATCAGCCGCGCACGCAAGTGCTGCCGAATCTGACCAAGCGGCCCGACCGCCCTAACGGCGACGGTTTCGTCGACGGTTCGGCCGGCACCTACGATCCCGCCCACCGGTTCCGCGCCAGCCCGGGGATCAACCTGACGGTGCCATTGCAATGAACCCGGGCCTCTTTGCATAAATAAATAACGGGTCCAAGGGTCATCGGCCCTTGGCCGGGCGGGCGGCAAAGCCCGGCATTAACCCGCACGCAAGCAACGACAGGCAGGATGACTCTTCGGGCGGCACCGTGTCGCGACCATGCCAGCCGGGGAGACACCATATGACGGGCAGCGCCGCGGCCACCGTGCCTTCCCAGACCGACGAGCTGCGTGCGCTGGTCCGTGAGGAGGTGGGCGGCCTGTTCGAGGAGTTGCGCCGCTTCATCGACCGCCGCTTCGCCGAGCTCAGCGTGGAAGTGCATGGCGCGGTGCAGATGGTCGATTTCAGCGAAACCAACCTGTCCGAGCAGCTTGGCCGCATCCACACCCAGATCGCCAGCGTGGTGGCGGTGCCGGCGATGGCCACGCGCAACAGCGGGCTGGAACTGGAAGCGGTGGTGGAGGCCACCGAGGCGGCCGCCGACCGTATCCTGGAAGCCGCCGAGGCGATCGGCGCCTGGGTGGCCGACGGAAGGCGCGATCCGGCGGGGTTCGAACTGCTCACCGAGAAGGTGAACGCCATTTTCGAGGCATGCTCCTTCCAGGACATCACCGGCCAGCGGATCCGCCGCGCCATCGACCACCTGCAGCGCGTGGAGGGGCTGCTGGCGGAGCTGATGAGCACCGAACCAGCCGCAGCCGAGGCCGCTCCGCCGCCGGCCCCGGAGGGCGGGGCCGACCTCGCGCAGCAGGAGATCGACCGCCTGTTGGGCTGATGGCGCCCGGTTTGGGCGGCGCTATTTCTTGCGCGCTTCCGCCACCGCCTCCTGCAGGTCGGCCAGGCTGATGGCGCCGGGCAGCAGGCGGTCGCCGATGACATAGGCCGGGGTGCCCTGGATATCGAGCTTGCGGGCCAGGCCGAGATTGGTGTCGATCCGCTGCTGCACCGACGGGGCGGCCATGTCCTTTTGCAAACGGTCCCAGTCCAGCCCGGTCTTCGCCGCCGCGGCGCGCAGGGTTTCCTGGGTGATGTCGGCCGGCCCCGACATCACCGCATCCTTCAGCGCCAGGTAGCCGCCCTGGAGCTGCGCCGCCAGCAGCGCCTTGGCGCCCAGCAGGCTGGCCGGGCCCAGAATGGGGATGTCCTTGTAAACCACGCGCAGGTTGTGGTCGCGGCGCAGCAGCTCGGCCATCACCGGCAGCATGCGCCGACAATAAGGGCAGCGCACGTCGAAGAATTCCACCACCGACACATCGCCCTTCGGATTGCCGTCGGCCGGGTCGCCGGGCGCGCGGGTCAGCGCCTCGTCGAGGCTGCCGATGGCGGTGCGGGCCGCCGCCTGCTGCACCCGCGACTCCTCCTCCTGCAGGCTGGCGATGGCGTCGCGCAGGATGGAGGGGTCGGTCTTCAGCGCCGCCCGCACCACCTCGACGATTTCGGTGCGTTGCTCGGGCGTGAAGCCCTGCGCCATGGCCGGCGCCGCTGCCGGGCCGAGCAGCAGGGCCGCCAGCAGGACCCGGGCTTTGGACAAGATGACGTTGCGCATCAGCGTTCCTATCGGTTCTCGTTGCCAGGTGGTGTCACGCCACCCGGGCCGGCAGGCACCAACGAATAAAGGTTTTTGCTTCTTTTTTCAAAAAGAAGACTTTCTGTTCTTTTTTGAAAAAAAGAACCAAAAAACCTTTATTCGTTTTGGTCCTTGCCTCACCGGAAAGGGACCGGTGCGTCGGATCTGTCAAGACGATTCCAGGTGCGATGGCCCTGGGGGGCGGTGAACATGCGGTTGCCGGTGCAGACGAACGCGTTTATGGCAGCATGCCTCGGAACAACGATGCGGACCGGAGTCGCGTCCAGGCTGGCCGCGCGGAACAGGGGATTGGCAGAATTGCCCAGCAGCGTCTCGGCTTTGGTGTCCCGGGTGACGCCCGGCTTCTCCGGGCCGTCCGGCGCGCAGGGATGCCGCCTCGCGGCGATCGGCCAGGGTGCTGCGGTGCGGGGCCTTCGGGTCATCGGCATGCGCGCCAGACTAGCCCAGGGCTGGCCGGGTGTCCTGCTGGCGTTGGGTCTGGCCCTGTCCGGCTGCTCGGCGGTGAATTCGGCGGCGACGTCGGTCAATAGCTTCCTGACTGGCGGCGGCAGCCCGGCGCCGGGCACGCCGGGCTATGTGGGCGGATTTCTGGGCGGGGTGGTGGCCGACGAGCCGCGCGCCGCCCTGGCGGGGCGCGAGATGTTGTCGGCCGGCGGCACCGCGGCGGACGCGGCGGTGGCGGCCGGGTTCATGCTGGCGGTGACGCTGCCGTCCCGCGCCGGGCTCGGCGGCGGCGGCGCCTGCCTGGCCTATGACCCGGACAAGTCGAGCGCCAATGGCGGCGTGCCCGAGGCCCTGCTGTTCGTGTCGCCGCCCGGCGGCGGCAGCGGCGCGCGGCCGGCGGCGGTGCCGATGCTGGCCCGCGGGCTGTTCGCCCTGAGCGCCCGCTATGGCCGCCGCCCCTTCGAGTCGCTGACCATTGCGGCGGAGCAAACCGCCCGCTTCGGCATTCCGGTCAGCCGCGCCTTTGCCCGCGACCTTGCCGTGGTGGCCGGGCCGCTGGCCGCCGATCCGCTGGCCTATGCGATTTTCTTTCAGCCGAACGGCCAGCCGCTGGCCGAGGGCATGACGCTGCAGCAGCCCGCGCTCGGCGCCACGCTGGCGCAGTTGCGGGTGGCCGGGGTGGGCGATCTGTATGTGGGCACGCTGGCGCGCCAACTGGCCGAGGCGGCCGGGCAGGTCGGCGGCGGGCTGACCCTGGCGGCGCTGCGCGACAGCGTGCCGCGCTTTGCGCCCGCGCTGACGGTGGGTGCGGCGGGCGGGGATCAGGCCGCGTTCCTGCCGCCGCCGGCGGATGGCGGCCTGGCCGCCGCCGCCGCATTCCGCGCCTTGCGGGCCGCACCCGACGGGCAGCAGGCCGCACAGGACCGCGCTCTGGCGGTGGCCGGCGCCTGGCGCGCCCAGGCGGCGCAAGGAGGCGGCGATCCGGCCGCCCTGCTGGCCGGCCCGGTGCAAGCCGTGTCCCTGCCGCCGCTGCCGGCCTCTACCGGCCTTGTGACGCTCGATCGCGACGGCCGCGCGGTGGCCTGCGCGTTTACCATGAACAACTTGTTCGGCAGCGGCCGCATCGCCCCGGGCACCGGGATGCTGCTGGCCGCCTCGCCGGGGTGGATGCCGCCGGCGCTGCTGGCGGCAGGGCTGGCGTGGAATCCGAATCTCCATGCCTTTCATGCGGCCGTCGCCGCTTCCGGCCAGGAGGGGGCGCCGCTGGCGGCTGCCGAGGCGCTGGCGCAGGCGCCGGGCGCGCGGCCGGTGCCCGAGCCAGGGCGCGCCAATGTCATCAGCTGCTCCGGCTACCTGCCCGGCGCGGAGGACAGCTGCAGCTGGAAAGCCGATCCTCGCGGGGCGGGGTTGGCCATCGGCAGCAACTGATGAGGCGGGATAAAGCAAGGCCGGGGCGATGACCCTCAAGGTCGGCCGCGGCGCCGCAGCCCCCCCTTTCATCGTCATGGACGTCATCACTGCGGCCAATGCGCGCCAGGCCGCGCTGCCGCCGGGTGCGCCGCATGTTATCCGCATGGAGGTTGGCCAGCCCGGCACCGGCGCGCCCGCCGGTGCCGTGGCCGCCGCCGCCGCGGCGCTGCGGGCCGGCGCGCCGATGGGCTATACCGAGGCGCTCGGGTGTCAGTCGCTGCGGGCGCGGATTTCGCTGCATTATGCGCGCTGGTATGGCGCCGACCTGCCGGCCGGGCGCGTGGCTGTGACGGTCGGCGCCTCGGGCGCTTTTCCGCTCGCTTTTCTGGCCGCCTTCGATGCCGGGGACCGGGTGGCGATGGCGGCGCCGTTTTATCCGCCCTATGTGAATATCCTCGCCGCCCTCGGCATGCGGCCGGTGATGCTGGAGACGGGGCCGGAGACGCGATTCCAGCCAACGGTGGCGTTGCTGGAGCGGCTGAGAGAGCGGCCGGAGGGGCTGCCGGACGGGCTGATCGTGGCGAGCCCCTGCAACCCGGCCGGTACGATGCTGCGACCCGGGGAACTGGCGGCGATTGCCGGCTGGTGCCATGAAAACGGGGTGCGGCTGATTTCCGACGAGATCTATCACGGGCTGCACTATGACGCCGCGATCGCCACGGCCGCGGCCCTGAGCCCGAGTGCCGTGGTGGTCAACAGTTTTTCCAAATATTTTTCCATGACTGGGTGGCGGGTCGGCTGGATGGTGCTGCCCGAAGATCTGCTGCGGCCGGTGGAGTGTCTGGCGCAGAATTTGTTCATCAGCGCGCCGCATATCGCCCAGTTGGCCGCCGAGGCGGCGATGGACTGCACCGAGGAACTGGAGGCGAACGTCGCGCGCTACCGGCGGTCGCGCGATCTGTTGCTGCGCGCGCTGCCGGCTTGCGGCTTCCCGCGGCTCGGCCCGGCCGAGGGGGCATTTTATTTGTATGCCGACGTGAGTGACCGCACCGGCGACAGCCGCCATTTCTGCGCCCGCATGCTGGCCGAGGCCGGGGTGGCGGCCAGTCCGGGGGTGGATTTCGACCGCACCCGCGGGCACCGGTTTGTGCGGTTTTCCTATTGCGGGCCGGAGGCGGACATGGCGGCGGCGGCGGAGCGGCTGGCGGGTTGGCGGTAGCGGGCTGACCCATCAAGCCTTGCCGCGCCGCCCCCCTCTCCCCGCTGCGGCATTTGGATTTCCCGGCGTCGCGGTGGCCCGTCTGGCACAGCCAGGCACCAACGAATAAAAAGTTTTTGCTTCTTTTTTCAAAAAGAAGCCTTTCTTTGTTCTTTTTTGAAAAAAAGAACCAAAAAACTTTTACTCGTTTCTATTTCTTGTCGCGCTGGGAAAATGCGATCGCCCCTGCCGCTGCGGGGAGAGGGGCAAGCGAGCAACGAGGGGGGCCTTAGTGTCCGTCCGAGAACTTTCTTCACCTTTTCAAGCCGATCTTGCGGCCGTCTGGAGCGTTGCGCCCGCTTGCCGATGTCCTCGCATCGCCAGCGCGGCCGCGCCTTCCAGCCGACTCGCAGGATCGCCCTGAAAAAGCAAACAAAGTTCCCAACAGATGGGGTGATTGGGGTCTCTCCCGGGCTGATCCGGGTAGCTGCTCCTCTCGGGATGATAGAGCGTGGTCCGGTGTGCATCGGCCACAAGCGTCGAGGAGGAGCAGCCGTGGGCTACT